>Ga0314774_1001975_pt1 | contig 12184 bp, 11 predicted proteins | sample MetaGCBIA2018_FD_204515 | JGI IMG/M metagenome (GOLD analysis project Ga0314774, IMG submission 204515) | Cryopeg brine microbial communities from Beaufort Sea near Barrow, Alaska, United States - CBIA 2018 | ecosystem: Environmental > Aquatic > Marine > Coastal | place: USA: Alaska | collected... | reverse complement strand
CGAGCCAATCGAACCTCTGAACCTTCCGACTCACTACCAGCAACGCGCGAGCAGCGCGCCACCGCCACCACGTTAGGAACCCCACCATGCCCCCCGCGAACCACCTGGCTCCACGCACGCTCACCGAGGGCGCCCCCCCAGACGCTGCCGACCTTCTACGCCGCATGTGGGAGATACGTCACTTTGAAAACGAGGTGATGTCGCTTTTCTCGCAGAACCTAGTTCGCGGTAGCACCCACTTGTGTCAGGGACAGGAGGCAGTGTCGGTAGGTGTCTGCTGGGATCTTCGCCATTCCGATCAGATGACGTGCACGTATAGAGGGCACGGCGCCGTGCTGGCCAAGGGTGCGCCACTCGACGGAAGCTTCGGCGAGATCCTGGGGCGAAAGATAGGGCTATGCGGCGGAAAGGGGGGGTCCATGCATCTCACCGACGTCTCCGTGGGGGCACTTGGCTCGAACGCGATTGTCGGTGCGCACCTGCCGATTGCGGTGGGAGCGGCTTTGAGCTCGCAAGTGCAGGGCCGGGACGACGTGAGCGTGGCAATCTTAGGCGATGGCGCAACGAACATTGGCGCATTCCACGAGAGCCTCAACATGGCTGCCATCTGGAAGCTGCCGGTAGTGTTCGTGATCGAAAACAATCAGTACGGCGAATACAGCCCCCTTGCTTCGACAACACCGATCAATGACCTGGTGCGGCGTGCCGACTCCTATGGCATGCCTGGGGTGCTGGTGGACGGCAACGACGTGGTCGCGGTGAGATCGGTCATGAAGGACGCAGTCGCCCACGCTCGCGCAGGCCTCGGCCCGACACTCATTGAGGCCTCGACCTACCGGCAAGTGGGGCACTCGCGCAGTGATCCAGCGACATACCGACCCGAAGGCGAACTCGAGAAGTGGCTCGCGCGCGACCCGCTCACGCAACTGGGTTCTGCGATGGTCGCATCGGGCGCCGCGACTGACGAGCACCTTGTGGAGATCGAGAACTCCGCCAAGGCGGACGTCCTCGCGGCCCTCGACCGGGCGCTCACATCCCCCATCCCCGATGACGGCCTACGATTCAAGGATGTGTTTGTGTGACGACTACATACAACTATCGTCAGATCATCTCGAAAGCCATTGCAGACGAGATGAGAGCCGACGACGACGTCATTCTCTTCGGTGAAGATGTCGCCGCAGCCGGGGGAGCGTTCAAGACGACGCCCGGGCTATTCGAGGAGTTCGGGCCGAACCGGATACGGGACACCCCGATCTCGGAGCAGGCGATCGTCGGAGCGGCGTTGGGTGCCGCGATGACTGGGCTTCGTCCCGTCGCCGAGGTCATGTTCGCTGATTTTGCCGGAGTGGCCTTCGATCAAATCGCCAATCAGGTCGCGAAATACCGCTATATGACCAACGGCCAGGTGCGTGTACCACTCGTGATCCGGATGGCGAACGGTGCGGGTTCGGGCTTTGGCGCGCAGCACTCGCAGTCGGCCGAGAACTGGTTCCTGAATATTCCGGGGTTGAAAATCGTGACACCGGGAACTGTCGCCGACGTCTACGGGTTGCTGCGGGCATCCATTCGTGATGATAATCCAGTGCTGTTCTTCGAGCACAAGAACCTCTTCGCCATCAAAGGTGAGGTCGCCCGTGTTGAATCAGAGATCGTGCCCCTCGGCCAGGCCGCGGTTGTACGTGAGGGTGTCGACATCACAGTAGTTGCCAGTCAACTCATGCGTCACCGCGCGATGGAGGCGGCCGAAGCGCTCGCAGCTGAAGGCATCTCGCTCGAGGTGATCGACCCACGTACCATCGTTCCGTTCGATGACGCGACTGTTCTTGAGAGTCTTCGCCGCACGAGCCGTCTGATGGTGGTGCAGGAAGGGCCGCGCGACGGCAGTTGGGGCTCTTCGCTGGTGTCTCGCATCGTCACCGAGAACTTCGAGACCTTGGATGCTCCGCCAGTGGTGTTGTCATCGGAGAACACTCCCGTGCCTTATGCCAGCAACCTCGAAGATCTATGGTTGACCTCGGTTGCCGAGATCGTCGACGCGGCACGGCTGCAGGTGCGGTACTGAACGGACGGCAATTCTTGGTCCATCCATTTGTCTTTATTCCCGAGAGCGAGGGCGCCGGCTCGCAGAGTTGTGTCGTGTCATAGTGGAGCGAGCGAACGCCTTGCAACACGACGGTGACGATCGCCGAGTTTAGCCGGCACCCCAACCCGATGATCCCGTTCCCCTTCGCAGACTCTTGAGTGGCTCGGAATGGGCCAACGCGTCTGCTCGCGTCAGGGCACGTTCGACCTCCACGGCTGGATTCAGGCGACTCGTAGCTGGGTGGCGATAGCGCCGATGAGTTATCCGTGCGGATGCTCGCGGCCAACGACAGCGAGTTCGAGTCCCAAGTGCTCACATAGCACACGAAGATCTTCTCGAACATGACTGTTCGTGGCACATGAGTGGTGTCCGGCGCCGGCGCGCACCCAGTCACGCCACCCTTGGACTGCCGGCATCTTGTCGAACCTAAAAGCCGCCGACATCGTACCGGTTCGTTCTGTACTGCGTTCTGTAAAATGACCTTCAGCCACTATCATCCGAAGCCGCCCGGCCACGGAGGACACTGCAATCATGCTCGCCGGACCTGGAGAGACTTGAAACGCCACAATAGGGGTGCGAGTACCTCCAGGAAACCAGGGGTTTGACACGGTTTCGGGGGCCGCTACCGACCCGAACCGACCGTCGTGCTCGCCGGAATTGGCGAGAATTAGCTCGTTAGTTGTCTCATCGATGGCCTCTACTTCATGATAAAAGGTGGGAAGGTCGAGGCTAGCAGCGAAAAGCATGGCAAGCGTAGTATTCAGATCTCCAGTACAGGTCCAAGGGCGCCCGCGTGTAGTCGCGCGCCCCAGGGCGAAACACGGTGCAACCCCTCCGAGCTCCGGATCGAGTCGGAGGCTCTGAACGTGACAATTGAGAGCTCCCGCGCGAGAGCCGTCAGCCTCCATCATGCTGTCTAGAGCAAGCGCGTAACGTAAGGAAGTCTGAGCCCCCGCCTCAGTGGTTGCGCCACGCCAATTGGCTCCGAATTCGACTCGTAGGTTCCGGAGAGAAGTGTCTGGAACAGAGGCTGCTCGATCCGCCAATTCTTCAGGGCTGTGAACGATGAGGTCAATGCCCAACAATGCGAGTTCGTCAGGTTCAGGAGTAATGAAATCGTAGCCTGCCAGCGGTTTGCCGATCACTGAAATCCGTGATGAACGCATCAGTGCGGCGGCGGCTACTATTCGTAAGGACCGGTGAACGGCGCTCGACTCCGTGTTGCCGAGAACGACGTCGTGCGCTATGCCCGCCTTGGTGAGTGAAGCGGTCAACATTGAACATCCAACGGTGGCGCCGCGGAGAGTAATTGACTCGTGCGTAAATGGTTCTGGTGCCTGAGGGGAATCATGAAGTGCCCAAATCAACACGGCTGACTCCGGTCGTTTCTGGAGGAATGTGCGGATGCCAAGAGGCGGAGACGCCATAGTGGCGATGACGACGATGATATCTACCGTTGGAAGGGTCTCTCTAAGCCCTTCAGTACGCTCCGTCCAAAGGACATCCCCGTACTCACCAACGACGGCAGCAGACCTCGATACCTGTCCCTCGTGGAACTCGCGCGGATCATCCGTAAGGACATTTTGCCAAAAGTCCCAGAACGGGTAAATGATTGCGATCCGAGGGTGACTATACACTTTGGAATCCTTTCCAGTAACGATTGCGGTTCGACAAGATTTAGACTATCTTAGGAGCATTGTCCTTCCCGACTGGAGTTGCCATGGCTAAGTTGACGTTCTCTGAATCGCTGAACCGTAAGGTCCGTGCCGGTGGTTGGTCCGATCAAAAGGTGTCTACGTTTAGCGAGGTCCATCGTGCCATCGATGAACGTCAATGGTCAGACGCGGCGGACCTTGCTCGATACTTTGTCGAGGAGGCTGAGGTCTGTTGGAAGCTGTATCGACAGTGGACTGGCGCGTTAGAGAGTTATTTGTTGGACCATGGTGTTTCGAATGAGGATCTTGATTCGCTGAGGTCGCATCTGGCTGACGTCACGCGGCTTCCGGACGGTTCGGCCTTCGTGCCGGAAGTCGAGTGGGAGTCTCTCCACGGCTTGACCGCCCAAGTCGTTCAGGCCTGCGAAAAGGCGGATGGGGAATCCGCACATCATTTGATGGATCAAGCTCGAGAGACATGGCGCCGGACACACGACAGAGACGTGGATCGTATCTACGGTTACACGTCGGAAGTCTCGACCCGCTTGGGTGAGGACGCAATTCTAGATATGTGGCAAACAATCCTCGGGCCATGGTTCGAGTCGAGGTATCAGATGTTTGATATCGACACATTCAAATGGGACGAGTCTCTGGATGTGCTGATGTACGTCACATTCGAGGCGATGCGTGGCCATTTGGTCGGCCCCGAACGAACCGGCGACATTGGGTTCGAGGAGTTCGACGACCGCTATGTTCTAAGTTTCGATCCGTGTGGCTCCGGTGGTCGAACCGTTCAAGGAGACGAGATCGAGGGCACGGGACCCCGCATGGAGGCCCCATACAACTGGAAGGTATCAGAAGAGCCCCACGACTGGAATCACTTCACTCCCGGAGTTTGCCTATATTGCGCTCACTGCATCGTGTTGACCGAGCAGATGCCCATGGACCGTTTCGGCTATCCCGTGAGAGTTATTGATCCGCCGGTATACACAGAGGGCAATGTCGAGCGACAGCAGTGTCGTTGGACTATGTACAAGGACCCCACTTTGGTTCCCGAAGAAGTGTACGAGCGTGCGGGACGAACGAAGCCCAAAAGTTTCGGGTCAGCGGCTAACGGCGGGGAACAGGTGTTCATCGGTACCATCCAGGTACCGGTCAAGGAATGAGTCCAGCCATGGCCCCTCCAAAGAGTGGGCTTGCGTGGCGATTGCCGGGACTCGGCGAGCCTTTGGTTCGTACTCGTATAGCCGTCCGTCCACCCGCCCCAGGCGAGGCGGTGGTCAAAGTGGAAGCGTGCGGTCTGTGCGGGTCGGATCGCTTTCTACAGTCCGGGGGTTTTGGTCGCGACAAGTTCCCGGTGGTGCCTGGTCACGAAGCGGCGGGAACGGTCGTTGCCGTTGGTGGTAGCGATGAAGGCGATCGGCAGTGGGTTGGCCAGCGGGTCGCGCTCTACTACATCGACCCAGATCGCGAAAGCCTAGCTTTAGGGGGCAAGGAGAATCTCGGCGATGGCGTGAAGCGGATGGGTGTCGATTTCGACGGAGCACTCAGCCAGTACGTGACGCGGCCAATTCGGTCTCTTGTTTTGGGGCAGGGCCTTCCGGCGACGGAGTTGGCGGTGCTGTCAGATGCTGTTGCGACCCCCCACCATGCGTTACAGCTCGCCGACCTACAGCCGCGCCAAACCGTCGCCATCATCGGTATCGGAGGTATCGGAAGCAACGCAGTCCAACTGTCGTCGCTGCGAGGCGCTAGAACGATTGCCGTGGGAAGGTCCGAGACCAAGCTTGCTGTGGCGCGCAGTCTCGGAGCCGATGCCACTATCTCCTCAGCTCAAGGAGCGGCTGCAATTCGCGAGACCGCTGGCGGGCATATCGACGTTGTCCTGCAGTGTGTTGGGTCAGCAGCCATGGATGAGCTCGCGATCGAAATCGCCGGAGTAGGCGGAACTGTAGTGCTCATCGGGGCATCATCAACGGCTTTCACAGCGACATCCACACAGTTCATTTGGCGGGAGCTAAGGCTAATTGGTAGCCGCGGCTTCACCCGCCAGGACATCGAAGACGTGATCGCCCTCCGACTAGGCGGCGAGTTACGCCTCGACCACCTCCTGTCTGATGTGCGGACGTTCGGCGCGGCCGGCGACGCGTTTGCTGAAATCGGTGTCGGGGAAGGTTTTCGCACGATAATCGAACCGTGGGTGGGGTTTAATGACGCTGAAGTTCGAGCAATGGAAGGAATCTCATGACTTGGAAAAACGACAGTGGATTGGCGCACAACGTGGTGGTCGTTACGGGCGCAGCGGGTGCAATCGGTGGCGCAGTGTGTCGTGCACTCGCTGAATGCGGCGCGATAGTCGCAGGCGTGGATCGGCCAGAAACTGGCCTCAGTGCGGCGATGGCAGCACTCAGCGGTGAGGGTCATATCGCAGTCGAGGCAGACATCAGTGACATCTCGTCGCATCAAGCCATCATTGACGACGCTAAAACGGCAGGGATAATCGTCGGATTGGCGCACGTCGCGGCGATAATCCTCCGCAACGAGGACCTCTTCGACATAACCGAAGCCGAGTGGGACCTGCAGTTCGACGTGAACTTGAAGGCGACTTTCTTTTTCGACCGCGCTGTGGCGAAGGAGTTTCTCAACCAAGGCACTCCTGGTTCAATCGTCAACTTCGCTTCGCAGGGGTGGTGGACGGGGGGCATCGGAAGCTCGATTCCTTACTCCGCGTCCAAGGGTGGCGTGGTCTCGTTGACGAGAGGCCTTGCGAAGTCGTTGGCGGGCCAGGAGATCAGGGTGAACGCTGTCTCGCCGGGCGGCGTCGATACCCCCATGATGCGTGACGGCCTCAGCGAGGAGGCGCGCGACGCCTTTATCAGTTCGGTGCCACTTGGTCGTTTGGCGTCCCCTGACGAGCTAGCTGGCGCAGTGCTTTTCCTGTTATCGGATTCGTCTTCATTCGTGACGGGCACGGTTCTCAACGTGTCCGGCGGTCAACTGATCTACTAGGAGAGAAATGAAACTTGATGGGTTTGACGGGCGGGTAGCTTTCGTGACCGGCGGTGCCGGAGGAATCGGTGCAACTATCGCCAAGACACTCCGTGGCCTCGGAGCGAAGGTCGCGGTGGGAGATCTCGCCAACGTCGCACATGAAGGAATCCTCGGCGTCCACCTGGACGTTACCTCGGAAGATTCAGTCCACGACGCCATCTCTACCGTGGTTCAAGAATTGGGTCCACCGACAATCGTCGTGCTTAACGCGGGCATCTTCCCGAGCGAGCCCCTCGAATCCACGACCTTGGACAGTTGGGAACGAACAATGCGAGTCAACCTCACAGGTGCGTTCCTCTGTGCACGCGAAGTACTTCCTCACATGAGAGAGGCAGGCTACGGGCGGCTCGTTACGCTGGGATCGAGCGCAGGCATCACCGGCGGAAGTAAGAATGTCGCGGCGTACGGGGCATCGAAAGCCGGAGTCATGGCCCTGACCAAAGCGATCGCTACTGAATACGCGCCTTTTGGCATCACCTCTAACGCCCTGGCTCCAACCCTCATCAATACTGACATGGTTGCCGGAATCGCCCACATGGCAGACAGGATCCCCGTCGGCCGACTAGGTGAAGTGGAAGACGTCGCCGACATCGCGGTCTTCCTGTGCTCTTCACACGCGGGCTACATCACCGGGGCCGTCGTCGATGTCAACGGCGGGTTCCTCATCCACTAACACTGCAAACGTCGTCCAACTCATAACAAAGGAGTATCAAATGGTTGCAAAAATTATCGACACGCACGTCCACTTTTTTGACCTCCAGCACCCCGACTTGAAGTACGTTTGGCTTGAGCCAGACTTTGTACACCCGAATTTGGGCAACATCGACGCAATGAAGTCATTGCGATACGACGTAGAGGCGCTGTGGGCTGAAGCGCGCTTCGCTGACATCGAGGCGTTTGTTCATGTTCAGGCAGCACTAGGAAGTGCAGACCCCGTCGATGAGACTCGTTGGCTGACCGAGATGCATGAGGGCACGCCTGCGCCGTTTACGATCGTCGCGCATGCAGACCTCAGTTCGGACGACGCCGTGCGCCAACTCGACGGGCACTCTGAGTCGCCGTATTTCGTTGGCATTCGCGACTTCGCCTCGGAATCGTATGTCGCATCAGGTGAGACCTCGGCGCAGTTCGAGTCATCACTCAACGAATTGACGAAGCGAGACCTGGTTTTCGACCTCGACTGCGAGTGGCAGAACATGGGAGCCGCGCGTGCTCTCGCGGAGCGCCACCCCGACCTGCAGGTGGTGTTGGAACACATCGGATTCCCGCGCCGCCGAGACGAGGACTACTTTCGGTCCTGGCGCTCGGCTATCCTCGACCTTGGTCAGGCACCGAACGTCGTATGCAAGGTATCGGGAGTCGGAATGACCGACCCTCGTGGTGTGTACGCTGACTTTGTGCCGTGGATCAACACTTGCCTCGACGCTTTTGGTGCAGACCGTTGCGTTGTGGGTTCGAACTGGCCCTTGGATCGGCTCGTGTCTTCCTACGATGCAGCGATGTCGATCTATCGCCAAGCGGCCGCCCAACTCACGGCATCGGAGCAGTCGTTGTTCTTCTCCGAGAATGCGAGACTTATCTACCGACTCGGTAACTCGGCGGAGACTCCCGGCTGATGCGGACGCGCGTCTACGATCACGACAAAAGCCGGCAGTGACAGGTCACGCTCGGGTTGAATGAACGGTCCTCAAAGATAGCGGCCGATGGTGCCCTGACCCCTATCGAGGTTCGCGCTGAACTCGATGAAGTGGCCCTCGCCACCATCCGCGACATTCCCGAGTCGGACTGCCCTCGCCAGCACTGATGTCGAAGCGACCGTGAAGGAGTCGCGGCTAGTACGGGAGGCAGGCCTTCAACGCCAGTCACTAGTCGACCTGCTGACTGAACGCCTACTAGGCGTCATTGTCCGCGACAAGCTCGAGGAGGGTGACGTGGTCCCTTCGACCGCAGAACTCGCGGCCCAAACCAAGCCGTCACCAAAACATTCAGCAGTCCCTTCCTAACGTGGTGGCGGTGGCGCGCTGCTCGCGCGTTGCTGGTAGTGAGTCGGAAGGTTCAGAGGTTCGATTGGCTCGTAACGAAGCAAGGCAAGTAGAGTGCTTGCCGCCTGGCTTCCGAGTTCATTTGGGTCACGCATGATCGTGTCAAGGGCGGGCGACATGAACTCGGCGAGGGCACTGTCGTCGCATGTGATGAGGCTGACATCTTCAGGCACCTTGAGTTCGAGTTCCCGCAAGGCGCGCAACACGCCGACGAGGATTTGGTTGCTTCCCGAGATGATCGCGGTAGGGCGGGCAGCGCGGCCCAGCAACTCGCGTGTGGCGTCATAACCGAACGTGCCTGTGAACGACCCAGAACGTACAGTGCAATGCGTGTCGGCATGATGCTTAGCGAAGCGGCGGACGGCGTTCGCACGTTCGCGACTTGGACGAACGGACACACTTCCATTGATCAGCGCGATCGAGCGATGCCCAAGGGCGTGAAGTCGCTCAAGGGCTTCGCGCATGCCCGACCGGTGTTCGGAGAGCACCATCCCGCCTAGATCGAGGTCCTTGAGGTGCCGGTCGACGAGAACGACGGGCACCGCCAACTTAGCCAATGCGCCACGTAGATCCGGGTAGGTTTCGTCCGCGAGAGACAGCAACATCCCGTCGGTGCGACGCCGTCTCATCAGCGAGATGTGCTCAAGCTCGAGGTCAGGATCGTTCATCGAATTGACGACAATCATTGCGTAACCAGCCGCACGCAGTGTGGTCTCGGCCCCGAGGGCGATTTCAGAGATCAGCGGGTTGCTTATGTCGCTCACGATGAAGGCGATCGTCATCGTCTCGCCAGTTCGCATACTCTGAGCAAGGATGTCGGGCTCATACCCAAGTGCGGCGACGGCGTCGAGCACTCGGCTTCGCATCACGGAGCTCACGTCTCGATGACCGGAGAGCACACGCGAAACCGAAGAGATCGCTACGCCTGCTCGCTCTGCGACTTCCCTCATTCCTGTGCGGGCACTGTCAGGACGGGGAGTACGCGGGGGGTCTTTGATTGTCATGACTGAATCTTCTCGTGAATGTGGCCTTGTCAGTCCGCAGAAACGCGATTTCTGTCGATGTAGTCCCAGTTGAGGTCCCAGCCAAGCCCAGGTTCGTCAGACAAGGTGAGGTAGCCGCCCTCGAGCTGGGGGCGGTTCGCGATCATGTTCCACCAGAACGGGTCGCGATCGGGGTGGAAGCATTCACTCACAGTTCCGTGTGATTGGCTCGCGATTAGGTGAGTCGAGACCTGCGGCTCTTCATGGTGCCCCATTTTGGTGTCGTAGGTGTGTGCCACAGCGGCCGTGCGCAGCCAGGCGGTTGGCCCGCCAGACCACGACGCGTCGAAGTTGCACACATCGATGGACTGCTCTTCCATCAGGTCGCGGCAACCGCTAGGGCTGAACTCGCTCTGACCCGCGCACACCGGGTGGGGTATTGCCTGTCGAACAGCGGCTAGCGAGCGCCGGTCGTTGTGCCAGCGCACAGGCTCTTCGAACCACATGATCTCCAGGTCGCTCGTGCGGCGTCCAAACTCGATCGCGTCCTGCACGGTATAGCCCTGATTGGCGTCGACGGCAATCAAGAAGTCCGAACCGGCGGCATCGAAAGCAGCACGCACCCGGCTTTCGTCCACTTCGGGTGAGGCACCACCAATCTTGAACTTCATACCAGCCAGGCCCAGGTCCTTGTAGCTAGCAATTTCGTTGGCGATCGTGCCAAGCGGCTCTCCGTAATAGCCCCCGATTGCAATCATCGGGATCTTGTTCGTGAACCCACCCCAGAGTTTCCAAAGAGGCTGCTTCATCGCCTTCCCAACCGCATCCCAAATTGCTGTATCAGCCGCTGCCAGCGCGACCAACCCGAGCCGTCGATCGCGGAGGATGTCATACGTCGCTGGATAGGCCGTATCCCAGCACTGAGCAGTACGCAAGGCGTCCATGCCGATCAGCCGCGGGGCAATCTCCTGCAAAACAATCTCGTTGATCTCATGGAGGCCAGCAAGCTCATCGCCAACATATGCCTCACCCACGATGCCTTCACTCGTGTGCAACCGAATAACCAGCGTGGCACGATGCGTCATTGAGTAATAACTACCCTTGAACTCACGCGCAAGAGGCGCCACGATCGGAATCGTCTCAATCTTGGTGATGAAAAGGCCGCTCTCGTTCGCGGTGCTGGCCGGAGCAGGTGCCTTCATTGGCTTGTGCATAGATACCCCTTGAACGAATGACTGGAAACGTTTCTCTAGTGTATCCACGGACACACGTTCTGGCAAGGGACAACCGTCAGACCACGGGATACGGGGGTTCCACTGTCATTTTCGTGTGTAATCGAATCAGTAGTGTATCTCTGAGCGAGCATCTACTCTGCCACTCGACTAGTCGTGCCTGGCGGTGACTGGAATCCTTTCCGAGCCCACTTCTTCCTCAAGGGAGGAGCACTGTGATTACCTAAACCGCACGTCATCGCGTCCTGCCACGACGTTGTCGATCGCTGCTACGGCGTGCGAGGGCTTCATACAGTCGGTTATGGATTAACCGACGATCCTGTTCGAGAAAACGTCCATGACGGCACCCAGGTACAGTTTGCCCTCACGCGCTTAGATTCCAGCGATCGTCGCAATACCTAGGGGATGGTGTGGGCGATGGCTGGTAGGAAGTACACGGATGAGCAGAGAGAAGGGTTCTTTCGACTGCTGGATCGCGGAGGGACGGTGAGGGCCGCGGCGCGGGGGGTCGGTGTTGATGAGAACCAGGGTTACAACTGGTTGCGCGGCTCTGGGCTCACGATGCAGCATGCTGCTCCCCGAAAGTATCCGCCGGAGTTGAAGGTCGAGTTCTTAACGTTGGTACGAGAGCGTCGAATCATCTCGACGGTCGCGCTCGAACTGGGTATCCACAAGCCGACGGCCTATGCGTGGGCACGCAAGGCCGGTATCTCTACGTCTGAGGCCCGCAAGGTCAACCCTCGGCGGGAGAAGTTTTTACGGCTGCGCGCTGAGGGACTCACACGCGCGCAAGCTCGCTCTCGTGTCGGTGCTGATGCTCGGTCTGCGACTGATTGGGACAAGGGGATCACGATTATCAGTCGCGGGCGTGTCTATCCCGATGGTCGGGTGGTGCGCTATCCCAAGCGCGATGATGGGCGCGTGAGCGAACGAAGGAAACCGCTACGCCACTCCACGGGACTTGACCCAAAGCCAGCCAGCGTCGCGCCAGTAAGCGCAAACTGTACGCTCTTGCTTCGGCCGCGGTGGTTGGTGTCACGGTCGGTCGCGACGCCGCCAGTGCGGCTATCAGTTTGGTGTTCGACATACCCCGGTAGCGTGCACGCAGTTGCTCGGGTGCGGTGACCAGCATGCCCTT
>Ga0314774_1001974_pt1 | contig 12186 bp, 4 predicted proteins | sample MetaGCBIA2018_FD_204515 | JGI IMG/M metagenome (GOLD analysis project Ga0314774, IMG submission 204515) | Cryopeg brine microbial communities from Beaufort Sea near Barrow, Alaska, United States - CBIA 2018 | ecosystem: Environmental > Aquatic > Marine > Coastal | place: USA: Alaska | collected... | reverse complement strand
AGTAAAGTTAAAAACTAATTCAGACCAACCTGTATTAGAAACAGTTACGTGAACTTCTTCAAATACTGTTGGATTGTTATTTCCGTCTAAAGGTGAAGTAGAATCTTCGAATTTAATTGAAACATCATGGGTTGCACCATCATTATAGAAATCTAATTTAATTGTTGGTATAACGCTTAAATCAACCCATTTATCAAGTTTAAGACTAACACCTTCATAGCCCCAGCTATTTTCTGCACCATAGTTAGTTATTTTTCCAACAGGGTTATTTGCATCCTCAGGATCAGCTGTAATTTCAAATTCAGCACCTAAAAATGGTTCAAAAGTTTCAACTGCTGAATCAAAAGTTATTGGTAAATCAGCAAATACTGTTGGTGCTTTATAAAAATACATATTATCTAAAAATACAGTACCAACTGGTGCCGCAGCAATTACCATTTGATTAATATCAGAAAAAGGAACACCTACGAAATCAGTTAATGGTATATCAAAACTTATCCATTTTCCTTCTTCAGTTATGGTATTTTCAATCTCAAATTCAATATTATCAGATCCATTGTTCCATCCTGTACCATTAAAATCTACAAATTTAATTTTAAAGGTTGCTACATTGGTACTCCATATATCAAAGTGGAAATATTCCATTGCAGAAGCATCAAATGGCTCTGATTCTGTTATAATTCCAGCATGGCTTAATTCTCTATATACGAGTGTCTGATTTCCTTCTATAGCAATTTCCTCTTGTGAAGTTAATACTGACCAATCTGTAACAAACATATCAACTTTAGTCGGAGTATACTTTTCACTAAAAATTGAAACAACATCAACATCAGCTCTCGAAGGAGGTGTTGGAGCTTTTGCAAGCGGTTGCAAAATTTCTGTTACCACAAACTCTTCAGTATATTCCGTAGTTTGAATGGCTGCACTTTTAGATACAACCCTAATGGTATAAGTTCCAGCTTCAGCATACACATAAGATGCAGTTTCGCCATTATTTGCAGATACAGGTTCGTCATTTCCTTCTTCTCCAAAATACACATCAAACGACATGGCAAAATCAGCAGTTGCTGTAACATTTACTTTTTTTGAAACAGCTGCATCATTTTTAATAACCACCTCTAAATTTTCAGGAGCTTTAAAGGAAACTACCAAATCATGGGTCATTTCCGTTTTTAAACCTGTAATTCCAATTGCCACCAATTTAACTGTGAAGGTACCTTCACTATAAACGTGTACAATGCTTTTGCCCTGTTTTACGTTACCAGGCGATTCAGTATTGTCTCCATAAAAAATGTCATAGGAAACGGCTCCTTCACTATTGGGTGTAATAGTTACTGTTCCTGTATTGTCTTGTGTGACATTAAACAGTGCAGCAACATTTGTAGGAGCATTGGCTGTCGATAAAAAATCAAGGCTGCCAAAATCCTCATCGGTACAACTCCAAATAGCTGTTACGATTAAAATCGTGCTTAAAAAATATTTTAAAATTTTCATGTTTTTATATTTTTATTAATAGTTTGGGTTTTGAACCAATTTTGTATTTTCCAGTTCTTTATAAGGAATAGGGAAAATTTCATGTGTACCAGCTGTAAAGCCTCTGTCTGCCAATTTTGAAGTAAGCAATCCATTTCTTCTTAAATCAAACCAACGATGGCCTTCGCCTGCAAGTTCAAGTCTTCTCTCTGCCAAAACAGCTGTCATACTTACCGGGATAGATGCCAAGCCAACCCTAGTTCTAACGGCATCCAATAAAGCTTGTGCTCTGGCACCTGTTCCTCCCAATGCTTCAGCTTCTAATAAATAAGTATCAGCCAATCTAATAACATACATGTTTTGTCTGTGGTTTAACCACATATCTCCTAATAAATCTGATTCTTCTTCAATAGTTGGAGCAAATTTATTTATAAAATAACCTGTATCCTGATAACCAGGAGAATATTGAACTTTACCTTGTTCCGATAAGGTTTTTAAATCTAAAACGGTAGCTTCAAAACGAGGGTCATTTTTTAACAAATCATACAATTCCGGTAAAATAGGATTAAAACCCCATCCTGAAGAATAGTTTGGAATGTTATCAGTAGGATCTAAATCAACAAATCCTCTTGGTCCAACCATAGTGTTTACTATATTTCCTTCATCTGTGTCACCATAACTATTACTCCATCCTGTTTGTGCTAAATTGGTGTGTCCAACTTCTAAAATAGATTCTGTATTATACTTATTGTCAATTTGCCAAAGATCATTGAAGTTAGCAAGTAATTTATAGCCATACATACTGGTTACACCAGGCGTGCCATTCACAGCAGCAAATTGTTCGGCAGCAAGTGCGTTTTTACCTTGTTCTAAATAAACTTTACCCAATATTGCTTTTGCAGCACCTTGTGATAATCTACCAAATTCATCATTATCTGATACAGTAATAGGTAAATCAGGTATTGCATCCAACAAGTCATTTTCAATTTGAGTGTAAACTTCTTCTGGAGTAGCTTGAAGAACATTGTACATTTCTGAAGGTGAAACTGGTTCAAGAATAAGTGGTATATTTTTAAATAGCCTAACTAAATTAAAATGATAATACCCTCTTAATGCTTTTGCTTCAGCCATAAATCTCGCTTTCAAGTTTTCATCCATTGGTACATCCGGTAATTTCAGAATCAACATGTTTGATCTGAATACGCCTCTATAAAAATCATCCCAAAAAGATTTAGGCATTTCAAATGCATTTAAAGTGTAATTTGAAAAGGACTGGATACCAGCTCCATCAGTTGAATTACCTCCACCTGCATAATGATCATCTGAACCGGCGTTCATCATGGTCACCATATTATCAAAACCACCTGAATTTTTTCTAAGTAAATCATAGGCAGCCACAACACCTGTATAGGCTTGATCTTCATTTAAATAATAACTTTCAGAAAGGAATACACCTTCTGGTTTTACTTCTAAGTAATCTTTAGAGCATGATATGATTGTAACCAAAATAACAATTGCTATTAATGGAAACTTATAATTTTTAAATTTCATAATACTTTTCATTTTTTTAAAATTGTAAATTAAGTCCCAACATAAATGATCTGGCTTGAGGATAATATCCTTTATCTATTCCCATTACATTTCCACCAATTTCAGGATCAAAACCTGTGTAATCAGTTAATGTCAGTAAATTTTCGCCTGTCACATAGAGTCTCAGTTTTGAAGCTCCAATTTTATCTATTGCACTTGTTGGCAATGTATATCCAATTTGTACCGTTTTAAATCGTAAATAATCCCCTTTTTCTAAATAAAAATCTGAGAATTTTCCGAAGTTTCCATTAGAATCAGTATCTGTTAATCTTGGATAATCATTTGAAGTTCCTTCACCAGTCCATCTGCTCATTACTGATGATTGATGATTTGCATTTGCTACATCCAATCTTCTTAAACCTTGGAATATTTTATTTCCTGCAACTCCTTGCGTAAATACCATCAAATCAAATCCTTGATAATCTAAATTTAATGTCAAACCAAAGGTGTATTTTGGAAGTGGAGTTCCTAAAAAGGTTCTGTCATCATCTGTTATAACTCCATCACCATCAACATCTGTCCATTTAAAATCACCAGGAACAGCATCTGGTTGAATTGGGCTTCCGGCGGTGTTTACATAAGAAGTTACATCATTCGCATTTTGGAAAATTCCATTTGTTTGAAATCCATAGAATGCATTAACTGATTGACCTACTTGTGTTCTGGTTACTTGACCCATAGATTGAAAAGCTGCACCTCCACCAATGAAACTTTTATTTTCACCAACATAAGTAACTTCATTTTTAAGGTAAGAAACATTACCATTGGCTCTAAAATTAAATGCTCCAAATGATTTTCTATATCCAAGCTCTAACTCAAGACCCGTATTTTTCATATCAGCTACATTTCCTGCAGGGCTACCTGAAGCGCCTACATAACCGGGAATATCAACATTTTGTAAAATTCCTGCTGTTTCTTTAATATAATAATCAAATGTAAGATCTAGATTATTAAAAAACCTTGCTTCAAGTCCAATGTTTGTTTGTGTTGTTTCCTCCCATTTTAAATCTGGATTATCCGGAGCATCTGGACTATATCCTATATTGATTGTTCCAGGTTCACCGAAAGTGTAATTTCTACCACCGCCTATTAAAGCTAAATATCTAAAATCACCAATAGCATCACTACCTGTAACACCATATCCACCTCTTAATTTAACTTGATTCACAACATTATTTACTGGCCAGAAGGCTTCTTTTGAAGGAACCCAACCGGCTGAAAAGGATGGGAAAACACCAAATTTATAATTGGCACCAAATCTTGATGAACCATCTCGTCTAATAATTCCGGTAAATAAATACTTTTCCCCATAGTTATATGTCAATCTGGAAAATAATGAAGTAACTCTATGTTCAACTGCATTCCAAGTACCTCCATCAATATCCTCAGGATCTAATGCAAATCCAAATGAAGCTTCTTCTCGTGTGCTCACTGGTAAATTTTGATGTACCACATTAACACCACTAGAAATATTATCAGTATAAACGCCTTGTCCTAATAATATTGAAAAATTATGTTCAGCAATATCCTTTGAATAGATAGCTGTATTTTCTAAATTCCAACCGAATCCTTTACTTCTGCTTCTGGTTAATCTATTTATTTTATTGATACTTGATGATTGCAAATAATATTCAGGTGTAAAACCTTCATTTCCCCAATAGGATAATTTTCCACTAAGGGAAGATTTAAATACAAGACCTTCAATTGGCGTAATTTCAGCAAAAGCGTTTCCAACCAAATCATCAGACCAGCCATAGTTTCCCATTATTCTTTGTACATCTGCTAACGGGTTTGTCATTTCCTGTCCTACAAGTGTAGAAATACCGTAAGGGTTTCCGTTGTCATCGCGAAAAACAGGGTTTGTGCTATAAGGAGCGCTATTTGCAATTACTGGGTCAGTTATAACCACAGGAGTAATTGGATCTAAATTTATTGCAGAACTTAAAGGTCCTCCATATTCAGAGTTTGTTCCAATTCCCATAGATCTTTTATGCGCATATCCTAAGGTTTGACCAACTTTGAAAAAATCTGATATTTTATGTGTTGAATTTAAACGTATGTTCTTTCTGTTGAATTGAGAAACATCAGACATTACAATCCCTTCTTGATCACTAAGACCAAAAGAAGCATAAAATGTAGAAACATCATTTCCTCCGGATATACTAAACTCATGTGAAACACGCATTGCTCCATCATTAAAAATAACATCTTGCCAATCAGTACCAACACCTAAAGTTGACAGGTTTGGAAATATAATCTGGCCACCATCAGCAACGGATTTCTCGTTCATAATAGCGCCGTATTCAGAAGCATTTAAAAGTGATAATTTTTTTGCTGGAGCAGAAACCCCTACAAATCCAGTATAATTAACACTTAATTGTCCTGCTTTTCCTTTTTTAGTTGTAATTAATATTACCCCAGCTGCTGCTCTAGCACCATATATTGCAAGGGATGCAGCATCTTTTAAAACCTCAATTGATTTAATATCTGATTGATTCAAAAATCCTATACCGCCCGAATCAACAATAACGCCATCAATTACCCATAATGGGTTGTTATTTCCAAAGGTGGTAATACCACGAACTCTAACAGTTGAAGATGAGCCTGGTTGACCAGCATCAGCTGCAATCACTACACCAGATACTCTACCTTGTAATGCTTGTTCAACTCGTTCTACTGGTAAACCTTCAATATCTTCGGCTTTTACACTTGAAATAGCGCCTGTTACGACACTCTTTTTTTGAGTTCCATACCCAATAACTACAACTTCTTCTAAGCTTTCTGCATTTTCAGCCAGAATAACACTTAATGAATTTGAATTGTTAACAACAACTTCTTGAGTTGAAAAGCCAATGTAAGAGAAAACAAGTACTTCTCCTTTTTGAACATTAGACATTGCGAATTTACCGTCAAAATCTGTTGATGCTCCTCTAGCTGTGTTTTTAACAACTATAGAAACTCCCGGCAAAGGCGTACCGCTTGCATCGGATACGGTTCCTTTAATTTCATAATTTTGCGCGTAAATTGAAATACCTGCAAAACATAGAAAAATTGATAAGATTAATGATTTCATATATTTTTGAATTAATTAAAGTTTTGTTAAAGGTAGATTTATAACTTAATGAAAATTAAAAACCGACCTATACAAAAAATATACAGGTTGCTTTTAAATATAAACAAAACAGGTTTGAGAATGGCCAGTGATCACTTCCTCTCAGGCGGCCATTGGATAAAAAGTGTTAATTAACAGTTAAGATATTGTAAATAAAATGTTTAAATTTAATTTACTACAACCTTGTAGTTATATAAATGTTGTGGTAATGTTGTGGTGATTTTAATTGTTGTAGCAGTAATCTATATATTTAAAATATATGCTACAAGACTATTTTCGTGCGGTAAGTCCATTTTTTTTCGCAAGCGGTATCTTTTTATTTCGACACTCCTTACAGAAATATTTAATAAAGGCGCAATTTCTTTAGATGCAAGGTTTAAACGTAAATAAGCGCATAAACGCAAATCGTTTGGGGTTAAGCTTGGGTGTTCTGCTTTTAATTTCTTTAAAAAATCACTATCGGCGTTGTTAAAAGCTTCCTGAAATAACTCCCAGTCACTGGTGTTGGCAATGTTTTTATTGATAATCTTAATTACAGGTTTAATATTGGTTTTATCTTTAACCAAGGTCAATTCATCTTTAATGGTTCTTAACAATTCATTCTTATTAATGATGTTCATGGTTGAAGCAGAAAGCTCTCTTGTTTTGCTAAAAATTTCACCCTGTAATTTTTCATTTTTCAACCTCATGATTACTTTTTCATTTTCTAGTTGAGACAAGGAAAAATCCCGTTGTTTTCTTTCCATTAACTTTTGTTTCTGTTTGGCGTAATAATTTTTGTAAAGGTTATGGATTAAAAACAGGAGTGCGCTAAACAACATTAAATAAATTAAAATCATTGGTGTGGATAGGAGCCAAGGCCTGTCAATTCTAAAAGAATAAGAAGCAACATTGTTTGAAAGTACATTTCCTATTTTTGCTTTAACATTGAATGTGTAATTTCCAGCGGGTAAATTTTTAAAGAAAACTTCAGAATTTGTTGACCAATTGCTCCATTCATCATACATTCCTTTTAACTGATACTGGTAATTTACATCTGAATATTTACTAAATTCAGGAACACTGAAAGTTAAAACCAAATTATTGTTTTTATATTCAAAAGTATTGTTGTTTTTTAAGGAAACCGGAGTGCTTTGCGCATTCAGGGTGTTTTTATCAATAGAATTTATTCCAATTTTAAAAGGTCTGTCAGTATTGATCTTGTCTAAATTCAAAATAATATATCCTCTGGATGTTCCATATAAATACTGGCGGCCAGTTAGATTGGTCATGCTTTCAAAACCGGCAATATCCCTTCTTAGTGATGCTGGTAAGTAAATTCTAATGGCCTTTAGAATGCTATTTAGTTTACCAGGAGTAAAATAAATGATATTTTTTTCGGTAAATCCCCAAAGTGTATTTGTTTTGGAATCAACAACCAGATTCCCTGAAAAAAAATTATCATTTGCCAAAAAATTAACTGACATTAAAGAGTCTTTAATAAATTTTTGATTTTTATGGTTATATCTGAAGATGCCCTCTTTTATAGTGTAAATTATGTCATTATTGTATTTTATCAAACTGGATTTTAGTCCTTTTGGGACGCTGGTTTCAGTGGAATACTGCAAAACCTTTGTAAAATCATTGTTAATTTTTAATTTAAATACACCTTTATATTCATGGCTCACAAATAATTGATTGTTATCAATTAATTCAAAATGTCTGCTTGAAATATTGAACCCCTCAATTTTATTTCTTATTTTCCATGTGTTATTTGTTTTTTCCAACACAAAAAGCCCGTCATAATTTCCCTGCAACAACAAATTTTTATTATTATTTATGGGTTTTATGTCCCAGGTTCCCATTTTATCTGAAATTAGTTTCGCATTGGTGTCATTGATAATAAATGTACCTATGTTGTGTCCGCAAAACAGCGTGGTATCAATCACCTTTAAACACCATACCTGGCCGTTAGTGCCCTGAACAAACTTAAAATCTTCATTTGAATTTGTTTTTTTATAAAATAATCCCTGATTGGTACCAAGATACAAGTTGTTGTTGAAGATAACTGAAGTGTACACAGTTCCTAAATTTCCGTAAATATCATTGAAAATACTAAAAGGTGAATTGAAATTGACAACGCTAATGCCATTGTCCAGGCCAAGCCATACATTGTGATCACGATCTTCAAATAGGGATAACACAGTATTATTGTTTAAACCATTTTTTTGATTGATATTTTCTAGAAGATTTCCATTGCTGTCAAGATGATAAATTCCATTTGAAATTGTCCCTAAAATAAGACTTCTATCTGCCAGTTGTAAGCTGCTATATACACTCATAGATGAAATATCATCATTCGCAGGAAAATCCCATTTTGAAAGTTTTTCTCCTTTAAAAAAATAAAATCCTTTTTCTTGGGTCAGGAACAGCGTTTTTTCATCGACAGAAAAAATATTGACCAAAATATTATTTTGTAAAATGGGATGGTTTGAAATTAAAACCGGATTACCATTTTCAATTTTGTAAAGACCATCATTCATTTTTTGAAAATAAATGCTTGCGTCTACTTTAAACACTTTTGGAAGATTTGTATTAGAATTTATGCTATTAAAGGATTCATCAACCGTGTTATAAATATATATTCGATGTAAAGATTGAAACAATACCCAATTGTCAAATTTTACAATATTCCAAAATTCTTCTTCAAGTAAAGGTTCTTTAAGTTTTTTGCTTAGGGAAAAGTAAATCAAATTTCCAAAGTCGTTTTCTTTCCAATAACCAAATTCCATATAACAGCCCGTGTATATTCTTTCACCAATTACATTTACAGAACGTAAACTTGATTTGTTTGGCGTGGGATATAATTTCCATTTAGCGCCGTTAAACTCTAACAATCCACTGCTGTTGGCAACATAAATATAATTGTCTGCAGATTGTGAGATAGACCAGTTTTGATTTTCAGCTCCATAAATTTCCGGGGCATAATTTTCAATAGGGGGCAGTTCCTGGGCATTCACAAAATTAGTGGCCAAGAACAGGAAAAATAATATCGTTTTTTTAAAGAATTTCAATAGGTATAAATTAAAAATAGCATCGTTACAATATTACAATTTTTTTTTGCAATTGTTTTTTTGTGTTTGTGGATTTTTTAAGTAAAATCATTCAATCAAATACAAAGCATGTTTTGGGCGTTCCCGCCTATTCGGCGGGCGGGCTTTTCGTTGCAATCTGTAATTTCGAAGTCTCTCAATTACAGGATTTTCGCTTCAAACAAGGTTCACTGAACACCAATACAAAATAATAAGGAAGGTGAAGTAAACCCTAACGCAGTTTGTTGTCAAAACAAAAATCGATTTCAAGGTAAATTAATAAATGCCGTGATTTTTAGAATTTAGCCTTTTATGGCTATATTTGCCGCTTGAAGCAGCGTTTTATGAATTTTAAAAATGATGAAGCAGCTAATAAAGTAAATCAGGAACAAATTGATTCCTGTATTGCAATATTGGAAAAACTGGTTGCAGACACAAATCAGGTATTTGAGCTTTCGGAAGAAAAACGCATAGCCTTATTGAAAGCTGCGGGAATGTTAACGAGGCCAAGCCGTGAAGAGTTTTCTCTAAGGAAAAAAGACGCTAAAAAATCAATCAAAAGAAAAATGATTGCGCGCGACAAACATGCGCGAAAAGAAACCGGAATTAGAAGTGCAAGGGAGGCTGTTATTTTTGAAGCACCAAAGTTGATGGCTCATATTGACGATTCAAAAAACAAGGAACTCGAATTGGAATCTCCCAGAAATTGCTACGTTTGTAAAGCAGTTTATACAAAATTACATCACTTTTACGACACCATGTGCACAGAATGTGGTGATTTTAATTATGCAAAACGTTTTCAAACAGCCGACCTTAACGGACAAGTTGCTGTAGTTACAGGGTCTCGCTTAAAAATTGGTTACCACATTACGTTAATGTTATTGCGTGCCGGAGCCATGGTGGTTGCCACTACAAGGTTTCCGGTTGATTCGGCATTGCGGTTCTCTCAAGAAAAAGATTATTTTGATTGGGCTGACCGCTTAAAAATACACGGACTCGATTTAAGACATATTCCAAGTGTGGAGATTTTCTGTAATTATATAGAGCAGCAATATGAACGATTGGATATCCTCATCAACAATGCTGCGCAAACTGTTAGAAGACCCGCCGGATTTTACCATCATTTGATGGCAAAAGAAGAAACTAATTTTGAGGATTTGCCTCAATTTGCCAAAAATTTGCTCAGTAACCACCACAATTGTTTGCAGGAATTAAGAAATTTATCTTCAGAAATGGCTGACAACCAAACCAATATACCAGTTACCTGGCACGGATCAGATCCTGGAATTGGATTAAGTTCCTCAGCAAAATTGTCTCAAATCCCTTATAGTTTCGACAATTCATTGGCTGCCAGTGAAGTTTTTCCGGAAGGAAAGCTTGATACCGATTTGCAGCAAGTGGATTTAAGAAAGACGAATAGCTGGCGTTTAAAATTAGGGCAAATAGAAACTACGGAAATGATTGAGGTTCAATTGGTGAATGCCGTAGCGCCGTTTGTGTTGTGCAACCGCTTGTCTAATTTAATGAAAAAAGAAAATACCGGACAAAAACACATTATTAATGTGTCGGCTATGGAAGGAAAGTTTCATCGCTTTACAAAACAAGATCGACACCCGCACACCAACATGGCCAAAGCAGCCTTGAATATGATGACGCATACTGCAGCATCAGATTTTGCCAAAGATGGCATTTATATCAATGCCGTTGATACTGGTTGGGTTACCGATGAAGATCCCGTTGAATTGTCAAAATATAAAATAGAAGTGCACGATTTTCAGCCACCATTAGATATTGTTGATGGCGCAGCGCGTGTCATGGATCCGTTATTCGACGGAATAAATACAGGAAAACATTGGAGCGGTAAATTTTTAAAAGATTTTCGTCCGATCGACTGGTAAAGCCCCCTAGCCCCCAAAGGGGGAATTAATGATTGAGGAGGTAAATGTTTTAAGTTAAAAGTTTTTCTGCTACTAACTCCGATTAACTGTAACATAATTTATATAAGGAAATTGTAAAGAAAGGAAGAAGTGTTAAGCAACTTCATAGCTAACCTTATGAGTTTTGATCTAACAACAATGAATTTCTTAAAAAATATTCAATTTATATTGAAACCATTTCTACTATTGATTCATCTCATGTTTTACTGATAATTTACAATTTTCAGGGGCTAAAAAGTCTGTTATTTGTTGTTCTTTTTTGGCAAAATTAGTTCTTCCCGCGCGCCGGCTGGCTCGATCGCTAAAAACAGCTACTAGCTGTTTTCTTTACGCTCCGCCCTATAGTCACTATAACACTAATTCACACTATGTACGGAGTATGTACGGAGTATCCTCCCTTTTGACTCCCATGAGCCCCGATGTTGACTGGTGTTGTGCCCGTAAAAAAACGCTAAATTAGCTATTTCGTTAAATAGGCAGACAGAAGGATAATCTGATGGTCTTTTTTATTACAACTAAGAAATTTTAACTTATATAGTAACATTTGTTTTAAATCATCCATTTCTTCTTTTACTTTTTTTCATATGTAAATATTTATTGTTTTTTATAGGTCATATGTAATGCGCATATTTTCATAGGTGATTGTATCTTGTTTCCGTTATGCGCATTTCATTGATAAAAAAAGAAATAGGGCGGAACGTTAAGAAAATGTTCAGTGAACATTTTTAGAGAACGAGCCAGCCGGCGCGATGGAGAGTCTGGTGATCTTTTTATGTAAAATGAATTGATTTTTTTTAACACCAGCATCCAGACCGCCTTTCCCACCGCTTCACCTGCCACTAGGCTCTTTGGATTAGCTCCATCAGCCAACGCTAAAAATTTCAATATTTTACTACGAAAAAAATCATAGGACGGTTCTTTTAGATTTGAGTTTTAAGGGTGTTTAAACAAATTTTTTTAACGCTTTTAAAATATTATACTTACGATAAAGGGTTTGAGATTT
>Ga0314774_1001972_pt1 | contig 12197 bp, 11 predicted proteins | sample MetaGCBIA2018_FD_204515 | JGI IMG/M metagenome (GOLD analysis project Ga0314774, IMG submission 204515) | Cryopeg brine microbial communities from Beaufort Sea near Barrow, Alaska, United States - CBIA 2018 | ecosystem: Environmental > Aquatic > Marine > Coastal | place: USA: Alaska | collected... | reverse complement strand
AAGATACCGGCAAGATTGGCGATGTGAACCAAGGTTTGGAAGGGCTTCAAAACAAATATGGTTCCCTTCGTGTTGCCGATACCGGAATAAGGGAAGCGACAATTTTGGGCCAGGGAATTGGAATGGCAATGAGAGGTTTAAGACCAATTGCCGAAATTCAATATTTAGATTATATCCTTTACGCGCTTCAAACCATGAGTGACGACCTTGCAACCCTGCAGTATCGCACAAAAGGAAAACAAAAGGCCCCGCTTATTGTAAGAACACGCGGCCACAGACTGGAAGGGATCTGGCATAGCGGATCGCCTATGGGAGCTCTTGTTCATTTATTGCACGGAACCCATATTCTTGTTCCAAGAAATATGACCAAAGCAGCAGGGTTTTATAATACACTTTTGGAAGGCGATGAGCCTGCCTTGGTAATAGAATGCCTTAACGGATACAGGTTAAAGGAAAAACTTCCGAATAATTTTGGAGAATTTAAAACGCCTATAGGTGTTGTTGAAACCATCAAAGAAGGAACAGATATTACTTTGGTCTCTTATGGTTCTACTTTAAGATTGGTGGAAGAAGCCGCAGGGGATCTCGAAAAATGGGGAATCCATGCTGAAATCATCGATGTGCAATCCCTGCTTCCGTTAGATATCAATAAAGACATAGTAAAGAGCATTGAAAAAACCAACAGGCTTTTGGTGATCGATGAAGATGTACCCGGGGGCGCTTCGGCATATATCCTTCAAAATATTCTGGAGGTACAAAATGCCTATCTTTATTTAGACAGCAAACCTCAAACCCTGACTTCTAAAGAGCACAGGCCATCTTACGGTACAGATGGGGATTACTTCTCAAAACCTTCTGTTGAAGATATTTTTGAAAAGATCTATGGAATTATGAATGAATCTGATCCGGAACAATATCCTGCTTTGAAATAAGTAGGCTTTAGATATATTTAAAAATATAGGCCACGAATGCACAAATGAAAATTGGTGTATTTTGTGGCTTTATTTTTTATTCCTTTCCAAACCAGTGTTTAATATTTATTCAGTTAGATTAAAAAGTTTTAGCCACGAATTCATTAATAAAATTTTTTTTGGTTTGACTTATCAGACAATTCCATTTTTCGGTTGGAACCATTAGTACTTCTTCAATTAAAAATATCAGCCTGGAATACTTTACAAAATATTAGTGCATTCGTGGCTTGCATTTTTTTTCTTTCACAAATTAATTATTCTTCAGAAATTAAAATATTAATGCAACTGTCTTGAGGCATAGGCAAGTTCGTGGCTTACCTTTTTTCCATCATAGTTTATGACGAAATCTAAGATCATCCTGAACCTACATCCAGCTTCGTGAATTCGATTCAATTTTATATAACATATAATTTATATAGGGAAGGATATTTTTGTGTACTGTCCTAAATGAGATATCTCCCCCGGCTGTATGAAAAATAATATTTACCAGGTTCTTTTTTTCATACCATAATGGCTGAAATACGCTTATAGATTGAATTTTGTACATCTCCAAACGCTCCTCTGTTTTATTCCAGACACCGTATTTTTTAAAAACAAAATCTTCAGAAATGATCAACGTTAAGGATCTGAACATTAAAATCTGCCAGATTACAGCGATAACGGCATATAACCCGGCCAGCAAAAGCCAGGTTGTAAAAGATATAGCATCCACAAAAGACACTGCAAAATAACTCGCCAGGGCGGGAACAAGTGCAATAATTAACCGTCTCACCAACAAGATCTTATCCGGTGAAAAGGTTTCCCCAAAACCGCTGGACTGGTCTGTATACAGGAATGAATTCACCTTGACAACCGTGGCCTGATCCAGGCCCGGAATTTTAATTTTACTTTTCTGAAGCTCATTTTCACTGTTTGCAAGTGAAATACGCACTTCGTACAAATTCAGCCATTTTTGGACAGGGTTTGTGATCACCTGCAATAATTGCACACGCCTTGGCTGTAAAGAAACTTTTGTATTGGTCTTTAGGCCCATTTCCAATTCAAGGCTATCCTTTGTTTGCGTTAATTTTAAGTTGAAATATTTTATAAAAACTTCAGAAACGGTAATTAAAACACTCAGGAACAGAACAATAACAGCAATGAACATAAAAATGGAAACCGATTCCATAGGACCGGGCAATTCGTCTAAATATTTCTGAATAATTTCAGAATGTTCTTCAGATACTGTTCTTACTTCATTGTAAATAGTCGAAAAAAAAGCGGCGATCAATACCAATCCCCGCAAATAATTGGTGCTTATTCCTATTTTCAGCAAGGTTAAAAAACTCAATTCATGAGTCCAAAATTGATTTTCAGATGTTGTACCGGTAATTTCCGGATCGGTTATTTTTTCGGAATACTTGTCCTTCACCTTAATCAGAATAGCCAAAAGTTGATTTGCTTTTTCATTGGAAATAGCCTTAATACTGATTTCCTCCTTTTTGCTTCCCGCAGTTTCAATTACAAAACTGTTAACATTCAGAATGCGTTGTAGAATAGATCGTTTAATATATACCTGCTGAATTCTATCAAAAGGGATCGCGATATCTTCTGTATTGAAGACTCCTTTCTGGAGGACAAATTCCTGGTTTTTATAATCTATATGAAAAAGGAATCTCCGGTAATAAACAAAGCTATAAATTAGAACCAGGACTGACATTACCCCCAAACCCAATCCAATATAAAGCAGGGTTGTTACACCTGGTCCGGTGAATAAAAGATATACGATAATAGCCCAAAAACCTTTTAACAAATTAAAAATCCTGGTGAGAAAAATTAGAAGGATCCCAATTTCCGATTGCCTTTGCGGGACTCCAAACAAATTAGAATTCATTTGCGGTGAGCTTTACGGCCAAAGCCTCTTTTAACCGGAGTGCGAGGTCCGGCGCCAATCCGGGAATGCTGATATCGCTGCCGCTACCGCCCGCAGTAAAAATTTGAAGTGTTGAGATCTTGAGCATCTTATCCAGAAGATCCCGGGAAATGGAGGCGTGCTGAATCCTATTAAAAGGAACAACCGTGGTTTTATTTACCAGATAGCCCCTTTTGTACAAAATATCCTTTTCCCTGAGCGCAAATCCATAATTCTTCTGTAATCGGGAAATGTTCCAAAATTTGAAACCAAAGTATGAAAAGATCCCAATAAGAAGTATAGTTAATTGGATCTGGTTTATTATATCCAAATAAATTAAAACCGCCCAACCAATCATCACCACGCATAAAAACGCCAGGTTTTGAAAATTGGATTTTAAGAGATAACTCTTTGAAATTGGTTGAAAAGCTACCTCTTCAAATTGAGGCAGCGAAGCGATATCAATTGATTTATTAGTAAAATTTTCCATTATGGAAGCCATTCCTTTTTAAAATTAGGTTTGCGTTTTTCCAGAAAAGCATCTCTTCCTTCCTTTGCTTCATCTGTCATATATGCCAATCTCGTGGCTTCCCCGGCAAATACCTGTTGGCCAACCATCCCATCATCGGTAAGGTTCATTGCAAATTTCAACATTTTGATGGAAGTCGGGGATTTCGCCAAAATTTCCTGCGCCCACTCATATGCCGTAGTTTCCAATTCGGCATGAGGAATTACCGCATTCACCATTCCCATTTCAAAAGCTTCTTTGGCGGAATAATCGCGGCCTAAAAAGAAAATTTCCCTGGCCCGCTTCTGCCCTACCATTTTTGCGAGATATGCCGACCCGTAACCTCCGTCAAAACTGGTGACATCGGCATCGGTTTGTTTAAAGATCGCGTGTTCCTCACTTGCAAGGGTCAAATCGCAAATCACGTGCAAACTGTGGCCTCCGCCAACTGCCCATCCGGGAACTACCGCAATAACAACCTTCGGCATAAAACGGATCAGTCTCTGAACTTCCAGTATATTCAACCGGTGCATCCCGTCTTCTCCCACATAACCCTGATGGCCCCTGGCTTTTTGATCTCCGCCGCTGCAAAACGAATAAACTCCATCTTTGGTTGAAGGCCCTTCAGCAGATAAAAGAATAACGCCTATTGAAGTATCTTCCTGTGCATCGTAAAAAGCATCGAATAATTCGCTGGTAGTTTTGGGCCTGAAAGCGTTGCGCACATCGGGCCTGTTAAATGCAATTCTCGCTACTCCACCGGATTTCTTATAAGTAATATCTTCATATTCCTTCGCGGTTTTCCAATCGATTTTATCCATCTGCTTTGTTTTTTGTAAAAATAGGATTTTTATTACAGATTTAATCGGTTTCAGGAATTTCACTGCCGGGAGAAACACCAATAAATTTGAATGGAGTCCAATAATTGCACAATTCTTGATATATTTGAAAAAACCGCGCAAATGAAAAAAATAGGACTTTTATTCATCTTATTACTTTCCTCCTATTTGGGAACTGCACAGGAAATTCCTGTTGTTGTCCGGTCATCTTCTGAATTTATAATCAAACGACCTGAGATATCACCTTCCCTGACCAACCTGGCCCCGGAAATACCAAATACAGGAAAATTCCGAATAAGAACGGTGAATTTTGATAAGGAAATTGAACGCCGGGAAGTGAATATTTATGAGATGATGGCAATGGAGGAGCGAATGAAATCGCGAACTGTGGAACTTGCCCCGCCGGTCTATGTGCCTAAAGAAAGAGAAACTTTTTCACTTTCCCGAAATAACAACATTAATGCCTCGCCAAGGTTTTACAATCAAACTTTTAGTCCTGAACTTCCTTCAAAAGGAACCAGGAATTCGGTTTATAAAGATGCTTCAGAAACTAGCGGCGCTTATTACCTTAGAAGTTATTCGCCTTTTTACAGGCAAAATAATTATTACAACTAATCCTTTTTTAAATAAATTCCGTCCTCTTTAATATCTATCAGGCGTTGTTTATATAAGGTTCCAATAGCCTTTTTAAAGCTTTTCTTGCTCATCTGAAGAACTCTTTGGATTTCCAGTGGGGAAGATTTATCGGTAAGCTTTAAATGACCTCCCTTCAATTCAATTTCATTCAGGATATCCTGGGCATTCGGCTCAATACTTCTATAACCGGGACGTTGCAGGGTGATGTCAATTTTCCCGTCGGGACGTGTTTTCTTCACCCAGGCTTTTAATCGGTCACCGGGTTGCAGGTCCTGAAAAATATCGTCTTTAAAGATCAATCCCTGATGAATTTCATTTACAATTACATTCATTCCCAGATCTGTAGGATTGGCTACAATTATATCTACTGGCTGAAAAGGTTCCACCGTAATATCGCTATTGTCCAGAAAAGCATTGGTTTTGCTTGAACCTACCAATCTTCCGCTTTCCTCATCCAAATAGCAGAAAATAAGATACCAGCTGCCCTTACGCATTTCGGAAGCCATTTCCCGGTAAGGCACAAAAAGGTGTTTCTCCAGACCCCAGTCTAAAAATGCCCCAATGTCAGAAAGCTCAACACACTTGAGATATGCGAATTCATCTAATTTAACATAGGGTTTTAAGGTAGTGGCTACAGGCCGTTCCTGATGGTCCAGATATACAAAAACCTCTATTTCATCTTCTAAACTGAAAGTTTCAGGTTTATATTTATTAGGCAATAATACCTCGTCACCTTCCTCGTTTCGTAAAAACAATCCGGGTTCGGTATCGCGATCTATAATTAATGTGTGGTATTCACCAATTCCAAGCATAATTTTATTTTAAAATGCAAAGATACTTTTATTTAACCGGTTTTTATGGAAATCAAAAAATCCACTTCTCATCGCTGAAAAGCAGATTTTCTTAACTTCTTTATTAAGGATCTCAATTAAATTGATCCTCCTTTTTAAAGTGTTTTGCCAATAAATAATAAACGATGGGCCGGTATTTATTCCGGTTTGATTTTCCGTATTTCTCAAGGACGGAATTCAGACCAACATCAAGCTTTTCATCGTCTTTTAAACCCAGTTTTTTAACAAGGAAATTTTTCTTTACTGTTTCAAGTTCAGACGCGGAAGAACCTGATATTGTTTCTGCATCCCTGTTAAAAATGCTGGGACCACAAGCTTTTGTCACCTTTCTTAACAAATCTACATCCAAATCTTTTCCAATTTTTTCTTTAAAGTCCAGGATATATTTCTCGACTTTTTCTTCGGTTTTTGTTGCCATATCTACTTATTTTTAATTTTCCACTTAAATTTAAGAATAAGGACAAAATAACTATTGGAATTAAATGTTAAGATTTCATATAATTAAAGTACTCCAACAGCACCTCATCATTTATTTTTCGTGGAGTAAATATTTCCAATAATTTTGGCTTTTCAGAAGTATTAAAAAACCCTTTTAGTTCTTCTGACAGCTCTATTGACGTTTTTGCCGAAACATATTCAAAGCTATGCATCTCGCATAATGGTTTTGCATTCCGCTGATGTATGGTTTCAAAATAAGTGTCAAAATTCTCAGTATTCTTATTTCCCGGCAAGATCCTGAAAATTCCGCCTCCTTCATTATTGAGCACGATAATCCTGAAATTTGAAGGAATATAATTGTTCCAAAGCCCGTTGCTGTCATAAAAAAGGCTCAGATCACCACAAATAAGCAAGGTTGGTTCCCTGTTTATTACGGCAGCTCCTACCGCGGTAGAAACACTGCCATCTATCCCGCTGGTGCCACGATTGCAGAATATTTTCTGGGAGGCATCCCAGTTAAAAAGCTGTGCATATCTTACGGTAGAACTATTTCCCAACTGCACATTGTAGTTTTTAGGCACTGCCGGGACAATGGCCTGCATGACTTTAAAATCTGAATATGGGATTTCATCAACATAAAGATTGTGACGCCCTTCCAGTTTTTCCTTTATATTTTTCCAATGAACCCCATATTCGCTTTTTATTGGTTTCAAAAGTGGCATAAAAACCTTGAAAAAGGAATTAGGTGAAGTTTCAAAATGCTTGTTCAAACAAAAGAAAGTATTGTAAGCCTTTTTGGGATCTATATGCCAATGTTGTTTTGGTTGATAATCCCTTAAAAAGGATTTTATTTTTTTTGAGACGATCATCCCTCCAAAGGTGAGCAAAATGTCTGGCTGCAAAAGTTCAAATTGTTCCTTAGGGTTGGAAACTTTTTCTATTGGACCGATCAACGTATCTATTTGGGGGAAAAATTCCGGATGATGCAAATTTGAAGTGGTTTCAGTAAGTACCAAAACAGAATCGTCTTTGGCCAAAGCATCCAGAAACCCTTGTTCTACCGCATTGGGTTGGGCAACTCCCACAATGATCATCTTTCGCCCAGACTGATTCCAGAGATTGGCAAAGGATTGCAATTCATTTTCGGTGTAAACCCGCTCCCGGATTTCAGGTAAAATTTGCAATGGGTTTACCAAATTGGTTTCAGTAATTTCATATAAAGGCTCATAGAACGGAACATTAATATGAACAGGCCCTTTTTTTTCTATGGCTTTATTTAGGGCCAAATTTATTTCCCGCTCATTGTGTTTTTGAGACTCAAGTTGTTTTTTTTGAAGGTTTTTATTTGAAGAATCGGCTTCTTCCAATACTTCTGAATATAAATTGGCAGAATACAAAATATGATTCTCAAATACATCTTTCTGTCGGATAGTTTGTCCGTCACCAATATCAATTCGCTCAATTGGTCGGTCTGCCGAGATAATTACCAGGGGAACGTCACTGTAAAAAGCTTCGGCTATGGCCGGATAATAATTCAATAAAGCCGATCCGGAACTACAAACCATCGCTACCGGCTGTTGAAGTTGTTGTGCCATTCCAAGAGCAAAAAATGCCGCACATCGCTCGTCTACTATACTATAAGCTGTGATTTCCGGATGATGGGTAAACCCAATGATCAATGGTGCGTTTCTGGAACCGGGGGAAATCACAACATGATTAATGTTTTTAGCAACACAAAGAGCTACTATAGATTGGGCAAGCGGAATTTTAGAATATTTCACACATTTAATATTTTCGACTAATTAGTCAATTATTTCAAACTTCACGAGGTATTCTAGACCTAACAGGTTTTCAAAACTGTTAGGTCTAGCTTGGTTTTTTATCAAATCAATTTCAAAATTACGATTTCAGAAAGATTTTCAATTGACTTTTAAAACTTATTTAAAAAGCACCCTTTTCATTGTTTGCGCCTTATTTGAGGTTTCCTCCCATTCTGCCACAGGATTGGAATCTTTTGTAATTCCGCCACCAACAAAAAGCACAGCTTTGTCATCTTCCAGTTTCATACACCTCAAATTCACGAACAAAGCTGAAGTTCTGGTAATGCTCGCATAAGCCTGATTTTCCATGTTTTTACGGTTGCCGTTTCGTTGCAAGGTTTTTTTTAGGTTCAGTTCCCCTAAAAATCCAGCATAAAATTCCCTGTTGTAATTTTCATTTTCCAGAATGAATTTTTTTGCAGCCACTTTTGGAAGTCCGCATACGGCAGGCGTGGGATGGATCGCCGATATTAATTTTTCCATATCACCGGAATTTGGAATTTGGAATTTGGAATTTAAAACCCCAGCTATATCCGTTCTTAAATGAAGCAAATTCCCGGCCTTAGCAGTATATGGAGATGTTATTTCGATTTTTTCGGAGATAGGTTTTAAATATTCCAGGATGGAATCGGTTACTAATTGTTGTTCTTCCTTTTCCTTTTCACCCCAGTTCACGTCTAAAGTTCCCTCATATTTTTGAGTTCCAGCCAGCGCCATGGTTTTAAAGCGGTTTCTCTCAACCTCCAGTAAAGTCTCGGGAGTTGCTCCCAGCCATAAACCAACTTTTGGATGGAACCAGATATATGCGAAAGCCTCGGGATATTTTTGTGTGAGATCCCGAAAAATTTCAATCGGTTCCGGTTTAGTAGAAGAAGGTATTTGAATTATTTCCTTCCGGGAAAGCACTACCTTTTTAAAAGATTTATTCTTTATCCAATCGATTCCTTTTTGAACTAGTTTTATATGTTTCTCCTTTTCTAATGAATTTTCTGAATTATGGGGATCCGCAATTTTCGAAAGCTTTGAAGTTTCTGAATTATCAAAGGTAGTTTCAAGATAGTCGGCATAATCCCCGGGAATTAAAATTGCCGGTTCCTTTTCATCAAATGGAGCAAAAACAAATCCACTTTCCAGATAATCTGTGGTTCTGTAAAATTCAGAATCCTTTTGTAAAAATGCTTTTATCACTCCCGGTGAATTTAGAATGACTGGCTTGCGGTAGGCTACAAAAGGCAAGCCTTTCTCCATCTGAAATCTGAGTTCCTTAAAAAATTCTTCCGAAGAGATCATTATTTGTTTTTAGGCAAGGCTATGGTAGTTAATTTTACCAATGAGATCAGGTTGTTTTCAGAGTCGGTAATCCTGATATCCCATAGTTGGGTAGTTCGCCCCTTATGGATAAAAGTCGCTTTTGCAAAAACCTCCCCTTCCCTGATGCTTTTTAAGTGATTGGCAGAGATCTCAATTCCACGGATAAAATATTCGGAAGAATCCAGAAAAATTAGCGATGCCATACTCCCCACACTTTCCGCCAAAGCTACGCTGGCTCCTCCGTGCAATACACCATCAGGTTGATGTACGCTTGAATTTACAGGCATTTTGGCGGTGACGAAATCTTCGCCAATATCGATAAATTCGATATTCAGTGTTTCCATCAAAGTGTTTTTGCACATTGCATTGCATTTTGCAAGTCTTTCTTCTTTCTCCATTTTAATAAGATTGTTTACTTTGTAAAAATACAAAACCAAAAAGAATGAATACCGCAGAAAAACAGGTTTCTTATCAAATCACCAATACTTATAGCACTTTAAACCATTTTACCCCTAAGACAAAAAACGTTTGGGTCGTATTTCACGGACTTGGCTATTTAAGTCGGTATTTTCTGAGATATTTCAAGGATCTGGATCCTGAAGAGAATTACATTATTGCCCCGCAGGCTCAATCAAAATACTATCTGGATGAGAAATACAAACATATTGGTGCTTCCTGGCTTACCAAAGAAAATACAGAAGTGGAAATAAAAAATGTTTTGAGTTATCTGGAAGAAGTTTACAAGGCCGAAAACCTTCAAAATGCTCCCAATTTTATTATTCTGGGATTTTCACAAGGGGTTTCAATAGCAACGCGTTGGGTTGCGCGAAATAAGGTTGAATGTGCACAGCTTGTCTTATGTTCGGGCAAAATTCCTGTTGAACTTAAATCCAAAGATTTTGAATTTCTTAAAAATACCGATTTTTCATTTATTTATGGAACCAAAGATGAATATTTAAAGGAGGGAATTATTGAAGTTGAGGCAGACAGACTGAAAAATTTATTTCCAAAAAATCTGAAAATTATTCCTTTTAAAGGTGGTCACGAGCTTAATAAAGACTTAATTCACCAACTTGTTTAAGTAGAATTCAAATCAGGGATTGTATAATGAAACTAAAGAGAATAAATAAGGCTTCCATTTTTAAAAATATTGGTCCCGGTTTCCTTCTGGCGGGAGCTGCCATAGGGGTTTCACATTTGGTACAGTCCACAAGGGCAGGTGCAGATTATGGGTTTATACTTATTTGGGTATTAATTCTTGCCTGTGTTTCCAAATATCCTTTTTTGGAATTTGGCCCAAGATATGCCGCAGGAACTGGAAATCACCTTATTACCGGGTATAAAAAACTGGGGGTTTTCCCCTATTGGATTTATATAATAATTACCGTAGGAAGCATGTTTATTATCCAGGCAGCCGTTACCATAGTTACTGCCGGACTTGCAGAGCGTTTATTTGGATTTGGCTGGTCTCCTTTTGTATGGAGCGTCGTATTATTGGGTTCATGTATTGCTTTATTGTTGGTAGGAAAATACCCCGCGCTGGATAAAAGCATGAAAATTATTGTCACCTTTTTAACTATTGCTACCCTGGCAGCAGTGGTTATGGCATTTGGTGCCGGAACAACCTCACGAGCCCTGCATACTCCTTCCCCACCTTTATGGACTTCAGCCAGCCTGGCATTTATTATTGCATTTATGGGATGGATGCCTATTCCCTTGGATGCATCAGTATGGCATTCTATATGGACAAAAGAAAAATCCCATCAAACCAAACACAAACCCTCTTTAAAAGAAGCCTTTTTAGATTTTAACGTTGGTTATTTATCTGCGATATTTATTGGTATATTATTTTTTCTTTTGGGAGTCCTGGTGATGTTCGGAAGCGGTACGACCTTTTCGGGCAATAGTGTGGAATTTTCCTCTCAATTGGTGGACCTCTACGGAAAAACATTAGGTGAATGGAGCAAACCAATTATTTCCATCGCAGCATTTATTACCATGTTAAGTACAACTTTAACCGTAACCGATGCCTATCCCAGGGTAATTTCTGAATTGCGGAATCCGGAAAAGGACACTCCAAAAGACCAGAAAGAAAAGTGGAACATTTACAAAATCAGTGTTTTTATAATTCCTGTATTGTCTTTGTCCATTCTCTTTTTTCTGTCGGGATCCTTTACTCTTTTAGTGGATTTTGCTGCGGGATTGTCATTCCTCTCTGCTCCTTTTCTGGCCTGGTTTAATTATAAGCTGGTTACTGGAAATCACATGAAAGAGGAAGATCGCCCGGGAAAAAATTACCGGATCTTTAGTTTGGCATGCTTTGGTTTACTGGTATTCTTTAACCTGGTTTACGTGTATTATAATTTTATTTATTAAATATTCTGCCTATTCTTTTGTGGTGGGGAATATCCCCATTAGAAAGGGATTTAAATTTTGGATTTTGCATACAAAAAAAACGCAATCAAATGAATGATTGCGTTTTTGAATAATTAAGTCCGATTTTGAACTCTCAGATTTAGATCCCTCGCTTTACTCGGGATAAGCGATTCACAAGGTTTTGCTTTACAAAACCTGTTCACTGCTTATTTTACTTCCTCAAAGTCTACGTCTTCAACATCGTCAGCTTCTTTTGAGCTGTCGCTTTCTCCGTCTTCGCTTCCCGGTGCACCTTCTGCTCCGTCTGCTCCGCCCTGAGTTTCAGCTTGTGCTTTGTACATTTCCTCTGAAGCTACTTTCCAGGCTTCGTTGATCTTATCTAAAGCTGGTTGAATAGTTGCGATTTCCTTGGTCTCATAAGCTTTTTTCAACTCTTCCAATGCTTCTTCAATTGGTTTCTTCTTATCGTCAGATAATTTTTCCCCAAATTCTTTCAACTGTTTTTCAGTTTGAAAAATAAGTGCATCAGCTTCATTCAACTTATCAACTTTTTCTT
>Ga0314774_1001971_pt1 | contig 12201 bp, 9 predicted proteins | sample MetaGCBIA2018_FD_204515 | JGI IMG/M metagenome (GOLD analysis project Ga0314774, IMG submission 204515) | Cryopeg brine microbial communities from Beaufort Sea near Barrow, Alaska, United States - CBIA 2018 | ecosystem: Environmental > Aquatic > Marine > Coastal | place: USA: Alaska | collected... | reverse complement strand
CTGGTAAATGAGGGGAATAGTGATTATATCAACGTTCCTTTCAATTTTTCTCATGTGAGTTTTACCGGGGAGGCGATGACCGTTTATCATGTAGGACTCAATAAAAAGATTGATCGCCAGCTTACTGTTGGAGGCCGGTTAAAAATTTATTCAGGAATTTTTAATGTGGAAAGTACCGATAATACGGGGTATTTTACAACAAAGTACAGCCCGGAAGGACCAAATTACTATCGCCATTTCGCTGAAAATATCAATGTCAGGGTAAATACCTCTGGCTATAAATCTTTGAAAGATGGGAATAAAACAGGAAAGGAAGCGACTGTAGATTTACTGAAACGTTCCTTTTTTGGTGGGAATATTGGAGTAGGGGTAGACCTTGGCGCCACTTATAAGATCGAGGAACATTTAATTGTTACCGGATCTGTGCAGGATTTGGGCCTTATGTTTCACAAAAAGGATGTGGAGAACTATTTGTACTACGGGAGTTATCAAACAGATGGGATTGAACCTTTGTTTCCTGATGCCGGTCCCGGAGGCTCTGCGCTTCCTTATTGGGATATTTTTGAAGATGAGGTGAATGAAAATTTAAAGGATGAAACCGTAAATGAAGCCTATATTACCTGGCGTCCTTATATATTAAACGCTTCTTTGGAATACGGTTTCGGGAAATTTTATCAACCTTGTAATTATTTAATCCCTGAAAACAGAAGGGCTCAAAATTTGGTTGGGATCCATCTTTTTGGGATTAACAGGCCTAAAGGATTAAAATATGCATTCAATGCTTATTTCGATCGAAAATTCACCCAAAATTTCAGGATGAAAATTGCCTATACCGTAGATGATTTTTCAAACACCAATCTTGGGTTGCTTATTTCTACCCGATTAAAGAATTTTAATTTTTATCTTGCAGCCGATAATTTATTAGGATACTTTAATCTGGCAAAATCCAATAGCGAATCTGTACAACTTGGATTTCAATTTGTATTCGATAAATATTGAAATTGACAATGCGTGGTTTTTATCCATTTTAAGTTTAATTTTGGCAACACTTGCTTAAAAAATAATATGGCCTGATGAAATGTGGGCAACCAGAATTTGACTCAGAAAATTATTAAAATTAATGCATATTATTCCCGAAAGTTTGGGAACCTATTAAAGAACATTAAAAATTTACAAATGAAAAAATTACTGATTTTTACCTCCATATTTATAGGATTTATTTCTTCCACTTTTGGACAGGACCTCAATTCTTATAAGTATGTAATCGTTCCCTCCACCTTCGAATTTTTAAAGGAACCCAATCAATATCAAATAAATGAATTGACGAAATTCCTCTTTGAAAAGTATGGTTTTGAGGCTTATATTGAAGATGAAGAACTTCCGGTGGAACTGAGTCAGAACCGATGCAAAGCACTTATGGCCAATGTAAAAAACGACTCCGGATTGTTTTCAACAAAATTGGTCTTGGTCTTAAAGGATTGTAAAAACAACCAGGTATTTATTTCGGAAGAGGGCACTAGCCGGGAAAAGGAGTATAAAACAGCTTATCAAGAATCCCTGCGGAATGCATTTGAATCCATTTCCGCAATAGATTATAAATATAAAGAAGAAGTCTCTGCAGGGCCTTCGCCCAAGTCAGGAAATGTCGTTCAGCAAGTGGTCCCTGAAGCCAAGGCTAAACCAATTGAGAAGGAAGTTATGCCGGCAGAAGTTGAAGTTTCAATGATACCGGTAAGTAAGGATCAAATTATAGAGAATTCAAAAAATGGAAATACGCTCAATTTTTTATATGAAGCAAAAGCTTTTTATTTGGAAAGATCGGATAATGGATACAAGTTTTTTCAAAAAGGTATGACAGAACCTTTTGCGCAGTTAATCGCATCAAAAACCAGTGAAAACTTTATTTACGCGTCAATTACAACCCAGGGGATCGCAACTTTTGATGAAGATGGAAATTTGGTTGTTGAAATTTTAAACAGGGAAAACGGTTCAATGGATACTAAAATTTACAATCTTCAAAATTAATAACCGTACTTATTTTTCCATCTTTTTTTTAGGAATTCCCTTTGTGCATGCTCCCGCTGATTATTTCCCGGGTTGTAAATCACTGTGTTTTTGATTTCTTCAGGCAGGAATTCGGCTTCCGTAAAATTGTTTTGGTAATTATGGGCGTATTGGTAATTATCTCCATATCCCAAATCCTTCATCAATTTGGTAGGAGCATTTCTAAGTGCTAAGGGCACTGATAGATTCCCCGTTTGTTTTACCATGCTTTGGGCCTGGTTAATGGCCATGTATGACGCATTACTTTTAGGTGAAGTTGCGAGATAAATAACACATTGGCTTAAAATAATTCTCGACTCAGGGAATCCAATGATGTTCACTGCCTGAAAAGTATTATTGGCCATAATTAATGCAGTTGGATTTGCATTACCTATATCTTCACTTGCCAGAATAAGCAATCTCCTGGCGATGAATTTTACATCTTCACCACCCTCAATCATCCTCGCTAGCCAATAAACTGCTCCATTTGGGTCGCTCCCACGAATGGATTTTATAAATGCAGAAACAATGTCGTAATGTTGTTCCCCGGTTTTGTCGTAAAGCACGGTGTTCTGCTGAACTTTGTCCAATACCATCTGATTGGTGATTTTGACCGTTCCTTCAGCTGAAGTTACCAACAGTTCAAAAATATTCAGTAATTTGCGTGCATCTCCGCCGCTTAAACGCAACAACGCTTCGGTTTCCACTAATTCTACCTTCTTTCTTTTAATGACCGTATCTTCCTCAATAGCACGATTCAGCAAGGCTATCAGTTCTTCTTTTTCAAATGATTTTAATACATATACCTGGCATCTGGAAAGCAGGGCCGAAATTACCTCAAAACTCGGATTTTCTGTGGTTGCACCAATAAGCGTGACCCAGCCTTTTTCAACTGCGCCCAAAAGGGAATCCTGTTGAGATTTACTGAAACGATGGATCTCGTCTATAAATAAAATCGGGCTTCTTGTGGTGAAGAGGCCTCCACCTTTTTTAGCTTTTTCAATTATTTCCCGAACATCTTTTACCCCGCTGCTCACCGCACTTAATGTGTAAAATGGGCGTTCGCTCTCTGTAGCTATAATATTGGCGAGGGTTGTTTTTCCCACTCCCGGAGGGCCCCATAAAATGAGGGAAGGTATTATTCCCTGCTTGATCTGCTGGGTTAAAGCGCCATTTTTTCCAATAAGATGTTGCTGACTTAAATAGTCGCTCAATTTTTTAGGCCGTAATCGTTCTGCTAAAGGTTCGTTCATGTTGCAAAATTACTAATTTGCCGGGAAGGGAAATGTCAGGTTGCGTTAAAAGAGTCAAAAAATGGCTGTTTAACTTATCTCCCCGGATGGAATATGTTTTTAAAATTATTGGGGTTCATCTTTCTTTCGCGATATAATATCCTGAAAACTTTCAATTTCTGCAAGGTTTGAAAACAAATGCAAGAACCTTATATTTGAATGACAATTTATCAGTGCATTCAAAATTGGATGCTTTTTTGTAAGTGTACTGGTTTAAAATCATTCATATTGAAGCGATCTTCTGAATCTTTTGTTTTTTCTCCTGGGGGAATTGGGTATCCAATTCTCTTTGTGCTTATTATTTGGGTGGTATTCTGGGTTGAGATCAGGTTTGGACTGGATTTTAATAATTTTGGGATCAGGCCCAGAACAATTGAGGGGTTAAGAGGGATTCTTTTTTCGCCTTTTATCCACGGAGATATCAAACATTTATTCAACAACAGTATCCCATTGTTGGTATTATCCATGGCCCTGTTTTATTTCTATAAAAATATAAGCTGGCAAATTTTGCTGTTTGGGGTTTTGCTTACCGGATTGCTTACCTGGGGAATTGGAAGACCATCCAATCATATTGGTGCCAGTGGGCTTATTTATTTGCTTGCGTCTTTCTTGTTTTTTAAGGGAATATTTTCAAAATATTACCGGTTAATGGCTTTATCCTTTATCGTTGTTTTTCTGTATGGTGGATTGTTGTGGTTTGTTGTGCCGGTAGAAGCAGGAATTTCATGGGAAGGACATTTATCTGGATTGGTTACTGGTTTTTTGTTTGCATTAATCTATAAGCACAAAATTGATAAACAGCCAAAATACGAATGGGAAAAACCTGGATACAAGGAAGACAATGACCCTTTTATGAAACATTTTGATGAAAATGGAAATTTCATTGAAAGCCTTCCGGAAGTTGAAGAATTTATAGAGGAAGAGAGGGGGGAGCCCTCAAAAACTGTCTACAAATATTTTTATAAGAAATCTAAAGATGAATAAAAATTCAAAGTTCAGGATTCAAAATTCAAAATTTGTTAAATGGTTAACTCGAGATTCGTTAGCTTGTGATTTGAGCGGAATTTGGAAAATAAACTTCGGTTAATCAAAAAAAATAAGCCACGAATGTACGAATCTGTTTAAATTTTGTCTCTTTCTTTTTAAGAAACGAACCAGTTTTACAGGAAGACAGGTGATTAATATTTTTCTTTTTTGTCTTGTTTCCTGGCTCTTGATTCTTGTATCTTTTTTCTATCCTCTTTTTTCTTTTCTCTCACATCTCACATCTGATTTCTCATATCTATTTCAAATCCTTTGTCTTACAATTTCATATAAAAAAGCACCGCAAGCCACAGATACATTTAACGAGGCTATAGTTCCGAACATTGGTAGTTTTGCTTTTTCGTCCACAATTTTTAATACCGAAGGATTAACACCTCTGTCTTCGCTACCCATAACCAAAGCGGTAGGAAGCTTGAAATTTGCATCGTATAAAGTTGATTGTGTTTTTTCAGTAGCGGCAACCACGTTTATGCCAGAAGATTGCATAAAATAGACGGCATCTTTAATATGATTTACCTTGCAAATTGGGATTTTGAATACAGCCCCGGCCGATGTTTTTATAGTATCAGCATTTACGGGTGCGCCGCCTTTATTTTGAATAATAATACCGTGAACGCCGGAACATTCAGCGGTCCTTATGATTGCGCCAAAATTACGCGCATCGGTAATTTGATCTAAAAGCAGGAATAAAGGAATTTTTGTTGGATCCTCAAGTACTTCTTCAACTAGCTCTTCGAAATTCCTGAATTCAACAGGTGATATTTTGGCTACTGCTCCCTGGTGGTTGCCATTGGTTAGCTTGTTGAGTTTTTCTACAGGGACATAGGAAAAATTGATGTCTTTTTTGCTCGCCAGATGCTGTAATTCCTTGAATAAAGGCCCTGACAGTTCTTTTTGCAAATAAATCTTGTCAATATTCTTCCCGCTTTGAATGGCTTCAATAACGGTTCTAATCCCAAAAATTGTAGTGTTTTCTTCCATAGGGGCAAAGATAGGTTTTCTAATATTGGTAAATAAAAAAAGCCGCCCTTTCGGGCAGCTTTTTTATAATATTTGGATAAGCTTGTGTTATCCGGGAAAATTATTATCTGATAATAGTTCCTTCAGCATATTTGAATTCGAAACTGTTTTCGGTACCATTGACAACAATTGTGTTATCAATTTTGATAATACCGTAGAAAACAAAGTCTGCATCTACCTCATCCTCATCTGTAATTGTTCTAGTAATTTTATAGATGTACACATCATCATTACTAACATTAGCAACAGAGGTTATTTTGGCTCCTGCATTATATGCAGCTTCTGCTACCATTAGGTCTGTATCGTTGAAATACTCCTCAGCGGTCATTCCCGCAGGAACAGTTGCTTTTACGAAGTCAAAGGCTAAATCAAAACCTGATGGGTCTTTAAAGCTCATTTCTCCGGTTTCACCTTCTATAGCGTACTCTCCGGAACCAAGATTGAATTCGTTCATTCCTGCATCAGGAGATAACGTAGCATTGGTTGCTGCTCCAAAAGATTGTGGAAGAATTTCGATTTTTGCAACTATTTCCTGGCTTAAAGCTCCGCTTTTAGCGACAAACTTATAGTAAAGGGTGTCATTTGCTTTTGCGTCGTATGCATCATAGTCAATGTCAGCTAAATTGAATTCCTCACCATCAACATCCAAGACTGAATCTGACTTCACATAAGTTCCGGCTTCATTCTTTTTCCAGAATAAAGTTACATCATCAATTGTTGCCGAATGTGTAAATGTTTCATAAGACAAAATTGTTGTTGTAGAATCCATAAATTTCACAGATCCAGGCTTTTCATCAAAAGAGATGGCATCTACCACATTGATTGTAAAAGGATCTCCTGCCATTTTTCCATTGGAAAGGGTAGAAGAAACAAATACATGAAAACTACCGGTTGGTTGTTCTTCATCATCGTCATCAAGAAATACAAACTCACCTAATTTAGATGAATTAAATGACGCGGTTTCACCAGAAATAACGGCGGTTGCTATAACTGCATCATCCTGAAGGATGTCGACAGCTGTAACAGTAACACCTGAATTGGTTAGTAAATTCAAATTTAGGTCGGCATTTGTATCGAAAAGACTAATTGTTCGATCAGTCAAATGTACATACCCCCCTAATTCAGTAGGAGGTAAACTACTGTCATCTGTCTCGCAGGAGGAAAAACCAACTGCAATAAGAATGCATAAGCTTATAGATTTAAAATGTTTTTTCATTTTTAGTGTTTTTTATATTTAATTATAATGCTAAGTTTAATTTACGTCCCAGAAAAGTGGGGTTGCCTGTTTGTCTCCACCAATAGCAGATGATGCAGCCTCATATTGAGCCTGGTTCAAATTCTGCTCATTAACAGGATAAGTATATCTCAAGGGAACATCATTTCCTGTATCTTCAGGTAAAACAAGTTCCGGTGCGTCATATTTTCTCCAAACAGACCATCCTTCAAAAGGATTGTTATACATAGCAAGCCAGAATTGAGTGGCAAATTGAACATCTGTATCAGCATAGGCTACAGAAGATTGAGCAAGATAAGCCAATGCTTCAGCTGCACTTCCTCCCCAGTATTCTATAGAGGCAGTAATTGCTTTATTGTAATGAGCACTTGCACTTCCTGCTCCTGTATAATTTAATCTTGCAGCAGCGGCCAAATTAAATTCTACTTCAGCATAATCCATAAGGATTCCTGGTAAAGTTGGATCTAAGAAAACCTCTCCAACATGAGAATAGGACCCATAATTGTTAGATCCTCCGTAAACTCCTCCAATATAGCTATCTACAGTTTCATTAAAAAAGTAGGTTGCTCTTCTTGGATCGTTTAGACCGTTCATGATATCCACAATAGTAGCTGCGGGTAAATAATCTGATCTTCCGCTTTCAACCAGGTCTTCCCATAATGGGTTGGTGTTAGGTGGGTTGGATTGATATTGTAGCTGAGCATTGTCAGCATTTGATGTAAAAACACCACCGGCAATTGCAGCCTCAGCTGTAGATTTAGACAAAGATGGATTTACATCAGATAATCTCATTCCTAAACGCAATTGCAAGGAATTTGCAAATTTGTTCCAGACATCCATATCTCCGTTATAGAAAACATCAGCAGCTGAGAAACCTTGTCCGGCCTCAAGATTAGTACTTGCAGCACTAATTCTTGTAATAAGATCAGCATAAATGGTAGCTGCATCGTCATAAGCAGGCAACGGAAATTCTGTAGCATTTACAGCTTCGGTATAAGGGATATCACTAAAGGAATCTACCATAACGGACCAGGCATATACTTCCAATACTTCAAGTTGACCTAATCTGCCACTTCTTTCTGCTTCAGTTAATTCAGGATCAACTTCTACAATGCTTTTGGCGTCCTGAAGATCGAAAATCACATCCCTGTATAGTTCAGACCAATGTCTATCTGTAATTCCACGTGCATTTATATCATAATTTGGCTCACCCAAATAAGTGGTGGTTGTAAAATACTGGGCTAAGAACCTGAAAATATTATCGTTCACGTTCGGAGTGGCCATCTGATCGTTCAGGCTCACTATTGCAGAAGTAAATAAAAAATCTGCTTTAACCTGGGTCGGATTTTTTGGATCCCTGTTCAGGTTCTCGTATCGCTCATCTGTCTGGCAGGACCATAAAGTTGCGAGCGCAATAATTGTTAAAAAATATTTTTTCATTTTATTTTTTTATTAAAAGTTAATTTTTACACTGGCTCCAATTTCTCTTATTGAAGGATAAGCCCCAGATTGGTGACCTTGGATATTACCGGAACTCAACCCTGCTTCAGGATCTGAATAAGGAAGGTTCTTATGGATGATCCAAAGGTTTCTACCTACAAGGGAAAGTGAAGCACTGTTTATAGGCAATGCACTAATCATTTTTTCTCCGAAATCGTAAGTAAGGCTCGCCTCTCTTAATTTCACGAATGACGCATCGTAAACGTGTCCTTTTTGTGCATCTCTTGCATAACCGTAAGGGTTTGCATAGTAATCTGTTCTTGCCCTAACAGTATTTGGTGCACCGTCTGCAGTTACTCCCGGAAGAACAACACCACCACCATTGGCGATCGTATTTCTTTTAGGATTTCCAAGATCATTTAAACCAACGCTCTGATCGTAAATACCGGTAGCAAAACCATACCAGGTATCTAGTGAAAATATATCTCCACCTTCTTGTACGTCAATCAGGAATGCAAGGCTAAGGTTTTTATATTGAAATGTATTCTGAACACCACCTGTCCAATCCGGTTGGATGTTTCCGATGATATTGTTGCTTGTAGCCGTTATTTCATAATATCCATTAGCCTGAACAACACGGTTTCCGGCTTCATCATAAATATAATCTGTACCTCTTATAGAACCGTAAGGTTCTCCTGGGGCAGCATTGATGGTAGTTGCCTGAAAATTAGCTAATTCCAGGTTGTCAATTCCTGGGAGTAACTCAAGAACCTGACTTTCGTTTTTAGCAAAGTTAACTGTCATATTCCAGTTGAAATCTGTAGATCTTATTGGGTTTAATCTCAACAATACCTCAATACCTTTATTTTCAACAACACCGGCATTTAAGTATTTTGTTGCGAAGCCTGTCGCAGTTGAAACCGGTACCGGGGTAATTTGGTCTTCAGTTTTAGTCTTGTAGTAAGAAACATCAAATCCTATTCTTTTATTAAAGAAATCAGACTCTATCCCAAATTCGAACGACTTAGAACGTTCAGGTTTTAATTCCCTGTTGTTCAACTGAGAGTTGTTGCTGGCTACCCCGGCTGCTCCGAAAGGTGCAGTTACAGCGTAGGTGTTAAATACATTGTAAGGATTGGTATCACTACCTACCTCTGCGTAGTTTGCCCTTAATTTGGTAAAATTCAACCAACTAGCATCAATCAGGTTAGAAAGAATGATACTTGAAGAGATAGAAGGATAACCAAAAGTGTTTTCTGCAATAGGTAGCGTAGAAGATCTATCCCTTCTATATGTTCCTTCAAGATAATAAGTAGATAAATATCCTAAACCTGCCCTAACGTAAACCCCATCTATCATGGAAGTTGCATCATATTCTGTATCAGGGTCTGGAAACGAAGTTGTAACTATTGGACCTGCAGAGTTGCTTAAGGCATAAAAACCTGGTTTGTTCAATCCGCCATTAGTGGTCATATACAGGGAGTTTCGTGAGTTTCTTCTCAAGTTGGCACCAATGTTACCATCAAGGTTCAGATCATCGGTGATGTCCTTGTTAAAACTCAGGATCAGGTCGTAGTTATACTCGGCGACACGATTGTTAAAACGTGAATAGCTTGCAACATCAGAACTACCAACGTTTACTCTTTCTTCCTGTAATTCATCATAAGTATCAAAAGAGAACCTACCTGCAATGCTGAAAATACTGTTCAGTTCATAGTCAAGACTAAAATTACCAAAATACCTGTTACGGGTATCGGTTTCGTAATTTTCATATCTGGTGAAGTATATGTTGTCAGAATAGATAGGGCTTAAATTATCCGCTCCATTAGGGTTCCAGGTAATGTTTTCCCCTGTTGCAAAATAAGCATCCCTTTGGGCGAATAGATCAACATTGGTTTGTGACCATTGTCTGTTTTGTTGCATTGGGTTTCCTGAAGAATAACCAGTTCCATATCTACCTTTACCATCTGTTTTTGTAAAAGTAACGTTTGCCGATGCTGTTAATTTCTCGGTCAAATCCTGAGAACCGCTAAAGGAAATTGAATTTCTTTTAATTGTAGAATTTGGAAGGTTACCTTCTTGCATTGTATTGTTTGCAGACAACCTGAAAGATCCTGTTTCAGATCCCCCGTCCAAAGCAACCGAGTTGATAGCAGTGTAACCTGTTCCCCAAAGATCGTTTGGAGTATGTTTTCCAGCTACCCACGGAGTGGCTTGTTGGTAAGTGTCCAATTGTGGATATATGGAATTCCATTGGTAAACCAACCTGTTTGGATCAAATTTTGCTCCAAAAGAAGCATCTTCCGTAAATGGAGTGGTTTCATCTAATGTTCCGTCACCATTTACATCGAATAGGTTAAAATAGCCGTCATCAGACTGATAATAAGGGCCATATCCTGCACCATATTCATCCTGATACTTAGGCAAGGTTTCCATGTCTGCATCTGAAATCATAAGGGTAGAGCTTACGGAAACTCCAATTCCTTTTCCTTTACTTCCTCTTTTAGTGGTGATGATCACAACCCCGTTTGAAGCCCTTGAGCCATAAAGGGCAGTAGCTGCAGCACCTTTTAATACGTTGATGGAAGCGATGTTGTTTGGATCGATATCCGCGGCGGCATTACCGAAGTCATACCCACCTCTACCGGTCTTTTGATCATCAGTATTTGTGTTAGCGTTACTGATAGGAGTACCATCAACTACAAACAGGGCCTGGTTGTTTCCGGTCAAGGAAGCAGAGCCACGTATAACTACGTTTGCAGATCCACCCATAGTACCAGAAGATTTAATGTTCACACCAGCTACCTTACCAGAAAGTGAATTCATGAAGTTAGTGGTTGGAACATCAGAAACCGCAGCTCCGTCTACCTCCTGTGTAGCATATCCAAGAGATTTCTTTTCTCTTTTAATACCAAGGGCTGTTACTACAACCTCACTTAATTGAGCGGCATCGCTTTCTAAAGTCACATTAATGACTGTAGAAGCGCCAACAGGATATTCTGCTTTCTTCAATCCGATGAAAGAAAATACCAAAATATCTCCCTGAGCAGCCTGAATTGCATAGTTTCCGTCAAAATCAGATTGTACCCCGGTTGATGTCCCCTTCTTAATAATGTTTACCCCTGGGAGAGGCAAACCGTTTTCGTCGGCAACGGTTCCCGTTACGGACTGTTGTTGTGCAAAAGTAATTTGCACGACAAACGCTAGAATTAGCGTCAAAAATCTACTAAATTTTGTTTTCATTTTTATTGTTTATTTGAATTAGCCGAGTCAAAAATGATGAGAAATATGTAACAATCCAAATCATTATTATTAAATAAATAAATAAATATTAAATTAGAGTTAACAGATAAATTAAAATCCTGAAAATCAATTGATTAAAAAAATTAAATTAATATTGAGGGGTCAAAATAGTGAAATATTGGCAAAAAATGTGAAATAGTTGATTAAGTATCTGTTATTATTAAATTAGCTAAGATTATAGTAATAAAAATTATTTGAGGTAAGAAATATGTAAATATATGGTGTTTGGGGTGTTTAATCGTTATATTATATTTTGGACATTATCACGGAATTATGTCCTTAATTAGGTGTTTTAATAATTCTTTTTTGTTAATATTTTAAATTTGGTTGTCCTTATAGTAACCTTGTTTTCTGAAATGCTGAATAGATGGTATTTTTTATAGAATGTTTTTTTAGAACATTCCTTTTGTTCCGGAAAAATGGGAGTTGTTTTGTGGTGATAAATCATAATGTAGAACCTTAATAATAAGTTAACTTTTAGATTCTTCTATAAATTAATGGTTTATCATTTGAATACTTGTATTTTATCTCTACATTTGCCAACCCTAAAAAATAGGGAGTTAATTTATTTAATAATTAGTGTAAGAGAAATTATGCCAACAATTTCACAATTAGTACGGAAAGGAAGAGCCAAAATAACCAAGAAGAGTAAATCGGCTGCTTTGGATTCGTGCCCTCAAAGACGAGGAGTTTGTACGCGTGTTTACACCACTACCCCAAAGAAACCAAATTCTGCAATGCGTAAAGTTGCAAGGGTTAGGTTGACAAATGGTAAAGAGGTAAACGCATACATCCCCGGAGAAGGTCACAATTTACAAGAGCACT
>Ga0314774_1001970_pt1 | contig 12205 bp, 9 predicted proteins | sample MetaGCBIA2018_FD_204515 | JGI IMG/M metagenome (GOLD analysis project Ga0314774, IMG submission 204515) | Cryopeg brine microbial communities from Beaufort Sea near Barrow, Alaska, United States - CBIA 2018 | ecosystem: Environmental > Aquatic > Marine > Coastal | place: USA: Alaska | collected... | reverse complement strand
GAAATCTAATTGTAGGATTTTCAAGTTTTGAATTAGTACTGTTCAATATCCCAAAGCATAATAATATCATGCAAATTGTTGATTATATCCTTATTCTACTGTTTTGAGTCAAATTAAAAAAGGCGCCGCCCTTAATTATATCAATATCCTTTTGACCAACGTCGTTGGTCTGGTGCTTACTCCATTCATTATTGCGCAACTGGGCAAATCTGAATATGGTCTTTATACCATGGTGGGAGCGCTCGTAAGTGGGCTGGCCGTACTAGATATTGGTATCGGTAATTGCGTTGTGCGCTTCACGGCAAAATACCGAGCGGAAGAAGATAAGAGGGGGGAAGAAAACTTTCTGGCCACTGTTTTTTATATTTACTGTGCCATTGCGCTGGCAATCTGCCTGGGCGGTGCGATATTGTATTTTAATCTTGATGCGCTTTATGGTCAGACCTTCACGGCAGAGGAGTTGAGAAAGACCAAGATCATGTTTGTCATTCTTATCTTCAACTTGGCAATCACCCTTCCGGGAAGTGTTTTTGGCGCTTATTGTTCTGCCTATGAACAGTTTGTTTACCCTAAAACAGTAAAGATTACACGGTATATTATTCGCTCTTTACTAGTTGTGGCCCTTCTGCTTTATGGTACAGGAGCTATAAGTCTGGTAATTGTAGATACCCTTATGGGTATAAGTGTTGTAGTGGCGAATGCAAACTATTGCTTTAAAAACCTAAATATAAAGGTCAAGCTCCACGAATTCCAAAAATCACTGATTTATCGTATTTTTTCGTATTCTATCTGGATTTTTGTTTTTGCACTTGTAAGTCGGTTACAGTGGCAGGCAGGTCAAATTGTATTGGGTACATTGGACAGTCCCGCTATTGTAGGGATCTTCTCGGTGGGAGTAACTTTAGGGACGTATTACGGTGCTTTTTCCACGGCAATATCGAGTGTGTTCTTGCCGCGTGCTACAAAGATGTTTGTAAAAAGTGCCAGTGGTGAAGAACTTACAGATATGATGATTAAGATAGGAAGGGTTTCACTTTTGGTTCTTCTTTTTATACTGGCCGCTTTTTCGCTTTATGGAGAGCAGTTTGTAGACCTCTGGGTGGGATCTACCTATACAGATACCTACACCGAAATTTACTGGATCGCTGTTTTGATCATGTTGGCCTATACGGTTCCCCTTATTCAAAATTTTGGTAATGCCACGCTTGAAGCGCAGAATAAATTACGCTTTAAGGCTCTTTTATACCTAGGTTTTGCCCTTGTAGGTGCTGGTTTAGGGTATTGGTTTGCACATTATTACGGAGCATTAGGGATGATAACCGGAACTATTATAGGATGGGTTATTGTTCAAATTGTTATGAATATTTATTACCATAAAGTAATTCATCTTAATATCCCCCGGTTTTTTAAGGAAGTAAGTCATAAAACACTACCCAGTGCATTGGTAGCTTTTGCTATTGGGTTTGCCATTCGCTATATTCCTGGCGACGGTTGGATAAACTTTTTTATTAAGGCCGTTTTGTTCAGTTTGACCTACATAAGTATAGTATATAAGTTTGGTACCATTGCTTATGAAAAAGGTCTTTTTACGGAAGCATTAAATTCAGCTAAGCAAAAAATAAAACGATAATGGAAATTTTTGAGCTAGAAAAAATTGCTTTTGCAGATGAGGGTAAGAAAATAATGTATCAATATACAGTTACATCTGGGATAGCAGCCTTATTTGATCAAAATACACCATTTTATGCAATTTATGGTGCAGATGTTTCAAGCGTACCAATTTCATTAAGTGTAATACCACTGATTGGAAATATTGCCCCTATTGCTTGGTTTGCTGGTTTTAAGATAGAAGTGGATGAGCTCGACGAGGATTTTTATAACAGTCTAACTCTGATCAAGGCTATTTTTAAAAAAAATTATCCAGATCGTGAAATCGAAGGAAGTATATCAGCTAAGAAACTTGTAAAAAATGGAAATCAAGGAGATAAAACCGCCATGCTGTTCAGTGGGGGTGTTGATGCGTTTGCCACCTATATAAGAATCGTTGATAAAAACCCAGATCTGGTAACCATTCATGGTGCGGATATTGAAATTGAAGATAAGCGACAATGGAATGATTTCTTGAGTTTTAATGCTTCGGAAAAAACAATAGCTAAAAATCCTAAGGAATATATTCAAGCTAATCTTAGGGATTTTTACACTTATAAAGTAGATTTATTAGTAGACGGTTTGGGCTGGTGGGGCAAGGTGCAGCATGGTCTTGGGCTTATATGCCTTTTGGCACCAATATCTTACCTAAAAGGATATTCCTCGATCTATATTGCTTCTTCCTATACAGATCATATTAGTATTAACTGGGGTTCCACACCAGAAATTGATCAAAAAATTTCTTGGTCTGCACTAAAGGTGATCCATGACGGGTATGCGCTTAAAAGACAGGATAAAATAGACCTAATTACCAGTTTTGCTGCGGACGCTGATGAAGATCTCAAATTGCGGGTATGTTATTCAGAATTGAATGAAAAATTAAATTGCAGCCATTGTGAAAAATGCTACAGGACTATATTGGGAATAATACTTTCTGGGAAAAATCCAAATAATTATGGATTTAAAGTAGATGAGCATATTTATGATCAAGTTTTTCATAAGCTGGAGCACGCGCATCTTACCGAGGGTGGCCAATATTTCTGGTGGGAACTTATGGAAAAGGCCAAATCCACGGAAGATTATTTTATTTTTAAAGATGAGGCCATTGAACGTGAAAATATCGCACGCCTTAAAAATGGTGAAATAGATCAGCTTTTTAATCAAAAAATAGAGAAGGATAAGAAATCCAAGGTGCATACCTATAAATTCATATTGCGCAATAGATTTCCGGGGCTATATACATTATTTCAAAAAATAAAGAATTAAAATCAATTTCCAATGAAATACGGATTGTTAACGTATACAGGACAGCGTACTTACAATGTAGGCGATTATGTTCAAAGTCTGGCCGCAAGACAATATTTGCCCCGTGTAGATCAGTTTATGAACCGGGAAACTCTTGGTGAGTATAAAGGAGATCCCACTAAGCTTATCATGAACGGCTGGTGGACGCATAATATACACCACTGGGTACCCAGTGATAAAATTGATCCGCTTTTTGTGTCCTTCCACATGAACAATACGGCAGCGCCCTTTATGCTCAGCGAAAAAGGGATCGCATACTTAAAAAAGCACGCCCCCATTGGATGCAGGGATAAATTTACGGCCCAGATTCTGAATGAAAAAGGTATAGACGCGTATTTTACAGGTTGTCTCACCCTAACATTGGATAATTATAAAGTTGATGATGCAGAGCGCGGTGAAGATATTTATATTGTAGATCCCTTTTATAATTATCCCAATAGCGATGACTTATTGTCCAGTGTAAAGAGTGCCGTAAGAGGCGTTATGAGCGGTGAAGCTTTTCAACTGGGTAAGATCGAAAAAACATTAAAAAAAATCATCTCTCCGGAATTGTTGAAATCTGCACAATATGTGACTCAGGTTTTACCTGAAGGAAAACAGACAGATGAAGAAAAGTTTGCCTATGCAGAAGATTGCCTTAAAAAATACGCTAGGGCAAAATTAGTGATTACTTCACGTATTCACAGTGCGTTACCTTGCCTCGCCATGGGTACACCGGTTATTTTTATGAATGCCTTTAATTCGTTTGTAGATACTTGTAGGTTTGACGGTATTTTAGAACTTTTCAATAGGGTAGATGTGGCAGAAGATGGAAGCTGGACTACCAATTTCGACCTTAAGGGGAAAATTGATGCTTCGACTATGGTGACCAATTATGGCCTGCATACTAAACTTGCAGAACCTTTAAAAGAGAAATGTAGGACGTTTATTGATCAAGATAAAGCTATTATTTAAATAAAAAGTATGCGCCTACTTTATATAACCAACCAGATTTGTGGTTCAGGAGGTCTTGAAAGAGTACTTTCCATAAAAGCCAGTTATTTGGTCGACAAATTGGGTTATGAAGTGCATATAGTAACGCTAAATCAAGGTGATGCCCCTCTTTTTTATACTTTTAGCACAGGGCTGATCTATCATGACATCAGTTTGCAGGGTAATTTTATAAACTATAGTTATCGCTATGCAAAGTATCTCAATGAACTAGTACAAAGCATTAAACCTGATGTTATTTCTGTCTGTGATGATGGGTTAAAAGGATTATTATCCTCTTTTATTTTAGATAAAAAGATCCCTAAGATCTATGAAAGGCATGTGTCTAAAAATATTGAAATAAAGACAGATAAACCATCCCTAATTCAACGTATTAAGATTAAGACTACGTTTGTACTTATGCAGATAGGGGCGAGACGTTTTGATAAATTTATCCTGCTTACAAACGGGAATGCCAAAGAATGGAAATTGTCAAATATTCAGGTAATTTCCAATCCACTTTCCTTTTTTCCCGACTCACCTGCACCTCTCGATACTCAAAAAGTACTTGCCGTAGGACGCCATGCTTATCAAAAAGGTTATGATAGACTTTTGGAAAGTTGGCAATTGATAAAAAACGAGTTTCAAGGTTGGCAGATCGATATATTTGGGAAAATAGATTCAGCAGAAAATTATGTAAAACTGGCAAGACAAATGGATGTGAGCGATTCCGTTCTCTTTCATGAACCAGTAAAAAATATTCAAGATAAATATAGAGAGGCCTCTGTATATGTCATGCCTTCCCGTTATGAAGGTTTTGGCATGGTGCTTATTGAAGCCATGGCGTTCGGGGTGCCATGCATATCGTACGATTGCCCCTATGGCCCCAGTGACATTATTACCAATGGTATAGATGGTTTTTTAGTTGAAAATGGCGATATAGAAGCTTTTGCACAAAAAATGAGCACGTTAATGGGAGATGCTTCATTGAGAAAAGAAATGGGCCTCAATGCTAGAAAGAAAGCGCAGACCTATTCAGTGGAAGCAGTAATGCCCATTTGGGACAGCCTTTTTAAGAAATTAGTATATGGCTCTTAAAAACGATGATAAGCGTATTCTTCTTATGCTTCCATACGGTAGTGTGGGCGGTATGGAGCGCCTTGCGTTAACATTTTATGAATATTATAGATCGTTGGGATATTTTGTAAAAGCGGTAAAATTTATAAAACTGGAGAGCGATATTATAAATTTTGGAGCTGATGAATTATTTCTAAGTTTAAAAGATTTTAGTGGCATGTCGCCACAAGGCCGTTATTTATTCTATATAAGAGCTCCGCTTGCGCTTAGAAAAATGATCAAAAAATATAAAGTTACCCATTCCATCGCTTTTGGTGATATGGCCAATTTATTTAGTTCGCTTACTTTTACTAAAGAATATAAGATAGGGAGCGTTCATGCATTGAAAAGTGTTGAATTGAGCAGTCCAACTGTATTTAATAAAATGATCAGGTTTGGATTTAGATCCAGTTATAAAAATTTGGATAAATTGGTTTGTATCAGCAAATCCATAAAAGAGGATCTGATGGTTAACTGTAATTATAGTTTTAACAATTTGCAGGTAATCTACAATCCCCATCCGATAAAAAAATTGATTGCATTGAGCTCAGAGCCCATTATTGACCCACAAGAACTCGAATTATTTCAGGGTGAAACTATTTTATTTCTGGGCCGATTATCAGTTCAGAAATCCCCTTGGCACTTGATACATGCTTTTAATATTTTGGCAGCGAGTAGAAAAGATGTCAGGCTTTTGTTCATTGGAGATGGTGATCAACAAGTAATGGAATATATAAAAACATTGACAGCACATCTCAATATAGAGATAAGAGTGATTTTCTTGGGAAGAAGAAATAATCCCTATCCCTATTTAAAGAAGGTGAGCTGCCTTGCTTTAACCTCTAATTATGAAGGTACGCCTAATGTGATTGTTGAAGCAATTGCACTGGGAACACCAGTAGTTACATCATTCTGTACTGCGGGTATTCTAGAATTGATGTCTGTAGATAAAGCGCTCTGCTACTATAACGAGGGAATTCTTGAAACCGAGGCTGGCATCATTACGCCTAATTTTTATGAGGGAACTCTGGATATACCCAATTCTTTTGAAAATCAACCTACAGACAAAGAACGCTTATTTGCTAAAGGTCTGGAGGCGATTTTAGATGCAGGAGCAAATGGAACAAGCATAATGCGTAAACAAGATGTACTTTTAAAAAAGTTTGATCTGCCCACCATAGCCAAGCAATACCTTACCACAATAAACTAAAAATACTCGACGACGATAACCTAAGCTCGCATGATTGATTTTATACCCCTTGAGTATTACTTTAGAATTTATATCAATTTCTGCTTGATCGTGGTATTGCTAACCGTTGTGCATAGCCATTTGCTAGATCTTGATGATAAGCGCAATTTGATTTATTTGAACCTTACTGGATATATATTATTGATTTTATCCATATTCTATATTGGTTGGCGACCAGTTAGCGGTAAGTATTTTATAGACATGAGTACGTACGCGCACCATTATGAATACTATCAAGCAGGGAATCCCATTGTCTCTGAGAAAGATGTTTTCTTTCACATAGTGATGCAAATAAGTTCTAAAATAATGTCGGTCAATAATTTCTTTTTGCTTTGTGCTATTGTATATATTTTTCCCATGTACCGTATTTCAAAGAAATTTTTTAAGGAATATTGGTTTTACGCTTTTTTCATCTTTCTGGTTTCTTTTCAATTTTGGCCATATGGAGTCAATGGAATCCGTAATGGGATGGGTACCTCCTTATTTTTATTGGGCATCTCTTTTTATGATAAAAAGTTTTGGATGGGCATCTTCATGGTTTTAGCGATACTTATACACCAGAGTTTAATGCTTCCTGTTTTGGCCTTTGTAGCGACGCTTGTTTACAACAAACCAAAAGCATTTTTAACAGGATGGCTCATAACTATCCCGCTCTCCCTGGGAGCGGGTAGCTTATTCGAAACCTTCTTTACAGCCATGGGATTTGCCGAAGATCGGCTAGGGGCTTATTTAAGCGGAGAAGACGCCGCTGGGGGTTTTCGTTTCGACTTTTTACTGTATAGTGCCTCGGCCGTTTTTACAGGATGGTATTTTATTTTTAAAAGGGATTTTAATGATAAGGTATATAACCACATTTTTAATACCTATCTTTTGATCAATGCGTTTTGGATCTTGGTCATACGGGCAAATTTTTCTAATCGTTTTGCCTATTTATCATGGTTTATGATTGGTTTAGTAATTATTTACCCTTTTTTAAAAGAGCGGTTTTACATTTACCAACATGTGATTATCGGCCGAGTACTGGTGCTATATTTTGCATTTACCTATTTTATGTACATGATCTATTATTAAAACCTTTTTAAAACATGTTTACCGTAAGTATCATTATACCCATGTACAATGTGGCGCAGTATCTGCAAAGCTGTGTGCACTCTGTGCAGGAACAGCATATGAAAGAAGCTACCTACGAGGTGCTAATGATAGATGATGGTTCTCCAGATCAAAGTAGGGCAGTGGCAGATACCCTTGCCCAGGAAAACGAGTTCATCAGAGTGTTTTCTCAGGAGAACAAAGGTCTTGGGGGAGCCAGGAATACCGGGATCAAAAACGCAAAAGGCAAATATCTCGTTTTTTTAGATGCAGATGATATACTTCTGGCAGATACACTTCCCAAACTAATAGCCCTTGCTGAAGAAAAAATATTGGATATTCTGGAGTTCGGAGCGCATCAGATCAACGAGTCGGGAGATGTAATCGCAACGATAACCAAGAGTAGCGATGGAGTCGTCTATGATGGTATTACTTATTATGATAAGGTAAAATATATGAATTCGGCATGCAACAAATTGTATTCCAGGAAATTTTTGGTGGATAACTCCTTGCAATTCACCGAAAAAATATATGGAGAAGATTTTGAATTCAATACACGGTCTTTTTTCTTCGCTGGTAAAATGATGGCTACTGCTATTGTAGGAGCTTCCTTTTTACAATCATCCAATTCAATAACCAGAAACAAGGACAAAAATAAGAAGGATAAATTTGTAAATGATTTTACAGCAATTCTGCAAAAAATAAAGGATTTCAAAAATATATACCTAGATTCAACTAATAGCTTACAATGTCAATATTTTGAAGAGCGTATAGCAATGTGTAACCTTGGCTTATTTTACTTCCTCTTTAAAAATAATTATTCTTACCTAGAGATGAATGATGTACGCAAAAATTTAAAATCCCAAGGTCTTTATCGTAGTTCTCATAAAGTTTCAGATAAAAAGCGGGATTTATTTCGAAGGTTTATGCTACAAAATTTCTACTTATTCAGATTTACCCAACCATTAAAAAAGGCCCTAGGCAGATAACACATTAATCAATAAGATGTTTTATTGAATTTTTTACAAGCCTAAACTTACCACTTTTTTCAACATCGATTGAATCCGTATGAACCATACTGATCTTCATCGCTTTACCTAAGCGTAATCTAAAATTTTTGATTAAATTATCTTCGTCTTTTTTTGAATACGTCTTTTTGTCGATTACTAATTTAACCTCTATGGTGTCTAGCGCATCTTGAATTATTTGCATACGGTGCACACCCGCAATATCTTTAAGTACGTTAGAAATATTCCCGAGATTGATCTTGCCATTTTCTGGAGAATATACGAAATCATCAATTCGGCCCAGTATTTTTTCGACTAGTGGGTTATTATTTCCGCAAGTGCATGAACCTTGAGCAAGTTGGATTTTATCCCCGACGTCATAGCGCAACAATGGTGTGCCATAAGAGGTATAGGACGTAACTATAAGTCGTCCTTCTTGTACTTCATTATCATTGTCATCCAATACCTCAAGAATACCACTTTGCATTTCTATATGTAACTTATGATTTTTACATTCAAAAATAAAGGGAGCACCCTCAGATGCTGAATACTGATCATACAAATCTGTTTTAAAAAATAGTTCAATGTTCTGTCTGATTTGTGGCGTGACGGTTTCTGATGTTGTAAATACAGCTTTAATTGTATTTTTTGGAAAATCTATGTTGTTTTTCAATCCAAAAAGGGCAATTTCTGCTATAGAACTGGGAAAACCAGAAATATATTCAGGCTTATATTTTATTAAATTATCTATATAATATTTTAAATATTTATTTTTAATATGAAAGGTAGAATAGTAGCGAACGTTATGATAATGATCTGTTTTCCAAAAACGATTTATTCTTAAATCCTTGTCCGTAAGAATATCTTTTCCAGAAAACCACGCTGTTTTTTTTCCCAGTTCATAACCGTACCATGACCTAAAGTAATCTAGCAGGGCAAAACGTTCTTCAATATTTTCTTTAGTATAATAGACCTTAAGTGATTTACCGGTAGTTCCACCAGTTTGAGAAACAATACCGGTTTTATTTATCGTATTGATGCTGTCCATATGATCAGCTAAATCTTGTTTTGATAAAATAGGAATGCTTTTAATGTTATCTATTTGATCAAAATTTTGTATTTTTTTCAGTCTATTTTTTAGAAAATCCGACTGTTGTGCCACATAATTAACAAATTCAGTGTACTTTTTGGACTGAATTTGTTTTAATTCTTCAACGGAAATGTGACGATTACTTTCAAATTCAGCCCTATATTTTTTATACTTACCCCCAAAGCGGATCTTATTCGCTTTTAGATTATATAAACTTATTAGTAGATTTTGAATTAAATGAGGGGATTTTTTATAAATATCGTTTTTCATTTTATTTTTCTAAAACAATAGTTGTTATTCTTATATAATAAGAACGTGGACTTAAATTAATTTTTACATTAAAAGTAAAATTAGCCATTCTAAATTAAAATTTAAGCATAATACATAGGTACTTATATTGATAATCGAAAATTGACTAAAAACAAATTTTTTGAGCAATGCAAAGCCCGAACAACCCTTTGTTCGGGCTTTGCATTGCAATTTAAAAAAATACTGTTAATTAAAGACACTGATTATTTTTTTCATCAATATCTGCCCTATCTGTACTTGACTGTATGCGTACGCATTGTTTATTAGAAGGCACATTTATAGCATTATCTAAAAGAGCGATATCTTCGTTCTTTCTAATAAGATAAATACCATCACTCTTATCAGAGGTAATAATATTATCCTCTACAATTGAATTTTTCGAATCCCAAATTTGCAGACCGGTATTTATTTTGTTTTTCATTAAAGAAACTCCATTACTGTTACTGATTAAGCCATGATAGCCTGAGTTGAATTCATTATCCACAAGATGTGTGCAATATTCTTCCTCTCCTTTGCCCAAATTAATTAGGTCAAATCGAAATGGATTATTTGGAACATCAATATAGTTTTCCTTGAAAAGAACCCTATTTACTGATGTATAATGTATAAAAATACCTCGGCTGGCAGGGTCTGTACTGGTTATACGATTGTTTATTATTTTTGTATTTGAGAAATTCTTTCCATTTATTCCAGTATCACAATTTTCAATAATATTATCTTGAACAAGGTGGTCATCTCCATAGATCGAGATAGCGACAGCGTATCCTTTAAAATAATTACCTATTACTTTATTATTGGATATGGTTCTTGAATCTTCCATTCCAATACCCATAGCTACCCCACCTTTACCTCGTGCAATAAGTCTATTGTTTCTGATCACAGAGTTATTGGTGTATTTATAACCAATGCCATCTTCTACTGTGTTGTTTTCTATAGTGATATTATCACCTACTGCAATTAGAAAACCACCACGGGCACCGTCGCGTTCAATGTTATTTCTAAGTATAACATTTTCCACTTTTTCATAAAGTACCAGTTTACCATTTTCACGTTTGCGGTAAGCTTCGATGTCAATTGCAAATTTGGGATTTGTACCTTTTGACTTATCGGTATCGATTCCTGATCTATAAAATTCGCTATTTTCAACAATAATTTTATATCCATCGGTGATGGCCAGGTTATTACGACGGCTAGAATCAAAAACACAGTTAGTGATTAAAATGTCATGTGAAGGAATATAAGAAGATTGAAAAGAAAAACCTAAACTATGTACAACCATACCATCTCCCGTAGCATTGATCATTTTTACACCGTCTACAGTAGCATATTGAGCGGAATGTAAGTCCAATAAATGACCCCATTCATGACTGCTGTTGCCTACATAGCTGTGCTCATCCCGATCGCCATGTAAAACGCCTCCTTTAATTGTTGCGTAAGAAACATTTCTTATAGCCAAGAGGGAGGTTTTCTTGGAACTGTTGGGAAAGGTTCTTAAATGGGTATTATCGCTCATTACCAGGTTAAAATTTCCAGGTACGTTGATAGCTTCTTCTGAGGGATAGAAATTGGGATTGCTAGGATGAGTTACCTCGGTGACTTCAAAATATGCATCAAAACTATCCATCTTAAAGGTATCACCATTCATTTTTTTTACCATGCCCATTAATTCTTCAAGACGTAAGCGGTTATGAAGCGCGTTTCTAAATGAGGTTTTTCCTTGTACAAGATCCCAACGGGCAGGATCAAACTTAAATATAGGATCGATTAAGGTTGCATTGCCTTCAACTTGAAGTTCTTGGTTTAAAAGCCTGCCATCAATTTTTCCAGTTTTAAAAATAAGGGTTCCATTAATAATATCGCCACCATCGTAAGTTAGGTCCACATTATTATTTAATTGTACCGTTTGACCTTTAAGATCAATAAGGCAACTTATGGATTTTTGCGTATCAGCTTTAATATTTGCTAAATTAAAATCACAGTTTTCAAGCGTGTTTGATGTTTTTTCATGAAGGGCAGCCGTAGTAGCTTCCGAATCTTGGGCAATTTGTTCAAAGATGGTTTCTTCAGCACAGGAGTGTAAAACAAAGGCGCTTACAGTTAGAACAAAATAATAAATTAATTTTCTCATTAGATTTGGGGTTTAAGAGTAGATAACACTATTCAACGACAAAAGTATCATTAAAATCGTTTAAAAGCAAGCATATCTTAATTAAAATAAAAATTTAACATAATAATATCTTAATTAGAATCTTAAAATTATCTATCTACTTTAAATATTCATGAGTATTTTAACTTTTATTATGTATATCCGCTATTGGTCATAATCCCGTGATGCCTGCTATGACCAGCCTATTGAACAGGCGTTCCCCAAAATACCTTCGATTGAGCTTGTAAATGAACTCATTGAGGTATAATTGCAGGTAT
>Ga0314774_1001968_pt1 | contig 12230 bp, 8 predicted proteins | sample MetaGCBIA2018_FD_204515 | JGI IMG/M metagenome (GOLD analysis project Ga0314774, IMG submission 204515) | Cryopeg brine microbial communities from Beaufort Sea near Barrow, Alaska, United States - CBIA 2018 | ecosystem: Environmental > Aquatic > Marine > Coastal | place: USA: Alaska | collected... | reverse complement strand
TACGACTATTTTTTATATGAAATCGACAATTATCCTCACCACCAACCCATCTTTTATAAATTCCTTAGAGTCCGAATTTTTTTTTTAAAATCTTAAATATGAATCAATAAGAACAAATTAGTTCACTGGAGGGAATCGGAATTAACTAAAGGAAAATTCATAAACCAGAAACCGATAAGTTACCACCGGTTTAATTATTGGGTAAAGAAATACAATAAACATCATAACTCAGACACGGACCAAGATGAATTACCTTCATTTATGCAGAGACTTAAAAGTACCTTCTAACAAAAAGAGGAACCCAAAAAAGGAGCCTCCAAAAACACTTTGTACTGAGTTGCCCTGCGGGATAAAAACATCCATTTATTGATGCTTGGTTTAAGTTCAAAAGTCAAGTACCATGTGTTGTACGCTGATAGATATGCGAAAGGGCCTTGACGGGTTATCGGGTGTGGTACGGAATAATTTAAATCAAGGTCCTACCACCTGAGATGTATTTGTATTTTTAAATAACCAAGAACACATCCAAAACTATTGTATTGAGATGGAGATGGATTCGCCGTTTTTCACAAACGATTAGAACGTGGCACTTTTGATTTTTTGGAAGATGACGCTGTTAGCAGAGACCTTAAGAGAACGGAATTAGTGTTCATTTTAGAAGGTGTGAAATAAAAGGATTATTATGAAAAAGAGGAATATATTAGTGAAAATTATTAATTAATTAATAAATAATCCCGAAACCCTTGAGTTTATTATGGTTTTTGCATATATTTGAAGTATGAATCGGGAAGTATTATCACCTTGCAATCAAAAATAGAATTACCTAAAAGTCCGCTCGGCAAAGTATACGACTATTGGTTAAAAGATGGGATAGCTTAATTGATTAACTAAAAGATGGTGCATAAAAATAGACAATATCCTTATTGAAAATGCCATAAGGCATTAGCTCTTGGTCGGAAGAATTATTTATTTACCGACTCATATGATGCCGCAAAGAATATTGCCATGTTTTATTCCTTTTTTTCAACCTGTAAAAAAAATGAAATCAATTCCCTAAAATGGTTGTATTACGTGCTGTAAAATATTAATTACACAAAAATTAAAGCTCTCTATAAATTACTGCCTCAACAGATTAATCCTGATGAACTAAATTAACGTACTTTCTGGGGTGGATACTCCTAAACAAAAATTTAATATGAACCTATTAAGTCGCACTTATTCTTTATTACATGTGGATTCTGTAAAACTTAACAAAAACTGGCAATATAATAATGTGATAAGTCCGTACTATCGATTATATTATATAGATGAAGGAGATGGTATTATTTCAAATAATAGCACGAATTTAAAGCTAGAAGCAGGTTATTTATACCTTATCCCCAGTTTTACATTATGCAACCTAAGTTGTGATCATTATCTCAGTCAATATTTTATTCAATTCTTTGAGAAATCACCAGAAGGTTTATCGCTATTTCATAACAGCCGATACTTAATGAAGTTACAGGCTAGGAAAATAGATGTTATGCACTTTAAAAGAATGCTTAAAACAAACCCAGGAAGGGGTATTAATAGATCTGACAACCCTAATGTTTATGAAAAAGAAAAGTATTACAAAGAATATCAATCATTTAATAAAAACATGAAGCCCAATATACAACTGGAAAACCAAGGGATAATTTTGCAATTACTTTCCAGATTTTTGAAGTCGTCCCAATTCAATTCAGAAACATTTTCAAATATACCCTCTAAAATTTTAGAGTCCATGAATTTTATTCAGTTGAACCTAAATAAACATTTGACTGTTAGGGAATTAGCTGAAAGAGCCTGCAAAAATATAGATTATTTTTCAAGACAATTCTTTGCCCATGTGGGTCAGCGACCTTTAGATTATATACACCAGAAGAAAATAGAAAGAGCACAATATTTAATAATAACTACCAATAAAACCTTATTTGAAATTGCAATTGATACAGGTTTTGGAAATACTGCACATTTTTCTAAAATTTTTAAAAAATTAGTAGGAACCCCTCCAGGAAAGTATAAAAATAATATTAATCAACTAGGTGGATTATAATTGCTAAGATACAGATGATGCCTTAGATAAGGTGATAAACTTTTAATTAATCCCGAATCCGTCATAATTATATTTAGAACAACTCACCCCTCAGCACATTCCCCTTTATCCCGATACTCCCAAAAGAGACGCTTCGTATTACGGGGAAAGCCCTTCTTTGAAAGGTCTTAGACACAGGTAAAAAAGTTGATCCCCTTCGTTGCACTAAACCACGAATCCCGAAAAAGGTCGGGAGCGGAAACCTTCACACCGGGAAACACTTTTTTGCCTGAGTCCGCTGAATTTGAACTCCTTTCATATTTCATTCTCAACCCGGATCCTTTATAACTTTGTGAGACTTTTAATTTTAAAAAACTTAATCATACCATTATTATAGTCTGTCAACCCCAACATTCATTAGCCTGAACCGCGATACACCCGTCAATATTGTTTCTTTTAAGCATCGGTCATAAATCTTCCGGGAGAAAATCCTTTTGGATATCCGACGTGTCATCGGTTATCCAACTCTCCCGTTTTAGACTTTTAATTTTAAAAAACTTAATCATACCATTATTATAGTCTGTCAACCCCAACATTCATTAGTCTATACCGTGATACACCCTTCAATATTGTTTCTTTTAAGCACCGGTCCTAAATCCTTCTGGAGGAAATCCTTTCGGATATCCGACATAGCATCGATTATCTAACTCTCCCGTTTTGGATGGTAATACCAAAAATGTTGATGACTGTCTATTCTCATTCTATTGTTTGCTATACGCTTTTGCAGTTTGTTTGGAGGATCCAAGACCTTCTATACCAAGTTCTACCACATCCCCGGGTTGTAAATAACGTTGTGGGGAAAGTCCCATTCCAACACCAAATGGTGTACCAGTAGAAATAACATCCCCGGGTAAAAGAGTCATAAACTGGCTTAAGTAGCTCACAACCTGTGGAATATTAAATATGAGATCATTAGTATTGCCATTTTGCTTTGTTTCCCCATTTAATTTTAGCCAGAGATCAAGATTGTGAGGATTTGTTATCTCTTCTTTTGTCGCAAGAAAAGGCCCAAGAGGCGCAAAAGTGTCACAACTTTTTCCTTTTACCCACTGGCCTGAACGTTCAATTTGAAACTCCCTCTCGCTATAATCATTGTGAAGAACATAGCCTGCCACATGATCCATAGCATCAACATCCTCTACATATGACGCTTTTTTTCCTATTACTACCGCCAGCTCCACTTCCCAGTCGGTTTTATTACTACCTTTAGGAATAATTAAATTATCATTTGGTCCTACAATTGCGCTTGTAGCTTTAAAGAAGATCACAGGTTCTTTAGGAACTTCCATACCACTTTCCGCAGCGTGTTTGGCATAATTAAGACCTATACAAACCAGTTTAGATGGACGGGCAACAGGTGATCCTAATCTCACATTTTCATCAACTTCAGGACAAGTACTTTGGTTAGTTATCAGCCAGGATCTCAATCCTTCAATTCCTCCATTACCAAAGAATTTTTCATTGTAATCTGAGCCAAAATCAGAAACATCTATTCTTTTTTCATTTTCCAGCTGCACACCCGGCTTTTCGAATCCTTCTTTACCAAATCTTATTAATTTCATATTTATTTTTAATTTTTATCCGTTTAATTTTATAAAGCCTCCATCTATGGGAAAATTTGTTCCTGTTATAAAAGAAGCTTCATCAGAACATAAATATACTGCCAGGTTAGCTACTTCTTCGGTTTTTCCCATCCTACCTATAGGCTGGGTTTTTGAAAGTTTTTCAAATATTTCTGCTTCCTTTCCAGGATAATTTTTCGAAATAAATCCATCTACAAAAGGAGTATGAACCCGGGCAGGAGATATGCTATTACAGCGAATCCCATGTTCCAAATAATCTTTTGCTACTGAATAGGTCATTGTTAAAGCTGCTCCCTTAGACATAGAATACGCAAACCTATCAGCTATCCCAACTACGGATGCTACACTGGCCATATTCACAATACATCCGTTATTTTTCTTTTTCATATAAGGTATCACGGCATATATACAGTTATAAATACCCTTGACATTTACCTGGTAGATCCTGTCCAGTTCTTCCTCACTGGTATTTTCTACATTTCCCACATGGGCAATACCAGCATTATTTATCAAAATGTCTATAGGACCATCTTCAGCTATTTGCGCCATGATATTTATTACCTGCTCCTGGCGGGAAACATCACATTCATAAAATTTAGCCTTGCCTTCATTTTTAACAATTTCATCCAAGGTTTCTTCCCCCTTCTCTTTATTGAATTCCAGGATGTATATACTTGCTCCCTGAGCAGCAAACCTCTGGGCAATTGCTTTTCCTATTCCACTTGCTCCTCCAGTGATTATTGCTGTTTTTCCTTTAAGACTGAATATTGACATTGTTCAATTATTTTAATTTAACCTCCAAAATTGTTACTATCTCGTTTCTTTCCTCTTTTGGGATCTCTATAAAAGTTCCGTATTGTGTTTGCTCCACTTTTGCGTTATTTTTTGAATCATAAAACTCTACTGAAGCTATATTTGGATGATACCCCTCAATAAACAAAACATCCTGGTCCTTTAAAAGGTGAAAATAGATTTTATCGCCCTTTTGAGTAGATACCATTACATCATTTGCAGGAACAGGACCTGCTTTACTTCCATATATAAGATCACCGTACGTGTTCATCCACTCCCCAATTTTTTTAAGGGAATTTTTATGATCTTCCTGAATTTCACCATTTGGCATAGGTCCTACATTTAAAAGCAAATTAGCCCCAAACCCGGCCGATTGTATTAAGTAGCGGATCAATTTTTTATCTGATTTATGCTTCATATCCTGAAGGTTAAAACCCCATGAATCATTTATGGTTTCACAAATTTCTTTTGGCAAAACTCCAATATCATCATGAGAAGTACCAAAGCCGGTAGTGTTCCTCCCAGGAAAGTCCCGTTCAAACATCTGGAAATCTTCTCCTTCAATAGGTGCTATATGATGATTGTTCCCGATAAGCGCCTGAGGTTGTAAATCGTGAATTAACTTATAAATTTCGTTATAATTCCAGTTGCTATTTGTTTTATCCCAATGTCCGTCAAACCATATTCCTCCTATTTCCCCGTAATTGGTCAACAACTCGGTAAGTTGGAATTTCATAAAGGAAATATACTCCTCCCAATTTCCGGAAGTTGTTCTGTCAGGAATTCCATTTCCTGTTCTTCCCGCTGGAAAATAATCCTCGTGATGCCAGTCCAGTAAAGAGTAATAAAAAAATAATTTAATATTTTCCTTTCTACATGCTTCAGCAAGTTCCTTAACTATATCTCTTCCGAACGGAGTTCCTTCCACAATATTATAATTGGAAGCCTTTGTACCAAACATAGAAAAACCATCGTGATGTCTGGAAGTAATAGTGATGTATTTCATCCCCGCATCCTTCGCTAATTTTACCCATTCTTCAGCATTGAATTTTGTCGGATTAAAAAATAGAGATAATTTTTCATAACTTTCTATTGCTATATTCTGGTTGTTCATTACCCATTCCCCATCTCCCAGAATGCTGTAAACACCCCAGTGGATAAACATACCAAACCTGGCCTCCTCAAACCACCTTCGCGCTTCCTGGTTCTCCCTTGCAGGCTGGTAAGACTGCTGCGCATTTACTGTTTGAAGAAAAAGGCATAAAATGAATAAGAGGACGAGATTTTTCATTTACAAATATTTTTAAAGGGAAACTCCACGCTTCCAGGGAATGAAATCATTCTGCCCCAGTATATCGGCACAGGTTTGTTTTCTACCACTTGCTATTTTTATAATTAGTTGGATTAATTCTTCAGAAAGTGCTTCCAGGGAAGCTCCTTCAGAAATCATTCTCCCTGCATCAAAATCTATAATATCGTTCATCTTCTTTGGAAGCATGGAATTGGACGAAATTTTTATTACAGGACATACGGGATTTCCTGTTGGGGTTCCCAAACCTGTAGAAAACAGAATTATATTTGCCCCAGATCCTACCAAACCGGTAGTAGATTCTACATCATTCCCTGGGGTGCACAATAGGCTTAAACCAGGTTTGGAAGCGTATTCCGTATAATCCAGCACATCTGAAATTGGACCCCTGCCACCTTTTGTTGCGGCCCCTGCTGATTTCATAGCATCCGTAATAAGTCCGTCTTTTATATTTCCCGGCGAAGGATTCATATCAAATCCGGATCCTACTACTTGTGCACGGGAATTATAGGTTTCCATCAGGTTAATGAATTTATCGACGATCTCTTTTGTCTCGCACCTGTCAATTAAATCTTGTTCCACACCACACAATTCGGGAAACTCAGATAAGATTCCCTTTCCTCCAAGAGCACTTATTTTATCAGCTACTCTTCCCATCACAGGGTTTGCTGTAATTCCGGAAAATCCATCAGATCCTCCACATTCTAAACCAATACTTAATTTGTTGAGAGGTGTAGGCTGTCTCATTAGCTTATTGGCTTCCACCAATTCCTTATAGGTTGAATTTACAATTTCGGTAAGCATTTGCCTTTCTGAGTTATACTGCTGTTGTTCAAAATATAGCACAGGCTTTTTACTTTGAAACCTATCCTGCAGAGCTTCCTGCAACATACTCATTTGCGCGTGCTGGCAACCTAAACTAAGAACTGTAGCTCCGGCTACATTGGGATTATTAATATACCCCGCCAATAAATTCACCAAAGCCCGGGCATCTTCACGCGTACCCCCACAGCCACCTTCATGAGTAAGGAATTTCACCCCATCTATATTATCGAAAACTTTGTGGTTGTTGTAGGCCGTCCCTTCAAAAATATTGGTTTCGTTACTGCTATTGATTAAATTACGGAGTTGTAATTTATAGGGGTTTTCTTTTTTGAAGCCCAGTTCGGTTTCAAAGGTGTCTTTCAAAACCTGGAGATTACGATTCTGGCAGAAAACCATAGGAATGAACAACCAATAATTCCTTGTACCTACCTGCCCGTCTTCTCGATGGAAACCGTCAAATATTCTTTTTTTTAGATGAGAAACATTCCAGGGTTTATAAAAATATGTTTTTCCAGTATAATTGTAAAATGCAGAAAGGTGTTTTATATTGGCAGTTGAAAGTAATCCACCAGATTGGATAGGCAACAATACTTCACCAACAGGTACACCATACATAAAAATGGTGTCTCCGGGTTTAAAAGATTTTAATGCAAGTTTATGTTTGACCGACACATCTTCCGAAACCTTTATTACCTCTTCTCCATAATTTAAAATTTCTCCGCTTTTAATATCTGCCAAGGCCACCGCGACATTGTCCCCGGAAGATATAATTAAAAATTTTTCCATCTGACTCAAAACTTTGAATTAAATTTTCTCAAAAATACAGTTTAGATAACATTATTCCTTGTACATAATTCACATTGTGTTGAACAATATTTGCGCATAAAAAAGCCTTATGCAGTTTAAATTATGAATTTCATGAATATTCCATGTTTTTAGAAATGCCAAAAAAAACCAGCTAGATAAAAGAGAGTGTTGAATTTTTACAAAAAGAATGCTAAAAAGCAAGAGAGCTAAAGCAGAAAATGCTGAGATACAATGGGGCGATGAAACAGGGGTAAGAAAAACTGTCAACACGGTTATTTTTAATCTATCCAAAAGGAAAAACACCAACAAAAATGAGTATGTCAAAACGATTTTCCATCAATATGATCTCTATGGTAAACATTCAATGGAAAGTACAGTTTATGATCTATTCAGAAAATATGAATTTAGAAAGGCTCATCCTGTTTTTAAATCAATTGATAAAGAATAGTTCCCAAAAAACATTTCTTGTTTTAGATAATTTACGAGTACATCATAGCAAGATTGTAAAAGGATAGATGGAAGAAAAAATAGCGATCTTTTTCTAGTCAGCCTATTCACCAGAAAAAAACCTTGATGAATATCAAAATTGTGATTTAAAGCAAGGGTTGTCAAACAAACCATCACCAAAAAATCAGGAAAAATTAAGAAAAATTGTAGAAAATCATATGAAGAATCAAAATCCAGAAAGGGAAAAGAAATATTTCAGACATAATGATATCAAATATGCAGCTTAATTTATTTCCGATATGCCCCCGTAAGGTTAATAGCTTTGAATTTAAATATCTCAAAACAATTACAAAAGCATGACAATATATATCATGCCTGTAAACAAGCGACTAATCAGTAAAGATTAGTCCGAAATTTGCAATCACTGTTTTTTTTTTATATATTTCACTGTAATTATCCTCTAAATCAGCTTAATGAAACCCCAATTATTAAATAAGAAGTTAAAAGGCAATATCCAATTATCTGTTCATCAGGATACAGAATTCCTTAAGTTATGGCATTACCATCCAGAATTTGAATTGATTTATATCTCTAATGGGAATGGCACATTGTACGTAGGAGACTTTATTGGGGATTATAAAGAAAATGACATTATCCTGTTAGGAAAAAATGTTCCGCATATGTTTCACAGTCAATTTTCAATAGAAAATAGCAGTTACTCCAAAGCTTATGTATTTCATATAAATGATCTTTTTCTTAATGACGCTTGTGAATATCTTTCGGATTTCAGTTTTTTAGAGAACCTTATGAAAATTAGTAAGAGAGGGGTTATGTTCAGACAAAAACAAAACTCCATGTTCTTGCAAAATTTAGACACAATTGATGTTTATTCACCTGCTGAAACTATTTTAAAAGTTTTTCAAATACTTTTGCGCCTGTCCGAATACCCGGAATATACTAACCTTGGAAGCATTAATTGGCTGGATAGGTTCCACACAGCTGACAAAAGGATAAATAATGTTATAGAATACATAATGTTACATTTTAAGGAGGATATAAATCTGGAAAAAGCTGCAGAAATATCTGCAATGAATAAGTCTTCTTTCTGCCGCTACTTTAAAAAGAGCACGGGTAAACCTTTTGTTAGTTTTTTAAACGAAATACGCATTAACTACTCCTGCAAACTTTTGTTAGAAACATCCCCATCCAGATCTATCTCTGAAGCCGCGTACATCTCCGGATTCAACAATGTTTCCTATTACAACCGCATCTTTAAGAAGGTAATAGGTGTTTCTCCAAGTGAGTACAAAACCATTGAAAATAAGATAATTGTTAAAGATAGAATACTTCCCCTGGCAGGTTCTGTAATTTCCTTATCTTAAATTCAATAATTTACCTGATGAAAATCCTGATCTGCCATTAGTACCTTTTGATTATCCTGTTTAAATGAACACATAAGAGCTTTCTAATGCTCTTAATTGCAGGATCTTCCTGATCAACATTAAAGTTGGGGAGTAATAAAAAAAGTATAGTTTTGAGGTAAATGCTTATTGAATCAAAGATCTAAAACTATTTCAACAATTGTTTCCCTCTGAACTAATAAATACTTTCTGATAACAGATTTTCAAATCTTATGTAGTCTTGAAAACAAAACTGAATATTGGCTCATAAATTTTGAAGAAAAGAATGAGCTAATTATAATACTGGACTTGCAAATAAAATCGGACAAAAAGTTAAGCTATATTTAATTAAGATTGATTTTGTTTTCTATGCTGAATGTCTTTGTTTTTTGTTATTCTAAATTTCTATGCTTTAAAATAATCCAGCTTCATCTTTTCTTTGGTGATCAGTTTATTCCCATAAATTTGGTCTGTTTTCAAGGTTTTGAAAAAGCTATCAGCCACTGCATTGTCCCAGCAATTTCCCTTTCTACTCATACTTCTGGTAATAAGTTTGTATGGATAGTGCGAAAATATATGTTTTACTATTGTTAACAAGAGTACTAACCCCAAAATTTAATCAATAAAAAACAGTACCGAATATTGACAATTTAGATTTTTGCTAAAACTTTCGGAGAACTTTGATGTTTTTAGATAAAAAAAATAATAGATAATCCTAAACTAATTTATTATAATTAGTGGAGCCGGTACGAATACGACGGATAATTCAAAATACATAGCCAATGATAGATTACAGACAACTTGACTTATTGTTAAACTAAAAAAACGTGCCGATGTCTAAATAAAAGGTTGATTGCCTTTGGATTATGAAAGTTTTTAAAGTGTGATGTACTGGTTCTATAGAAATTTTGCTATCCAGTCGTTTAATGAGCGTACTTGCAGCAATAGTTCCTTGTTCTTTAGCTTGCTGGTCCACTGCAGTAAGAGATGGCGCATAATTTTCAGCTAAAACTCCGTTGGTAAAACCAATGACAGAGATATCCTCAGGGATCTTAAATGAGTTTTTAAGCGCATATTTTATGGTAGAAATTGCTGATAATTCATCTGCTGCCACGATTCCGTCTACTTTAATATTTTGCAATTGCTGCAGCAACAATTTTTCAAAGGAATTGTAATTTTCTATATTCAGGATAGAGCTTTGTATCCCTGCATTTCTAAGGCCATCCATATATCCCATCTTCCTTTTTTCTCCCACGCTTGTCCCAGAAATTGTAGAAAGAAAAATAATATTTCGGCAACCTGTTTTTAGCAAATGTTCTGTAGCTTCTTTTGCTGCAAGTTGGTCATTTATGTTTATTTTATCGCATTTCAACAGATCAAAAGTGCGGTCAAACAGTACAATTGGAAAATTGTACTTAAGAGCGTCTTCAAAGTGCCTGTAATTCCCGGTAATTTGTGTCTCCTTAGATAAAGATATAATTAGCCCGTCTACACTGCCGTTTATCAAGGTATTGATGCTCTCCGATTCCTTATCCCTGGACTCGTTAGATAAGCAAATTATTATTTTGTAACCTTTTGAGTTAGCTTCAGTTTCAATCCCATGTATAGCCATTGCAAAGAAATGAGAAAGTATTTCGGGGACAATAACTCCTATTGTTTTGGTCCTTTTGGATTTTAAGTTTTGAGCAGATTTATTGGGGGTGTAATTATATAATTGGGCGGTATTTTGCACCTTGATCTTGGTTAATTTGCTAATTTCCGGACTATTGTTTATTGCCTTGGAAACCGTTGATACCGCAAGGTTCAATATTTTCGCAAGATCTTTTAAGGTGCATTTTTTTTCCATAATCAATGATTTGCAAAATGAATAACTGAATGGAGCCGAATTTTTTAATCAGCCTGTTTAGTGATGTGATCCTATATAGGGAAACCGAATAATTCGTAGTCCAGCATAAATTTTGAATAGCTTTCGAACAAAATAAAATGAATTCCTGCTTTAGCACCGGTTTATTTTACCACAATATCCTTAAACCAAGTATATTCACTTAATTAATTGACCCCTTCCCATGGGTTCTAAAATATCCAAATTCGTATCTCACAAAGTTCTAACTTTTTCATATTGATCTTTAAGAAAGTTTAATATTTACTGCACTTTGGGCAGTATTCTCCTTCTGTCAACTTGTGGTACACTTTAATGTCTGTCAAAATAAAAGATTTTTATTAAAAAGAATTTAAAATAATTTGCTCAAACAATTCCTGTCTTCCGCTAATTTGCTTTGGTTCCCCGCTTGCACGAGCTATTTTGCTTATCTCCTCAAGTGAAAGCTGGCCTTTTTCATATTTGGCTCCGTTACCACTGTCGAAAGATTCATATCGCTGCTTGCGCAATTTTCTGTAATCGGTATTTTCAAGAATATTATCAGCTGCTATAAGTCCGCGGGCAAAAGCATCCATTCCAGCGATATGTGCAATAAATTTATCCTCCAAATCTGTAGAATTCCTTCTTACCTTGGCGTCAAAATTAATACCTCCACCCTGGATTCCTCCACCTTCGAGGATCACAAGCATGGCTTCAGTAATTTCGTATACATCGATAGGAAACTGGTCTGTATCCCAACCATTTTGATAATCCCCTCTATTGGCATCAATACTTCCCAACATACCAGCATCAATAGCTACCTGTAGTTCGTGTTGAAACGTATGCCCGGCTAAAGTTGCATGGTTAACCTCAATATTTAATTTGAAATCTTTTTCCAACCCATAATTATTTATGAAATTAAGGGAAGTTGCCGCATCAAAATCATATTGATGTTTTGTAGGCTCCATAGGTTTAGGTTCAATAAGGAAGGTCCCTTTAAATCCTTGTTTACGGGCATAATCCCTGCAACTGGTTAAAAACTGTGCCAGATGATCCTGTTCACGTTTCATATCTGTATTCAATAAACTCATGTAAC
>Ga0314774_1001967_pt1 | contig 12230 bp, 9 predicted proteins | sample MetaGCBIA2018_FD_204515 | JGI IMG/M metagenome (GOLD analysis project Ga0314774, IMG submission 204515) | Cryopeg brine microbial communities from Beaufort Sea near Barrow, Alaska, United States - CBIA 2018 | ecosystem: Environmental > Aquatic > Marine > Coastal | place: USA: Alaska | collected... | reverse complement strand
GGGAAAAGACATTATTCATTTGGCATTGTTTAAAAAGAATGATACGCGTACTATTTACAATATGATTTACAGAGACGGCAAAAACGGCCCGAGTTATATTAAACGTTTCAATGTTACCGGAGTTACGCGTGATAAGGAATATAATTTAACTGTTGGAAATAAAGGATCTCAGGTGCTTTATTTTACTGTAAATCCGAATGGAGAGGCTGAAACAATCACTATTAATTTACGTGCTGCCGGAAGTGTGAAAAAATTAAAATGGGATATTGATTTTTCAGATTTGGCCATAAAAGGGCGAAGCTCTAGAGGAAACACAGTTTCAAAACACGCTATTAAAAAAATTGAATTAAAATCAGAAGGTGTTTCAACACTAAAACCTCGAAAAATTTGGTTTGATGAAATCGTACAACGTCTAAATGTTGATAATAGAGGGGAATTGTTGGGCGAATTTAAGCCGGAAGATCGTTTGTTAATTATCAACCAGAAAGGAATCATTAAAACCATCAAACCAGAATTGACCACCCATTTTGACAGTGATATGATTGTGCTCGAAAAATGGATTCCAGAAAAACCGATTTCTGTGATTTATTATGATGGCGATAAGGAAAAATACTTTGTAAAACGATTTATGATCGACAATCCGAATAAGGAAGAACTTTTTATCTCTGAACATCACAAATCGCAATTGGAAATTGTTTCCACAGAATACAGACCAATGGCCGAAGTGCAGTTTTCTAAAAGAAATCTGGATCCTACCTTACTGAATTTTGAAGAATTTATTGCCATTAAGGGAATAAAGGCACAGGGAAATCAATTGACTGCCGATAAAATTAAGCAGGTAAATATGTTGGAGCCATTGCCCTACGAACCTCCTGTAATTGAAGATGTTGAAGTTAATGATGAAGAGGTGATAGACAATAATGTGGATTCTTCTGATGATAATTCCAATTCAGAAAATGACAAATCTGATGATAGCGAGGGGCAAATTAAATTGTTTTAAAGCCTCCTAACCCTAGAATGGAGAAAAGCTAAAAAAAGATAAAAGGAAAAAAGAATAGAGAGAAAAGAAAAAAGACTGTCTAATGCCAACAACTTTTAAACTTTCAACATACAAATTTTTTAAATAAAAATTTACTTCAACCTTTCATAAAAAGTTAATTCATAGTTTTTTAAAAGTTCCGGATGCGCAATTTTAATCAGATCTTTTAAAACCAGATCCGGTCGGGCAGGAGCCAGCTCAAAATATATAATACCGCCCATTTCTCCTTGTTTATTCACATAAGTGAATATATTTTTGTTTTGAACTGCCCTTAATTTAGGGAACATATCATTTGCGTTATTAAGTTGCTCCAAGGTTTTATAATAACTTGGTGAAATCCAAAATTCTGCATCTTTTCCTTTCTCAAACACATTTTCAATATTTAAGGAAAGGCTTCCTTTTCCTTTAGAATCTTTCCATAGGTAATCTGTATTTGCATCCTTCAAAAAAGCTGCTTCAAAGCTTTCTCCGGCAGGCAAATTCCATACATCTTTAAAAAGTCCACCCGAAATTACGGTTGGTTTTTCTGTCGCTTTTGAAGCAATATCTTTTGCATCCAGATAATTTTTTTCCAGATCATTAAAAATACTATCAGCCAGTTTTTCTTTGTCGAACAAAACCCCAAAAAACTTAATCCATTCTGCACGGCCAAGCGGTGTTTCTTCTACCCAATCACCATTCAACAATACTGGAATTCCCAATTTTTCAATAACTGAAAACATTTTATTGTTGCTGTTCATCGAAAAACCAACCACCAAATCGGGTTTTAAATCGAGCAATAATTCTGTGTTAATACTTTCTTCGTGACCAAGGTCTTTTATAGAACCTTTCTCGATTAAACTTCTTGTTTTTGGCGATGAAATGTAATCGGTATTGGGAAAACCCACCAGTTTATTTTCAACTTGCAACAATTCGAGCATTGGAATGTGTGTGGTGCTGGTGACCACTATTGAATTGATGGGAATTTGGATGGTATTTAAATCAGTGTTTGTTTTATTGGCTACAAGCATAAACTCAAAAGTTTCTGTTGAATTTTGATAGGGTGCTTTTATGGTAAGTTTCGTGTAATTTTTAAAATGCTGAATATCAAATCCTTTGGCGTATTTCAGGGTGCTTTTTTCATTGCTTTTTACAGCTTTTAAACTTTTTTTTTGATCATTTCCGCAAGATGAAAGCAGCATTGTAGTGGCAATTGCAAAAACGATTGAGGAAAGTAATTTCATTAAAAATAAATTTTCACAAAGGTAATATTTTCAAAATTTAATAGTACAGTTGGGGTGAATTAATTACTTTTACACCAGATTATGGTTCTTATTTATACTTCTGTATAACCAAGTGAAAAGGGAATTCGGTTAAAATCCGGAGCTGTTCCCGCAACTGTAAGCTTAGCCAAGAAATTGGCGGTTGTTATTAGCTTTAAGCCACTGTTCGTTCAGGACGGGAAGGTGAATAACAATACGCAAGCCAGGAGACCTGCCAAAATCTGTATAGTTCAAACTTTCGGGAGAATGGTTGAAGTATGGTTATTTCTGTACTTGAAAATTTACCTGATTTATTTTTTAATTAAATCAAAAAAAAATGAAAAAACACTCATTTCAAGCAAGTGCGTTATGCATATTTTTTGCACTAACGACCTTAACTGCTCAACAAAAAAATGACAGCATTGAGCAATTAAACGAAGTTGTGGTCACCGCAACAAAATTTGCCATTAAAAAGGAACATGTCGGCAAAATTATTTACCAAATTACAGCGGAAGAAATTGAACATCAAAAAGGAAAATCCGTTGCTGATATTTTAGACAATATCGCCGGAATTGCCATTAACGGAAGCAACAGTTCTGCAGGAAAAGATAAAAGCATTTACATAAGAGGCGGTAGAGATCGCCACGTGATTGTTCTTATTGATGGTGTTTCGGTAAGTGATCCATCTGGTGTAAATACAACTTTCGATTTGCGATTACTCTCGCTAAATCAAATTGAATCTATTGAAGTTATGAATGGTGCCGCCAGTACTTTATATGGATCTGGTGCTGCAACAGGAGTTATAAACATCAAATTAAAACAAGCTGTGGATAAGCCAGTTTCTATGAATTATGAAATTTCGGTTGGAACAAACAATTCTCAAAACGATTCAAAATTGGATTTAAATGACTTCAACCAAAACATTACGATTAATGGAATTTTAAAGAAATTTAGCTATTTGGCGGCCGCTAATTTTTCAAATATTAATGGTTTGTCTGATGCAAGTGATGAAAATAGTGCTTTAAAATTTGAAAGTGATGCCTTTAAAGCCACAAACACTTTTGTGCGTTTAGGCTACAAATTTAATGAGAAGTTAAATGTTCAACTTTTTAGCAATTATGATAAAAATGTATATGATTTTGATGCCGGAACATTTTCGGATTCAGATTTTAACAATGGTGAAAATGAACAGCTAAGGTTTGGCTTTTCTACAGATTTAAATTATGAGAAGGGGATGTTGTCGACAAGTGTATCTTATAACAAAAATGACAGGATGCTCGATATTTTTAACAGTTGGTCAAATGTTACCGATCATTTTGAATATACTGGTAAAACCTATGTGGCAGATGTGATAAATGATTACAAATTTTCTGATAAATTTCAGTTAATTACAGGGGTAAATTACCAGAAACAAAGCAACCAAACCAACAGTCCGTATGGCAATATAAGCGAAGACTTGGCAAATTACACTATTGTAGATCCTTATTTTACGGTGGTTTATAATGCCGCATCAGGGTTCAATATCAATGCCGGAGCGCGGTTAAACAATCACAGCGAATATGGAAATCATTGGGTTTATAATGTGAATCCTTCCTATAATTTTTCAAATTATTTCAGATTGATAACTTCTTTAAGTACGGCCTTTATTGCACCGAGTACGTACCAATTATTTTCTCAATATGGAAATGTGGATTTAAAGCCTGAAGAAGATAAAAGTATGGAATTCGGATTTATCTATTCTATAAAAAAGAAGGTTGAATTTAATTCTGTATTCTTTTACAGAGAAGAAGAAAATGCCATTATATTACCTGATTTTGTGACTTACTCCAATTCCAACGAAAAATTAAATGCAAAAGGTGTTGAAACAGAAATTAAAATGGAGGTTTTAAAAGAAGCCACCATTAGATTGGGTCATACTTATATTTATAAAAATTCTGATACTGATTACATTCCCAAGCATAAGTTTACGGCATTAATTGAAACCAACAGCCTAAAAAACACCTATTTGTCGGTTCGTTTTAAAAATATTTCCAAAAGAACTTATTATGACCAATGGGGAACAGGTGAAAATATTAATTTAAAAGCCTATAGTTTGGTCGATTTATTTGCGAGCCACGATTTGATAAAGGATCGACTTTCAGTATTCCTTCAGGCAAACAATATTTTCAATGAAAGTTATGTGGAATCCATTGGGTATACTACCAAAGGCAGAAACTTTAAATTGGGTTTGAATTTTAAATTTTAAGTAGCACAAAGATTGTAATCAATAAAACAGTCTAATTTTAAGAACTTGTTTTGGTATTTTTAATAGTTGGCTTGACTATTTTAAGATGCCAAAACAAGTTTTTTTGTTTGGTAAAAAACGATAACTTTGAAATCGTTAAAATTTTATATGAATTACGAAATTTTATTGTCATTTATTGGTGCTTCCATGTTGCTTACCATTATGCCGGGACCAGACATTATTTATGTGTTGGTTCAAAGTATGGCCAATGGAAAAAAATATGGGATTGTTACCTCACTCGGATTGGTTTCCGGGATTTTGATTCACACTTCTTTGGTGGCTTTTGGTGTTTCAGCAATACTAAAACAATCTGAAAACATATTTTTCGCCATAAAATTATTTGGAGCAATATATCTATTGTATTTGGCTTATTTAACATTTAAATCGGATGAAGAAGTATTGATAAATACAAAAACAGATAAAAAAAGTTTGCTCAAGTTGTTTAAGCAAGGATTTTTTATGAATGTTTTAAATCCGAAAGTCTCCATTTTCTTTTTGGCATTTTTCCCCGGATTTTTATACAGTTCAACCCAAAATACGATTGTTCAATTTTATGTTTTAGGCGGATTGTTTATGCTTCAGGCATTGCTTATTTTTTCAATGGTTTCATTGCTGGCTGGATATTTTGCATCTTACTTAAAAAACCATCCAACCTTCAGCACAAGAATAAAATGGTTTAAAATTTTTGTATTTGTGGGGATTGCTCTTTTTATTCTTTTTTCTTCATAGGTTTTGTATATTTGAGGGTCCATGAAAAAAGTAAAACTCATAGAATGTCCAAGAGATGCCATGCAAGGCATAAAATCGCATTTTATTCCTACTGAAGCCAAAGCACAGTATATAAATGCATTGTTACGCGTTGGTTTTGACACCATAGATTTTGGGAGTTTTGTTTCTCCAAAAGCGATACCTCAAATGCGGGATACCGCTGATGTACTATCACAACTTGATTTGAGTAAAACGGAAAGTAAATTATTGGCGATTGTGGCCAATATTCGTGGGGCAGAGGATGCTTCAAAATTTGAGGAAATTAATTATTTAGGTTATCCTTTTTCAATTTCTGAAAATTTTCAAATGCGAAACACCGGAAAAACGATTTTAGAATCCATTGAAATTTTGGATGAAATTTTAAACATCGCTGCCAATACCAATAAAGAAGTCGTTGCGTATTTGTCCATGGGTTTTGGAAATCCGTATGGAGATCCCTGGAATGTTGAAATTGTTTCAAATTGGATGGAAAAACTTTCAAATATGGGCGTAAAAATATTATCGTTGTCAGATACCGTAGGAAGCTCAACACCAGAAATTATTGACTATCTTTTTTCAAATTTAATTCCAGCCTATCCAACTATAGAATTTGGTGCGCATTTACACACAACACCAGCAACCTGGTTCGAAAAAGTTGATGCGGCCAATAAAGCAGGGTGTAATCGTTTTGATGGAGCAATAATGGGGTACGGCGGTTGCCCAATGGCGAAGGATGATCTTACCGGAAATATGCCTACTGAAAAACTAATATCCTATTTCAATCAGCAAAAAACTGCTACAAATATCAATGCAATGAGTTTTGAGAGCGCTTATAATGAGGCTTTGAAGATTTTTAGCAAATAGGTAGTTGTCTCAAATTCAACCACATAATATTTTATTTTTTTTGGAAATATGACATAAGTCATCTTATTTATAATTATTCTAAATAAACCTTTTTTATTTCTTTGATCTTCTATATTTTTGCGCTATTATTTATAATAAGTCTAAATAAAAATAAAAAAATGAAAAAATTAAGTTTAGTAGTAGCATTATTTGTTGGATTCATTGGATATTCACAGGAAAATTCTGAACAAAACACTCAAGAATTTGGAAATCAAATTACAGAAGGCCTAACAATTGGAGGTTACGCTCAAATAGATTATAATGAACCGGACGGATCAGAAGCTGGGAATTTAGATGTGCACAGATTGGTATTGCTTTTTGGTTATAAATTTAACGAAAAAGTGAGTTTTTTAACTGAAGTTGAATATGAGCATGTAGAAGAAGTATATGTTGAACAAGCATATTTAAAATATAAAGCCAATGAAAATTTTAATGTATTGGCAGGTTTAATGTTAGTGCCGATGGGGATTATTAATGAATCTCATGAACCGACAACATTTTATGGTGTAGAACGTCCGAATGTTGACAATTACATTGTGCCAACAACTTGGAGAGAGATAGGAGTAGGTGTTTCAGGAAAAATTGACAATGCATCACTTAAATACCAAGCTTATTTATTTAACGGATTTAAATCATATACTGATGGAGCAGGGGTATTGCGTGGAACTGATGGATTGCGAAAAGGTCGCCAAAAAGGCGCAGAATCAGTAGTTAGTTCACCAAATTTATCAACAAAGTTAGATTACTATGGGATTTTAGGACTTAGAATAGGTTTATCTGGATATTTTGGTAAAACACAAACTGATGACACTTCAATTGCAGGGTCAGAAGTTGGAATCTCAATGATTGGTGTTGATGCTCGTTATAACTACAATAATTTAGAATTAAGAGGACAGTACATCCATACAAACTTAACAGATACAGAAGATTACAATCTATTAACAGGTAAAGATTTAGGTTCTGAGATGTACGGTTTGTATGGTGAAGTGGCTTATAGTTTCAATTTAAAAGGCGTAGAAAAATTAACACCATTTTTACGTTATGAAAAACACAATACCCACGCCGGTACAGCGGGAAATTTAGTTGCCAATGATGCTTTTGACAGAGATGAGCTAATTTTCGGATTGAATTATAAAGTAGCAAATGGAGCTGCGTTTAAAGTTGATTATCAATTAATGAACAATGCAGTTTCCGGAAGTGATACAGCAAAACAATTTAATGCAGGAGTTGCGGTTTCATTCTAAAAAATAAATTATAATGGGGCTACTTTTAACAGTAGCCTCATTTAACAATAATTATTTTTAACACATTTATAAAATGAAAAAAATAGCAATTTTAACAATCTTAGTGCTCTTTATTTCAAGTTTCACAACAAATAAAAGGGTTGAAGCCTTAATTAAGAAAGAAATAAAAACAGTTTTTAATATCGTAAAATATTCAAAACAGTCAATTTCCGTTTCTACGGAAATAAATGAAGTGCTTCCGCTAAAAATTAAAGAGGTCAATTTTTTTAAAATTAAGACCGAAGCTAATTTAGTTGGTTATTATTATTTGGGAAAAGCTTTTGGTAAAACTGATTATTTCGATTTTATTGTTATTTTAGATAAAGAATTAAATATAGCTAAAGTTAAAGTATTGATTTACAGGGAAGAACGTGGAGGAGAGGTAGCAAGCAATAGATGGCTTAATCAATTTAAAGGCAAATCAAAAAATGAAAACATAGAATACCAAAAAGATATTGTAGCAATTTCCGGAGCAACAATTTCAGCGAAATCAATGACCAACGAGGTAAATAAACTGCTGAAAACAGTAACAATTTTACACCATAAAAAACAATTATAATGCAACTACACGGACTCATACATCAATTTCCGAAAGAAATAAAATCACTTATTTTTGTATTCATTATCGTACTTAGTGTAGGTTTTTATGGTGGATTGAGTTTTGTAAATAATACAACTTCCATGGATTCTTCAGAAATTGAGAGTCATTATTTAGGAAATGAAAATGATGAAGCCGCTGAAGTCATGAAATTCAAAAAAAGTGAAGGGGAAATTTTGACCATTGTGCATAACCACATTCTATCCTTGTCGGTAATTTTCTTTTTGCTTTCATTAATTCTCGCCACAACATCTATCAATAAAAAGTTTAAATATTTTTTAATGATAGAACCTTTTTTATCCGTCATCTTAACATTTGGAGGCATTTATTTGCTCTGGAGCGGCATTGCCTGGTTTAAATATGTGGTGATATTTTCGGGAATATTAATGACTTTTAGTTTTGTATCGGCCACCATAGCAATAGGGTATCAAATTTTATTTTCAAAAAAGCCATAAATAGCGCTATTTAAATTAAATAGTCTAAATTTGCACGCAATTAATTTATAAGTTGATTGCACTATGATTTCAGATTCTTCAAAAGTAGTAGGTGAAGGTTTAACCTACGATGACGTACTATTAATTCCGGCATTTTCAGAAGTTTTACCACGTGAGGTAAATACGCAGACAAAATTTACAAAAAACATCACATTGAATGTTCCAATTGTTTCCGCAGCGATGGATACAGTTACCGCATCGGATATGGCAATTGCTATGGCTCGTGAAGGCGGAATAGGTGTGTTGCATAAAAACATGTCCATAGAAAACCAGGCCGCAGAAGTTAAAAAAGTGAAGCGTTCAGAATCAGGGATGATTTTAGAACCAATTACCATCACTAAAGATGAAACGGTATTTGTCGCCAAAAGCTTAATGAAAGAATATGGCATAGGAGGGATTCCTGTAATTGATAAAGAAGGAAAACTAATTGGAATTATAACAAATAGGGATTTGCGTTTTGAAGGAGACAATAAACGTAAAATTTCTGAAGTAATGACTTCTAAAAACCTGATTACCGTGGCTGTTGGCACTTCATTAAATCAGGCAGAACTTATTCTTCAGGAACATAAAATTGAAAAATTACCGGTTGTTGACGCCAATTATAAATTGGTAGGACTGATAACCTATAGAGATATTATTAAGGTCTTGGAAAATCCGAATGCGAATAAAGATGAATATGGACGTTTGCGCGTAGCGGCAGCAATTGGCATTACAGCAGATGCGCTTGAAAGAGCCTCAGCTTTAATAACAGCCGGAGTTGACGCCTTAATTATTGATACTGCGCACGGACATACAAAAGGCGTAGTCACTGTTTTAAAACAAATTAAAGGTGTTTACCCCAATATTGATATTGTTGTGGGGAACATTGCAACAGGCGAAGCCGCAAAATATTTAGTTGAAGCTGGTGCCGATGCTGTAAAAGTAGGTATAGGACCAGGTTCTATTTGCACAACCCGTGTAATTGCTGGTGTTGGTTTCCCACAGCTTTCAGCCATTATTGAGGTCTCAAATGCCATTAAAGGCTCTGGAGTTCCCGTAATTGCCGATGGTGGCATTCGTTATACGGGAGATATTCCGAAAGCAATTGCTGCAGGAGCAGACAGTGTTATGCTGGGTTCATTGTTGGCAGGCACAAAAGAATCACCGGGTGAAACCATTATTTACGAAGGACGAAAATTTAAATCGTACCGAGGAATGGGTTCTATTGAAGCCATGGAGCATGGTTCAAAAGATCGTTATTTTCAGGATATTGAAGATGATATTAAAAAATTAGTTCCTGAGGGAATTGTAGGCAGGGTTCCTTATAAAGGGGAATTAAATGAAACGATGGTTCAGTTTATTGGCGGTTTACGTGCAGGAATGGGCTATTGTGGCGCAAAAGATATTGAAGCTCAAAAACAGGCCAAGTTTGTTAAAATTACCGCTGCAGGAATGCGTGAAAGTCACCCACACAATGTAACCATCACAAAAGAATCTCCAAATTACTCGAGATAATTTTTAGGAATATAAGATTCAAAAAAGTGCCTAGAGTTTGGAGTGCCTAAAATGCCTAAAGTTAAAGAGTTCTTAATTTTACTGATGAAAAAAAGACTGCATATTTTTTTAATTTTTTTCAAACAAAGAGGTCGCCCCGATGGGGCTTTAGTAACTTGATTTTTGTATTTTTTTTACAAACATTTCGCTCCTAACGGAGCTGTTTTATCCCAATTGGGATTTTCTGTTTGTAATTTGTACATTTGATATTATATTTAGGAAAAGTTGAGTTCGAAAGGTTTGGAGACATAGTCCAACGGAATAATACTTGTGCTGTTTTTACCTACATAAGCATTTAAAATTCGCCTAACATCGTTATTTTCTTTTTGTGCGTTTAGCAAATCAAAATAATCATCAGCTGATGTGATCTTTTGCTTCTTGCTTGCATATCCAAATCCTTTGTAAGTCCCATTAAGAACCAAAACATACGCATATTCATTGGTGGTTCTGCCGGTTTCTTTAATGATAAAATTTTCAGTTTCAAATTTCAGGGAATCAATGGCTTTTTGCACCCTTAAATTATACAATTCTACAGGTTCTTCTTCTTTACAAACACCTTTACACTTTTTTATTTGGTAATGAAAGCAGGTTGAAACATTGGTTTGTAAATGGCAATATTTTGGACACAATTCAAATTCTTCGCATAATTTTTCCATAAAAATTCGGCATTCCGTAAGGTTGGAAAACTTCATTAAAGGAGATGTAATTAATTTTAACCGGTTATAGGCCAGATGCATTATGCCGTCCCGGTCTTCATAAGTAAACAATCCGATACTTTCCTGAGCCCTTCTTTGTGCCCGATTGTATTTTGGGTATATTTTTTTTATTTCTGAAGATTCCAATAGCAAGGCAAGCAATTCACTTCCTGTTTCAACATAAGAAACATTGCTGGTTTCCAGGCACATGGTAATTTCTTTTTTTGTTTTGTCATAAAAATGGTTCAGCACGCGTTGCTTTATGTTTTTGGCTTTTCCAACATAAATGATTTCATTTTTTTCATTTTTGAAATAATAAACACCCGAATTTTCTGAAAGTTCATCAACCGTTTTTTTCGGCAACAAAGGCGGCAATGTCGATTGTTTTGACCGCGGGTTTAAAAAAGAATTAAAAACCGTTTGATTGGCATCTAAAAACAACAGTTTTTCGAATAAAATCACAGTGGCTTCCGCGTCTCCTTTTGCACGGTGCCTGTCATTAATTACAATATTTTGCGTAATGCAAAGCGCTCCCAAACTGTACGATCTTAAATTCGGAATTAATTTTCGTGATAACCTTATCGTGCACAGTTTTTTCCGTTTAAATTCAAATCCTAAATCTTTAAATTCTTTTTGTATGATGTTGTAATCAAAGTTTACGTTGTGCGCCACAAAAATAGTGTCTTTGGTAATTTCGGCTACTTTTTTGGCAATTTCATAAAATTTAGGGGCATTGCTCACCATCGCATTTGTAATTCCCGTTAAATTGGTAATAAAAGGAGGGATGCTGCATTCCGGATTTACAAGTGACGTAAACTCATCAATTACTTTTTCTCCATCATACACAAAAATGGAAATTTCTGTTATTTTGGAACTGTGTCCGGTGGTTTCTATATCAACTATTGCGTACATTTTTATTTTATAGATTTTTCCAGTGCCTTTAATTCAATACCCAACTGATTTAACATGGAGGCAATGCTGCTTATTTTTAATTCGTGTTCGTCATATTCCTGTGTGTTGATGCTGCACGTAAATTCCCACAATTCCAGCACTTCATCAACAGGCACGTAATAAGGATCATATTTTTTGTTGTCGGAAGCCAGCAAAAGCATGTTGTTTTCTTCCAATTTATTAAAAACCCGCTTGTAAACAATGCCGTCATTTAAAGTGAGCACAATATACGTTTTACCATCTTTTAGGTTGCTAATTTCTTCAACAAATCTCGCAACAATATAAGAACCGCTTTTTACCGGCAGCATGGAATCTCCTTTTATGGGAAATGCCCTGTGTGTTCCCGTTGGTAAAAATGGTAATTTTATTTTGTCCAAATGTTCAATATATTCCGGGTCGGCATAGCCTCTTAAATAACCTGCGGAAGCTTCAACCGGAATAATTTCTATCAAATCTTCGTTG
>Ga0314774_1001964_pt1 | contig 12235 bp, 10 predicted proteins | sample MetaGCBIA2018_FD_204515 | JGI IMG/M metagenome (GOLD analysis project Ga0314774, IMG submission 204515) | Cryopeg brine microbial communities from Beaufort Sea near Barrow, Alaska, United States - CBIA 2018 | ecosystem: Environmental > Aquatic > Marine > Coastal | place: USA: Alaska | collected... | reverse complement strand
ACAGAAGCAAGACCGCACGCAGGGGTGTGGCGCGTAACCTCGCCGCGCCTCCCGGACTGTTGGCGACCCTGGCCTCGGACGCGAACGAGTTCGTGCGGGGCGATGTGGCGGGCAATCCGTCGACGCCTCCGCAGACGCTCACCGAAATGGCTTACGCGGAGCGGGGCGCATTCGTGACTGACGTGGCTAGCAACCCATCCGCGCCTCCTGCGTTGTTGGCAGAACTGGCGGGGCGTGACGGACTGGGCGTGCGACTTGGGGTGATGGGCAACCCGTCGACCCCACCAGAGGTACTCGGGCAGTTGGCTGACGAAGTGGTCCGGAGAGGCTGGCACGGGCCATACGACGGAGATGGGTCTAGTGAGGGCCTTGCTCTCGCCAACAATCGGGCAGCACCACTGGAAGCGTTGGCGGCACTGGTTGGCTACGGCGACGTGTACGTCAGCCGGTTCGCCGCCGAGAACATCGACGCCCGCCGCTGACTCTCTGACTCGGACGCTGTGGTGCACTCTCGTTGGTAACAAGTTTACTTATGGGATAGAAGGTGGGCTCGCGGTCGTGGATCGTTTCGGACTCTCGCTGGGTACCGGTCCAGAGGCTGCTCGGATTGGGCTGCGGCTCAGGTTCGCAGAGTTATTCGCATATCTCTTAACAAGGGCGCGGCTGACATGAATTGGTGTCGGCTCTCACCGGTAGCGTGGGCGCCAGGAACACGGGCTGGCTCCGGTCGGCACCGTTGAGATCGAGGAGTGTGGGCGCAGTGGCGGGAATCCTGAATGGGTCGCAACTGACTGACGAGGTGCGACGCAATATCGGCATCGTCGAGGGCTGGGCGGACGAGGTCTCGAAGACCGACGAGCCGCTCGCCGGTCTGCTGGACGAGAAGGTAGCCGCTGCTCTACGTCTGCTCCGCGAGGAACTCTTTGGCTACGACGCCCTTGGGGGCAACGACGCTCGCGAGTCGGCCCGGGCGCTCAGGTACTTGCTGGAGGTGCTCTCCGGCCGTCCGTGCTGCTACGGGGAAGGCGAGCCGTGCCCGGGCATGGACGTCGCGCTCATCCTGCAAGAAGTGGCCGCTCAGTTGATGCGCCCCCGCGGCGAGCACTCAAGCCCGAGAAGCATTCCGGAGGACTTCCCCTCCCTGCCGTGTCTACCCGAGTCGGTGCTCGCCGACATGCTCGGGAGCGACGCGTGGTGGGTTCGGTACGGTGCAGCCGAGCACGGAGACCTCGACGAGGAAACGGTGGTGGCGCTGGCGGCCTCGCTCGAGAAGGTGGAGCGCCCGGAGGACGACGAGGACTACCCCGCAGACGCTTTGGTTCTGAGTTCGCTGATGAGGCGAGACGACTTACCTCTCGCGGTGTGGGAGATGGGCGCACGACACTGGTCGGCCAAGGCGCGGTGGTCCGTCGGGAACAACCCGGCAGCACCGGTGTCTGTGCTGGCGCTGTTGGCGGACGACAAGTTCCATGGGGTCCGAGAGGCTGTGGCGCTGAATCCGCGCGAGGTATCCGAGGGCGACGGTGAGTGGCTGGAAGTGCTGAGGTCGCTGGCGTCTCGTGGCAATGGGCAGAGCCAAGCGTCCCGACTGGCTCGCGGCAGGGTCGAAGCCTGAGGTTGAGGCTTCACTCTGTCTTGGTCTTAGTAGGCAGAAAGTTTGTGCAACACCGGACGGGCAGGCGTCGGTGCGCACGCGGTCGTGGAAGATCCGCTCCATAAGGTCAAGGGCGGCTGACCAGAATCCGTGTGGGTTGACGCCGGTAGCGTGACCCCATGAGTAACGCTCGCTGCACTTCACCCACGGCGGGGCATTCGATCGCTTCTGGTGCCCAACCTCCCGTGATGCCTGCGGCTGTGCGACTGCCTAAGTCGCGGCAGGGGCGCGAGCGTCTCGCAAAAGGCAAGGGCACTGCGCCGGAGGTGCTGGTGGCGTTGGCGAAGGACGGGCACCGGGACGTGCGCGGGGGCGTGGCCAGGAACCCCGCCACTCCAACCGATGTGCTGGTGGCGCTGGCGAAGGACAGGTCCCGGGACGTGCGCTGGGCCGTTGCCGCCAGCCCGTCCACTCCACCAGATGTGTTGACGGCGCTGGCGAAGGTCGAGGAAATAGGCGTGCGCGGGCGCGTCGCCGAGAACCCTTCCGCACCACCGGACGTGCTGGTCGCGCTGGCAAAGGATGAGTACCTGCGCTGGGCCGTTGCCGCCAACCAGTCCACTCCACCAGAGGTGCTGGTCGCCTTGGCCGGGGACAAGGACCGGAAGGTGCGCACGGCTGTCGCCAAGAATCCGTCCGTACCGCCGGAAGCGCTGGTGGTGTTGGCTGGGGATGAGGAGCGGGACGTGCGAGGGCGCGTGGCCCGCAACCAGTCCGCACCGACCGATGTGCTGACGGCGCTGGCTGGGGACGCGGACTGGAACGTGCGCATAGATGTCGCCGAGAACCCCTCCACGCCCCCAGCGGTGCTGGAGTCGCTGGTGGCGCTGGCGAAGGATGAGGATTGGTACTACGTGCGCACGGCTGTCGCCAAGAATCCGTCCGCTCCACCAGAGGTGCTGGTCGCGTTGGCGGAGGGGGACGAGAACGAAGGCGCGCGTCGCTGGGGTGTCGCCGTAAACCCTTCCGAACCGCCGGACATGTTGGTGCTGTTGGTTCGGGGCAAGGAAGATGTCGTGCGCAGGGGTGTTGCGCGGAATCCCTCAACGCCGCCGGAGGTGCTGAAGGCGTTGGCGAAGGACGGGGACCGTCACGTGCGCGATGGTGTTGCGCGGAATCTCTCCACTCCGGCCGGGGTGCTGGAGATGTTGGCGAAGGACAATGACCGGAACACGCGCCAGGCGGCCAACAGGAAAATCGTCCTGCGTTTGTGCCGCCAATTGTTGAGTGTCGACGAAACCAACACCGCTGCGATTGACATGCTGCGCAGCCAGGCCTGGTGGGAGATGGCACCCGACGATCCCGCCGTCGTGGTGGCGCTAGCGCTCAGCCCGAACGCGTGACCGCTCGCGCTCGCGGCTTCACTCTGTCTTGGTCTTAGTAGGCAGAAAGTTTGTGCAGCACCGGACAGGCAGGCATCGGGTCGTGTCCGAGCGGTAGTGCAGAAACGCGCATGCTGACCTAATCAGAGTGCAGCGCTTGGTAGTCCTCCCCGGGCTCTCGCACCTATGCGGAGTGGGTGCCGCCGAATCGTCGCGGCCACAGGTCGCAGTCGAGACCATGCTCGAGACGGGCAATCGTTCTGGCGTCCGGCCAGGACTTGCCGCTGAGGATGCGGGCGATCACGGCGTCGTCTATTCCGGTGGCTTCTTCGATCTGCCGCAGGGTCCACCCGGTGGTCGCGTCTCGAATGGCACACACGAACAGGCGGACGGTCTCACTGGGTGCGTCACCTTCGATCTTGCGGTCCGGCCACTGCGCAGACTGAGCGGACGGTGCGTCTCTGCGAGTTCTGCCCATGAGGTCAACGTACCGGCGTTGCTGCCTCTGGCGTGGCGGTCGTAGCCCGCGGATACCTTGACTCCATGAGAAGCCGCAGAGACCTTGAGTCTGCGACAGGGCGCGCCGTTTTGGATCCGGAGGCGACTGTGCGCAAGAGGAAGGCTGCGGCGCGAGGGTTGCGCACACCCGCTGATGTGTTGGCGGGGCTGGCCTGCGACGAAGACGTGGACGTGCGGCACCTTGTCGCCAGGAACGTCAGCGCACCTGTGGACGTGCTCGCGGCGCTCGCACGGGACGGGGATGAGGCGGTGCGGTATTGCGTCGCTTCGAATGGTTCCACCCAGGCTGACGTGCTGGCGGGGCTGGCTGGCGACCGGGAGACGAGCGTGCAGTCGGCGGTCGCGAAGCACCCGTCGACCCCGGTTGATGTGCTGATCGCGTTTGTCGGGAACGGGCGACCCTCGCTGCTGTGGAAGCGTTTGGCGCAGAATCCGTCGACCCCGGTTGATGTGTTGGAGATGCTGGCTGAAAAGGGAGATTTGACCGTCGGGTATTGCCTCACAACGAACCCGAATACCCCGCCAAGGTTGTTGCCCGCGCTTGCCGGAAACGACGAGTGGTCGGTGCGACGAGGTGTGGTCAGGAGCCCGAATGTCACCGTGGACCTCTTGGCTCGGCTGGCGTCCGACGAGAACCCTGAGGTGCGGCTGGAAGTTGCATGGCAGTCCGCCACACCGCCGGAGGTGCTGGCCGCGCTTACGGGCGATACGGACGAGAGGGTGCAGAGCCGTGCAGTGCGACACCCGTCGACCCCATCCGAGGCGCTGGTGCGGCTGGCCAAGTCGGATGACACGTGGGCCGCAGAGGCTGCCGCAGAGGCTGCCACGTCTCGTATCGCTGTGGCGTTCGGTGTTGACCCCGAGAATGCAGAGGCAATCGACTACCTGCGTGACCAAGCCTGGTGGGAGATGACGCGTGACGATCCCGCTGTCGTGATCGCGTTGGCTCTCAGCCCCAACGCGTAGGGTCCGGCTCGGCGCGCTAGCGGCTGACAGGAATTGGCGTGGGCTGACGCCGGTACGTTGGCCCCCATGAGCACACCGCAATGCACAGCGCCGGTCAAAGGCCACCAGGTCGCGCACTCTCGTGCGACGTGTCCTGTTCACGGCTTCATGCCGGGCACCGAGTCCATCCCTGTGTCTGCGCTGGCGAACGCTTTGAGCGCTCGTGGTCTTGATGATGAGGAGATCGCCACGCTGGTTCAGGATGCGAAGTACCGTGCGACGTGGAATAAGGAACTTGATCCGTCCGAACTGGCGTTGCTTGCAAAAGACGAGTCGGAGGAAATTCGGCTCCGTGTGGCTGAGCGGCGGGACACTCCGCCCGAGGTGCTCGTGATGCTGGCCGGTGATGATGCTCCGGAAGTGAGGGGCAGTGTCGCGGCCAACGAAGTGACTCCCGCTGAGACGTTGCTTGCTATGGCCAAGGATGATGACGCGTACGTGCGGTACTGGGTCGCGGCCAACGAGAGTGCCCCCGCCGAAGCGCTGGCGATGCTGGCCGATGAGGATGACTGGCGCACAAGGCGTCACGTCGCCGAACACAAGCACATCCCGCCGGCTGTGCTGGCAGTTCTGGCCAGAGACGTTGAGGAAGATGTGCGCGTTGCCGTGGCGGCGAACAAGAGGGCGTCGTCGGCTCTCCTGACCGCGCTGGCCACTGATTCGGCTGAGGTCGTGCAGAGGGTTGTTGCTGAGAAGCGGAACCTAAGCCCGACGGTGCTGCACGTGCTCGCGACGAGCATCCATGACAATGTGCGCGCCAGAGTCGCGGAGCATGAGAACACGTCGACGGTAACGCTGGCGGCAATGGCAGCCGGTGATGACCCGTACGTGCAGCGACTTGTGGCCAAGCACCGGAGGGCGTCGTGGGAGACGTTGACGCGGCTCGCGGACAGTGAGTTCGAGGACGTTCGAGACGAGGCGCTCCCGGCTGTCGTTGCTCGCATCCGCCTCACCCTCGGTATTGACACTGAGAACACCGCAGCGATCGACCACTTGCGGGGACACGAGTGGTGGACGATGAAGCGCAATGACCCGGCCGTCACGGTGGCTTTGGCTCTCAGCCCCAACGCGTAGCCTGCGGATACCTTGATCCCATGAGCCCTACCTGTACCGCTCCCGTCCGAGGTCACCGCAATGGGACCGCCGCGAACTGTCCGGTACATGGGCACCCTGCGCACTCGGCCTCGCCGAAACTCCCGTCACCTGCGGCGCTTCCGAAGGTGCGTCTGCCCGGGTCGGCTAAGGGTCGTTGGCGCCTTTCCAAAGACCCGTCCCTGTCACCTGCGGTACTGGCGGCGTTGGCGGGGGATGAGGACTGGACCGTGCGCTGCAATGTGGCTGCGAACCCTTCCATGCCACCCGGGGTGCTGGTGACGTTGGCTGGGGACTCCCACCTCCGTGTGCGCAGCGCTGTGGCCGCGAACCCCTCCACCCCAGCAGGGGCGTTGGTGACGCTGGCAGGCGACGATGACTGGCACGTACGCGCGTACGTGGTCGCGAACCCTTCCGCCTCGCCGGAGGTGCTGGCGACGTTGGCAGAGGACGCTGACTTTGGTGGGCGGAACAGGGCGGCTGCCGCCCTTGCTGCTCGCACTCGCAATCAACATGGCGCCGACGAGACCGACGCTGCCACCTTTGAAGACTTTCCTGATCAGGAGTGGTGAGGGACGACTGCGCTGTCTCTGGGCCCTGACGCTCGCGCTCAGCACGAACGCGTAACCCGCAAGCGCCAGCGGGCGCCGCTGCACCCTCTCCCGCACCAATGAACGGTGTGGTAGCCTTATGGTCTCTCGTCGCTCGGACGTGAGGCGGCGACAGGTGGGGAAGCATGGCGGTCAGCATCTCGGTAAGCCACCCTGACCTGGCGTTACGCATTGTGCATGAGGCCGACAGGCAGCGCTCGGCAGGGTCGCTCAAGAGAGTCCTCGTGTGGTGCGCCAACGGACACCCGCGCGTCGAGTACGAGCAGAGCGTCCTCGGCGTTCGCGACGGACGCAACGGCTGCACACACTGTGGGTCGCGCGCCCCGATCGCGAACAGCCACCCCGACCTGGCGCTGCGCATCGTGCACGAGGCTGACCGACTCACGCCTGCTGGGGCTCCCAAAAAAGTCCTCGTGTGGTGCGCTGACGGTCACGAGCGCGAGGAGTACATGCAGCCGGTTCAGGGGCTGAAGGACGGACAGAACAGTTGCACCTGGTGCGGGCAGTACGCCTCGGTCGCGCGCACGCGCCCCGACATTGCTGCGCGACTGGTGCTGGATAAGGACAAGCGTCTCGGCGCGGGGTCTCAGAAGCGAGTCCTCGTGTGGTGCGCCGATGGTCACGAGCGCGAGGAGTATATGCAAGCGGTCGGCAAGTTGACTGAGGGGGCGAACACTTGCCCGGCATGTGGGTACTGGGCGAAGTTGGGCAAGGCGCGGCCCGACCTCGCAGCACGCCTGGTCGACCAATCGAAACGCAACGTTCCGCTGCGTTCACCTAAGAAGGTTCTCGTGTGGTGCGCCAACGGTCACGAGCGTGTCGAGTACGAGCAGCGGGTTGTGGCCCTCACTGAGGGCTCCAACATTTGTCCGGCGTGCGGGTATGGCGCACAAGTGCGGTACACGCACCCCGACTTGAGCGCTCGGCTGGTACGAGAGGAGGATAGGAACTGCTCGGCAGCATCGCTCGTCCGCGTTCTCGTGACATGCGCCGACGGTCACGAGCGCGTCGAGTACGAGCAGCCGTTGCTCCGCCTACGGGACGGGCACGTGGCGTGCCCGGCATGCAAGCGTCTCAAGACCATCGCAGTGACGCACCCGGACCTGGCGCTGCGCATCGTGCATCCTGAGGACCGTCGTCGTGGGTCGCGCACCCCGACCAAGGTGCTCGTGTCGTGCGCCAATGGGCACCCCGAAGAGCGGTACATGCAGCCGGTGTGCAACCTGACTGGCGGTCAAAATGGTTGCCCGGTATGTGGCATGCATAGCATTGCGGGCGCGAGGCACCGGGAGCGTCTGGCAGAGATCGTGGAGGGGATTCTCGAATCCATCGACGAACTGTCGGATGCCGAACTGGTGCACATCTGTCAGAGGTGGCGTCTGAACAACGTCAAGGGCGGGCTCGGGCAGGCGCTGCTGTCTCGCAACGTCGAAACGGTGCGGCGGACGTTGGCCGACCTGACGGGTGGTGAGGAGCCGAACGGTGCCGCCGTCGAGTCCGACGGTCTCGACGAGACGGTGTTCACTGTGGCCGCCACTACGGACACGGACGCGGAGGACGACGCTCTCGCCGACGAAGCCGGACAGCCTGCGCACGCTGACGGTTCGGAGGTGACGCCAGAGCAGTTCCTCGCTGCGACTGACACGGCGGTGCGCCTGTCTCATCGTGATGGCCCCGACAACGTGAGGTTCCTCATCGGTTCACGAGTCGCTCACGCGTGGAGGCGGGTGTTCGCCGGGGACGACGTGGATGAGTTCGTCGACGGTCTGCGAGAGGCGGAACTTAACGAGTTCACCCGCATCGTCGTTGAGGAGTTCTTGCGCCAGTACGACGCTGCCGTGGGGATGGCGATGCCGTCCGGCTGGCAGTTCCGTCCCGAGCGTGACGCCGCGGTGGTGCAGCCGAACCTGATGCAGCGGCACCTCGCGTGCCTGGTCGCCGAGCGGCGGCAGGTGGGCAACTGGTCGTCTACTGGTGCCGGCAAGACGGTCTCGACAGTCCTCGCTGCGCGTCATATCGCCGCGCGGACTGTCGTCGTCATCTGCCCGAACGGTGTCGTCGAGGGGTGGGCGCGCACTGCGCAGTCCTGCTTCGCTGACAACCAAGTGGCAACGCGCACGTTGTCTCCCGTGTGGGATGGCCCCGGTCCTCGATGGGTCATCATCAACTACGACATGTTGCCAGGTCATGAGGGCGAGGCCCAGGCTCTCATCGACAGCCTGGACCCAGACATGCTTGTCGTCGACGAGGTGCACTGGGCGAAGGATCGTCGCGGTACGCCGACGTCACAGCGACGGGAAGTGCTGATGGGTCTCAGGCGTCGACTGCGTGCCGACGCCGCCGTGCTCGGAATGTCGGCCACGCCGGTCGTGAATGACCTGTCCGAAGGTGCGTCCCTAATCGAGTTGATCGATGGAGTGCGCCCGAGCATAGATACCCGCAGGGTCACGATCACAAATGTCATCGCGCTGCACGAGCACATGCTTCGTGTCGGCTTCCGTGCCGTCATCGACCCAGAAGTCGATCTGGACGTGTCGCACCCCCAAATCGACCTCGGCAGCGAAGTCGCCGACAGCATCGCCAGTAGCGCCAGTGCGCACCCTGCGGCGCTCGACGCGATCCTCGCGGAGGCGTACAGGGATCACGTCGTGGCGACTGCGCTCGCCTGTCGTGCTCGCGGACGTGGTCTCGTCATCTATTCGGAGTACGTGCAGGGCATCATCGCCCCACTGAGGGCGGCGTTGCGTTCCGCCGGGCTGACGGTCGCCCTGTACACGGGGGCCGAGAAGATTGCTATCGCCGACCTGACCGACAGCGGGGTCGATGTACTCATCGGCACTTCCGCCATAGGCACTGGAATTGACGGCATCCAGTACTGGGCAGACACGCTGTACCTCATCTCGCTCCCCTGGACAGGTGCCGCATACGAGCAGGTCGTTGGTCGCGTGCATCGACAAGGGACCAAGTCGGAAAGGGTGAGTGTTGTTATCCCCACAGGGATCGTGCACGGGCCAGACGGGCGAATGTGGTCGTGGACGAAGGCGCGCTGGCGCCGTGTGGCGAACAAGAGGACTATCGCTGCTGCGGTGGTTGACGGGGACATTCCCGCTGAGTTCCTCGTCTCGCCGGGGGAGGCGACGAAGGCGGCACTGTCCACCCTCGCGGAACTGCGTCGTCACGCCGAAGTGATGGAGCCCGCCTGACCTGCGAGGCCGCGGTCGTTGTGCGGCGCGGATTCTCAGTAGTGGGGCAGTGGCTCGCGCGAGGCGCGGGGCCCGACTACTTGGTCCGAGGCTCCGACCGAGGCGACGCGGCGCTGCGACGCGAAGGTTGCGGGTGTGTGGGACCAGTGCTGTTGAATGCTTCCGCAACGCGGGCCCTGAGCCCTTCATCGCTGAGTGCGCGCTCCTCGGCGAAGGTGAGCACCGTAGCCGGCTCGAGAATGATGCGGCCGCCGTCCTCGACCGTAACCACGTAGGTGTCGCTGGTGGCGATACGTCCGAGACTGATTCGCCCCCGATTGTCCAGTTGGATGATTGTCACTTTGTATGCCTTTCGCTGGATGGGTCTGCGGCCCTGCGCACACATGCCCCGAGTGCCGCCAATTGAGCGCGCGGCGCCTGCCAGAATACACCACACTACCCCGAAGGCAACGCCGGGGCCATGGGGCATTACCCCAGCGTGAACTCCGGTGTACGTTACGCCGCTCTCGTCTGACCGGGATTCGTGGCGGCCGCCTGGTGTTTGCCCGAGCCAAGAAGTGCCGACGGATCAGGAGTAAAGTCGGTCTTGACTTCGCGCGACGTCAGTGTCGAAGCGGTCAGGGGCCCGTGCTCCCGATTCCGCGTTCGAGACCAAGGCCAGGGGCCATGCGCTCTTACTCGATTGCCGCTGCGCATTCGGGGCATGGGACTGAATGCGTGAGTGACGTTCGAGGAGTTTGAGATGTCGAAGAGCAATGACACCCCACGGTGGATGAAGGCTGAGTCACGGCGGTTGCAGGCCGCCGATCCGGAGTTGCCTTACGCAGAGGCGTTGCGTCGAGTGAGACGACGCGAAGGCGTTGAGACACCAGAAGTCGCGGGGGCGGCCCGGGGGAGCGTCGAGACGATCTCCGGTGCGGACCTGACCGCAATGATGGAGGCGGGCAACATTTCCGTCACGGTGTTGGCTGACGAGGTGGGAGTCTCCCCGTTCACGGTGTATGCGTGGCGGCGGTCCCGGGTGAGCCCCGCGATGACGGCCGCTGTGGTCGATGCGCTGTGGGCGCTGTATGGGACCGACCTGGTGGCACGCACACGACTGGACGCAGTGGACGTGAACGAGGTGCTGCGCTCGAAGTACGTCTTGGTAAAGGACAAGGTGCTCGGGGCTGCGGTGGGTGTGGGTGCCTCCGGTATTGCCCGCTGGCGGAGCAAAGGGATGACGATTCGAGAGCGCACCCTGTTGGCGAACTTCATCGTTGCTGACACCCGCTGGGAGGCCAGGTACTTCCAGTCGTGGATGCCGGAGACGGTGGCATTTTCGAGGCTGGCCCCAATGCACGTGATCGCCACGGTGCTCGACAGGGCGATAGATGGGTGCGACTGGGAGCGGCTCGAGATCGCAGCCGAGGACCCGTCCACGCCGACTCGGTATCTGCTTGCGCTCAGCGAGTTCACTGGCGACGGTGAGCCCCGTGACGATGAGGTTCGTGACGACGCGGCAATCGCTCTGAGGACGAAGGTCGCGGTGCGGGAGCGTGACTGGTCGCGCAAGCACGCCGACCCCATCGGCCTGACCAAGTGGCTGCCTCTGAGGTGCACGTCGCCCGTGGGGCACTCGCGGGTGTCTGCTCGCGACTTGTGTCCGGCGTGTGGACCGCTGGCTTCGCTGGACGAGACACATGGCCTGAACCGGTTGGGTCTGCGGGAATGGGAGCACGGCAATCGTTCGGGGGCCGACCATGTCTAAGAGCAATGAGACGCCCGGCTGGATGAAGGCGGAGGCTCGACGGTCGCAGAGTGCCCAGCCCGGTCTGCCATACGCGCAGGCGCTGAGAGAAGTGCGCGAGCGGGAAGGCCTCGCCACGCAAGCGTCTGGCGCCCCTGTGGGTGTCACGCAGGACGTGAGAAAGCGGACTGATCTCGCGTTGGGTTTGGTGAGCCCCCTTGATATACGCGCGAAGGCTCGCGTCTGGGTTGAGGAGTCTGTCGAAGCGATCTTGAATGAGCGCGACCCCATGCGCCGCTGGCAGAAGATGAGTCGCGTTGTGGCGGGAGCGGAACCGGTTGAAGACGCGTACGGGTTTCCGCGCGCGCTGCTCAGTGCGGATGGGCTCATGCTGGAATGTGCGGTCGACGTGTTGATAGAGATGGACCATCCGACACTTGGGCCGTGGGAGTCGCGGCGAACCGAGTCGAATCCGCTGCGCGCTGTGATCTCCGGGGAGTGTGCCCCTTTGATATGCGAGTTCGGCGGCAAGCATGCGTCTTGGTTCGGGTGGGCGACGTGTGAGGTGTGTGCCCCTCCGGTGCCCGTCTCGCTCCTAGATGATTCAGAAGGTGTACCGGTTGGCTTCGCGTCGTTCGATCAGCAGGATGAAGCCGCGGAAGATCCCGGCGCGCAGCCGGAAGCGTTGGCGTGGCTGGCCGCCGAGGCTGACGATGACTGGCTGCCGTTGCTGGTGTCGAACGAGTCGATGCCCGCCGAAGTGCTGACGTGGGTCGCGGCTCGCAAGCCGGGCGACGCCAGGATTCGGGAGGCGTTGGCGGAGGCCAAGCAGGCGCCGCTATGGCTGGCGACCTGGCTGCTGGAAGACGGCGACCCGGTGATCAGGTCTGGTCCTGACGATCGGCCCGAGACGCTGCGTGCGGACTTGCAGCGCCTGGTGTCGAGTTTGCCGCCCGAAACACCGATGGACTCCCATGAGGTGGACTCCCCTGAGTGGGAGCGCTATCGGCTCAAGGAGATCCTGGACTACCGTGGCGAAACCCTTGGGTCCGAGCAGGAGACTCCGTGAGAGGCCGCGATGTGCTGGCGATGTCTTCCCG
>Ga0314774_1001963_pt1 | contig 12235 bp, 12 predicted proteins | sample MetaGCBIA2018_FD_204515 | JGI IMG/M metagenome (GOLD analysis project Ga0314774, IMG submission 204515) | Cryopeg brine microbial communities from Beaufort Sea near Barrow, Alaska, United States - CBIA 2018 | ecosystem: Environmental > Aquatic > Marine > Coastal | place: USA: Alaska | collected... | reverse complement strand
GCGGCTTACGATTCCACAAGGCTCTTTTTAAAGCGGTTTCAACCAGCTCTGAGCGCATATGGGTATCAATTGCCCAGCCAACGACTTTCCTAGAATAAAGGTCAATATAGGCCGCAAGGTACATCCAGCCCATTGATGTTTTGATATAGGTTATATCTGCAACCCAAGCTTGATTGGGGTAGCTAACAATAAAGTTCCTATCCAGCTTATTGGGCTGGATTCTGGGATCCTTAATATGAGATACGTTGCAGTTTTTGAATTTCTTCTGCGTTTGAACCTCTAATCCCTGTTCAACCATAATGCGTCTGATTTTTCTAAGACTCATAACGATGCTTTTTTCGTTATCTAAATAGCCTTTAATGCTTCTAGATCCTACATTGCGCTTGAGGAGTTTAAAGGCATTTTTAACGAACTTTGTATCAACTTCGGTTTGTAGGTCTTTTTCAGAAGTATCGGTATTAAGCCAGTGATAGTAGTTACTTCGAGTGACCTTGAGCATTTCGCACATGTCCGATACTTCAAACAAATCTGCCTGAGATTCTATCCAGGCGTACTTTACTGGTCTAGGCTTGCAAAGTACGCCGTGGCCTTTTTTAGGATATCTCGCTGCATTTTGGCCTTAGCCAGCTCTTTTTTTAGCCGGGCTATCTCTTGCTCAGGCGTTTCATTTTTAGGCTGAATAACCGCTAAATCATGCTTGCTTTTATAAGCTCTGGTCCAGCTGTAAACAGTATGCTCTGCAAGGTCATAATCGCGGGCTACTTGAGCAGCCGACCGCCCACTCTCTATTATGGCTTCAATGACGTCTGCTTTAAGTTTTGGGTCGTATTTTCTGCGGCTCATCTACTTACTCCTTTTGATGATTATAATTTATCATCTAGGTACTAAATAGTGTATCCACTCCAGTTTTGGTGTTGGCAGTACCTACAATATTGAACAATCCATACTTAAAGATAGGTGGCAAGTTTTAGCGTTGCCTGAACTAAACTTATTAAAAGAGAACAATCCTTCAATTGATAAAAAAGGCTGGTTTACGGGGGAGGTTGTAGCTGCTTTAAATGAAAAGCATTCAATAAAAATTGGAAGTAGTAGTGTCCAGCAGTATTTTAATAAATCACTTGGTAAATGCTGGAATAAGCCCTCTAAACGTAAATAAAAAACTTTTTTTTCTAGTTCATTGAAAGCCCCTATTACAGGTTTTTTTTGTTTTCTAAATCATTGTAATCCATAAAATTGCGATTATGTTTTATGATTTTTTCATGTCTTAAATAAGCACTGTACAGCCAATCAAGGCAAGTATTAACTAATAATACAAGGTGTTTATTATGACTAAGGACAACCGCAAGCTATTGCGTATTGGTGAGGTTTCAAAACTTACCACTATCTCAAAATCACATATCTATACCCTAATTAGACAGGGTAAATTTTTAAAGCCAATAAAGCTTTCTATCCAAACTAGCGCATGGGTCGAAAGTGAAGTCCTAGAGTGGATTGAGCAACGTATTGCTTTACGTGATCAAACTATGGGGGTGGCATAATGAACGCTCTCAATTTCAAGCAACAATTACCCTATATCAGCACCCCCAGGGAAGCCCGTTTTTTATCGAATGTGATTAATGACGCGCTGGCTATTAAGGAACTAAGAACCTTAACCGGTAGTGATAACATTTGGGATACAGCACGCCATTTGAGAGCAAAGGGTTGGTTAATTCACACAATTAAACGTCCAGTTTTCGACCGTGACGGAAATAAAACCACTTCAGGCTATTATCAGTTAGACCAAAGCCAACGTGAACACGCTCAAACGGTTTTAAATGAGTTCTATAGATCAACACAACAAACAGTTGAGGTGGTCTAATGAATGCATTAAAACAAATCAAAAACAGTAACCGCTTGCTTTCAACATATAAGGCCTGGTAGTTTCAATCATCAGTACTCTCATAAAAACAGACGACTCTTTGTGGCTATTTTGCGGCTTCTAACTGCAATAATACTTGCTCCAAAACACCCTTGTTCACAGCAATATTCATCCGCATAAAACCTTTACCCATTTCATCAATCGCCGTCTTTTTGCAGCCAAAAAGGCGGGTGCTTATCAGGGCTAAATTGACGCCAGCGGTTGCCTTCCTCATCCCAGTATTCCGGGTTGTCATAACCGCCAGCCTCTACAAACTCAAGATATTCATGGTTAGAGACCAGAAATGCGGCGGCTTTAAAGGGTTCAACCTCGGCATGATGACGGCCATATGCATTATCCCAGCTGTAGACCTCTGTAGAGTCTTGCAGGTTGATATTGATCTATATCAAACAGGATGTTATGAGGAGAATTCCCCTTGTCAGGACAAATGGGAAAAAGAGGGGATGCCACTACCGAAGTAATCGGCAGTTGACGAATCAATACCGAAGAAGTTTCTAGGTGAATGCGCTCATGCTGAGGACGAGGGGAAAGATGAAAATATTTAATGCGTGGAGTTAATCCGAAGAGTGCATCAAATAATCCAATATTGGATTGGCTACTAACTTCATCTCTTTTTTCAAATACATCGGCAGATGGGTTGGTCGAGTGACCATGCCACGTTGCGTCATTTCATTTATGGTTTTTAGGTAAGCAAAGCTGGTTTTACCAATATAAAGTCCTTCTAAGGATTCTTTGCTGTGAATCTTCAGTGCGTCTTTTAGACCGCGTAAATATAAGAAGTCTTTAGTGAAGCCTCCAGCACGATAAACACGGGCGGTTAAACTGAAAGCTGCGTCTCGATCAACACCATAATCATTCATTAAGGCTTTAAAGGTATGGCTGAAGTCATATTGATTAATCATCATTTTGACCGCAATTACCCGTAAAGCGAGGGTTTTCAATCGAGGTAAATTCATATTTCCTGTCATATATTCAGACAAGATCGCCAGACCTTCTTGAGTATAGGTATTACCAGGTAGACCCAGTTTAAAGATCTTTAAGGGCTGTAAATCCGCATTTTCGTTGGTCACCATATGTACCCCTAATTCATGATGAATTAAAGCATTGATTTCCATCTGATTCATTTTCATAGATTGATTGATGAGAATAGTTTTTCGACCATTATCCACCATCGCTGAGGCGATAATTTTATTGGTCACTTTAACTTTACATTGGATATTGTATTCATCTAATGCCGTTAAAAAATGCTCCTTAGCCGACAGTGCATCAATGGTTCGCTCTTCAAAATCTTCAAACGGTTTGGCATAGAGAATAAAGTGCGCCATTTGAATATCATCTTCACTCGGCTCACCGTAATAGCGCAATGAGTTGTATAGAAAATTTTCGGTACCCACTGTGGCAAGCAGATCAATTTTAGTCGCATAGGTGTCAATGGTGTCGCGATACATCTGTTGAATAGAAATGTCTGAGACGTCATTTTCAGGTAAGCGATAGAGTTGCTCACGAAATTCGAATGGATTAATCTCTAACTGGCGATAAGAAAAGTCGGGCGTATAGTTATAATTTTTGGCAAAAAATCGCTTCTTCTCACTCACAATGTTTTTTGGGTTGATATAAGATAAGGTTGAAATGCCTTTTCCGAGCCGGTAGAGCTTTTTGTCGAGCTTTAAGACAGCGGGTTCTAGTTCAGAAGAGAGCATCTGATTTTTATGGCGTGGCGTTTTGGGCTTACCTTGTTTCGCGAAATAGAGAGCATTCGCTAAAATGATTTGTTTTAGTGCCGATTTCAACTCATCCAGCACCAGTGGATAAGGCTCACCACTTAACTCATTCATAAAGACTTTTTTGACTTCGGTCGGTAAGGCTAAGGTGTTTTTAAAATTCTGTTTTATAAAGGTGGCTAAATAACCTCTGCCAAAAAATAGTTCATCGATGGCTGAACGCGTCTCAATATTAGGCATGTCCGCCATGCCTAAGCTTTTATTCCAATGCTTAATGACACGGCCCCAACGAATACTGTCAAGCTGCTCTGTTCCAATATTAAAGGTGGGTGGAGAAAGTTCGCTGGCCCTATCGAGGTAGTTATAGGAGTGCAAATCATAAACTAGGCAATTGCCATGCAGTTTTTCGACTTTTTTAATGACGGCACCCAGTACACGATAGAACGAGGCGTGTTTATTTAAGCTAATCTGTATTTCATTCTCAGCTAAAGGCTCTGCCCAAACCTGTTTCCCCCAGGCTTCTTTATAGACACAGGTGTCCGCGGGTCGATTTAAATCGTACTCGTAACGAGAGTCTAAGCCAATCAACGTGATTGGCATAGAAGAGATCATTTCACCCGTGAAAGGATTCTCTTCATAAAGTCTTTCGCTTTCTGATAAAACACAGTTTTTTGCTAAGATCTCGCGTAATTTGTGACCGTCATGAATTGCTGTGCAGACAAAAAAACCATAGTCTTCAATTTTGATTTCAAAGGCTTCTTCAATCACGGCGTGAAAAAGTTGGCCTTTTTTAATGGCTTTAAGACAAGCCTTTTCGGAGAATTTAAGCATCTTTAATTGCCTTCGCGAATTCTGATTTACGAGCGTTTATCTATCTTTTAGTATCGTCCATTAGGCTGAATTTCCTCAGTCTAGCGTGATGTGAAGTCAGTTTTTGGTGGTTTATGAATGAGTAAAAGTTAATAGGTTGGAATATCTTCAGTCGGATAGGGCAGAGCACTATCATCAGACATCTCTTCATTAAAATCATCTACGGAGGTTGCCGCAACCGAGCTACGCTCAAATTGAGCGACATGGAAAAGTGCCTCACCTTCATTCACCAAAGGCAGCTTCATCTGTCCAATGACAATTCCATTCACTGAGGAATAGACCTGCATCTGACTTTCGCCAAAAGGGTCTGAGACCACGCCCATCAAGGTGATATCAGCAATGACACGCGCACCATCTTGAACGATTGAACGGAAAATCCCGCTGTGAGGTGCACGAATCCACGAGCTGGAGCGTGCAATGACAGAGGCTTTTGGCTTATCAATAATCTTACGTGATTTAGGTAGCATCTCTAAGGCGCGCATGACATTGATAATGCCTCGTACACCCGCTCGAATAGAGGTTTCCTCAAAGCGTAAGGCTTCTCCCGCTTCGTAGAGAAGAACAGGGATATTTCGTTTAACAGCGGCAGCACGTAAAGTGCCATCTCTTAAATTCGAATTCAGCATTAAGGGTGCCCCAAACGCTTGGGCTAAAAATAGGGTCACTTCATCATCCAAATCAGCGCGAATCTGTGGCAAATTGGAGCGGTTAATCGCGCCCGTATGTAGGTCAATGCCATGGGTAGATTTTTTAACGATCTCATTTAAGAAGAGATGCGCCATTCTGCTCGCAATAGAGCCTTTTTCTGACCCTGGAAAGCTACGGTTTAAATCACGTCTATCGGGTAGATAACGGGTGTGGTTGATAAAGCCATGCAAATTGACAATCGGTACAGCAATTAAGGTGCCTTTTAAGCGGCTTAGAGATTTTACCTTTAATAGGCGGCGAATAATCTCTACACCGTTCAATTCATCGCCATGAATTGCAGCACTGACAAATAAAACCGGGCCAGCTTGTTTGCCACACAATATCTGTACTGGCATGGTGAGTTCACTGTGAGTATAAAGTTTACCGACCACTAAATCGATTGTCTTACGCTCTCCTGGCAGAATGGTTATGCCACCAATCGTAATGGAGTTGTTTTTTATGCCCATAAAATATCTCCGCAGCCCTTAACCTAACCTTTGCCTTTGGTACGAGTGTGATGCGGCTTGGCATTATTTTCAATAAAGTCAATGACCATGCCAGCGATATCTTTTTGGGAGGAACCTTCGATGCCTTCTAAACCAGGTGAAGAGTTTACTTCCATGACCACCGGTCCGTGATTTGAGCGTAACAGATCCACACCACAGACATTAAGCCCCATGGCTTTAGCGGCATTGATTGCGGTTGCTCTTTCTGCGGCCGTAATCTTAATCAATGAAGCAGAGCCACCTTGGTGAAGGTTAGAGCGGAACTCGCCCTCTTTACCTTGACGTTTCATGGATGCAATGACCTTGCCACCAACGATAAAACAACGAATATCCGCGCCGCCAGCTTCCTTGATAAATTCTTGAACCAAAATATTGGCCTTCAAACCGTTAAATGCCTGGATAACACTCGAAGCCGCCGCGTGCGTTTCAGCTAAAACCACTCCGACCCCTTGAGTTCCCTCAAGCAGTTTAATGACGACGGGCGCGCCACCGACTGTTTTCAGAAGATCATCGACGTCATCTGGAGAGTGTGCAAAACCGGTGACCGGCAAGCCGATACCTCTGCGAGACAATAACTGCAAACTTCTCAATTTGTCACGTGAACGCGAAATGGAAACAGACTCGTTTAAAGGGTAGACGCCCATCATTTCAAACTGACGTAATACGGCCGTACCGTAAAAGGTGATCGATGCGCCAATGCGTGGAATAACAGCATCAAACCCCGACAATACTTCACCTTTATAGTGAATGGTTGGGTTCACTGAGTTAATGTTCATATAACAACGTAAGGCATCAATCACACGTACTTCGTGTCCACGAGCTTCAGCGGCTTCTACTAATCGACGGGTTGAATAGAGTTTAGGTCCACGCGATAAAATTGCAATTTTCATTATTTATTTCCTTCCTTGTAAATAAGATTTGCCGGGGTCGACAATGAAATGCCCTTTTCTTAAAGCAGTTCGACCTAATAGCATATTAAATTTCATGGTGTCACGATCTGTCAGTGACACTTGTATCCGATAGTGACTTTCACCAATCTCCAGTAAGGTTTCGATAAAGAATCGTTCAGAAAAATTTCCACTGGAGTCTGTAACCGAACGTTGATCAATCACTTTTGCTTCGCACACTTGGATTTTGCTTAAATCCGTTTCATCAAGGTGTACCGAAAACCGCACCCATAGCTGACCATCACGCTCAAAAGAATCGACTTTAAACGCGTGTAAAGCAGAGTTTTTTGCACCGGTATCAACTTTGCATTGCATGGCAATAATGCCTATTTCAGGCAGTGAAATCCACTCCCTCCAGCCCAATAACTTTTTCATAATGGTTCTTTCTTTTGTTAAAGCTAAACTAAAATTAGTAATGTTGCCAGTCCTAAGAAGGATATAAAGCCAACCACATCAGTGACCGTGGTTAAAATAACGGCTCCTGATAGTGCTGGGTCAATATCCATTTTTTTGAGAACTAGGGGTACGGCAATGCCGGCCATGTTTGCAATCGTCATATTGATGAGAATTGCTAAGGTGATGACGATACTAATCATTAGATCTTCAAACCATAGCTGTGAAATCAAACCGACGACAATCGCCCAGACGGCACCATTCATCGCACCGACCCATATCTCTTTGTTGAATAGCCACCAACGGTTATTACCACCGATTTGCCCCATGGCAAGTCCACGAATGACAATGGTTAGGGTTTGGCTACCGGCAATGCCACCCATGCTAGCAACGACAGGCATTAACACGGCCAAGGCGACAACTTGTGATAATACCGCTTCAAATTGACCAATAACATAAGCCGCTAAAAAGGCCGTGGCTAAGTTGATTCCGAGCCAAATTCCACGGCTTTTAGCACTGGTTAGGATTGGCGCAAACAGTTCTACATCATCACTCACCCCAGACATACTCATCAGCGTATTATCCGAGTCTTCACGGGTAATTTCCATGATGTCTTCTATATTTAACTGGCCTACTAATCTCTTACTCTCATTAATAACCGGCGCAAAGTGTAGGCCTTTAGCACGTAAAATAGCCGCCGCATCATGAATATTCATTTCATCCAATAAGGTTACAGATTGATGCATGAATTCGGAGACTAAGGCCTCTTGGTTTTGCTTGACCAAATCAATCAAACTTAACGAGCCTACCAGAAGGTTATTTTTATCGGTCACCATCATCTCTTGGGTTTGTTCGTCCAATAAGTGGTTAATGCGAATAAATCGTTGTACCGTCTCTAAGCTAACGTTCTCTTTGATATTAACCGTCTCTGGATCCATATAGCGACCGACGGCATCATCTTCATAGGCATGTAACGTTTGGACATACTCACGCGTACTGTCGTCTAGGTTACCAATGACCTCTTCTTTAACGGAGTCATGCACGGTATCCAAAATTTCGGCAATATCTTGGGCATCTAAATCTTTGGTTAACTCAGAAACCTCGGCAGATTCCATTTCCGACATTAAGCTAGTACGAATCTCTTCATTGACCTCGGCAAGGACTTCGCCCTTGATCTCTTCAGGGATGCATTGCCAAATTTTGTCACGATGATATCGCGGAAAAGATTCTAGTAATAATGCAATTTCAGTATCGGCTTGGTGGGCGAAAAACTCACAAACCAAGGCCTGATCATCTTGCTCTATTAGGGCTTGTAGATGAAGCAACTTCTCTTCAGAAGACTGCATTTCCTCTTCATTTTGGTTCATAGCAGTTCTCTTTACTCTATATCAGTCTGGGCTTTAGAATCGACCATATCAAAGGTTTCTTTAATGCGTCGTACGAACACCGTATCTGGGCGATGGTGATGAATCGTGGCCACTTTAAATACCCAGCCTTCGTGTTCAACACTGTCACCATTTTCAGGGAGGCCATTCAAGCGCATCATAATCAATCCCGACAGGGTGCTAACATCCATGGATTCAAAGAATTTAATATGTGTCATTTTTTCAAAGTCATGCAATGCCATCAGACCATTGACTTCAAAACCTTGGTAGATATCAATGGCATCTTGCGCTTCTTGTATAGCCGCTTCATCCTCATCCAGTTCATCAGAAATTTCACCCACAATTTCTTCGATTAAGTCTTCCATGGTGATAATTCCGGCAAAGGCTCCATGTTCATCAATCACAAAAGAGATATGGTTACGGGTCTTGCGCATTTCATCAAAGGCTTTTTGCAGCCCCATGACTTCAGGCATAATCCCAGCAGGGCGTGCAATTTCTCTTAATGATTCTGAACTTACAGCCTCATTGTTTAATATTTTAAGCGTTAAATCTTTGAGTAATAAAAAGCCAATGACATTGTCTAAAGAGCCTTCAATCAGTGGATAGCGTGAATGGCCAAGCCTTTTAATAATATCGATGGTTTCTTCCCAAGGGGCATTGATATCAATGCAATCCACCTTGTTACGTGACACCATAATGTCACGGGCGATACGGGTGTCGAATGCAAACATGTTTTGAATCATGCCCGCTTTAGAGTAGTCCATTTTTCCGTGTTCTGAAGAGACATTAATTAAATCACTGATCTCTTCGACACTGAAAATCTCATCATGCGACGCTTCCTTAACCCCAAGTTGTCTTAAGATGGCAGAAGCGGCCCAGTTCAAAGCTTTAGTGAGCGGGTAACTCAATAGATAGAAACCATGTAAAGGGATGGCTATCCATAAAGAAACTGGCTCAGGCTTACGAATTGCATAGGTCTTCGGCACCTGCTCGCCAATCACTATGTGCAAAGAGGAGAAGATGACAAAACCGACAATAAAAGCGGTAATGTGTAAGGCTTCTTCAGACATGCCCACTGAATGGAATAGAGGTTCAAGTAGCTTGGCGACGGCAGGCTCACCAACCCAACCTAGTCCAAGTGAGGCCATGGTAATACCTAGCTGGCATGCGGCCAGATAGGGTTCAAGATTGTGTTTAATCGTTAACAGTAACTTGGCGCTTAGGCCTTCTTCTTTTGCTAAGGTTTCAACTTTGGACATGCGAATTTTAACCAGTGCAAACTCCGCCGCAACGAAAAAACCATTGGCGACGAGCAAAAGCACTATGACGATTAAACTTGTACTGCTTTCCATGTGAAGTCCTTTAAACTTAAAGATAAGGGTGGGTCTGGTAAATTAGACGTATTTAATGCCTACCAATATACCTACTTGAGACGGTGTAAGTTCAAAAATTTACCACTGTTTTGACCTTTTTATTAAAAGCAGCCTCTAAAAGGTTTAAATCATAGACGAAACAGTCTCGGATCCTGAGTGAGTTAGTCAAAGAACTCCAAAAAAGAGATCGTCCTGCCTAGATAGGTCTTTTAAGTTCCATGTTATAATAATAAGACTATTTTGTGGCTTACTGTCACTTTAACCACATCTAATATGATGTTAATTAAAAAGGGACATGTTATGAAAAATATAATTTTTGTTTGCCTAATGGCAGGCATATTGCCGTTACCCTCTATTGTGCTTGCCGGTACAAAAGTACCGGACTTTAGCCAGTACAAGGATGTTAACCAGAAAAAAACCGCCTTTTTTGAATTCATGTTGCCGCATATCAAAAAGTCGAATGCTGAAATTAAAAAAACGCGTAATTTTTTACAGGCACTTTCTCCGAACGAATTAAACAATCAACAGCCTCGTTTGATGGCAATGGCAGAAAAGTATCGTGTCAGCCACAAAGACAAAACTTTGCTTGAAGTCAAAAAAGCGCTGCTTAAAAAAGTCGATGTGATTCCAGCTTCTTTAGCTTTGGCACAAGCGGCTAATGAATCAGCTTGGGGTACATCGCGTTTTGCTAGAAATGCTTCTAACTTCTATGGCCAATGGTGTTTTACCAAAGGTTGTGGTCTGGTGCCAAGGCAACGTACTACTGGCAAAGGGCATGAAGTCCGTAAATTTGATTCTGCCTATGTTTCTGTCAAGAGTTACATTCATAACCTGAATTCTCATCCAGCTTATGCTCAATTGAGAGAAATACGTTATAAGAAAAGACAGCAAAAACAACGTCGTGCGACAGGATTAGAGTTAGTCGTTGGTTTAGAGAAGTATTCTCAAAGAAAACATGCCTATGTTGAAGAGTTATCGAGCATGATTCGTTATAACAAGTTGGGTCGATACGACTCTTAAAACGTTTTCAATCTTCATTAAATGGCTGGACAAGATTCTCCTATCTTATCCGGCCTTTTTTATGTCTGCTCGAAACCTTAGGTTCAGTTATAGCAGGCCATAAAAAAGCCTGCTGAATACTTAGTATTCGAAGCAGGCTAGGAGCGAAACAGTGGCGCTACAATTTTGTGAGCGTAACTTATGCCATTAATTGGCTTTGTAATTTTTTCAATGCTTGTTGCTCAACTTGGCGGATACGTTCCATAGAAACACCATATTCTTGCGATAGGGCTTTAAGCCCTACTTTATCGTCTGTTAACCAGCGTTTTTGCAGAATGTCTCGGCTACGAGCATCTAAGGTTGCTAAGGCATTTTGCATGCGTGCCAACTCGTATTCAGCCTGGTTTTGTTGAACTAATGCGGTTTCTGGGTCCGCTTCTTGGCTGATTAAAATTGGAAAGGTGGTGTTTTCATTGTCATCATCAGAAGACATGTCCACCGGCAAGTCTTTGCCGTATAAACGCATTTCCATCTCGAGAACATCTTTACGCGTAACCCCGAGATTTTCAGCAACAGTATCCGCATCTACATCACTAAACCATTCCAGCGACTTTTTAGAGCTGCGTAGTTTAAAAAACAGTTTACGTTGTGCTTTGGTGGTCGCTGTTTTAACAATACGCCAATTTTTAATGACATACTCATTAATTTCTGCCCGAATCCAGTGTACTGCAAACGTCATTAAGCGGACGTTTTCTTCAGGATTAAAGCGTTTAACCGCTTTCATTAAACCGATATTACCTTCCTGGATGATGTCACCTAATGGCAAACCATAGCCTTTGAAAGTACGAGCGACTGGCACGACATAACGTAATGAAGAGAGAATTAGCTGGCGTGCAGCATCAACATCTTCTTGATAATAAAGTTTTTCAGCCAGAACGTGTTCTTCTTTAGCCGTTAATTTCTGAATACTCTTAACCGTCTGCAAGTAGCTCTCTAGGTTTTGACCTGGCGCTAACTCGTGCGATGAAGCACCTAAAGTCGGTAAACTAGCGATTGTATCTAATTGTGCGTTGATAGTTTGCATCATGAAATACCTCAATAAACCTTATTTCTATGAACTTATTTTAGCACTCTTTATAGGAGAGTGCTAAAATAAGTCATGATTTGTTCATGATTGATAAAAATAACAATAAATCAATTAGATAGTGATATTGGATTAGAACTATGCGAAGTTTTTATTACTTACATAGTGCTGGAATATTGAAGGATTTTATTCGCTTTAATGGGCTAAAACATAGGTTATATAGGCTGAGACCTTTGCACGAGAAGAACCTAAACTCAAATAATTTGCATGACAGATCTGATCATTACATTTAAAATAGATCCCATTAAAACCAATCAATGGAACTGAAAAAATGGCTTGGAAAAATCTAACT
>Ga0314774_1001962_pt1 | contig 12238 bp, 8 predicted proteins | sample MetaGCBIA2018_FD_204515 | JGI IMG/M metagenome (GOLD analysis project Ga0314774, IMG submission 204515) | Cryopeg brine microbial communities from Beaufort Sea near Barrow, Alaska, United States - CBIA 2018 | ecosystem: Environmental > Aquatic > Marine > Coastal | place: USA: Alaska | collected... | reverse complement strand
CGCCTGGCACAGGCGCGCGGGCGCCGCGTATCGCTGGCGACAGGCTCCCTTCTGGCGGGAGCGGGTGCCGTACTCGCGATCACCTCAGTGGCCGTCGACGCCTTCGCCTTGCTCCTGATCGCTCTTATGCTGCTCGGCGCCGGATCGGCCACAAATCTACAGGCCCGATTCGCCGCAACCGACCTCGCCGCCGCGCGCTTTCGCGCCCGCGACCTGTCGGTTGTGGTCTGGTCGACGACAATCGGTGCCGTCCTCGGACCGAACCTGTTCGGACCGGGCGAAGCCCTCGGCGAAGCCCTCGGGCTTCCCCCAATGACGGGAGCCTTCGCCTTCTCGCTGGCCGCCACGATTTCCGCCGCGATCGTCTATTCGCTTGGATTGCGACCGGACCCCCTGCTGACGGCCCTGGCCGCGCGATCGGCCAGCGGCGGCACTCGACGGGCCAGCGGCGGACTGGCCATCCTGCGCGACAATGCGGCAGCCCGCTATGCCGTTGTCGTCATCGCACTCAGCCACGCCACCATGGTCGCCCTCATGTCCATGGCCCCGGTTCACCTGCGCGATCACGGGGCCACCCTCACCATCGTGGGACTGACCATCAGCCTGCACGTGGCCGGCATGTACGCCCTCTCCCCCGTGTTCGGTGCCCTCTCGGATAGGGTCGGTCGCCTGCCGGTGATTCTCGGTGGGCAGGCCCTGCTGCTGACCGCGCTCACGGTGGCCTCGCTCAGCGACGGGTCACAAGGCACGATGACGGCGAGTCTGGTGTTTCTGGGTCTCGGCTGGTCGGCATCCGTTGTGGCCGGTTCGGCACTGGTCTCCGAAGCCGTCGAGATTGAAGATCGATCCTCACTGCAGGGCTTCTCTGACCTCGCCATGAACGCAGCCGGCGCTATCGGTGGGGCGGTTGCCGGACCGATTCTGGCGATGGCCGGGTACCCCACCCTGGGCCGCGCCGCCATGGTGCTCGTTGCCGTCGTGGTCGTCTGGTCCCTCGTTCGGCTCCGCGGCGCTGCCCGATGACGGCGTCGGCCATCATTGCCTGAATACCCCTAAGGGTATACACTTGCTGCATGGCTACCATCGACATCACCGAGAAAACATTCGACGCGACCATCACCGACAACGCTATCGTGCTCGTCGACTTCTGGGCGGGCTGGTGCGCACCGTGCACCGCGTTCGCCCCGACGTTCACGGCGGCATCGGAGAAGTACCCCGAAATCACCTTCGCCAAGGTGGACACGGAGGCGGAGCAGGCACTGGCCTCTGCCGCCGACATTCGCTCCATTCCGACGCTCATGGCCTTCCGCGACAAGGTACTCGTCTTCTCCCAGCCCGGGGCGCTCAATGCCGCGAGCCTCGATGAGCTCATCGTCGGGGTGCAAGGCCTCGACATGGCCGCCGTGCACGCGAGCGTTGCGGCGCAGCAGTCCGAGAATTCGGTCGCCGAGTAGCGCACCAGTTCAGACCGCACATTCACAGAAATAGGTCGGGGCCGTTTGAGGCCCCGACTTTTTTTGGGCCTGTTCGGTCTTGTTGCGATCCCAGCCCGGCGCCCGCCCCTACTGCGAGTCGGTGACGGTGATTCCGAAACTTTTGAGCTTGCGGTACAGCGACGACCGGGCAATTCCCAGAGCCTCGGCGGCCCGCATCCGATTGCCCTCGGCTTTGTGCAGTGCGCTGACGATAAGGTCGCGCTCCCCCGCCTCAAGCGCCGACAGGAGCCGGGGCGCACCACCATGGCAGTACGCCGGTAAATCGTCGGCCTGAATATCTCCGACGGGTCGCGTGAGCAGGGCGGCATCCAGCGCTTCTTCGAGCTGACGAATATTTCCCGGCCACGGATAGCGGGAGATGACCCGCATCGCACCGGCGCTCACCGTGGCGGGGCGCAATCCCGCTTGGCGTGCGAGCACCCGCGTGACGATGTCGGGCAGGTCGTCAACGCGATGCCGCAAGGGCGCCACCGTGACGGACGTATCAAAATGGTGCAGCAGAATCGTGTACGGGCGAGCAGCCGCCAGGTCGGCTTGAAGGTCGGGCTGAGAAACGGTGACTGCGACACCGTCTGCTGCAACGCCCGGCTCCGCGGCAGCTCGTTCGTTCGAGCCGAGAAAGGCGTTTAGCTCGGCCACTGCCTCCGCACTGAGCCGATCGATATTGCGAAACACGTAGAGCGTGGGTTGGGCCGCCGCGTCGGTGCGGGCACGGTCGAGCGTCTGCTGCAGACCCTGATCGTTGAGGTCATCGGCGCAGCAGACGATGCTTCGGCCCGAGGGGACGACGTGCTGATAGAGCTCGGCCACCAGCGAAACCTTTCCGCCGCCGGCCTCGCCCAGAACCAGCAGGGCCGCGCTCGCGCCAAGCGCCGCGACCACACCGCTGGCCGCCCGCTTGCCCAGGAGCGAGGACAGATCGCCCAAAACGGACGACTCGACCGCGGAGTTGATCGGAGCCGTGCTGATCGGAGCCGTGCTGATCGGAGCCGGACTGACCGGTGCGGTGCTGATCGGAGCGGTGCTGACCAGTGCGGTGCTGACCGGTGCCGGACTGAGCGGCGCGATGTTGGTCAACTCGGCAGCGCTGTAGATCCGTGCAGGCGCAGACTCCGAGACAATTTCCACGACCACGACGATGCCCGCGACGTCGGCGCCCACCGTGACGCGTTTACCCCGAATACGCACGACCTTGCCCGACGACATTTCAATTTGGTCGACCGGCCGTCCTGACGAAATCATCAGGTAGCGGGCATGCTCGTGAATGGTCCACTGCTCATCGGGGGCGAACATGCTCTGCGCAAGAACATTGCCCATCACGACGGTGCCGCCGATCGCCATGACGGCGCTGCGGGTGCGGGAATCCACTCGAACGTAAGCCTCGAACAGGGCCTGCTGCCGCTGGCTGCGATCGACGAGCAAGTTGCGCTCAATGTCATGGGTGGCCGACCGCACCAGAGAATGCATGAGCGGGCTGGCATGCTCGCTCAGACAGCTGATGTCGAGCACCCCCTCGACGCGGCCGGTGAGCGGATCGCGAATGGGGCTCCCCGCGCACGCGAACGGCTGCAGGTGCTCCAGGAAATGCTCGGGCCCCACGATGTACAGCGGTTGGCCCGATTCGAGCACCGTGCCGATCCCGTTGGTTCCCACGCTCGCCTCGGCATAGTTGAAGCCCGGCGCCAGCGATACCTCGTCGAGTAGGGTCCCGATCGTCTTATCGGTTTCGGATCGACTCAAGATCCTCGCCTTGTAGTCGGTCAGCACGATCGACAGCGGCATTTCAGCCATCTCATCGCTCAGCCGGGCAATGACCGGTTCCGAGCACCGCATCAGCCGACCGGTGAGATCCAGGTCGTTGTGAAAAACCGCCTGCGACGAGAGTGCGTCCACGCCGGCGGAGAAAGACCGCTGCCAGGAAGCCGCCACCAGCCCGGGAACTGAGCGGGTTTCAGCATGACCGAATCGAAGAAAATCGGCGCGAGCAGCCGCAATCTTAATTCGCCGAGCGGCGATTCTGTGCATATCTACTCCCTTGTGGACTCTTCCAGCATGCGCCCTGCTCTCCCTCAGCGCTAGTCGGGCTGTGTCCCAATGTGGGACACGCCGCGTTGACACGGCGGGGTCATTCTTGCTGGGTGGCTCCCGCAAGGAGCATCGATCACTCTCAACAAAAACGCAAAGGAGCGCTCATGGAACGATTGATCAACATCGACAACGGTGGAACCCTCACTGATATTGTCGTCGCCAGCGGCACGGATTTCACGTTCACCAAGACCCTCACGACCCCCGTCGACCTGTCGCAGTGTCTTTTCGACGCTATGACCAAGGCATCGGGGCAGATCTACGGTAAAGAGAACCTGTCCGAGCTGCTCCACTCCACCCAGCACATCCGCTATTCGTCGACGCAGGGCACCAACGCACTCGTGCAGCGCAAGGGCCCGCTGATCGGGCTGATCACCGACGATCCCTCGCTGCCCGACGTACTCAGCACGTCCGAGGCGACGGCCGACCTGTTCACCGACTTGATCGGCGCGCGCGTCGGCTATATCGCGGCTGACGGCTCCCCGGAAGAACTCGCCCAGCAACTCGTGGCCGAGATCAACCGACTGACCACCGCTGGGGCGGAGCGTCTCGTCGTCGCCGCCGGCAGCGCCGAGCGCGAGCACCTGTTCAAGCGCACCATGCTCAAGAATTTTCCCCGGCACTTGCTCGGCTCCGTACCGATCCTGTTCTCCCGTGAGTTCGCCTCGGACACCTCGAGGGATCGCCAGGTGTGGTCGGGAATTCTGAATTCATTTCTGCACCCGACGGTGGAGCGTTTTCTGTACAGCGCCGAACACCGCCTGCGCGCCTACAAGGTGAAAAACCCCCTGCTGATCTACCGCAACGATGGGGCTTCCTCACGCGTGGCCAAGTCTGTGGCTCTGAAGACCTACTCGTCGGGACCGCGCGGCGGACTCGAAGGCACCCGCGCCCTCGCCGATGCCTACGGTATCGATAACGTGCTCATGATCGACGTCGGCGGCACCACAACGGATGTCGGCACTGTGTCCAACCGAACAATCGCCGTCGACCGGCGCGGATCGATCCAGGGCGTCGACATCTCGTACGAGATGAGCGACGTGCGTTCCACCGGTGTCGGCGGCAGCTCCATCATCGCCGTGCACGACGGCGAGATCACGGTCGGACCGGAAAGTGTCGGAGCCGCACCCGGACCGGCCTGCTTCGGTTTCGGCGGCACCTCGGCCACCATCACCGACGTCAACCTGCTGCTCGGAGTGCTCGACCCCTCCACGTACCTCGACGGTGAGATGGCCCTCGACGCGGAGCGGTCGCGTGTCGTCATCATGAAAACCGTCGCCGACCCGCTGGGAATCAGCCTCGAGGAGGCGCTGATTCGCATGGAGGCCAGCTATTCCAGCCATCTCGCCCGGGCCTTCGCCGACCTCGTGAGCCCGACCGGCGACACAACCCTCGCCGCGTTCGGTGGCGGCGGGCCGATGAGCGCGTGCAGCGCTGCACGCATTGCCGGTGTGCGCACCGTGCTCGTGCCGCGGCTCGCTGCGGTCTTCTCGGCGTACGGCATCAGCTTCTCCGATATCGCCCAGTCCTACGAAACCCACGTGACCGGGTTCTCGGACGACGAACTGCGCGCGGTGCGTACCGCCATGCAGGTGGATGCCGGCAAGGACATGTTCCAGGAAGGCCACGACCTCAGCGAGTGCAAACTTGAGTGGGCGACCATCGTCGAAGACGGCGAAGAGATACTTTCGCTCAAGGCCACGTTCGAGTTGCCGCACCCGACCATTGCCAGCGGCCAGCCCGCAGCGGCGAGCGCCGCCGTGGCCGCCGACACCCGGCAGGTTCGCTCCTCAGCCACCCACATCGACAATACGCCGGTGTACCTGCTCGACGAGCAGAAGCCCGGTGCCACAGCGGCCGGTCCAGCCATTGTCGAGGGACCGTTCTTCACCGCACGTGTACCGCTCGGCTGGACCCTCACCGTCTCCGCAGCCGGCGACCTGCAGCTCGCCGACACGCTCTAATCCAAGGAAGGTACAAGCAAAATGCGCGTTCCCATGACTGAATACCTGCTCATCGACCTCGACACCGAACGGTGGATCTGCCGCATCTGCGCCCACGATTTCGGTGACGCCCGCGGTAACTACAAGGAAGGCACCCTGGTCTACGACCGGGACCCGCAAGAGATCCACCCCCCGGTGATCGACCCGGAAAAGTACGAGTTCACGTTCTCGCCCGACCCGACCTTCTGCCGCATCCTGGAGTTCTACTGCCCCACCTGCGGCACCCAGATCGAGGCCGAGTACCTGCCGCCGGGGCACCCTCCGACAGTTGACATGCTCTGGGACATCGACTCGCTGCGCGAGAAGTGGGAAATCCACGGCGGCAACCCCGAAGAGGTCATCAACTACGGTCCGGGTGAGAACGCCGAGACCGACCTCAGCGCCCAGTTCGACACCGCATCCGCGCACTCCCACTCCCACCGCACCGAAGGGCACTGACCGTGAAGAGAATCTCCGTAGACATCGGCGGTACATTCAGCGACTGCTTCTTCGTCTGGGACGACGTATACATCGAGTCGAAGGCGCTGACCACGCACCACAACCTCGCCTTGGGCTTCAACGAAGCCCTCGACCGAGCTTGCGAGCGGGCCGGAATCACGCGGGAAACCGCGCTCAAAGAGGTCGACTCGGTACGCTACGCCACCACCCTCGGCACCAACGCCCTGATTGAAGGCAAGGGCCCGCGGGTCGCAGCCATCGTCACCCACGGCTTCGAAGACACCATTCCGCTCTCTCGCGGACGTGGCTACGGTGAAGGACTCGACGGCGTCAAGCAGGGCGACATGCCCGATGCCCAGCGTCCCGAGCCGCTCGTGCCGCGCCGCCTCATCCGCTCGGTCAAGGAACGCATCGACTCGGTCGGTGAGGTTCTGGTGCCGCTGATGTACGACGATGTGCGCACCCAGGTACGCGAACTCGTCGACAACGGTGCCGAGGCCATTGTGATCGCGTTGACCAACGCCACCGAAAACTCGGTGCACGAAGACCGCATCCTCGAGATCATTCTCGACGAGTACCCCACCCACGAGCTCGGATCCATTCCGGTGCTCCTCAGCAGCCAGGTCTCGGGCCGCAAGGGCGAATATGTGCGGGCGATGGCCACCATCGTCGACGCTTTTCTGCACCAGACGATGTTTTTCGCGCTCAACCAGCTTTCCAACAACCTGCGCGACTCGGGCTATGAGAAGCCGATGCTCGTCATCCACAACTCGGGCGGCATGGCGCAGCCCAATTCAACGGATGCCCTGCAGACGATTCACTCCGGACCGATCGCCGGCGTCGGCGCGGCCCAGCACCTGTCCGAATCGACCGGGCTCGGCGACGTCGTGTCGATGGACATGGGCGGAACCTCGTTCGATATCGGCCTGGTGCCGGAGGGCGGGGTTCGGCACTACGACTTCCAGCCCACCATCGGGCGCTGGATGGTCTCGGCACCGATGATCCACCTGAACACCCTCGGCGCCGGCGGCGGCTCCATCGCCGCGTACAACCGCATTCACCACGCGGTTCAGATCGGACCGGAATCGGCCGGAAGCGACCCGGGACCGGCCTGCTACGACCGCGGCGGATTGCGCCCCACCGTGACCGATGCCGACCTCGTGCTCGGCTATCTCGACCCGGACAACTACGCCAACGGCCACATCAAGCTCAACAAGAAGCGCTCCATCTACGTCATTGATGAGACGCTCAGCGACGAGCTCGACCTCGACGCGGTCGAGGTCGCCAAGGTGATCAAGAAGACCGTTGACGAGCAGATGGCGATCGGCATCGAGAAGGAGCTGCGTTCGCGTGGCGGCCTGATCGAGGACTACACCATGCTCGCCTACGGCGGCAACGGCCCGTTGCACGCCTGCGGCATCGCGGCGAGCGCCGGCATCAGCCGCATTCTGTTTCCCCCGTTCGCCTCGGTATTCTCGGCGCTCGGAGCCGGCAACATGCGGCCGCTGCACATTCACGAACGCAGCGCCTACGTCGTTCTCTACGAGGCGATCAAGCGCAGCCTGTACAGCGAGTACGAGGCTCTGAACGGATACATCGAGGATCTCGAAGCCAAGGGCGCCGAGGACCTGATTCGCCAGGGCTACAACAAGGCTGATGTGCGCTACCGGCTCGAGATGGACATGCGTTACGGCAACCAGCTCGTCACCACGGCCGTCGCGTTCGACATCAACCGGGTCAACGGGGTCGCCGATGTGCTGCACCTGATCAAAACGTTCTCCGAGATCTTCGGCGAGCGCTATGGCCAGGGCACGCAGGCGCCAGAAGCCGGCATCCGGGTGCAGACCATTCGGGTGGCGTCGTTCATCGAGGGCGAAGTCATTAAGTTCGAGTCGATCGAGATCGGCGGCGAAAAGACCAAACCGGCCCCGGTCTCACACCGCACGGTGCACTTCACGAGCATCAACGGCCCGGTCGACACCCCCGTTTACGATGCCGAGGCGCTCCACCACGAATACGTGATTCACGGTCCGGCCATTGTCACGACCGAGAACACGACCTATCTGGTGGAACCGGGCTGGCGCCTGGAGCCGACCGTGCAAGGGGCGGTATGGCTGCTCAGCGACTAAGCATTCCTTCTCTCCCCGCCACACTTCGCACAAGCAAAGGAGCTTGAACCATGACACTGACAACTGACGAATTCGTACCCAGCAGTGGAAACGACGACGGCGCAGCCCAGCTGCTGACCGACCAGGAACAGCAATGGGTCGACAAATTCATGGACGAGACAACCCTCTTCCTCGGACCTGACCCGGCCATCATGCGCCACCACGAAATCATGCCGCGCAGCGCCTACGAGGAGAAGTGCATCTCCGAGGGCATCGACCCACTGGAGATCGACCGCATCCGCAAGCGCCTGGCCGGCGCCCTCGACGAGGCCTTCGAAATGTGCGAGAGCATGGGTGCCGCTCCCGGCGCCAAGTGGGCTGACCTCTCCTGCGCGGTCTACACCGCCGAGGGTGACGTCACCTATCTCTCCAACCGTGGCGTCATCGCGTTCTCCTCGGTGCTGCACCACCCCATCCGCTACATCATGAAGAACTGGAAGGATGAGCCCACCGTCGGCATCAACGAGGGTGACGGCTTCTTCCACAACGACTCCCGCTACGGCATGGTGCACAACACCGACCAGTCGATGCTGGTGCCGGTCATTCGCGGTGGAGTCATCATCGCCTGGGTCGGCGCGACCATTCACGAGGGCGAAAACGGCGCCTGCGAGCCGGGCGGTATGCCCTCGGGCTCTGAGACACCGTTCGACGACGGCCTGCGAGCCTCGCCGATCAAGATCGTGGAAAAGGGCCACCTGCGGCGCGACCTGCTGACCTTCCTGCAGCACTCGACCCGCGACCCGAAACTCATGCTCGCCGACATCAAAGTGAAAATGGGCGCCGTGCGCCGCATCATGGACACCGTCGACCGTCTCATCGACGAGGTCGGGCAGGAGACATTCGTTGCTTCCCTGCGCGTCACGGTCGAGGACGTGGAGACCGAGGTGCGCCGCCGTATCGGCGAACTTCCCGACGGCACGGTGACTTTCAACCAGTTCGTCGACTCGACGCTGAAAGAAAACATCCTGATCAAGTTCGCCTGCAAGATCACCATCAAGGGCGAGCGCATGATCGTGGACCTCACCGGTACCGGTCCCGAAATTCTCAACCGTGCCATCAACTCGCCTCTCGCCTCAACCAAGGCGTTCATGGTGCAGGCGATTCTGTCGTACTGGTGGCCCGACCTGCCACGCTCTACCGGCGCAATGAGCCCGATTGAGGTCATCACCGAAGAGCACAGCTGGGCGGATGCCGGTTACGACGCCCCCGTCGGCCAGTCACTGCAAGCCTCCTTCCGCGGCTTCTCCGCGCTGCAGAGCGCGTTTGCCAAGATGCAGTTCTCGGCACCGCAGAAGTACTCCAACGTCGTTGCGCCCTGGTTCAACCAGATCAACGACTTTCTCTGGGGCGGCACCACCCAAAACGGCGAGCAGGTCGGCAACCTCTGCGCCGACCTGAACGGCATGGGCGGCGGAGCGAAAGCTTTCCGTGACGGCGAGGACGCCGTAGCCCCGCTGTTCTGCGCAATGGCCGACATCGGCGAGCAGGAAGTCATGGAAGAAGAAGTGCCCTTCCTGCAACTCGTCAGCAAGCGTCTTGTTCGTGACAACCAGGGCTTCGGCAAGTTTCGCGGCGGCATGGGATACGAAATGATGGTCGCCTCGCGCGGCACGCCCAGCTGGGGCTTCATGACCGTCACGAGCGGATCGAAGTTCTCCTCCGTGCCCGGCATGTTCGGCGGCTACGGTTGCCCGGTGTACCCCCTCGCGATGGTGAAAAATGTCAACATTTACGACATCATCAAGAAGGACCCGACGCAGTTCAACCTCTCGATGGAACGAGTGATGAACGAGCAGCCGTTTGAGGGCGGCGACTACCAGTCCTCGCACATGGGGTTGCAGTTCGACGTGGCGAAGGAGGGCGAGCTGTACATGATCGCCCAGGGAGCGGGCGGCGGTTACGGCGATGTGCTGGAGCGCGACCCGGAGCTCGTGGTGACCGACCTGGAACTGGACCGCATCAGCGCCCACACGGCGTCGACCATGTACGGCGTGGTCTGGGAGCCTGGCACCTACGTCGTGCACGAGGACCAGACCGCCGAGCTGCGGGCGCAGATGCGGCGCGATCGCATTTCGCGCGGCACTCCCTACAAGGAGTTCGTGCAGAAGTTCGTGCAGGAAGAGCCGCCGGCCGAGCTGCACTACTTCGGTTCGTGGGGTCAGGAGGACGACGAAAACCTGATCGCCACCCACTGGGGCGGAGCGGAGCCGGAACGGGTCAAGGGCAAGCTCGCCGAGCTCCCGCTGATCATGGTTCCGGACCGTCGGGTACTCAAGATCAACAAGCTTGAGGCCCGCGTGCGCGAACTTGAGGACAAGTATGGCGAAGAGGTCACGCATAAGTCCTGACCTCCGCACTTCCACAGCCGGGGAGCCTGACATCGACCGGATCGATGGCGGGCTCCCCGGCACTGCAGTTTTTTCGTCGAACAAGGAGACACCGTGACCACCTCGCTGACCAGCATCATCGACCAGCCGCCGTCGGGACGCACGCATGCCGTGCTGCTGGACAGCCATGACTATGCCCAGGCCGTGTTGCTGCAGGGAAAAGCTGTGCCCTGGCATGAGCCGATGGCCTACTCCAATTTCTTCGGGCAGGCGCAGGCGCTGCTCAAGTCCGATGTGGCCCTGCTCAGCCTTGACCGTTTGTACGCTCATCACCTGGAAGCGAATTCCGCCCTTCAGCTGGCTATGGGCGCCAAGTCCCGAACGGGCTACGCCCTGCGCACGCTGCTCGCCGACACCGCCCTACTGTCCAGCGTCAAGGAATTCGCCACCACGTTCAGCCAGACCCAGCGTGCGCCCATTGTGCTGCATATTCCGTCACCGATGCAGTGGCTGGCCCGCACCCACCACTTCTCCGGCACGACGGATGTCTCCGTGCTTGACGCCGACAACGGCGAGAATGCCTCCATGTACGTGGCGGACTGGCTGCGCAACTTCGCCGATCTGCCCATCGCGGGTGTGCTGCTCGACGACCGGAAATTGCCCGGGGCGGTCGACACGGTCCCGGTTCCGCTCGAGACCTACTCGCCCATTGCCAACGCCACCGAGCATTACCAGTGGACCCTGGCCCTGCGCACGACTTCGGGAATCGACGTGCACGGTGCATCCGTTTCGGGAGCCATTATCTCTCCCGACTTCTGGCTGCAAGACGGCTTTGCACTGCCGGACGGCGATTTTCTCCTCGGCGAGATCCCCACCCGGGCAGTCCCGGAAGACGTGATCGCCCGAATTCTGACGCTCGGCTGAGCCGCGGCGGTCAGACCGGGCGACGCCGACCCATGGCTGCTTCTTGCTCAAGCGGGGTCGCCGTCGCCAACGGAATGTTCAAATAGTCAACGATCGGCTGCAACGCGCGAAACCGTTCGATCACGCGGTCGGTGAAATTCTCCTCAAGAGCGACGTCGCCGGGCAGGGTTGCGAACAGCGCCCAGCTGCGATTGAGCAGCAGGTCGGCTGCGGGATGGTCGATCGGAAAGCCGCGGGGCGGGCGGATGAGCTTATTTCCGTCGAACGGTTCTGCCAGTTTTCTCAGGGCCGGGGCCGCCAGCAGCGAACGCAGCTCGACATGGTGGTCGAGTATGTAGTCGCGAATGACCCGAAGCTGCGGCGCCTGGGGAGCGTAGGTGCCCCCGGCCACCATGATTCCGTGCACACCGACCTGCAGAAAGTATCCGGCTCCCCCGGTTTTTTCCAGTCTCTAGCGCGGCCAGGATGCGGCCAGATGGGTCTTGTACGGGGTCTTGTCCTTCGAGAAACGCACATCGCGATAGATGCGCAGCATGGCCTTGTTCGGCGGACGAATGTGCTCGCCGGCGAAGTCGCCCATCGCGCCGTTGAGAGCGTCGATGACGGCGAGCATGCGCTCTTTGAGCTCGCGTTCGTAGGTGGGTTTGCGCTCTTCGAACCATGCTCGCTCATTGCGGTGTTCGAGTTCGTCGAGAAAGTCGAAGGTCTGCTCGCTGAAATGGGGGCCCGGCACGCGAGACTACGCCTTCGCTGCCGCCTTGGCGGCCCGTTTGGTCTCACGCACGCGGGTGAGCGAT
>Ga0314774_1001959_pt1 | contig 12262 bp, 12 predicted proteins | sample MetaGCBIA2018_FD_204515 | JGI IMG/M metagenome (GOLD analysis project Ga0314774, IMG submission 204515) | Cryopeg brine microbial communities from Beaufort Sea near Barrow, Alaska, United States - CBIA 2018 | ecosystem: Environmental > Aquatic > Marine > Coastal | place: USA: Alaska | collected... | reverse complement strand
TTCGTTTTGAACGATGACAGCAGCATCCATAACAGCGGTCCGACGAAAATAATCACAATCAGGACCAGCATGACTGCGCGGAATATCGAGTACAGGGTGCGCTTGGTGTGCCTGGGGTGCTTGCGCTTGTACTGCCTCAGCGGCACCGGCTTCTCGGCTGTGTTCGTCGCGCTCATACCGCACTCTCTTTCTTGCGTAACGTGAGCAGCCACATGACCACAAGGATCATCAGGAAGAAGATGATCAAAACCGCGGAGGCCACTCCAAAGTCGTTGTATTGAAAGCTCAGTCCGTAGACGTAAATGTTGAGCGTTTCCGCCTCGTGGAAGGATCCTCCGCCCTGGCCTTTGGTGACGTATAGCAGGTCGAAAGTCTTGAGCGCGTCGATGGCTCTGAGCACGATCGCGACGATAACCACGGGCTTGACCAGAGGGAATGTTACGTACCAGAACCGTTGCCAAGCGCTGGCACCGTCGATCCTGGCGGCCTCGTCCGGTTCCTCAGGTAGTGAGGTCAAACCCGCGAGCAGAATAATGGCGACCATTGGCGTGAATTCCCAGACATCCACCAAGAGCAGAGTCGCCAAACTGGTTTCCGGGTTGGACAACCAAGGTTGTGCCGGGATACCGAACCAACCGAGGAATTGGTTCGCGAACCCGATATTCGGCTCGAGGATCAGGCGCCACATCATGGCGACGGCGACGGGGGTTGCGACGAACGGCAACAGCATGGAAACCCGAATCCACTTTTGCCCGCGGAAAGCACGCCGGAGCAGCAGGGCGATGCCCATTCCCGCAATGAGTTCGAGGGCGAGAGCGCCGAAGGTAAAGATGCCCGTGCGCGCGGCCGCGGGCCAGAACCGCTCGGTATCCGTTAGGACACTCAAATAGTTCTCGAGACCGATGAAGTCAAAGGGCGAACGTACCGATCCGTGCGCGTTGGTAAGACTCAGGTACAGCGTCCAGCCAAGCGGGAAACCTATCAGCAAGGTGACAAAGATCATCGCGGGTGCTGCGAACAACCATTTTCGATAATTGTTTGCCCATCTGGAGAAGACTTCTAGGGTTGATAGCTTCTCATCAGCTTTGAGAGTCATTTCGTGATTCGCAATCAGTGAGTCCACAGACAGTCAGGGGCGTAGTCAACTGGAAGGTGCCTCTCCGACATTATACCGGAGAGGCACCGACCTGTGTTGATTACTTCTCGGAGTCCAGCAGTTCCTGTAGGGAAGCGCTAGCCTCGTCTGCCGCAGCATCCGAGTCTTCGCCAGCGATGGCCGCGACAATCGGGCCACCGACGATCTCACGCGCTTCCGCTACGCCGATGACCAGCGGACGGTCGTTGCCGACTCCGCCTACACCATTCGCAGTGATCGCCTTGGCAAGATCTGCAGGAAGGTCGGCTGTACCGGCCGGGTCTTCCCAAGCAGAGGTGCGAGCTCCGGCAACTCCCGCAGCCTGAACCTCAAGCGTCATCTCCGGGCTGGTGGCCCATTCGATGAACTTCCAGGCGTTGTCCTGGTTCTTCGATTGCGAGTTGATGCCAAGACCCCAGGCTGCCACGTTGTACGGGTGCGAACCGGCCGGGCCGGCAGGGAAGGCCGCGAAGCCGACCTGGTCGCCAACCGTCGACTTCTCCGGGTCAGTCGTGTTCTTGTACAGGCTGGAAGCGTCCGTGAGGAAGGCCGCGTTACCCTGGGCGAAGATCGCAAACGCCTCGGGCCAACTCATGTCGGTGCTCAGGTTGTCGGGACCATAGTTGTGAAGCAGACCGCCGTAGTAAGCGTAGGCAGCCTTCGCCTCGTCGCTGTCGACAGCAGAGTTGCCTTGGTCGTCAATCCACTCGCCGCCGAAGCTGTAGAGATATCCGGAGAACTGCGTCACCGCCGCGGACCGACCCGTGCGAGAGACGAAACCGGCAATGCCCGGGTTCGCCTCGCTGATCGCCTTGGCTGCCGCCTCGAGCTCGTCGAGAGTAGTCGGTACTTCCAGGCCTGCCTGCTCGAGCAGGTCCTTGCGGTAGTAGAGGACCTCGGTCTCGGTGATCATTGGGATACCAAGGACCTTGTCCTGGTACGTGGTCAGCCCAACCGGCCCGCCCTGGAAGTCGCTCCAGTCCCATTCAGCGTTGCTCTGGACCTTGTCGGTCAAGTCCGCGAGGTAGTTGCTCTGGCCGAACAACTTGCCCTCCTGGAGTGGGCGGTACATCATCACGTCCATGTCGGAGGAGCCCGCGTTCAACTTGACCTTGTACTGGTCTGTCAGTTGGTCTTCGGCGAGCTGGGTGAGCTCGACCTTAATGCCTGTCTGGGCTTCGAACTCGGGGATCTTGTCTTTGATGATGTCCGTCCAGACGTGGTTGGCGAGGGTCACGCTGACCGTTCCGCCGCTCTGGTCCCCGCCGCCGGCGTCGCCGCTCGGGCTCCCCCCGCCGTTGTCGCCCGCACTGCAGGATGTCAACGCTGCGGTGGCGAACATGCCTACGAGTGCTACTCCCGCGATTCGCGCTACTGATCCATGCTTCATTGCATGACCTTTCTGTGGTTACTGGTTCCGTGCTTGTGAGACAACCGAGTTGCTCTCGCATAAGAGGCTATTGGGCTCTCCACTTAGACGGACTATTGTTGGGTTGTGATCTTGTTGCGTGGCGGCCGGGACTATCCGCAGTCCGTGGGTGAGTTCCTGTCGTGGTTCGACACGGACGCTGACTGCCGGGACTACCTGGCGTGGTTGCGCTGGCCGGACGGTTTCGTCTGCGACAAGTGCGGTCACGTCGGCGGCTGGCAGTTGGCCGACAGCAGATGGAGGTGCGCGCGGTGTCTGCACCGGACATCGGTGACGGCGGGCACGATCTTCGACAAGACCCGCACCCCGCTGACTGTGTGGTTTCAGGCGGTGTGGTCATTCTCGACGTCCAAGGATGGCATTTCGGCGTTGGGGTTGCAGCGCACGTTGCAGATCGGGTCCTACCAGACGGCATGGGCGATGGTGCATCGGCTGCGATCGGTGTTGATACGGCCGGGCAGGGAGCTGCTGTCCGGCCAGGTCGAGGTGGACGAAACCTACATTGGCGGGCAAGAACCCGGACTGGCTGGTGGCCGGGCCAAGGGCAAGAAGGCGCTGGTCGCGGTGGCCGTGGAGGTCACACAGCCGAAGGGCTTCGGCCGGTGCCGCATGCGCATCATCCCTGACGGCTCCGCAGCCACACTGCATGCCTTTATCGTCGACAATGTCGCCTCAGAAACCACCGTGATCACTGACGGCTGGTCCGGCTACCTGGGCATCGACAAGGTCGGCTATCACCATGATCGGCGTAGCCAGCGCGCCGCCAAGGCCCTGGGTGAGGACATCGGGCTGCTGCTGCCCGGGGTGCACCGGATCGCGGCGCTGGCCAAACGGTGGCTGCTTTCCACCCACCAGGGCGCGGTCGATACCGAGCATCTGGATGAGTACCTTGATGAGTTCTGTTTTCGATTCAACCGGCGCACCTCACGCAGCCGTGGCCTAGTGTTCCTGCGGGTACTGCAACTGGCTGTCGGCCATGACCCGGTGCGCTACCGGCAGCTGATCAAGCGGCCCAGGCAACGCCCGGTGCCACCGCGACCACCAGGGGCGACAGGACACCCGCCGAGCATCGACCGTCCGCATGCGGATCGGCCCTGGCGACGCGCTCACCAGCCCAAGTCCGTCTAAGTGGAGAGCCCAAAGAAGGCTAACGCGTTGCGTGCGCGGATGCCTCCACGACGCCTCTCCAAGGCGGACGATGTGGTTTGGCTCTTGATGTGGAATGATGGAGGGTCGCTGGAACGAAACCCAAGGAGTCACCATGAGCAAGCGAGGCCGCAAGCGCAAGACCCGCGCGAAGTCCGCCGCGAACCACGGCAAGCGCCCCAACGCTTAATTCGTGCAGGGCTTTCATGCCCTGAGACAACAAAGCCCGCGTCGATCGACGCGGGCTTTGTTTGTGGTGCTCGCGCGCTAGCGCGGCAACGACACTCCTGCTACTTGTACTCGTCGCGAGCCATCTGGAGGGTGCGCAGCACCCGCTCGCGCAACTGGTGAGGGGCCTTGTCTCCGTGCGCTTGAGACACGAGCAACCTGATCTTCTCGTTGATCTCGTGCTCGGCCTCGCACGGCGGGCACTCCTTGAGGTGTGCGCCGATGCGCAGCAGATCCTCATCGGACATCTCGCCGTCGATGAACTCGAAGAGTTTGTCGAGAGCCTCTTGGCATTGCCGTTTAGGCACGGTGCACCTCCATCATTGACGCACCCTCGGCGCACACACGCGCCGTCGTCTTCATCTGATCTCCCATGGCGCTACGACCCCGCCCTGTGGTCGTAGATTCCGCGCTCGGCCGCGTAATCGCGCAACTTCTCGCGGAGCATCCGGCGGCCGCGGTGCAGCCGGGACATCACGGTGCCTACGGGGGTGCCCATGATCTCGGCGATCTCCTTGTAGGCGAAGCCTTCGACATCGCTCAAGAACACGGCCGCCCGGAAGTCCCCCGACAGTTCCGACAGCGCATTGCGCACGTCGTCGTCGCCAATGCTGTCCAAAGCCAGTTGCTCGGCCGATGCCAGCCCGGCGGATTGGTGCTCGGCAGCGGCGGCCAGCTGCCAGTCCTCGACGTTCTCGGAATCGGTGCGCTTCGGTTCGCGCTGCTTCTTGCGGTACGTGTTGATGAACGCGTTGGTCTGGATGCGATACAGCCACGCCTTGAGGTTGGTGCCGGGCGTGAACTTGTCCCGACCGGCGAACGCCTTGGCGTACGTTTCCTGCACCAGGTCTTCGGCGTCTGCGCTGTTGCGCGTCATTCTGAGCGCGGCGGCATACAACTGGTCCATGAAGGACAGGGCATCGGTCTCGAAGTCAAAACCGTCGGTGTGGGTGGTCATTGGGGCTGAGCCTACCGGGCGACGGCCCAAGCCAGGAAAGACGCGCTGCGCGGGACGCTCGGTCCCGCGCGTCGTCACCCTTTCCGCAAGCATCGTCATGCCTTCCAGAACGCGAGATGACGGGTCCCCATTCCCCATCGTGTGTATCGGCTCGCACATGGGTAGTCTGGGAAGCATGATGCGTGCACTAGCTCGTCCCTTGTTGGCCTCCTGGTTCGTCTATGGGGGTGTCCGCGACGCTTTGGAGCCGCGGGCGCGGACGGCTGCGGCCGAGCCCATCGTGGGACCGCTGTTGAAGGACGCTGGCGTGGATGTGCCGGTGGAGACCCTTGTCAGGGTCCACAGCGCAGCCACCGCCGCCACCGCGGCCGTATTGGCCATCTCCAAGAGCCCGCGCTCCGCAGGAGTGGCCCTCACCGGCCTTGCAGCGGTCACCGTAGCCACCAGCACGCCCTTCTGGCGGCTTCCTGACGGCGAAGAGCGCGACGCTGCCCTGAACGAGTTCATGAAGAACCTGTCCCTGCTGGGAGGCGCCATGCTGGCCGCCACCGCAGGGCACAGTGCGGGCCACATCAAGCGCAAGAAGGCCCACAAGGCCAAGGCGAAGGCGAAGGCCGAGAAGGCTGCCGAGAAGGCCAAGGCCGAACGCAAGGGCAAGTGAGCGGGTCGCTCCGGCCGGGCACTGGTCCCGGCGAAGTCTGGGACGCCCCCACACATACTGTGCGGCACGGTCACGCTCCCTTGAATGCGACCGTCGAGGTGCCGGGCTCCAAGTCGCTCACCAACCGCTTTCTGGTGCTCGCGGCCCTGGCCGATGCCCCGGTGACGATGCGCGGCGGGCTGGTCTCGCGGGACTCCGCTCTGATGATCGAGGCGCTGCGCGCGCTGGGGGTCTCCATCGACGTGGGCGCCGATGCGTGGACGATCACGCCGGGGCCGCTGCGCGGCGGCGTATCGATCGACTGCGGGCTCGCGGGCACCGTCATGCGCTTCGTGCCGCCGCTGGCCCTCCTGGCCGGCTTGGCCGGAGACATCCGGCCCATCACCTTTGACGGAGACCCCGGCGCGCGCGTCCGACCCATGGGCGCGCTCATCAACACACTGCGGGCCCTGGGCGCTGCGGTGGAAGACGACGGCCGCGGCACCCTGCCCTTCACCGTCACCCCGCCCACCACCGTGCCCGACGCGGTGGACGTGGACTCCTCGGCATCGTCCCAATTTGTGACGGCCCTGCTGCTGGTGGCCCCGCGGCTGCCCGGCGGGCTGACGGTGAGGCACATCGGCGAGGCGCTGCCGAGCCTTCCGCACATCGACATGACGTGCGAGACCCTGCGCGGCGCGGGCGTGCGCGTGGACCAGCCCGACGAGCGCACCTGGGTGGTGCACCCCGGTGCCCTGTCGCTCGCCGACGTGCGCGTCGAGCCCGACCTGTCCAACGCCGGGGCCTTCATGGCGGCGGCGCTCGCGGCGGGCGGCACGGTGCGAATCCCTGGCTGGCCCGCGGTCACCACGCAACCCGGCGCGCTCTACCCAGAGCTGCTGGAGCGCATGGGCGGGCGGTGCGTGTTGGACGGCGACGTCATGACCGTGACCGGCACGGGCGAGGTGCGCGGCATCACCGCCGACCTGTCCCCCGCCGGCGAGATCACCCCCACGATCGCGGCGCTATGCGCGATGGCGACGGGAGGCTCGAAGCTCACCGGCATCGGGCACCTGCGCGGGCATGAGACGGACCGGCTGGCCGCGATCGCCGCCGAGGTGCAGCGGGTCGGCGGCACGTGCGAGGCCGACGACGACTCCCTCACGTTTGGCGGCGTGCCCTCCCCGGACGACGCCTCTGGCGGGCTTTCCGGTGCCGTCATGGAGACGTATCACGACCACCGGATGGCCACCCTTGCGGCCATCGTCGGACTCGTCGTCCCTGGTATTCAGGTGATCAACGTGGGCACCACCGCCAAGACGATGCCCGACTTCCCGAGCATGTGGGCGGAGATGCTCGGCGGCTAGACCGCGACCCGCACGCCCTTCTCGAAGGACTCGATGATCCCCATCGCCAGTGCGAGCGCGCGCCGACCCTCCCGGGCGTGAACCGGGGGCTGCTCGCCCGCGCGGAACGCGGCCAACAAAGCGTCCATGTGCCGGTCGAAGGTGAATTCGAAGGTGCGCGCCTCGTCGTTGAAGTAGCCCGGCTCCCACACCTTGCGCGTCTCCTCGCCAGCGGCCGACACGGTCAGCCGCTTCACGGTGTCCTCGATGATGAGCCGGCCCTTGGTGCCGTTGACCTCGACCATGTGGGCGTCGGGGTAGGCGTAGGAGGAGTCGTAGGACCCGACCAGGGAGCCCACGGCGCCCGAGGCGAACTGCAGCGCGACCGCGAGCGTCGTGTACGTCCCCGGGTGCGTCTTGTCGGTCATCTGTGCGGCGACCGAGCTGATGGGACCACACAGCTGCTCGAGCATGTCGAGCCCGTGAACCTGCGTCTCGATCAGGTTGGCGTGGGGGCTGTCGCCAAAGTTGGGCTCGCCGCCAAAGCGCCACGTGGCGAACACGACGTCTCCGAGCTCGCCCGCGTCGATCGCCGCCTTGGCACGCATCACGGGCTCCGCGTAGCGGTGGTTGAGGTTGATCGCGAAGAACACGCCCTGACGTTCGGCCTCGGCGAGCAGCGCGTCGGCCTCCGCAAGGTCGAATACCAGGGGCTTCTCTACCAAGAGCGGCACGCCGCGCTTGAGGAGGTGCATCGTCGGCTCGAAGTGAGCCTCGTTCGGCAGGCAGACAGTGACGAGGTCGGGCCGCGCCTCGTCGAGCATCGTGTCGAGGTCGGTGAACGGGGCCGTGTCGAAGGTTGCGGCGCGTGCGGCCGTGCGATCGGGGTCGCGCCCCACGATGCCCACCAGCTCGGTGTCGCGACGTCGTGACACGATGCGCGCGTGCTGGGCACCCCAGCCTCCAGCGCCAACCACGGCAATCCTCAGGGCATCAGTCATCGTCGAAACCTCCATCGCAATCGCAATCGCAATCGCAATCGCAGGAACGCTACTCACACTAGCCGCTGAGGCTCGCTAGTCTCTGAGCATGATGGAATCACCGGCGGCCGCGTGACGGACTGGAGCCACTACGACGAGTCCGACGCCAAGGTGCGCCCCTCGCGTAGTTCGCGACCTCGCTCCAAGCGACGCCCCGCGCACGAAAGTGCCGTGGAAGGTACCGTGATCGGCGTCGACCGCGGTCGCTACACCGTCCAGATCGGCGATGCCACCGTCATGGCTGTCAAGGCTCGCGAGGTGGGACGGCGCGGACTGGTGATCGGCGACTGGGTGGCCGTCGTCGGCGACACCTCAGGGACGCCTGACACGCTGGCGCGGGTTGTCCGGCGCGAGGAGCGCAGGAACTCCCTACGCCGCACCGCGGATGACGACGACCCCACCGAGCGAATCATCGTCGCGAACGTGGATCAGCTGGCCATCGTGACCGCTCTTGCGGATCCCGAGCCCAGCCCGCGCATGGTTGACCGGTTCCTCATTGCGGCGTTCGATGCCGGGATGACGCCCATCCTGTTGCTCACCAAGGCGGACCTCGCGAGCGCCGATGACCTGCGAGCGTCGTACGAGCCGCTGGGCGTCACCGTGATCGAGACGTCGGTGGAGCGCGAGGGCGGGCCGGAGACGGATCCCGGGTTCGTGCGCTTCCGGCAGGAGCTACACGGCCTCACCACGGTGCTGGTCGGCTCGTCCGGTGTCGGAAAGTCGACGCTCGTGAATGCGCTGGTGCCCACCGCGATGCGCGCTACAGGCGTGGTGAACGACGTGACCGGCCGAGGTCGCCACACGTCATCGTCGGCGATCCGCTACGAGGTGCCCACGGGTGGCCTGATCATCGATACTCCTGGTATTCGTAGTTTTGGACTCGCGCACGTGGATGTGAACCACTTCATCGGCGCGTTCCCAGACGTGGCGCAGGCGGCCGCGGACCTTTGCCCTCGCGGGTGTACTCACGAATCGGCGGAGGCTGGGTGCGCCCTCGACGAGTGGGCGGCCGACTCACCTGATAGGCGCGCCCGCGTCGACTCCATCAGGCGGCTGCTCGCCGCCCGTGCCTCGAGCGACAGCTACTAGGCCGACGCCGAGCCTTCCTCTCGCAGCCGCCGGTTCCCGTCGACTACCCTTTCCCCATGACCTACGTCGATGATCTCGTGCTCGCGCTGGCGATTGCCGACGAGGTCGACGCCATCACGATCGCGGGCGCCATGAGCGACTTCGCGGTCGAGACGAAAAACGACGACACCCCCGTCACCGACATCGACCGCGCCGCCGAAAGGCTCGTGCGCGAGCGGCTCACCGCCGCACGGCCAGACGACCTGATCATTGGTGAGGAGTTCGGCACCAGCGGCGGCGCCGCGGGCCCCGCAGGCGACAGGTCCTTCGCGCGCCGATGGGTGGTCGACCCCATCGATGGCACCAAGAACTTTGTGCGCGGAGTGCCCGCGTGGGCCACGCTCATCGGCCTCCTGGATGGCGACGACGCCGTCGTGGGAGTGGTCAGCGCGCCCGCCCTGGGCCGACGCTGGTACGCGGCGCTGGGAAGCGGCGCGTGGGGCGTCACCCGCGTCCACGGCTTTCCGACCGAACCGCGCCGTCTCCAGGTGTCGACCGTGACGGACCTGAGCAAGGCGTCGGTGTCCTTCAGCTCCCTGTCCGGCTGGGAGGAGCGCGGCATGCTCGACCCGTTCCTCGACCTCACCCGCGCCGCCGGTCGGATTCGCGCTTTCGGCGACTTCTGGAGCTACATGATGGTGGCGGAAGGCCTAGTAGATGTGGCATGCGAGCCTGAACTTGCTCTGCACGATATGACCGCGCTCGCACCGATTGTCACCGAAGCGGGCGGGCGCTTCACCTCGCTCGGCGGCGAGCCCGGCCCCTTTGGTGGCGACGCCCTCGCCACCAATAGCGCGCTGCATCACACCGTGCTCAACGCCCTCGCCTCGCGGTAGGGCACACTCCTCTCCCCGTGCCCCTTACATGGGGGGCACTTCAGCCGATAGGACGGTTGAAGTGACGGCATAGGGGGCCAGATCAGTCAATGACAAACGTCCTGATGATGGTTGCGTACGCGGCGTCTGTAGTGACGCTCGCTGCGCTCGGCGTCGCCCTCGTGCGCGGCGGACGCTTCACGCCCGCGCGGGCAACCCTGCTTGCGCTCATCGCATCGACTTTGCTCTGGATAGGCGAAGCAGCGTGGCGACTGATCGTGCAACCCGTGGACCCGACGCTTGCGGTCGCATGGGCAATGCCTGCCGCAGCGATCACCGTTGCTTCGGTCCGCATGCTGGTGCTCGCCGCGAGCGACGCCACGTGGAAGGCGCGCCCGCTCACGGTCCTGACGTTTGGCGTCCACCCCGCCGCGACCGTGATGGTCGCCGCCATGCCCGAGCTGCGCGCTCTCGTCGTGGTCGCCAATGCGGACGGCAGCTTTTCCTACGGGCCCGCTTTCTGGGTGCACCTTGTCGTCAGCTACATACTGTTGGGCGGTGCCGCCCTCCACATGTACGGCGCCCGTGCGCGCATCCCGGTGCTGGCGAAGCACCGCCCCGCCACCATGATCATCGCGTGGGCCGTGCCGATGTCCGTCAACCTGATGCGTACTTTCTTGGGCCAACCCGGCTCGGCCGACGTCACCCCGATTGGCCTCACACTCACCGCAGGAGTTTTGTACCTGGTGGTGGTGCGTGGCGGCTTCGCAGACCTCGTCCCGATCGCGCGGGCGCAGGTCTTCGACCAACTCGTGGACGCAGTCTTCGTGATCGACGCTCGAGGCATACTGGTGGATACCAATGCGAAGGCACGGTCGATGGTCGGACTCGACTCGCGGCCGACGCTCGCCCTCGGCGTGTCGCTCCGGGATGCGTGGCCCGCGATCGCTGACGTGGCGGACCTTCCCGGCGAGCACGATGTCGTGTGCCACGGCGAACCCCTGGTTCTCCACATCGCGACCAGCAACCTGACCGACCAAGGCGGCAGGCAACTAGGGCGCGCCATTCACGCGCGGGACGTCACTCAAGCCACGACGCAGCGGCGGGAACTGGCGCGCATGCACAACGAACTCGCGCGTGGGGCGGAAGCCAACGAGCAGTTGCGTGCAGAACTCGCGGACCAGGCACTGCGAGACGTAGGCACCGGCCTGCACAACCGCCGCTACATCATGGAGCTTCTGCCCGGGATGGTTGAGCGGTGCGAAAAGGAAGAGATGCCGCTCAGCATCGTGCTGATCGACCTCGACCACTTCAAAGATGTCAACGACACGTGGGGTCACTCGGTCGGCGACCGCGTCCTGGCCGTGGCCGCGAGGGCGATGCAGGCGGCCACACCGCCAGGCCTGATTGCGCGGTTCGGCGGCGAGGAGTTCATCGTCCTGTTGCCCGGGATGACGGCAGACGAGGCCGCCGTACGCGCCGACGCGATTCGCGCCGCTTGCGCCGCTGTGGAGGTGCGCACGCGCGAGGGTGTCATCACGTTGACTGCCAGTGCGGGGGTGGCGGCGGCCGCTCCCGGCAACATCGACCCGTTTGCCCTCATCGACGCGGCCGATGCGGCGCTCTATCGCGCCAAGGGAGCCGACCGCAATCGCACGTGGGTCGCGACCGCAGACGAACCGAAGACCTAGCCTTCCAGCACCTCGGCCAGGTCGTACCACAGCAAGTAGCGGTCGGCGAGGCGCTCGGCGGCATCGTCATCGCCTTCGAGCGCGGCGCGGGTGTCGACGGCCGCTTCGTCCTCGTCCACAAACACGCACGCGATCGATGCGGCGTCCAGCCGGCCTGCCACGCGCACGGCGGCCGGATGGGTGGCGCCGTCTGGAACGGCATCGGCGCGGGAGACGTCGGCAGCAATGACGGTGCGCAGGCGCGAACCGAGTTCGAGCGCAGATGCCATTCCCGCCGCGTCGATCGCGAACTCGGTCAACTCTTCCTCGTCGAGCTCGGGCATCGCGTCTCTCAGCACGTCGGTGACGGCGTACGCCCGTTGCGGCTCCCATTGACCGGAGGTCTGCAGTGCAAGCTCGTCCGTCGTGGCCGGGATATAGACCCTCATGACTCCAGTGTGGCGCGCGGCGACCGGGACCGCTTGACGGCGCGCCCGCTACGCCCGGCTGGGCACCGCCGCCTCGTCCCGCCCCCTGCTGGGCTCTGCTGTGTTTTGTCAACTTGAAGTCGGCCATTTGAGCGATAAAAAACCTGCCAGTATGGCACGGTTTCCGGCCATTTGATCAGGGTGATCAGAACGGCCGGTTTTTGGGGTCGTTTCGTCGCCCTGACCCTCGGAGTAGCGGTGTTTGTGGTGGCCCGACCGGATTCAGGATCGAGGTCGGC
>Ga0314774_1001958_pt1 | contig 12266 bp, 7 predicted proteins | sample MetaGCBIA2018_FD_204515 | JGI IMG/M metagenome (GOLD analysis project Ga0314774, IMG submission 204515) | Cryopeg brine microbial communities from Beaufort Sea near Barrow, Alaska, United States - CBIA 2018 | ecosystem: Environmental > Aquatic > Marine > Coastal | place: USA: Alaska | collected... | reverse complement strand
CGTATCACCGCCGCCCAATACAACCACACGCTTGCCTTTGAGATTGATGAAGTCGTGTTCAGACTTCTCAAACCCCAGGTTACGGTTGACGTTGGCGATCAGGAAATCCAGCGCATCGTGAACGCCGGGCAGATCTTCACCAGGAAAGCCTCCTTTCATATAGGTATAGGTACCCATACCCATGAAGACAGCATCGTACTCCTCGAGCAACTGGTCGATTGTCACATCGTTGCCAATCTCGGTATTCAGACGAAACTCGATACCCATCCCCTCAAAAACCTCACGCCGACGCGACATGACCATCTTCTCAAGTTTAAACTCAGGAATACCGAACGTCAGCAGACCACCGATTTCCGGATTACGATCGAAAACGACCGGACTGACACCCGCACGCACCAGAACATCCGCGCAACCAAGACCGGCAGGGCCAGCACCAATAATAGCTACGCGCTTACCGGTGGGTACCACATGGGATAAATCCGGACGCCAGCCCATCGCAAAGGCTGTGTCAGCGATATATTTCTCTACCGAACCAATAGTGACCGCGCCAAAGCCATCATTCAGCGTGCAGGCACCTTCGCAGAGACGGTCCTGCGGGCAGACCCGACCACAGACTTCCGGCAAGGTATTGGTCTGGTGCGCCAGTTCAGCGGCCTCGAGTATATTGCCTTCCGATACCAGCTTGAGCCAGTTAGGGATGTAATTGTGTACTGGGCATTTCCACTCGCAGTACGGATTACCACACTCCAGGCAACGATGTGACTGATCAGCAGCCTGCTCGGGCTTGTACTGTTCAGCAATTTCGACGAACTGTGTCTTGCGTGCTCGCAATGGTCGCTTCTGCGGATCCTTGCGGCCCACATCGATAAACTGGAAGTCGTTGTTCAAACGGTCAGCCATAAATAAACCTCTTAGCAGCAGCGGCACGCCAACGGGGCACCGCTGCAAACATTCACCTTGGGGCCAGGCCCGATCAAAAAGATCAGGCCTGATGCCAGACAATCACCTTATTGCGGGCTGGCTCGAGTGCTGCTCAGCAATGCACCGAGGCTCGCAGCCTTGGGCTTAACGAGCCAGAAACGACGGATGTAATTATCCAGGTTGTCGAGTACTTCGGCGCCCCAGGCGCTGTCTGTTTCTGCCACGTACTCAGTCAACACCATGGTCAGGTAGCTACGATAGGACTCCATAGACTCGCTGGAAATCCGATGCAATTCGACCAACTCATGATTCAGTTTGTCGAAAAAGCTATTGTCCTGATCCAGTACGAATGCAAAGCCACCGGTCATACCCGCACCAAAGTTATGGCCTGTCGTACCCAGCACGCAGACCATTCCACCAGTCATGTACTCACAGCAGTGATCACCTGCGCCCTCAATAACCGCGTGGCAACCTGAGTTACGCACTGCGAAACGCTCACCCGCACTACCAGCTGCGAACAATTTGCCGCCAGTTCCGCCGTAAAGGCAGGTATTGCCGATAATTGCGGTTTCTTCCGAGCGGAACGGACTGCCCTTGGGCGGCACTATAACCAACTTGCCACCGGTCATGCCCTTACCGACGTAATCGTTGGCATCGCCCTCGAGATACATGTGCAGACCGCCAGCATTCCAGACGCCAAAGCTCTGCCCAGCAGTACCCTTGAAACGATAGGTTATCGGTGCACCAACCATACCCTGGTTGCCGTGCACGCGGGCAATCTCACCCGATACACGCGCACCAATCGAGCGGTCACAGTTCGTCAACTTCATCTCGAACTCACCGCCGGTCAACCCGTCGATACCCGCACGGGCAAACTCGACCATCTTCTCTGCAGTAAGACCTTTGTCAAACGGCTCGTTGCGCGGTGACTGGCAATACTGTGGCTTGTCTGCCGGCACATCTTTACTGAACAGCAATGGCTCAAGATTCAGGTTCTGCTGCTTGCTGGTGTTACCCGGCAAGATTTCCAGCAGATCCGTCCGTCCGATCAGATCCTGCAAATGAGTGACGCCCAGCTTGGCCATCCACTCACGCGTTTCGGTCGCGACGTAGGTGAAGAAGTTCATCACCATTTCCACGGTTCCGATGTAATGATTGTCGCGCAGGTGCTTGTTCTGCGTAGCCACACCGGTCGCACAGTTGTTCAGGTGACAGATACGCAGGTATTTGCAGCCCAGCGCGATCATAGGTGCAGTGCCGAAGCCGAAGCTTTCAGCGCCCAGAATAGCCGCCTTGATCACATCGAGGCCCGTCTTAAGACCTCCGTCGGTTTGCACTCTTACTCTGCCGCGCAAGTCATTGCCGCGGAGAGTCTGGTGCGCCTCGGACAACCCCAGCTCCCACGGCGAACCGGCATAACGGATTGAAGTGAGCGGTGATGCACCCGTGCCGCCGTCGTAGCCGGAAATGGTGATCAGGTCGGCATACGCCTTGGCAACACCAGCGGCGATCGTACCGACGCCCGGCTCCGAAACCAACTTGACCGAGACCAGCGCCTTGGGATTGACCTGCTTGAGGTCAAAGATCAATTGCGACAGGTCTTCGATCGAATAGATATCGTGATGCGGCGGCGGCGAGATCAGCGTCACACCGGGTACCGCATAACGTAGCCGAGCAATCAGCTCATTCACCTTGCCACCGGGCAGCTGCCCGCCTTCACCTGGCTTGGCGCCCTGGGCTACTTTGATCTGCAACACATCGGCGTTAACCAGATATTCCGGCGTCACACCAAAGCGCCCGGAAGCAATCTGCTTGATCTTAGAGCTGCGGGTAGTACCGTAGCGGGCGGGATCTTCCCCACCTTCTCCAGAATTCGAACGCGCGCCCAAACGATTCATTGCCTCGGCAATTGCCTCGTGAGCTTCCGGCGAAAGCGCTCCAAGCGAAATACCAGCGGAATCAAAACGCTTGAAAATACTTTCCAGCGGCTCGACCTGATCGAGATCGACAGGTGTCTGGTCATCGCGTAGACGCAGAAGATCACGCAGTGAGGCGACCGGACGACTATTGACGAGGGCAGCGTACTCCAGGTACTTGTCGTAGCTGTCACCCTGAACCGCGTCCTGCAGTGTCCTCACCACATCCGGGTTATAGGCGTGATACTCGCCACCAAAGATGAACTTCAGCAGGCCGCCCTGCTGAATCGCCTTGCGGGGATTCCAGGCTTCTTTCGCCAGCAGAGTCTGCTCCATGTGAAGATCACTGAAGCGGGCACCCTGAATACGACTCACCACTCCGCGGAAACACACGTCAACTATTTCGTCAGCCAGACCGACTGCTTCGAACAACTGAGCGCCACGGTAGGACACGATGGTGGAAATACCCATCTTGGACAGAATCTTCAGCAGGCCCTTGGAAATCCCCTTGCGATAACTCTTGAACACTTCGTACAGATCGCCGATAACTTCGCCGGTGCGTATGAGGTCGCCCAGCACTTCGTAGGCAAGGTACGGATATACAGCCGTGGCACCGAAGCCGATCAGCACAGCGTAGTGATGCGGATCACGGGCAGTCGCGGTCTCGACCAGGATATTACAATCGCAGCGCAATCCCACCTCGATCAGATGGTGATGTACCGCACCAACTGCCAGTGCAGCGTGCACCGGCAACTTGCCTTCTTCGATGTAACGGTCACTGAGTACCAGCAGTGTTTTGCCCTCACGCACAGCGGCCTCGGCCTGCAAGGCAATACCCTTGACTGCTTCGGACAAGGGCATATCCGCAGCCACGTTCAGCTCAATACGCTGGACGGCGAAGCCAGGACGATCCAGATTCATCAAGGTGCGCCACTTGGCAGGCGACATCACCGGGCTGCTTAGGATAGCTCTGTTGGCGTGCTCTGCGGTCTCCTCAAAAACGTTGCGCTCGGCGCCAACACAGGTCTCCAGGGACATCACGATCGCTTCACGAAGCGGGTCGATTGCCGGGTTGGTGACCTGAGCAAACTGTTGTCTGAAGTAGTCATAGACTGAACGAACGCGAGTCGAGAGCACCGCCATGGGTGTATCGTCACCCATCGAACCCACCGCTTCCTGACCATTTTCGGCCAAAGGACGCAGCACCTGATCACGCTCTTCGAACGTGACCTGGAACATCTTCATATATTGCTTGAGTTGTTCCGGGTTGAGGAAATCCGAACCATGATCGCGATCATTCATGGTGGCTTGGATACGCAGCGCGTTTTCCTTCAGCCACTTGCGATAGGGATGACGTGACTTCAAACGACCTTCAACGTCAGTGGTGTGCAGCACTTCACCGGTCTCGGTATCAACCGCGAGTATCTGACCCGGTCCTACGCGACCCTTGCTGATCACATCTTCGGGCTGATAATTCCATACCCCAATTTCGGAGGCCAAGGTGATGTAGCCATTTTTGGTGACCACATAACGGGCCGGACGCAGACCATTGCGGTCAAGCAGACACACTGCGTAGCGACCTTCTGTCAGTACAATGCCGGCCGGACCATCCCAGGCTTCCATGTGCATCGAGTTAAACTCATAGAACGCCTTCAAATCGGCATCCATGGTTTCAACGTTCTGCCAGGCAGGTGGAACAACCATACGAATAGCTCGAAACAAATCCATGCCGCCAGCCAGCAGCAGCTCGAGCATGTTGTCCATGCTGGACGAGTCCGATCCGGTAACGTTGACGATCGGTGAAATACTGTCCAGATCGGGTAGCAACTCGTTAGTGAACTTATTCCGCCGGGCGTGCGCCCAGTTACGGTTGGCCGTAATGGTATTGATCTCACCATTATGCGCAACCAAGCGAAAGGGCTGGGCCAACGGCCATTTGGGCAACGTATTGGTAGAAAAACGCTGGTGAAATACGCTGATCGCGGTCTCCATGCGTTGATCGCTAAGATCCGGATAGAATCGGCCCAGATCAGCCGGCATCATCAAACCTTTGTACGAAATAACCTTATGCGAAAGACTGCAGACGTAAAAGTCGGCGTCAGACTGCATAGCAATCTCGGCCTTGCGGCGAGCATAGAACAGCTTGACCCCGAACGCCTGTTCATCAATACCTTCGCCGGAAACGAATACCTGTTCAATGCGCGGCATGCAGCTTAGCGCGAGCGGACCCAGCACGCTGCTGTCTACCGGAACTTCCCGCCAGCCGAGAGAAACCAGGCCCTGGCTTTCCAGCGCGGCGTCGAAAGCCGAGCGTGCGGAAGTGGCGGAGGCATCGCTGGCACCCATGAAGACCATGCCCACGGCATACTGATCCGGCAATGCCGCACCCAGTGACTCCTGAGCCACCTCGCGCAGGAAACGATCAGGCTTCTGAATTAGCAGACCACAGCCGTCACCGGTTTTGCCGTCTGCGTTGATTCCGCCACGGTGGGTCATACACGTCAGAGCTTCAATGGCCGTCAGTAACAAGTGGTGGCTCGGCTCGCCCTGCATGTGGGCGATAAGGCCAAAGCCACAGTTATCCTTGAACTGATCAGGCTGATATAAACCTGCTTTCATAGGCACACTCTCAAATGCTATTAAATTCAGACGCTTACGAGATTCAAACGAGACTGGATCTGGCTCGGCGCCGGACAAAAGGACGATAAGTGTACACAGCGGTTCTTATGCCCACAATTTTTTTTAAGCGCAGGGTGCCGCATTAACGTATCCAAATGTCGTAAATACGAAACATTTAAGCATAATGGCCACCTGTTAAATCGGGCTGGCACAGCGCACCAACCCTATATCATCGACTCAGTCGAGCGATTTTTGTATGTCAGCCATTGCGCGCGGCCAGGGATTACCACGCCGCATAGATTCCGGTAGGACCGATACGCCCTGCTGAGCCTGCTGCCGATTGGCGTAATTACCCTGAGTCACAACGAACCAGGGTTTGCCCTGATACGTGGTTTCAAACATCCCCAGATCAGCCACACCGGAATGAGCAGCAATAAACCCTTTTGCGGCTTCGCGACGCTGCGATCCGAGCACCTGCAGCACGTAATTGCCTGCTGCGCTCGCACGATACCAGTCCGCCCCATGAACACCCGAGCTCGCAACAGGCTCAACTTTAGGCGGTTCGGCAATGGGCACCGGAGCCGCTTTTTGAGCAACCGATTTAGTATCCGCCGGCTCTGCAGTAACACGACTATCACTGTCCGTCGCCGGCATAGAAGCGCCAGCACTCGGCTCAGTGGCTGGTTGATTGCTCGGAAAAAGATTAACCGTTGCCAAGCGCTCTTCACTTGAAGCTGATGGCGCCTTTTCGGCAACAGCCGTCTCAGGCTCTGAAACCGTTTCGCGCTCCTGTGCCAAAACAGCAGCTCCGGGCTTTGAGTTCAGTTCGGTCAGTTCTTCAAGCTGGGGGTCGTCGCTGACCGTGACCGATACCACTGGGTCAGGTAATTCCAGGACAGTAGTGGTTGGCGCCTCCTGACGATCGCCCATAAACCACGCAAACCCGATACCTATCGCCACCAGAACCACAGCAAGAATTGATTTCAGCGGCAAACCTACGCCTCGCGCCGTGACTGGCGCATCATGTTCTTCCATGGCGTCCCGCATTGATTGCCTTGCTGCTTCATTGACCCGACCAGGCCAGCCACCGCTGTGTCGGTGAATCCACTGAATCTGTTCTTCATCCAACAGCTCTATGCCCTGTCCTGCCGCATCTAGCCGCTGTGCGATGTAATCTCGGGTCTCATCTAAGGAATAAGCCTGTAGAGGTATCTGATGCAGCCACTGAACGCCTTCCTCCTCCGCATCGACACGATCCAGGGCCGGCTGAATACTGTCGTCGGCAAACAGAAAGATCCGCATTGGCGATTCAGCCCCGCCCAGACGACTGAGATCGACCAACTCCTGCAGCGCTCCCTGCTCCATAAGTTGTGCATCGTCAACAATCAGGTACAGATTTATGCCAGTGGCATGTAATTGCTCGGCTCTGAGCATAAGCGCTGGCGCATCTCTGCCACCGGCGTTTACCGCCTGGCAGAAAAAGGAGATCAACGCAGCATCGCCCGAACACTCCCGCGCAGTGGTTACTACGCACTGAGTCGTATCTTTATTGCTGCTAGCCAGAAGCACCTGTCTTAGCAAGGTCTTGCCACTCCCTTCAGGGCCGGTTACCAACAGCAACCGATCGCCATAGCGGGCAAGATGATGCAACTGCGCCAATACTGTCTTGCGCTGGGGCGTGAAAAACTTAAACCCCGGGGTCCTCGTCGCAAAGGGATCGTGGCTTAACTGATAATACTCTTCGATACTTTCAGCGCCGCTCAACGCACTCATGCTCATTTCCTGTCGATCTGTCATGATTGGACTTCCGCAAGGGTTGCCTGCAAGGTTTCTGAATCAAACTCGGCTGTTACCACCGCTTCGCCGATGGCTTTGAGCAATACCAGCCTCAACTGGCCATCCAGCACCTTCTTGTCTACTGCCATTAACTCGATAAAGTCGGCGGGACTCATTGATGCCGGCGAACATATCGGCAGACCTGCAGACTTGATGATGCGAATCCCCCGCTCGGCCTCCGCCTGATCGATCCACCCGATCCGTCTAGACATGCTAAGTGCCATTACCATGCCTGCACCAACCGCCTCACCGTGCAACCACTGACCATAACCCTGGTGCGCTTCGATCGCGTGCCCAAAGGTATGCCCCAAATTAAGGATCGCACGAACACCACCCTCGCGTTCGTCCGCCGCTACAACTTCTGCTTTGGCTTTACAGGATCGGGCAATCGCCTCGGTTACCAGGTCGTGCTGCAATTCACGCAGCCCGGCCATATTGCTTTCCAGCCAGTCGAGAAACTGTGGATCTCGTATCAGACCGTATTTAATCACTTCAGCCAGTCCCGCACTTATCTCTCTGGGAGGCAGAGTGATGAGGCTTGCCGTATCGATGATAACCGCCTGGGGCTGATGGAAGGCCCCAAGCATGTTCTTGCCGGCCGGATGGTTGATGCCAGTCTTGCCGCCCACGGAGGAATCCACCTGCGAAAGCAGCGTTGTCGGAACCTGGATAAAGTTGACACCGCGCTGATAGCAGGCCGCGGCAAAGCCTGTCATATCACCAATCACGCCACCACCCAGTGCTATCAGAGTCGTTCGTCTGTCGTGCCGCTCAGCAAGCAGGGTATCGAAAATCTGCTGCAACGTTGCCCAGTTTTTATAAGACTCTCCGGTAGGGAGAACAACAGTCGATAACTGATAACCCTGCAAAGTTTCTTGCAATGCTTTCAGGTACAGAGGTGCTACCGTATCGTCGGTAACAATGCAAACCTGCTTTCCGACGATAAAAGGAGCAAACAAATCACGCTGCCCGAGTAGGCCAACGCCGATAAATATTGGATAGCTGCGATCCCCTAACTCGACCGTCAGTTGTTGCATATTAATCTCTCCCAAACGAATCCGGCAAGAATACAACAGACAGCGCCATAGTGGGCACCCTGTGGCTGCTCTGAGAGCGTGCAAATAAAATGGGGTAGTTCAGGGATCGGTTTCGAGCAGACGACCTAGGATGGTATTCACGACCACTTTTGGACCGCGCTGGTCAGTATCGATGATGATATCTGCAATCTCACGGTAGAGAGGGTCGCGTTTTGCCATCAGTTCGCGCAATACCCGCTCAGGATCGGCATTGAGTAGCAGAGGTCTTTGCCGGTCTTTGGACGTTCTCTGCAGTTGCTGATCCACGCTGGTACGCAAATAAACAACCAACCCGCTCGCTGAGAGTGCCTGTCGGTTAGCTCCTCGCATAACCACACCGCCGCCAGTGGCTAACACGATACCGTGCTCGCTCACCAATTCAGCAATCATTGCTTCTTCACGCTCGCGGAATCCCTCTTCTCCCTCAACATCAAAGATCCACGGAATATCAGCCCCAGTGCGAGCCTCTATTTCACGATCAGAATCCTTGAAGGGGTATTTGAGTTCCTTTGCAAGTAGTCGCCCGATGGTGCTTTTGCCTGCCCCCATCGGGCCTACCAGAAATACATTGCGCAATGCGATTACCTTGCCACGGTAATTGCGCCGTTCTTGATGATGCGCGGAGTCAAGAAAATCAACAGCTCAGACTTGCTCTCAGAAGTAACATCGCGGCGGAACATCTTACCCAAGACGGGCAAGTCGCCCAGGAAAGGAACCTTCATTTGGCTATTTTGTGTCTCGCTGGAGAACACCCCACCAATCACGATAGTTTCACCATCACCCACCAGAATCTTGGCGTTGACTTCATTCTTGCGAATGGTCGGCACGCCATTGACCTCATTGGTGAAGTCCGGCTCGTCCTTGGTGACGATAACCTCCATGATCACCTGATTGTCCGGCGTAATCTGCGGAGTCACTTCCAGAGACAGCACCGCTTCAGCGAAGGCAGTAGTTGTTGCACCGCTGGAGCTCGCTTCCTGATAAGGAATCTCGGAACCTTTGAGAATCTTCGCGGTTTCCTTGTCGGAGGTGACTACTTTGGGCTGCGAAATAATTTCACCGTTCCCTGTACTTTCCATGGCAGATAGCTGGAGATCAAGAATCGCATTATTGGTTATAAAGCCGATACCAATACCCGAAGTTGCCCCAACAACACCCATGTCAACGAAAGGCGCATTCACTGCGGGAGTAGGCATAGCTGCACCGCCCGCGCCGCGGCCAAACGTTTCAAAGCGGTTGCCCAGATTAACATTACCGCCCCAGCGTACCCCTAGCGCCTTATCAAAACCTACGTTGGCTTCCACGATACGCGCTTCAATCATGACCTGACGAACCGGTATGTCCAGCTGCGCAACAATACGGCGAAGCTCGTCTAGCTTCTGCTGAGTTTCGAACGCAATGATACTGTTAGTACGGTCGTCAACTGTAATTGATCCACGTTGCTCGCCGTCAGCGGCGGTAACCGATGCAAAAAGACTGGCTATATCGGAAGCGCGTGCGTAGTTGACTTGAATAAGCTCGCGACGCAAAGGAGCCAGCTCGGCAATCTGCTGTTGTGATTCCAATTCTTGCCGTTCTCTGGCGGCAATCTCAGCAGCCGGAGCTACCAGTAGCACGTTACCGATCTTTCGCTTGTCCAGGCCTTTGGTCTTGAGCACCAGGTCGAGCGCCTGATCCCAAGGTACATTCTGCAGCCGCAGAGTAATGTTGCCCTGCACTGTGTCACTAGCCACCAGATTGAGATCCGTAAAGTCAGCAATTAGCTGCAGAACTGAGCGGACTTCAATATCCTGAAAGTTCAGCGACAACTTCTCACCGGTGTAAGCGAAGACGTCAGCGTTGCGCTTTTCGGATTCGGTACGACTAAGCGGCTTGAAACTGACGATCAGGCGCTTGTCGGTCTGGTAAACCAGGTGCTCATAGAATCCTGTCGGCTCGATGTTGACGATGGCATTGCCATTGCTGCTCGACGCATTCACAAAATTAACTGGAGTGGCGAAATCAGTGACATCCAGACGAACCCTGAGTGCATCGGGCAACTGTGTGTCAGGAAAGCTCAAGCGAATCTTGCCACCCTGATCTTGGACATCTACCCGAACAGAGGGGTCGGAAAGATCAATAACAACGTTACCTTCACCCTGATCACCACGCTGGAAATCCAGACCGAGGATCGCCGGGCCACCCATCATTGCCTTGCTGGAAACTACGGGTTCGGAAGAGGCGCGCCAGTCATCTGGGACAACAGCAGGAGCAGCCGGAGCCGACGTCGACGTCGCGCTGTAGCCGGGCGCATCACCTTCACCTACTAGTACGTAAAGATCATTACCGTCGGTTCGAGTGGTATAGGGGACCAGGCTCGTGAGATTGATGATAAGGCGAGTACGATCGTTGGCTTCAACCACCGTAAGGCTTCTGGCGTTACCCATGCCTAGCTCGCGATTGCGCGAATCCAGTTGACTCTTGACACCCGGCAGGTCAATTGCAATCCGTGCAGGTTGCTCGATGGTATAGCCCTTCGGGACCGACGTTACCGGCTCGTCAAAGCTGAGCTTGAGCTCGACCCGTTCACCAGGCAACGAAGCCACGTCGAGATTTTGGAGGTTGGCCGCAAGGGCCAATGGGCTCAGCAGCGCAATAACGGCGGCGAGCGAAAACTTCTTGGCTAGAGGCATTTGATTGCGTTCCACGCTTGACTGTTTACAGTTCATGATTTCTCTCCCTGGTTGACTTATCCGCGCTCAGGCAAGCTGAGCGTTCTCGGGCGCTCCAACCAACCGCCTTCCCCGTCCGGGACGATTTCGACTACGTCGACACGGCCTTCTTCGATCGCAATAATGCGGCCGTGGTTGCGACCCAGATAGTCACCCATCTGCACCCTGTGCACACTGCCATCACCGCGAACAAGCGCTTGAATGCCGCCGCCGTCACTCAGGGTTCCAACCATCTCAAATCCCTCGATATTGAATCCTTCGAGGAACTGTTTGACTCTATCCTCATCTGGCTTGATATCCTGCGAACCCCGCTGACGCTGTGTCACATCGATGCGAATGGGCGGCTGGAAAGGACTGCGAAGCGACGCAGCACTGTAAGTGAAAGCCTCATAAACCTTGAAGCGAGGCAGCGGCTCAATATTACCCGCCGGTTTAGCTCGGGTCTCTGCCATGAAAGCTTGCAGATCGGCGTAACCGCTATCACCGCAACCGCTCAGTAGCAACGATGGAAGAAGGGCCAGGGCCCATACACGCTTGTGCATGATCATTGCTGGCCTCCTGTGTCGTTATAACGATAAGTCCGAGCGAGAATGCTCATCTTCAATAGATCTGGATTGCCCTCAGTCAAGGGCGCGATAGTAAAATCATGAAGTGTGACGATACGTGGCAAGCTGGCGATGCTGCTGACGAAGGTGCCCATATCATGATAGTTACCTTGCACCACAATACTGATCGGAAGTTCAATATAGAATTGCTTAGCCGTTTCCGGCTGCAATGTAATGGACTCGAACTCAAGACCACTATTAAGACCCATCTGCGTTATATCTTCCAACAGCCCAGGAACTTCAGTATCGCTGGGCAACTGCTTGAGCAGTGTGCCGAAACGTTCTTCGATTTCTACCAGTTGATCTTTGTAAGCCTCGAGATTCGCCGCGCGGAAGGATTTCGCTTCGAAATCTTTTCTCAAAGTAACTTCCTGTGCCTCGCTGCGCTCAAGAACCACCTGCAGGTCCTTGAGGTGAAAGTGATAGCCAGCAAACATCAGAGCAATCAACAGTACCAGGCCAACGATGAACTTGAGGGCCCCCGGCCAGGCGCCGACGTTGTTGAAGTCGATGTTATTGACATCAATCTTCTTGAAACTTTCTACGGATGTAGACAGGCTCATGGTTGCTGTTCTCCCTCAG
>Ga0314774_1001957_pt1 | contig 12271 bp, 7 predicted proteins | sample MetaGCBIA2018_FD_204515 | JGI IMG/M metagenome (GOLD analysis project Ga0314774, IMG submission 204515) | Cryopeg brine microbial communities from Beaufort Sea near Barrow, Alaska, United States - CBIA 2018 | ecosystem: Environmental > Aquatic > Marine > Coastal | place: USA: Alaska | collected... | reverse complement strand
TTGGAATATCATAAATATATTTTCTGCCATTATCATTTAAAACAGGCATATTGTTAAGCATACTTAAATTCACAGATAGAATAGCTGCAGAAAGTGCATATTCCGATGTATAGGCAAAATTTATTGAAGGTGAACCTCCGTTTGTATGACCTCCTGACGCAACTATTAGGTAATCTTCTCCATTCACTGTAATAAACTCTAACCCATTGGTAGCATGATTTTCCTCGGACCTTGGGAGACCTCTTACCAGGTCTACCTCATCCCAAGTGTTTCCATTCCAGGAAAAACGAGTTATAACCCCAGAATTAGTGTCCAATCCTAGATCACCATTTCCACCACCACCACCACCGCCTATACGGAAATCGCTTGAAGTTGCATATATTATTGGATTTGTAGGCGTTCCTGCTAGAGTGAGACCGGTGAATTCCCGATAAGTTGAAGTATCTGTACTCCCATCATCATTATGATTTTTGATATTATTTAACCCAGTTAAAAATTCCGCAGAGGTAACAGTGTAGTTATTTCCCTCAATACGATCAATAGTATAGATCTTGATTGTTCCAGTATATTCTGCAACATAGAGCCTTCCATCTGGTCCAAACATTAGTGAGGTTCCATTGGAAATACCTCCAAAGCCATTAAAATTTAAATTGCTTTGAGAAAAACTCTGTGCCTGAATGTTCAAAGCATTGAAGGTTAAAATTAGCGATATAAATAGCACCTTCAATAAACCTGTTTTTTTGTAATGAAAATCGACCATGACTTAAAGTTTAAATTAATGATGAATTTTATAAATGATCATAGAGTTGTCTATGCACCACTTCAATTTGGAATTAGGATTTTAATTAAATTCTTGTTTTTAAATTAAAATATATTTTGGGATGAATATTGGGGAAGTCGTGGAATATTGAGTGACAGTATAAAATATGCTATCTTAAGAAGGATGCATATTATTTGCACTTTAAAAGGATGGGGAAGATAAAATTGGAATTATTAATTTGAAGTGGGGTACTTATGTAATTTTTAAATTTTTGATCTTATTTACAAACCATTTAGTTTGTTTAAAGCATATTTTAGATCTGGTATGTTCTTGTAAATTTATGATAAGGCTGTCACGTTGGATTTAAAAATAGGAGGATTTAAGTATGAATATTGTATGTATCTATTATGACCTGAAAGTATTAAAACAGATGGATCTTATTTTTTGATTGAACAAAATGATCTTTTATAAAATACTGTTGGTACATTTTCCCTATCCCTTCCTCAATTTCAATTTTATGATACCAACCCATTTTTTGAAGCCTAGAGAGATCAGCAACTTTTCTTAATGTTCCTCGGGTTAACTATTAAAGACAAGATCTCCTTTAAAATTAATTAACTCCTTGATCAGGTGACTAAGATCTTTGATTGAAATTTCTTTCCAGGTCTTATATTAATATGACAATTCCGAATTTATTTTCCTCTATTATTTTTATTAGAAATGAAAAATCAATTTTATTCATAATAATTATACCAGCAAAACCATTTCTCTATAATGAAGTATAATAAACCTGTTTTTTACAAGAGGATCCAGATAAAGGTGGTCTATCCTTTATTGAACAGGGAGGCTCTACTTTTTATTCCGTGAACTATGTCCTCTTTTTTCAAAAGCAATTCACTTGAACAGGCTCCATCTTGTCCGGTAACACCTGTAATTAATGCTACTTTTGGTGATGTTTTTCTAGTATTTATATCTTCCATAAATTCCCAATAATGCGAACTTATAATCAGGATCCGAGATTTTTTATCTCATAAAATTGTTTCTAAAACATATTCTGGTCATGGCTCCGCCCGTTGAGTCCCATTTTGGTCTTTCACTGAGAAAAAATTAATTATTGATAATAATTTCACGCTACTCCATAACAAGGAGCTAAAAAATTCTTTTAAATACTTTTTTTTGGGGAAACCGAATAAACTTTCGAATTTCGGGTAAAATGTGGGGGGGGATCGATTAAAGGTGGGGAAATATTTTATTCGAGATGTTAAAGTACTGCAAAAGCAAGGAAGTCAAAAATATTTTCGATATAATACTTAAATATTAGTTAATTAGAATTATTGCTTTTACTCCATTAAGAAATAAAAAACTGCCTAAAACCATCAGTTTTTTATTTCTTAATGGAGTTTTATTAACTTATGTTTTGTAGGAATTTACGACTACGTGTTAAAAATATACAAGAATATTCCCAATTTAATTTTAAACTAGCTCAATTTCAATTCCAACTTTTCAGACTACCTCCCGGATCTTAACGGTAACAGTACAACCAAGACCTAATAACACTAGCCGCATTTTATTTTTACCTACATCTTTTATAAGCCCTTCCTGATCTTTAAATACACCTTTGGGAATCGTCATTCTATCCCCTGGAGAAAAGTCGGCTACTGTCATTTCCATCACATTGTCATCCTCAACCCAATTCCTAATAGTTTGTATCTCATCTTCCTTTACATTCGCCGGTTTGCCAAGCCAGAACAAGTAACGCACCACTCCTGGGACCTCAAAAACCTGCTCGCGATCCTTTTCTTTCAACTTCACAAATACATAACTGGTAAATAAGGGTGTGTTTACTATCTTTTTTCTGTCACTCCACTGTCTAACTTCCGAAACCATTGGACAATACACTTCAATTCCCATTTTTTCGAGGCTAATGGCAATCTTTTTTTCATTTCTCGATCTGCAATATAAAACGTACCATGACATAGACTGAAATTTTTGATGAAGGCAGGAAACTATAAAATCCTTAGGCCATATTAATTTTTTATCATTTTTGAAAATGAATCATTTAAATAACAACAGTTTAAATGTAGCAAATCTAAAGTTAGCTTTTTGAAAAGATATCAGATCATTTGATTATTGCTCCGGGGTCATATTTAAATCAGAATTATGAAAATTATATCTCACAGAGTTTGAATTTCCCCTTAAAATGAATAAAAAAAAGGAGTGTTTTCATTTTGATGATATAGTTTTTGATTATGCTGCATATCATACTGGATTTTTTGATTAATTTTGCAGAGTTTTCAACTCAAATTTATTTTGCCCATGCTTTCCATATTTCCAAAGCGATATTCCTTATTAAAAGCTTCTATTATATTGTTTTTAAGTCTTTCATTTTTTGTAAGGCTCATATTTTTAATTTGGAATTTTAACCAGACAACTACCGGATTTATTGAAATTCTTCAGATTTTTGGGGTGGGTTTTTTTTATGACCTGGGAACTGTTTCCTTTTTTGCCCTGGTTTACGCCCTGTATCTGCTCTTGTGGCCAATGAAGTTCTATGGGTCACTTCCCGATAAAATCCTCACCTATTTTGGCTTTACCCTGGCTATTCTTATCTATTATTTTTCCTTCTTTGCTGAAATTACCTTTTGGGACGAATTTCAAATCCGGTTCAATTTCATCGCTGTAGATTATTTGATCTACACCTATGAAGTTGTTAAAAATATCAACGAGTCTTATCCTTTGCCAATTTTATTATTGATCATGGGTGGATTGGTAGGCCTTACCATTTATTTATTTGAGAGAAACGGGATTTTTAAAACTACTTTTAATAATACAACCCCTTTCAGTAAAAAACTGGTTCCTTCTATTATAATAACTGGTGTAGTAATCTTTTTTTCTTTCATTATTACCAGCAAATCGGCTGAATTGACCGAAAACAAATACAATAATGAACTTTCCAAAGCAGGGATTTATTCATTTTTTGCAGCCTTCAGAAATAATGAACTGAGCTTTCCTGAATTTTATAACACCATTGATCTAAAAACTGCTTTTGGGATTGTGAACAGCAAACTCACAAATCAAAATTCAACCCCAATTCCTAACGAAAACAGCATATCCCATTTAATATCTAATGAAGGTGAATCCCAAAAACCCAACGTAATTTTTATATGTGTTGAGAGTTTGAGTGCCGATTTTTTAGGAAGTTTTGGCAATACTGAAAATTTGACGCCTACCCTGGATTCTCTTGCAAATACTAGTATTTTGTTTACCAATTTATATGCTACCGGGACCAGGACGGTTCGTGGAATGGAAGCTATTACACTATCCATTCCTCCCACTCCCGGAAGAAGTATTGTAAAACGCCAAAATAACCAGGGGTTGTTCACAATTGGAGAAGTTTTTAAAAAGGAAGGATATCAAAACAATTTCTTTTATGGAGGTGATGGCTATTTTGATAATATGGATAATTTTTTTAGCGGAAGCGGTTTTAATATAATCGATAGGGGCCGTGGTTTTTTACCATCCGGGGATATCACCACTACACGTACCAATATTGAGGATGAAGAGGTTACTTTTGAAAATGCCTGGGGTGTTTGTGATGGGGATACATACCGAAAAGTGATCCAACAAGCCGATCTTGCTTATGCCAATAAAAAATCCTTTTTTGATTTTATCATGACCACTTCAAATCATAAACCCTACACCTATCCCGATAACAAAATCGATATTCCATCGGGAACAGGAAGAAATGGCGCAGTAAAATACACCGATTTCGCCATTGGAGAATTTCTGAAGGAAGCAAAATCAAAACCCTGGTTTGAAAATACCGTTTTTATAATTATGGCCGATCATTGTGCCAGCAGCGCCGGAAAATGGGAATTAAATGTTTCCACTTATCATATTCCGGCAATGATAATCAACAGCAAAAAGTTTCAGCCTCAAAAAGTCTCAAAATTAGTCTCACAAATCGATCTTTTTCCTACCCTGTTTTCTCTCTTAAACTGGGATTATAAAAGCAACTTTTTTGGTAAGGATATTTTTGAAATGAAACAGGAAGATGAACGTGCTTTTATAGGAAATTACCGAAAACTCGGATTGCTTAAGGAAAACCGGCTATTGATCCTGGGAGACCAGAAACAAGCCTCATTTTATCAATGGGACTCATCAAACAACAACTTAAAAACCATTTCAACCGATACTTCCTTTTTTAATGAAACAGTCTCTTTTTACCAGGTGGCAGATTATTTGTACACCAATGATGGTTTAAAGGTTTCCAAATAATTTCCATATCATATCTTCATTTGTAACAAAAAAGCACTAAAATATGAAGGGCTTTGAGTTTAAAAGAAATTATAAAAGTGGTCTAATTTTAATCAAAATAACCCAGTTTATACCATTTAAACTTTGGTTTGCTGGATTGTGTGATATGAGTTGACATACAATCCCTGCTAACGGGGAATGTCAAACAGTCCTTAAAGGGCAAAAATTTCAGCGATGGGCAAGGCCTATCGAATAAAAGGCGTTGATTTCAGAAAGCCCTGAAAGAGCGAAATAAAAAAATCGCACGAGGAATAACGCTACCCAATTATCACACTTACGGTGCGAGAATTTTACTTAAATATTTTAAAAGATATTTTTAAAGATTGAATGGTATTATTTGAAATTTAGTCTCATATACGAGCAGTTAAAAACAATTCAGACTAGTACCACTAATAAATTTAAGCCACCTTAATTTAGGCTTTTTAGGCACTCAAAATTTTACAAACTCTTTGGTTATCTTCATTTAGAGAAATAAGAAAAAATTCAGGCCACGAATACTTTGCTGTACAAAAGGTAAAAACTTCTTAATTCATAAATTCAATACAAACTGGGGTTTTTACCTCCAGGGGTTCCAAATACGGGCTTAGTTCTCCATTTTTGGGATCAATTTTAAAAATTGAAATAGTATTGGAATCCTGATTTGCTGCGTACAGATAAGAACCATTAGGAGAAATGGCAAAATTTCGGGGAGTTTTTCCAAGTGTTGATGTGTAACCTACACCTTCCAATTTTCCCGAATTCTCATCAATTCTGAAAGCAGCAATACTGTTGTGACCGCGATTGGAAGCGTACAGGAACTTTCCTGAAGGATGTAAATGAATATCTGCAGCCGAATTTTTATCGGTAAAATCATCCGGAAGCGAAGATATATTTTGAATTAATTGTAACCCCCCGGTTTCATTTATCCCAAAAACACTGATGCTACTGTTTAATTCATTAATGGAATAAGCAATTTTATCATCTTTTGAAAAAGTAAAATGCCTTGGGCCGGCACCCTTTTCGAGTTCCAAAAATGGTTGTTTGTTGAGAGTTAATAGTCCTTTTTCGGCGTCAAAATCAAATATCCGGATCTTATCATTTCCCAGATCGGCTACATAGGCGTGTTTATTATTTGCTGAAATGCTTACTGAATGGGCGTTTGAGCTTTCCTGATTGTCCAAGTTGATCTTTTGCTTTTTTTCAAGGCTGCCATCCGCTTTCTTTTTATAAACAACTACTACCCCACCCACGTAATTGGAAACAAAAACAAACTCCCCGGTTTGATCCATTGCGATATGACAAGGAGCATAACCTTCAGTAGAAAGTTTTCCAGTTTCGGTGAGACTGTGATCGGGATTAATTTTATACGAATAAATAAATCCGCTCGCGGCATCATTTCCACCTAATTCACTCACGGCATATAAATATTTATTGTCTTTCGAAGCCTTTACAAAAGAAGGATTAATGATCTTTGCAACAGTGGCGCCAAACTTAAGGCTGCCATTTTCAGGATTTTGATACAAAGTATAAATTCCATCGGCCTGCCCGTTTACATGACCTTCCTTTTTAGTGTAAGTCCCTGTATAAATTGTGTTTAAGTTCATTTCATCATTTGTATTTTTACCTGAATTCCGACCACATGAAAAACAGGCAAACAATAGTATTATAGATAATCTCAAGAAAATTAATTTCATTCTATTTTATTTAAATTTTGAATTATTAAAAACAACTTTTTATATCCACCTTTTCTTTCTGAAATAATAAAGCATCAAAAGAAAAATCAGGATCATAATTCCCCAAAGGACAAAATAACTGTATTTCCATCGCAATTCGGGAATATATTCAAAATTCATCCCATAAACTCCGGCAATAAAAGTGAGTGGTATAAAGATCGTGGCCATAATGGTGAGCACCTTCATTACTTCATTCATTCTGTTGCTGATGGTTGTCATGTACATTTCCATAAGGCCCCGGGTCATTTCCCTGTAAATATCAATGTTTTCAGAAACCTGAATAATGTGATCGTATAAATCCCTGAAATAATTCCGGGTTTTTTCTTCAATTAGATTATCCCCCAGTTTTTCTATCCGGCTAAGTACCTCACGAAGTGGAAAAACGGCACGTCTTATACGCAAAATAGTACGTTTTAATTCCTGAATTTGAAAGGTGATCTCATCACTGGCCTGAGTCTGAAATAATTCTTCCTCCAGGATTTCAATTTTTTCACTGATGTTATCTATCACCTCAAAATAATTATCAATAATGGCATCAAGCAGGCAAAACAATAAATAATCGGCACCTTTGCTGCGAATGCGTCCCTTGTCATTTGTAATTCGGTCCCGTACACCTTCAAATACATCTCCATCGGATTCCTGAAAAGTAAGGATATAATCTTTTCCCACTACCAGGCTTATGTGTTCAATGACAAGACTTTTTATATTTTTATCAGAATTTTCCTTAGGGAAATAAAGCATTTTTACCACCATGAAAATATAACCCGGGTATTCGTCTATTTTTGGCCGCTGATTGGTATTTGAGATATCTTCCATTAAAAGTGGATGCAACTCATAATACTTGCCGAGTTTTTCAATTTCCAACGTGTTGCTAAGTCCGTCAATATTGATCCAGGTAACTTTGTCGGGATTTTCAAATTTGAATGCATCTTCCGGACGAGTGGATTCGTAACGTTCAAAATTTTCCTTGTTATAATCTATGACCTCCAATTTGGTTTCCAAAGATTGCTTCCTGCCAATGTAAGTAACGGTCCCCGGTATCTGATTTAAAGCTTTTTTGGATTCCGGCCTTCGTAACAAATGCCTTTTGCGTTTTGCCATAAACTGAATGTTTCTATAAAAGTATAAAAGATTTATTTAGTCCTGAAGCAACGGGAGTGAATTTGTTAATTTGCGACGCGTTAATTCGGGAATTGTTAATTCGATTCCTAATTTTTGAGAGTTGGTGATCTTTGATTATGGATTAATTCTAACTTTTTTTAGTCTTGGTTCCTGGTTCCTGACTCTTTTTTTCCTTTTTTCTAGCCACTAATACACGAATGTTTATTTATTTGAACTAATTTACCTAAACCTTATTTAGTCTTGTTTCCTGGTTCTTGTCTCTTGTTTCCCCTTTTTTTCTCTATATTCTCTTTTCTATTTTCTTTTCTCGTTCACACAAAATCTCAATACTATTTTCTCTAAATTCGCAAAATGGAGGAAACGAAACTTTTTAGCTGTCTTAAAGAATATTTTGGGTACGATAGCTTTAGACCTTTGCAAAAGAAAATAATCGATTCTGTTTTTGAAGGGAATGATAATCTGGTGATAATGCCTACAGGTGGCGGAAAATCAATTTGTTACCAGTTACCCGCAATTTTATTGCCTAAGATTACCCTGGTAATTTCTCCCTTAATTGCCCTGATGAAGGATCAGGTGGACGGACTTGTAGCCAATGGAATTAACGCGGCTTTTCTCAATAGTAGTCAGACAACCTCAGAACAACAGGAAATTTTTCAACAGGTCGACGACAATTCGCTTAAACTTTTATATGTAGCACCGGAAAGTTTACAGGTAATTGATAGGTTTTTAAGCGATGGAAAAGTGAGTTTGATAGCAATAGATGAAGCTCATTGTATTTCAAGTTGGGGTCATGATTTCAGGCCTGCTTATACCCAATTGGGCTATTTAAAAAAGCGCTTTCCCACTACCCCACTCATTGCTTTAACCGCTACTGCCGATAAAGCCACAAGAAAAGATATTTGCGACCAGTTGAATATTCCGGCTGCAAAAAAACATATAGCTTCTTTCGATAGAAAAAATCTGAGCCTGGAAGTGCGTCCCGGCCAAAAGCGCTTGGAACAGATCGTGCAGTTTCTAGAGTCCCGTAAAAATGAAAGTGGGATTATTTATTGCTTAAGCCGTAAAAACACGGAAGATGTTACAGCCAAACTGAAAGCGAACGGATTTAAAGCCGAAGCATATCACGCTGGTTTAAGTCACAAGGAGCGAACAAAAATTCAGGATAATTTTATCAATGATAAAAAGCAAATAATTTGTGCTACCATAGCCTTTGGGATGGGCATCGACAAATCGAATATTCGCTTTGTGATCCATTACAATATGCCAAAAAACCTGGAAGGTTATTACCAGGAAATAGGTAGATCGGGACGTGACGGCTTGCCGAGTGATACTATTTTGTTCCACAGTTATGCCGATGTGGTGATGCTGCAAAAATTTGCTGAAACCTCCGGAAATTCAGAAGTTCAATTGGCAAAACTGGAGCGGATGAAGCAATATTCTGAAGCTTTAACCTGCCGAAGAAAAATTTTGCTCAGTTATTTTGGGGAACTAAAACAGGAAGATTGCGGCAACTGCGATATTTGCCGGAATCCGCCCGTTTTCTTTGACGGTACACTTATTGCCCAAAAAGCTTTGTCCTGTATTTATCGTTTAAAAGGAGAAGAACCCATAACCACAGTTATAGATGTACTTAGAGGTGCGCAAAATGAATCGGTTCTGGAAAAAAATTACCAGGCTTTGAAAACCTACGGTGTGGGAAAAGAAATTTCCTGGCACAACTGGCAACAATACATTATTCAGCTTATCAATTTGGGTTTTGTGGAAATTGCATTCCACAAACACAATCGATTGCAGCTTACAGCTTTTTCTAAAACGGTGCTTTTTGAAGGAGGAAAATTGCAGTTGGCCAAAAACCCTGACCTTAAGAAAATCCGGGAAAAGGAAGAAAAACCTGTCCGCAAAAAAGACAATTCCCTGTTTGAACAGCTTCGCCAACTTCGCCTGAAACTTGCCAAAGAAGAAGGGATTCCTGCGTATTTGATCTTTAACGATGCCACCCTGAAGGAAATGGAAAAAGAACGCCCGATGACAGACGAAGATTTTATTGAAATCAACGGAGTAGGCAGAAAAAAAATGCAGGATTACGGATATCAGTTCATTAAGGAAATAATCGCCTTCAATAAAGAAAAACGCGTCACAAAAAAGGCGACCAAGGGAAATACCCATAAAACTACCCTGGAATTTTATAACGAAGGTTTAACTGTGGAAGAGATCGCCCAAAAACGTGGCCTTTCCGGCACCACAATTTATTCACATCTCGCAAAATTATATGCGGACGGTGAAAAAATAGACCTGAATAAATTTGTTTCCAAACCAGATCTGGAAGCGGTTAAAAAAGCCAAAATCGAACTCGATAACAACAAGGGTTTAAAACCTTATTATGAGCATTTTGAGGAAGCCATGGATTATTGGACCATCCGACTTGCATTGACCATTTTGGAAAACGAAGATTAACCATCTTCAAATCATCAAATCATCAAATTATTTTATTCAAATTATCACATTTTCAAATTAATTTTTTTCATTCAAATTCAATCTTGTTCAAAATTAAACCCGAAGCCGGCGCTATGGAATTTATAACCCGGGAATTTTCGGGTTTCAGACTTTCCTCAATATCGGTGAGTTGCAATTCCCCTTTTCCTAACTGAATAAGGGCGCCCATCATCAGGCGAATTTGGTTTCTCAAAAATCCCGCGCCTTGAACCCTAAACACATAACTTGTTTTCGGAAAGAAATTGGCGGTATAAACCTGGTTTTCAGTGATCTCAGATTTTATTATGATCCTTTCAAATACAGTGTTTTCAGAAGGTGCTACACAATAATTTTTAAAATTATTAGCCCCTTCAAACAATTTTGCACCGGTTTTCATCAAATCTATATTGAGATCCTCCTGAATTGTCGCCATAAGCGGGGCACAAAAAGGATGGTTTTTCTCACCAAAGGAAAAGAGATAGAGATATTCCTTTAATTTAGGATTTTGAATAATATTAAACAAATTATCAACTTCCTTAATACTCGTTGCCAGGATATCCGGAGGTAAATTTTTATTGAAAAGGCTCATGAATGCTGGGAAATCCTCCAATGGCTCATCGTATAAAAACAACTCAAACGCCCCCTCATTGGCAGATACCATAGCATCGGTGCGGCTGGAGCCAAGAATCTTTGTCTGGCGCTCCGGCAAAACAAATTTCATGGTTTTTTTAATGAGCCCTTCCACGGTTTTTAAATTGGGTTGACGTTGCCAGCCGTGTAAACGGTAGCCCAGATATTGTATTTTTATCAGGTAATAATAGCGTTTTCGCTGCAAAGTAGAAGTTTTGGGGCGAAGTTAGGGAGAAAAATCAGTTTGCCGTTTTCTGTTTGAGGTTTTCTGTTTTCAGATTTCTGTTTCATCATCATTCAAAGCCTAAGTGTCAAAAGGTCGCCACAAAGAGCCCTGAGTGATGGAATGAAGAGCCCGGATCTACTTTTTGCCTCAATATTTCACCCTAGATAGGGTGATACTCCTTTTCTACATCGCTGGTGAAGAATTCCCTTTTTGATATCCCGCCCCTTCAGGGCTCATGAGATGTGTACTTTTTCATCGATGGGCGTTGCCCATCGTTAATATCTTATGCCCTTTCAGGGCTAGTTTCTTCTAAAAGTTAGTTCAGAATGACAAAAATCCACCTTGATATGTCATACTGAACGCAGTGAATCCCGCGTTCCAATTGGACGAATCACAATTATAGCACTTTTACCCAATCGTATTAATCATTTTCGATCACTCCTTATAAGGATTCTTCCTCACCCAAAAGCTCGTTCAGAATGACAAATAAAATGTAGTGGCTCATTCAGAATGACAAAAAAAGAGGATTGGCATGTCATTCTGAACGCAGTGAAGAATCCTTCGTTCCAATTGAATTCTTACTTTTTTGGTCTTGACTCCTGGTTCTTGACTCTATTTTCTATTCTCTTTATTCTAGCTTCTAACATCTCGCCTCTAACTTCCCAAAGCTTCCCTCAAAACAGAAACCGGATGTTTTGCCTCTCGTTTTGTTCCATCAAAGATCTGATGTCTGCAACTGGTTCCGTTCGCCGCGATAATTGTTTCTGATGGACTTTTTCGAACCGCTGGAAACAAGCTTTGTTCCCCGATGTTCATACTTATTTCGTAATGCTCTTTTTCGTAACCGAACGAGCCTGCCATCCCGCAACAGCCGGAGGAAATAATCGTGACCTTGGAATTAATTGGAAGGTTAAGTATATCAAAAGTTACCGCAGAATTGGATAATGCCTTTTGATGGCAATGCGCATGGATCTTAATATTCTTTTCTTCGGAAGTAAATGAAGATGCTTTTATATTCCCTGCAACGATCTC
>Ga0314774_1001954_pt1 | contig 12287 bp, 6 predicted proteins | sample MetaGCBIA2018_FD_204515 | JGI IMG/M metagenome (GOLD analysis project Ga0314774, IMG submission 204515) | Cryopeg brine microbial communities from Beaufort Sea near Barrow, Alaska, United States - CBIA 2018 | ecosystem: Environmental > Aquatic > Marine > Coastal | place: USA: Alaska | collected... | reverse complement strand
AAAATAAATAGATCCTTATTGGTAAATAATAATTATTTAGATGAAGAATTTATGAAGATTTTTGATGTACAACAACTGGCTGAAGCAGATAAGATAACTATTAAAAAACAGGGGATCACCTCTGAAATGTTGATGGAACGCACTGCTACCTTAGTCTATAACGAAATTCATTCCAGGCTTCAAGGTGCCCAAATTCCTATCAGGATATTTTGCGGTATTGGAAACAATGGGGGTGATGGGTTGGTTGTTGGTCGTTTGTTGTTGGAACAAAATTATAATGTGACTATATATGTTGTAAATTATAGCAATGCGCGATCAAAAGATTTTCTTGCCAATTATAATAAGATAAAAGATATTTCCTCCACCTTGCCAACCTTAATAAATGCCAAGGAGGATTTTCCTGAATTATCTGAAGAGGATTTTATAATTGATGCTATTTTTGGAATCGGGATTAACAGGCCACTGGAATATTGGGTTGCCCAATTGGTAAAATATATCAATAAATCCAGGGCATTTGTAGTTTCAATAGATATGCCTTCTGGTTTGTTTGCAGATAAAACCCCTTCTAAAAAGGATGCAGTTATTAAAGCAAACCTCACCCTCACTTTTCAGGCTCCAAAATTGGTTTTTTTTCTTCCTCAGGCAGCCGAATATTTGGGGAATTTAAAAGTTCTGGATATAGGTTTGGACAGGGAATATTTGGATAAAACTTCTGTAAAAGCATTACTTATTGACAAACAAGAGGCCATTACTTTCTATATACCCAGGAAAAATTTTTCACATAAAGGAAATTACGGGCATAGTTTAATAATTGGCGGTAGTTATGGCAAGATTGGGAGCATTTCACTAACAGCAACAGCTGCTTTGCGATCCGGTGCAGGATTGGTAACTATTTATGCCCCAAAATGTGGATATCAAATTTTGCAAACAGTTCTTCCTGAAGCAATGGTACTTACCGATAAACTTGAAAATGAACTCTCAAAAATTGAATTTGAGATAAAGCCGGATGTTATTTGCTTCGGAATGGGTGCCGGAACCTCCAAAATTACCACAAGTGCGTTTAAAGATTTATTGGAAAAAACAAAAGATCCAATGGTTATAGATGCCGATGGGTTGAATATTCTTTCCAGAGAAAAGGAATTGCTGAAGCAGGTTCCGGAAAACTCGGTTTTAACCCCACATCCCAAGGAATTGGAACGTCTTATGGGGAAATGGAAGGACGATTTTGAAAAACTTGAAAAAGCCAGGTTTTTTTCAAAAAAATATAAATTGGTTATAGTCATTAAAGGGGCTCATACCATAACTGTATCGGGCGATAAACTATTTGTCAACAACACAGGAAATCCAGGAATGGCAACAGCGGGAAGTGGTGATGTACTTTCCGGGGTAATAACTGCCTTGATTTCCCAGAGTTATGAACCTGCGATAGCCGCGGTTTTTGGAGTTTATCTACACGGTAGGGCAGGAGATATTTCTGCTGAAAAACTTAGTCATCAGGGAATGATTTCCGGTGATATCGCAAAAAATATAGGAGCCGCATTTTTAGATTTGTTTAAAAAATGATGGGGAAAGTGAATAAAATTGAAAAATATAGGGTTATTTTAGCAATTGTTTAATATCCAGTTGAACCTTATAAAAAGGTTCACTGGTTAGCGAAATAAGTTTAAAAAAAAGACTTTACTTCTAAATTGCCATATATTTTATGCAGTTTAACGGTGTAAATAAAATTTTTGATACCAATCAACATCCTATTTTACCTATGAATTCATTTCATTATATCAGTTCTGCAGTTTTAGACTTGCATGTACTTTACGATATTATTAACAATAAGAAGAAACTGGATTTAAGCGATGAAGCCAGACTAAATATTGAAAAATCAAGGCATTACTTAAATGAAAAGACTAAACAAAACGATCTTCCTATTTATGGGATCAATACGGGTTTTGGTTCTTTATGCAATGTAAAGATCGCTGCTGGAAACCTTACCCAGTTGCAACAAAATTTAGTGATGTCCCATGCTTGTGGAACAGGTAACCTGGTTTCCAAACCAATTATCAGGCTGATGTTATTGTTAAAAATTCAGTCATTAAGTTATGGAAATTCAGGAGTAAGCTTGCAAACAGTGGGGCGCCTGATGGATTTTTATAATGAAGATATCTTGCCGGTAATTTATGAACAAGGATCCCTGGGAGCATCGGGAGATCTTGCCCCCCTTGCACACATGTCTTTACCATTATTGGGAAAGGGCGAGGTTTATTATAATAATGAAAGGATAAATGCTGAATCGGTTTTGAAAAAATTTGACTGGGAGCCAATTGAATTGCAATCCAAAGAAGGTCTTGCACTTTTGAACGGTACACAATTTATGAGTGCCCATGGGGTTTATGCGCTATTGGAATCTTATAAACTTTGCTATATGGCCGATGTAATTGGTGCAGTTTCCATAGATGCCTTTAATTGCAATATGTCCCCGTTTAATGAACTGGTACATATGGTGCGACCACATAGGGGCCAAATAAAAACGGCAGAACGTTTACGGGAATTTTTAAAAGGAAGTGAAATAGCAGAAAAAGAAAAAGAAAATGTGCAGGATCCCTACTCATTTAGGTGCATTCCACAGGTACACGGGGCTACAAGGGATACTTTGGCCTTTGTGAGAAAAACCTTTAAAACCGAAATCAATTCTGTGACGGATAATCCAAATATTTTTATTGAAGCAGATAAGATCATTTCCGGAGGGAATTTTCATGGACAGCCTCTGGCATTGGGTTTAGATTATTTGGCAATCGCTATGGCAGAAATGGGCAATATCTCTGAACGTAGAATTTATCAATTGGTTTCCGGCTTAAGAGGTTTGCCAACTTTTCTGGTAGAAAACCCTGGTTTGAACAGCGGATTTATGATCCCTCAATATACGGCTGCAAGTATTGTGAGTCAAAATAAGCAATATGCCACGCCCGCAAGTATAGATTCTATTGTATCTTCCAACGGGCAGGAAGATCATGTAAGTATGGGCGCCAATGGAGCCACCAAACTTATAAAAGTGATAGAGAATATTTCCACCATTCTGGCTATTGAACTTTTTAATGCTTCTCAGGCATTGCATTTTAGGGAACCCGCAAAAACTTCTCCTTTTTTAATGGAGCTTTTGGATGCATTCAGGGCTGAAGTGCCTATTTTGAAAGAAGATCAGATAATGTCAGATCATATTCGTCACGCAAAGGGGTTTATTGCAAATTATATGATTGATCAGGATTTGCTGTTTGATTAATTTAAATCTTATATTTTATCCAATTGATAGCCTCTTCCAGTGTTTTGAATATTTCAAATGAATTACTGCCTCTATAAAACTGGCTTTCCAGGATCGCATTTTGTCTGCACACAGGATTTGTAGTAACCACGGCAATTGCTTTTAAATTGGGAGTGCTTGCGGATTCCAGATAAACCATAGGATTAACTCCATAAGAATTTACCCGATTTGAAATATAACCATAGGAACCATTATTAAAAGTTTTCCTTCCAATTTCCAGGAGTTTCCTGTTTTGTTCAACATCAAGTAAAATTCCTTCATTCAGTTCTGCAATAAGGATATTATCGTCAAAAGTTATCTTGGCAAAATCTAATTTTAATTCGGTATTGTTCATAAAATTGTAGGGAATAATATGCCTGATAAAGGTAAGGATTATATTGGGTTTTATTTACTTCTTAAAAAACATGCCAATTTGGTTATGGAATTGAATTTTCAGTAAATGGAATTATAACGCAAAAAAAACTGCATTAAAGCTAATTTATTTAGCTTTAATGCAGTTTGAATTAAAAAATCAGATTTATTAAGATTCGGTTTCCTTAGCGAATTTTTCAATTTTAATTGTAAGTTCGCCTTTATCTTCATCAAGATCCATAAATATTTTATCACCTTCAGATAAATGTGATGTGATAATTTCTTCAGCTAACGCATCTTCAATATATTTTTGAATTGCCCTGTTTAAAGGTCTTGCGCCATATGCTTTATCGAAACCCTTATCAGCAATAAAATCTTTTGCCTTATCGCTTAGGGAAAGGGAATAGCCAATACTGTGGATTCTTTCATATAATTTTGAGAGTTCTATTTCAATAATTTTTTGAATATCATCTCTTTCCAACGAATTAAAAATAACGACATCGTCTATTCTATTGAGGAATTCGGGAGCAAAAGCTTTCTTAAGCGCGTTTTCAATTACACTTTTAGTATTGTCATCAAGTTGAGAGCGTTTTGCAGCGGTTCCAAATCCAACACCCTGACCAAAATCTTTCAGTTTACGGGACCCGATATTTGATGTCATTATAATTATGGTGTTCCTGAAGTCGATTTTCCTTCCTAAGCTATCGGTTAAATAACCATCATCCAACACTTGCAACAACATGTTGAAAACATCGGGGTGGGCTTTTTCAACCTCATCAAGCAATATAACTGCATATGGTTTACGGCGTACTTTTTCAGTTAATTGTCCGCCTTCTTCATATCCAATATATCCCGGAGGTGCTCCAATTAACCTTGAAATGGCGAATTTTTCCATATATTCACTCATGTCAATTCGTATGAGAGTATCCTCATTATCAAATAATTCCCTGGCAAGTACTTTTGCCAATTGGGTTTTACCAACGCCTGTTTGACCTAAGAAAATAAAGGAACCAATAGGTTTATTTGGATCTTTCAATCCTGCACGGTTACGTTGAATGGCTTTTACAACCTTATTTACCGCATCGTCCTGACCAATTACTTTTGCTTTAATTCGCACTGGAAGTTCAGCCAGTTTTTTGATTTCGGTTTGTGCAATCCGGTTTACAGGAACTCCCGTCATCATCGAAACGACATCGGCTACATTATCTTCAGTAACGGTTACCTTATGTTTTTTAGATTCAACTTCCCAATTTTCCTGGGCTACAGCTAACTGTTTTTCAAGGTTCTTCTCATCGTCCCTAAGTTTGGCAGCTTCTTCGTATTTTTGTTTTTTTACTACCACATTTTTGCTTTCACGCACTTCTTCAAGTTTGTGTTCCAATTCCAAAATTTGCTTTGGCACTTCAATATTAGTTATATGTACCCGGGCACCAGCCTCATCTAAAGCGTCTATAGCTTTATCCGGAAGAAACCTATCTGTTAAATACCTGTTGGTCAATTTTACACAAGCATCAATGGCCTCGGGAGTATAACTTACATTGTGATGTTCTTCATATTTATCTTTGATATTATTTAAAATTTCAATTGTTTCTATTACAGAAGTAGGTTCTACAATTACCTTTTGGAATCTTCTTTCAAGAGCGCCATCTTTTTCGATATACTGTCTGTATTCATCCAAGGTTGTGGCACCAATACATTGAATTTCCCCTCTGGCCAATGCCGGTTTGAACATGTTGCTGGCATCCAGACTTCCAGTGGCACCACCGGCACCTACTATGGTATGGATTTCATCTATAAAAAGAATTATATCGTCATTTTTTTCCAATTCGTTCATTACCGCCTTCATGCGTTCTTCAAACTGGCCGCGATATTTTGTACCTGCAACAAGACTTGCCAGGTCAAGGGTTACTACGCGCTTGTCAAAAAGGATCCTTGAAACTTTACGTTGTACAATTCGAAGCGCCAAACCTTCGGCAATTGCCGATTTTCCAACACCGGGTTCTCCTATCAGCAATGGATTGTTTTTCTTACGCCTGCTTAAAATCTGGCTTACACGTTCAATCTCCTTTTCCCTTCCTACTACAGGGTCGAGTTTATCAATTTCGGCCATTGCAGTAAGATCTCTTCCGAAATTATCCAAAACCGGGGTCTTGGATTTCTTGTTGGTTTTTCCGGTACTGCTGCTAAAGGGGTCGTCCTTGGATAAATCCTCAGAACTTGTATCGTCATCAGAAAATGATTCAGCTCTCGGAGCTTCAATATAATCATCTTCGTTTGTGATCATATATTTAAATTGGTCTTTAACCCCATCATAATCTATATTCATTTTATTTAGAAGTTTAGTAGTTGGGTCATTTTCATTTCTTAAAATACACAATAACAAATGAGCGGTATTTATAGAAGCGCTTTGAAATAATTTAGCCTCTAAAAAAGTGGTTTTCAATGCTCTTTCAGCTTGTCGGGTAAGGTGCAGGTTCTTTTTTTCGTTAGAAATTCCTGATACACCGGAATTAGCAGGGTTTAATATTTCTACTTTACGCCTTAATTGGCTCAAATCTATGTCCATGGCGTTCAATATATTTATGGCCTTACCGTCTCCATCGCGAAGCAAACCAAGCATGAGATGTTCCGTTCCAATAAAATCGTGTCCCAGCCTTAGGGCTTCTTCTTTACTGAAGGCAATGACGTCTTTAACTCTGGGTGAAAAATTATCGTCCATATTATTTTCCTTTCTCTTTAATTTATTTTCATTAAAATATTCAAAAATTATACCTTTTAATGAGTCGTTAGCTAATAGACAAAATAACTTTCAATTATCAAAATGGAAGGTAACGAACTTATCAACGAAAACCGCCTAAAAATTTGTTAATAAAATTTGTTAAAACAAAGGCATTTACCCCTTAAAACATTGGCGAATTGCGTAAATTGGCACGTTATATTTTTGAACTAAAATAAACTAATTAATATGGCTGAAGGAGAAAAGTTAATTCCTATCAACATTGAAGATGAAATGAAATCGGCTTACATCGATTATTCGATGTCCGTCATTGTGTCACGTGCACTGCCTGATGTACGTGATGGATTGAAACCCGTACACAGAAGGGTTTTATTTGGAATGCATGAATTAGGAATTAGAGCTACCGGTTCTCATAAAAAGTCAGCCCGAATCGTTGGGGAAGTATTAGGAAAGTATCACCCACACGGGGATACTTCTGTTTATGATGCGATGGTGCGTATGGCGCAAGAATGGAGTTTACGCTATATGCTGGTGGACGGCCAGGGTAACTTTGGATCTGTAGATGGAGACAGTCCGGCTGCAATGCGATATACCGAAGCTAGGATGCGCAAAATTGCCGAGGACATGTTGGCTGACATCGATAAAGAGACAGTGGATTTCCGCTTAAATTTTGATGATACCTTAGAAGAACCAACCGTATTGCCTACAAGGGTGCCGAATCTTCTGGTTAATGGAGCCAGTGGAATAGCGGTTGGGATGGCTACTAACATGCCACCCCACAACCTTTCAGAAGTAATTGACGGGACCATAGCTTATATTGAAAACAACGATATTGAAATAGACGAACTTATTACTCACATAAAAGCTCCCGATTTCCCAACAGGTGGAACGATCTATGGATATGATGGAGTACGGGAAGCCTTTAAAACAGGACGGGGTCGCGTGATGGTAAGGGCAAAATCTACCTTGGAAGAAGTTAATGGCAAGGAAGGAATCATAGTTACCGAAATTCCTTACCAGGTGAATAAAGCCGATATGATCAAAAAAACGGCCGATTTAATCAATGATAGAAAGATAGAAGGTATTTCAACTATTCGTGATGAATCTGATAGAAACGGAATGCGTATTGTGTATATCCTTAAAAGAGATGCCATTCCAAATATTGTCCTGAATACACTCTATAAACATACTGCCCTTCAATCCAGTTTCAGTGTTAATAATATCGCATTGGTTAAAGGACGTCCGGAGATGCTCAATCTCAAGGATATAATCTTTCATTTTGTAGAACACCGCCATGAAGTAGTGGTGAGAAGAACCCAATATGAACTTCGAAAAGCAGAAGAAAGAGCACATATTTTAGAAGGATTAATTATCGCTTCCGATAATATCGATGAGGTGATCGCCCTGATAAGATCTTCCAACAATGCCGAAGAAGCCCGCGCAAAATTAATTGAACGCTTTAAACTTTCCGAAATTCAGGCCAAGGCAATTGTAGAAATGCGATTGAGACAACTTACCGGACTTGAACAGGATAAACTTCGCGCTGAATACGATGAAATCTTAAAAACAATTGAAGATCTAAAGGATATCCTGAACAACAAAGGACGCAGGATGACTGTTATCACTGATGAATTGCTTCAAATTAAAGAAAAGTATGGCGATGCCAGAAGATCTGTGATCGAGTATGCTGGTGGCGATTTGAGTATTGAAGATATGATCCCGGATGAGCAAGTGGTAATTACCATTTCACATGCTGGATATATTAAAAGGACATCCCTTAACGAATATAAAACACAAAACCGTGGGGGAGTAGGACAAAAAGGTTCTACCACTAGGAGTGAAGACTTTTTGGAATACCTGTTCACAGGGACAAACCATCAATATATGCTCTTTTTCACTCAAAAAGGAAAATGTTTCTGGATGAGGGTATATGAAATACCTGAAGGAAGTAAAACTTCCAAAGGAAGGGCAATTCAAAACCTGATCAATATTGAACCGGGAGATAATGTGAAAGCATTTATATGTACCCAGGATTTGAAAGATGAGGAATATATCAATAATCATTTTGTGATCATGGCCACCAAAAAAGGTCAGGTGAAAAAAACCTCTCTGGAACAATATTCAAGACCCCGTGTAAATGGTATTAACGCGATCACCATCAGGGAAGACGATGAATTATTGGAAGCAAAACTCACCACAGGAAACAGCCAGGTAATGTTGGCGATAAAAAGTGGAAAAGCAATTCGGTTTGAAGAAAGCAAAACAAGGCCAATGGGTCGAAATGCTTCAGGAGTGAGGGGAATTACCCTTGCAGATGACAATGATGAAGTGGTAGGAATGATTGCCGTAGACGAATGGGATGCCGATGTTCTTGTAGTTTCTGAAAATGGCTATGGAAAACGTTCCAAACTGGAAGATTACCGGATTACCAACAGGGGAGGAAAAGGGGTAAAAACCATCTCTGTCACTGAAAAAACCGGAAATTTGGTGGCTATTAAAAATGTAACCGATAAAGATGATTTAATGATCATCAATAAATCCGGACTTGCCATTAGAATGAGTATTGAAAATCTTAGAGTGATGGGACGAGCAACTCAAGGAGTTAAGCTTATCAACCTAAAAGGAGGAGATGCAATTGCGGCGGTGGCAAAAGTCATGCAAACCGAAGAAATTGTCGAGAATCTGGATGAGGCAGAAGCCCCTGATTCCAATGATGAGGTTTCAGATGGCACAACTATTGTAAATGATACAGAAGAATAAATAAACATAAAACAAAAACAGAATGAAAACCAAAATTTTAACAATAGCATTATCATTTTTGACACTTGTTGTGATAGCTCAAAAAAGGGAAATCCGCGATGCAGGAAAGGCAATCGAGAATGGGAGTTATGCTGAAGCAAAAACTTTTTTGACTCAGGCAGAACAAAATTTATCTGAAGCAAATTCAAGTTATCAAGAAGATTATTATCTTTATAAAGGACAGGCTTACCTTGGCACAGGAGATAACACTCCGGTTGCAGATTTAATAATCGCTGCTGAAGCCTTCAAAAAAGCACAGGAATTAGGAAGTGATGAAGCAGCCGATGGTTTGGCGGCCATCACCAACAGTCTTGTTCAGAGCGCTATTAAAGATCAAAATGCAGAGAAATACGACAAGGCAGCAGAAAAATTATATACCGGTTATCAGTTAAACAATAAAGATACCTTGTACTTATATTATGCAGCTTCAAATTCTATTAATGCAGGAGACTATGATACTGCCCTTAAATATTATGAGGAGTTAAAAGGTCTTGGATATACAGGAATTGAAACCCAATATATTGCGGTGAATAAAGAAACCGGGGAAGAAGAAGTAATGTCTAAAATACAAAGGGATCTAATGGTGAAATCCGGAGAGTACCTTAATCCGGAGGATCGAATAGTTCCTTCTAAAGAAGGCGAAATAGCCAAAAACATCGCTTTGATATATATCGATCAGGGAAAAAACGATAAAGCTGTTGCGGCAATGGATGCTGCAAAACTAGCCAATCCTGATGATATTTCTCTATTACAATCTGAAGCCGATATGTATTACAAATTGGGAGATAAAGAAAAATATAAGGCACTTATGGAGGGTATTGTTGAAAAAGATCCCAATAATCCAACCATATATTACAATCTGGGAGTAACCTCTTATGAAATAGGCAATGTTGAAGCTGCTATTAAATATTATAATAAAGCTCTGGAACTTAATCCTAAATTGACTGAAGCACGTTTAAATATTGCAGCTGCAATTCTTTCCGGAGAAACAGCAATAGTAGAAGAAATGAATAGCCTGGGATTGAGTAAAGCCGATACTAAAAAATATGATGAACTTGCTGAACAAAGAAAAGGACTATATCGAAAAGCGCTTCCGTATTTAGAAAAAGTACTGGAGGACAATCCTAAAAATGTTGAAGCTATAAGAACCACAATGAATATTTATTACCAGTTAGGTGAGGCTGAAAAGGCAGCAGCTTTACAGGAGAAACTAAATCAAATTCAAGGTTAAAATAAAATTTATTTACAATTTTATAATAAAACAGGCTGCCTTTGGCAGCCTGTTTTATTATATCCATTTAACAATTTCAATATTTAAAAAATACTTGTCTGGAATCCTGAATAAAAGTTAAATTATCTTCTTGATTACCCTTAACTGATGGGTATGCCTATTCAATTCGGTATTAAATATACCGGAGTGATCGATCCTATCAATTCTTACCTTGCCGTGCACGTGGATAATGTAATTGTCCTTCATCATTAATCCTACGTGGGTTATAATACCTTCGGCATTGTCAAAAAAGGCCAAATCCCCGGGCTCGCTTTCTTCGATAAAACTTAGGGCTTCTCCCTGGGTAGCTTGCTGGGCAGAATTTCTAAGTAAGGAATAGCCATTAAGCATATAGACCATTTGGGTAAATCCGCTGCAATCTATCCCAAAAGGCGTTTTTCCTCCCCAAATCGATGGTGCGTTCAAATATTGTAACGCCATTGGTATGAGGTTGGACTTTTCCTTTATTCCTGAAATGACGGCTCCGTCATGTGAATGTTTCAAATGATGGGCATAGTTTAAAACAGCGCCCAATGTTATTGCAGTTAAGTTGCTATTCTCATCTATTAAGTATTCAATTAAATCTGCCGAATATAAAGGTTTTGAATCATTGAGTTCAGAAAAGATAGTCTCAACAATTTTGAGATATTGCCTGTTATCTATCCAGCCTTCACAGGAGTCGAATGCAATTCGAATCCGGCTCCATTTTCCACGTTCCTCAAGAATTTTAAAATGTTCACCATATAAAAGTTGGGTAACCATTTCAGTGGCATCCTCCGGTTGTAAACGAACCGCTACGATGCTAAGATTGCATATTCCGTATTGCATCAAGAAAAGATTGACAAAATTAAATTAGTCTCTTTCAATAATTATTGCAGAAGCGCCACCGCCACCATTACAAATAGAAGCTGCGCCTGTTTTAGCATTGTTTTGTACCAATACGTTCAAAAGGGTAATTATAATTCTAACTCCTGAACATCCCAGTGGGTGTCCCAAAGAAACAGCGCCACCATTCACATTCACATTTTTATCAGTTAATCCCAATAATTTCATGTTGGCTAAACCCACCACTGAAAATGCTTCGTTAAATTCAAAAAAGTCCACATCATCTTTGGTAATTCCAGCTTTTTTCAAAGCTTTAGGTATTGCTTTGGACGGAGAAGTTGTAAACCATTTTGGGGCTTGAGATGCATCGGCAAAACCCTTGATGCTTGCCAATACTTTTAATCCTAATTCACTGGCCTTTTCCCGGCTCATTAAAACCATTGCTCCGGCACCATCGTTTATTGTAGAGGAGTTGGCAGCAGTAGCGGTACCATCTTTTGAAAATACAGGTCGTAAAGAAGGGATTTTATCTATAAATACATTTTTAAACTCTTCATCCTCTTTAATTATTAAAGCCTCGCCTTTTCTTTGTGGAACTTCCACAGGAACTACTTCGTTGTCAAATTTTCCTTCTTTCCAGGCTTTTTCAGAACGTTTATAAGATTGAATGGCAAAGGCATCCTGATCTTCACGTGAAAAATTGTGCTCACTGGCACAAAGATCCGCACACACGCCCATGGCTTTATTGTCATAAGCATCTACCAATCCATCTTTCTGTATCCCGTCAATCATTGTTGCAGGCCCAAATTTTTGCCCACCTCTAAGATGTAAATAATGAGGTGCTAAGCTCATATTCTCCATTCCACCCGCTACAACAATTTCGGCATCACCCAGCATAATTGCCTGTGCGCCTTGCATAACTGCTTTCATCCCACTTGCACAAACTTTATTTATGGTAGTACAGGGAACCGTATCCGGAATTCCCGCACCAAGGG
>Ga0314774_1001951_pt1 | contig 12303 bp, 5 predicted proteins | sample MetaGCBIA2018_FD_204515 | JGI IMG/M metagenome (GOLD analysis project Ga0314774, IMG submission 204515) | Cryopeg brine microbial communities from Beaufort Sea near Barrow, Alaska, United States - CBIA 2018 | ecosystem: Environmental > Aquatic > Marine > Coastal | place: USA: Alaska | collected... | reverse complement strand
TATTTACTTATTCGGGTATTAATCTCATCTCCCCATGAAAACGGATCATAGGCAGTGGTTTTTATTCCTGTTGTAGGTTCGGTTTGGCTCCATCCCATAAATTCCGGTTTGCGTTCAAAGGCTAGCTTGTAATATTCAGATTTTAAATCAGAAATATTGGCTCCAATTTCTTTCCCGAAGATGGAATTGTAAAAGGAGGTCATATGTTCATGTAAATATTCAGGGTCATTGAATTTTTCAATATTATAAGCCATATCCATGAAGAGTTGCATATTGTACTCGGCTGGTTTGAGATCTCCCACATTCAGGATCCACATTTTTTTACTGTTGGTTTTATAGGCTTTCACCATTTCCTCACGTATCAATCCGGGATGGGTGGTACTTAACCACTGATAATCGTGCGGCCGGCCCCAATAGGAAGCGTGGTAATAAACTCCTCCGCCACCTGCTCGCGCACGTTCTTCTTCATTGCTCAGCCTTCTGGTATAGCCATAATTATCATCGGTCCACATAATGGTAATATCTTCCGGAAGGTCAAGGCCATGATCGTAAAGGCCTAACACTTCCTTATACACTGTAAATGCCTGGGGCACCTCAGTTATGGGTTTGTCAATGTTGTTTTCCAGTAATTTTCGCTGATCTTTCAGCACCTTGGAAAGCACTTGTGTGGCCTCTTCCATGTTTTTTACACCTTCCATACCGCTGTCGTGAATTCCGCGTATTCCAAGTGTGTAAATAGCATCCTGGTCTTTTGACTGTTTTACCCTTTCTTCCCAGTATTGATATACATTATCCTCATTGGATAGATAGTTAAAATCTCCCATAGAATCTTTTTCCCATTCATCTACGTTGTTCCGAAGCATAGGCTCTGCGTGGGAACTTCCTACTACAATATGATATTTTTCGGCCATTTCGGGATTTCCCGGGTAGTAAAAAAATGCTTTGGTGCTGGGATGCATTGCCGGCCAGATAGCATTTGCTTTTAAGCGCAAAAGCAATTCAAAAATCTTCGAATAGGTTTTAGGGCCTATATCCCCGGTTTCAGGTTCAAAAGTTTTTGCCGCCCAGGGTTGGAGGCCCCAGTCTTCATCGTTTAAAAAGATTCCACGGAATTCCACTGAGGGTTCCTTTGAAAAGAAATCTTCCTGCTCAATAATAATTTCTTCTTTTTTCTGTACAGGAACATCGGCCCAGAAATACCAAGGAGAAACTCCTATTTTCGCTGATAGGTCAAACACCCCGAAAGCGGTTCCACGCGCATCGGTTCCAGCAATTATCAGGGCTTTATTTGAAGCTGAAAATGGACTGGTTAGAATTTTATACAAATAACTTTCTTTCCGGTTTCTGAAGTCATTTGGCACATCCACTGCTTTAACAAAGCTGGAGATAAAATCAGATTCCAAAGCGCCAATAATTATAACATTTCCTTCTACTTCATTTTTATCGGTAGTGACTTTGGGTTTTTCCCCTGTTACTTTTAAAATATCTTCCGATAATAAGTATGCAGTTATTGAGTCCAGAGAGGAGCCATTTTTGTCGTATAAAATGACCGCTTCCTTGTTTTTGCTAAAAAGTTCAAACCTCTTCATTTGGCTATCCAAAATTTGACCAGAAGCTTGTTGAATAAAAAACAGCATCAATAAATAAAATATCGACTTGATCATGATTTTTTTATTTTTGAAATGGCATTGGTATTTCCTGGCTCAGAAAGGGATAGGATTCTTGTTTTAGATTTTCGGGTTGAAGGAATTAATCTTCATAAAACTCTATCTCCACGATTCTCAACTGCCCCTTTGCATTTGCAGCAGCTTTATCTTTATATAAGTCCAAATCTTTGGTGGGATCTATTTCTGTAATTTCGTTAAATGCATCATTTTCTGAATTGGCTCCAATGAGTTCAATTCTGATATTTTTAGTGAGCACAGGTTCTAAAGGAATGGTTAGATATCCCAAATTCTGCTTAGTCTCTCCTTTATAAACCTCATTACCGTTTGCTAATATTCGAATTGGATAGCTTTTGGTCCTCCATCCGGATAATTTAACGACACATTGGGACACAATTGAAGGCTTTGCCAGTTCGTAATCGATCCATCCGGTACTAATCTTTCCATCGTTGGTCCATTCTGTTCGTTCATTATCATCGTAGCTGTTATAAGCAGCATCTTCATTTGAACCGGTGGTTGTGCTCAGGATAAAAACCGGTGTTCTTTTAATAGTATAGGAAGGCGTTACAGGAGTAGGACCTCGTTGGAGATTTGATGGTAGGCCTTCACCAGGAAGCTGTTCTGAAAGTCCGTTATTGCTGTTATAGGGGAGTGATGTTAATTTGATTTTACTATTTTTTAATCCTTCGGATTTTGCTGTTATAGAAATTTCTCCCGATTTAATCAATGAGCGGACCATTACACGGTTTATTCCGTTAATAACCGGAAGGTCTTCAGAAAGAATATTATTATTTGGTCCATAGGCTAGACCTCCTAACCAGGTTGCGGGACCGGTAATTTCAAAACTTATATCTGAATTATTCGTAGGGCAGCGGTTTCCCTTAGCATCAACAACCTCAACATCTATTAGGGCAATATCGGCTCCATCTGCCCTAAAACCTTCCGGTGATACCCTGGATGTTAATTTTATGGCAACTGGTTCGCCTGCTGTTACCAGTTCTGCCTGGCTCAAAATATCGCCATTTTCATTATAGCTAACTGCCTTCAGAGTTCCTGGTTCCCATTGAATGTCCTTAAACGTAAATAAGAAATTTTTGCTCCTTTTTCCAAAACCTATAGATTTCCCGTTCAATAAAAGTTCCACTCGTTCACCTGTTGAAATTACGTGTAGATCTTTCACGATCGTATCACTGTAATTCCAATGACCCATGATATGGGAGCTGTGTTTTTCAATATCCACCCAACCATCCCACATGACCTTGTGTGCGAAGTATCCGTCTTTGGGGATTCGCATAGGATCTACTTCCCCGCTGCCCCTGTAGTTTCCTTCTCCCCGGTGGTGCGTGTTGGAATCTGAAAAGATGATATTAACACCTCCGGAACTAACTCTTTTTCCTGTCCCTGGCCGCTCAACAAAATAATCGTTCCAGCGGGTTATGTTTTCAATAGCATGGGCATCCTGATTGTGATTATATGCTCTAGCTTGTTCACCTTTGTAGAGGGGACCATCTCCTTCTTTGTGAAATGGAGGAGTAAATTCATCCCAATACTTTCGTAAACCTTCATCTCTTGAATATTCTGTGGCCCACATCGGGATTCGGGCGCTTTTATTGATATATAACATTTCTCCTCCATATTCTGCTTCCCTGCTGTCCAGCATTTCCCGGGAACCTATGGCACGACCTCCATGAGGATCATAAGTATCGCGAATGCTCTTCATTTGGTGCATATGAGGCTCACTTATCGCATCATTTCCAGATTCATAAAAAATGATGCTGGGGTTGTTGCGATTGTAAATAATTGCATCCCGCATAAGGGAAGTTCGTTGTTTCCAGTTGGCTCCCCGGGTATCACCTTCAGCGTCCCCTGCTGGCATTGCCTGTATAAGTCCAACCCTGTCGCAGGATTCCACATCCTGTTTCCATGGGGTAACATGCATCCAGCGTACGAGGTTTGCATTACTTTCCACCATTAATTGATTACTGAAATCACTCATCCACGCAGGAACAGACATTCCTACTGCCGGCCATTCATTGCTGGTTCGCTGGGCATATCCTTTTACCTGGATCACCCTGTCATTGAGCCATATTTTGCCATCCCTGAACTCGGTCTTTCTAAAACCTGTTCTTGTACTAACCTCATCAATGACCTTATCATTTTCCTTTAAGGCTGTGTTAACAGTATATAAATACCCGTATCCCCAACTCCAGAAATTAAGAGACTGTAATTCTTTGTGCGCCTTTACTATTTTGGTTTCGCCAGGTAATATTTTTACAGGTTCTGAGGAGAATTTAGAGACTTCTTTTCCATCCATGTCGCTGATACTTACCTCATAATGAAATTCCCTTGTAGTATCATCTTCATTTTTTACCTCTGATTCGGCATGAATAACTGCTGAATTGTTTGGAATGTTAATATTAGTAGGGTAAATATATACTCCCGTGGTTTTTAAATTGGAGTATAGAGGTAGGGTTTGATACAGTTTATTAGTGACATGTATGGAAACATTTTTAGGTATCCCACCATAATTTGCATTAAAATTATTATTGTTCCAACGGTATCCTGCCCCGGTTTCTTTCTCTTTATATTTCCAGTCGTTATCAATACGCAATGCTATTAGGTTCTCCTTGTTCCCAGTGTGGACAACCTCTGAAATATCTATCCCGAAAGCCATCACCCCATTTTCATGAAGGCCAACCTTCTTGCCATTTACATAGATCTCACCTCCCTGACGAATACCTTCAAATTCTATAAATACCTTCTTATTGTCAGCGTGTTTTGGGAGTTTGAAATTCTTTCGGTACCATACTATTCCCGTAGATAATTTTTCAATTGATTTTTCAAAAGCTTCTTCCTGGTTATAAGCATATGGCAGTGTAACTTCTTTCCAGCTTTTATCACTAAATCCTGATTTTTCAGCTCCCGGGAAATCACCGGTATTCAGCTTCCAGGCAGAATTAAAATTGTATTCCTTCCTGGAAAATTCCTGTGAGAAGGAAGGAAAAGTGAATAGGATAGCCAAAATACTCAATAAGACTTTATTGCTTAGAGTTTTTAAATAATCTGAAATGTTGTTGGAATACATAAATTAGGAATTAGATTAATGAATTTTATTTAATATTAAGGATTGACAAGATGAAAATTATGTCCTCCAGCATCGTTTAAAGGATTATTTATTATCCTCTTCAGGAATAAAAATGAAATCTCTGATCCCACTTTCCCTAAGCTGCTTGAGAGACTGCGCCACTATGAGAGCATTCAATTCAGCTCCCTCCAAATTTGTGTGGGTATGATCTTTTGGAAAATAATTTTTCACTTCTTCCGCACCCAGTTCTTCATATTTCAACGCGATTATTTCATTTAGGTCAATAAAAAATCCTCCGGCTTGCTCAACGGCTTCTTTTGCCCATTTACCATAGCTTTCATTAGCTCGTTCTACTTTACCGTTCATCCACTCGTTACGGGGAATATGGCTAAAAACAATTGGAGTGGCTCCTTTTGCCTCTGCTTCATCAATGTATTTTTTCATATACCAACCATAAGTATGAACAACTTCGGTACTGTCATTTTCAAAGTTTACAGTTTGGGTTTCATCCCCCATTCCTTTTAATGATCCGCGGTATTTGGGTTGGTCAATGTGCCCGCCGTCATTATGGCCAAACTGCATTAGCACAAAATCTCCTTTCTGTAATTTTTCTTCAACTGCCTCCCATAAGCCCTCATTTCTAAAGGTTCTGCTACTTCTTCCACCGCGGGCTTTATTAAGAACATTTACACGGGTTGTGTCAAAGTATGTAGGAATAGGTACACCCCAACCTACCAGCATGTCATTATTACTGGCAACTGTGGAATCTCCAATTATATAAATATTCTTCTTTGGAGGGAGTTGAATTTCAGGTTCTTCCAGCACATAATTCTTCAAACTATTATCGCTTTCCATTATACCTTCAACAACAAGAGATGCAGAAAGTACAGCCCCTTTTGCAGATGTATGCGTATGGTCACGTAAATAAAACAAGGTTCCGGTAACCTTATCTTCACCCTCCTTTTCCATAGCTGTTGCCATCTTATCATTCAGGTCTATAAAAGTCACGTTTTCTTCTTTAGCAACCTGCCTGGCCCAACCGCCGTAGGATTCATTATTTCTAGGTACTTCGCCATTCTTCCAACTGTTTCTGGGGATTGGCGACATCACGATTGGAATGGCTCTCTTCTCTTTGGCATCCGTTATCAATTTACGGATATACCAGCCGTAGGAATGAACTATTTCGTGTTCACCGGTAAGCATATTGTCAATTTCTTCTGTTTCTTCTCCCAAACCTCTAATGGTACCCCTGGCTCGAGAATCGTCATTCACAGGTCCGGAATCGTTATGCCCAAATTGGATCAAAACATAATCTCCTTCCCGGAGACTGTCTTTTACAGGCTCCCATAACCCTGAGCTTTGGAATGTTCGGCTACTGGTGCCACCTAATGCGTGGTTTTCAATATGTACTTTGGTAGTATCCAAGAATTGACCAATATAGTCGCCCCAGCCCCATAAACCACCGGAACCATCGCCCTGTCCATTCTTTACGGTGGAATCACCCACCACATAGACTGTTGGTTTCTTTTCATCTGAATTATTTTGATTGCAGCTCACCATGAAAATTGTAAGCAATAAGAGGGAAATTGGTTTAAGCATTCTATTTTGTTGTTGAGGTTAATCTGTTATATTTCTAAAGTCGAACCACAGGTTCATTTTTATGCCATCATCCCCGCTTTTGATCCTGATATTGGTTGGCTGACTGCTCGGACCCTGTTGGGATAAAGGCTTAAATGCCCGCATTCCTGGGATTTCATACATAAAAGAGATGTCTCCCGGAGGGAATTCTGGTTGAGGGCTAACGTTGGAAATAGCTTTCTTAGGTTCATCTGGAGTGAACAGTCGAAGAAACATTTTATCATTCCCGCTAAATACCCTGAAACTGTTTTCACCGGCCTTGATATGAGCACCAATTACATTGGCATGATATCCTTTAAATTCCGGATAAATAAGGTTTTCAAAACTCTCGCCTGTGATTGTGTTATTGTATGCTTTTTTCCATAAACCGGTGGTAGTTCCTTTTATCCTGTTTTTCCATACCCTGTATGGGCCGTTACCAAACCACTTAAATGCTTCCACACCTTCTTCAGGGAAATCAAAGGTGATCCCGAATTTATCAATGTTATCTTCAAAAAAAGCTCCATCAAAGCCATCACCTCCCCGGGCATTTTTCAAGGCAATCATATTCATTTTTAAACGTCCATCAGGGTACATTGTCCATTTAATACTACTGATACCGCCTGAATAACTTACTTCACAAATGGCATTATCATTCTCTTTGAATATTTTCATCTTTTGTACCCGGGCTTTCATTCCAATTGGATGAGGACCGTTAGATAAGGGAATTTTATTCGTTCCATTGAAAACAGAAGTTATATCGCCAGATTCAGTATTCAGTGTAACTTTTACATCACCACCTTTTAAGGTTATGCTGTTTCCACTTCTCTCAGCTTGTGCTTTATCACTGCTTTCTTCTTTCAGAACAAATTTTTCGGCATAATAATCGGCGTGATGAATAGGCCAGGACCAGGTGTATATTTCCCTTTTGTGCTTATCCCATGCGGTAATTTCCACCCAGTCGCCTTCAAAGAAATCATTGGAAGTTTCGATTCTTATTTTTCGTGTTTCCCCAGGTTCAGCATTAGGCAAGGTAATTTTTCCCGATGCAATAGTTTCAGGTTCGTCATTGGAGTAAAAAGTACTTTCAGGTGCTTTTTTTACCCGATATTCCATAGTTACACTTTCCAGGTTATTAAACAGAAAATTGTTGGTAACAAGAAAAGACCCGTCAAATGTTTCCGTGATCAGTTTGGGTTCAAATTGAATCGGAGCCCAAACTTCCTTTATAGTATAAAAGCTTCCTTCTTTTTCGCGATGGGGACCTAAAATACCATCTGGTGCTAAATTACCTTTTGAATCATATTTTTGTTCTCCATCCCAGTCGGTTCTTAAAACAGCCGCATCGTTAAAGACCCATAGGAAACCTCCGGCAAAAAGCGGACTTTCCTTATAATGGTTCCAGAAATCTTCCAGTCCTGCTCCAAGTCCATTGTCATATGTACCGTGCATGAATTCTGTTGGGAAAAACACATTTTCACCACTTCCAAACCTATGAACTCCTGTGAGATAAGTAGGGTAGTGGTGCGTATCCCAGCCGTTAAAATCGGACCACGGATGAATTACAATTCTTTCTTGAGGGTCATACTCATGAAATAATGAATCCAGGTCATAATTCCAGCCGCCTTCATTTCCCTGATCCCAAATGATAATGGATGGATGATTTACATCCCGTTGCACCATTTCTTTAACAAGCTTGCTCCCGGTTTCGGTGTCGTAAGGATTCTGCCATCCCGCAAGTTCATCAAGCACAAATAAACCAAGGGAATCGCAAACTTCCAGAAAATGAGTATCTGGCGGATAATGAAAACGTACTGCATTCATATTCATATCCTTCATGAGGTTCACGTCCATTATACTGATCCTTTTACTGGTACTCCTTCCGGATTCCGGCCATATAGTGTGACGGTTAACACCTTTCATTTGGATCTTTGTGCCATTGACGTAAATACCATCTTTTTTACGAAATTCCAGAGTTCTGAAGCCTATACGTTCTGTAGCTTCATGAAGGGTCTTATTATTTTGCAAAAGGCGGAGCTTTATTTCATAAAGATTGGGATCCTCCGGATTCCAGTTATTCACACCTTCCCATTGTGCTTTAATTGTTGATTTTTTAGTTCCTTGTTTTACTGGGAAACTGAAAGTTTTAAAGGTTCCTTCCTCACCAACAGGAGTTATTGTCGCCTCAATTGTAGCATTATTAGGAACATCATTTAAGAGGAGTTCTGCTCTAAGGCTTCCGTCCATTTTTGCATCTACTGCAATATGTTCTATATGGCTCTTTGGGGATACTTCCAGCCATACAGGGCGATAAATTCCTCCAAAGAGCCACCAGTCTGCCTTTCGCTCTGCATTGTTCACGGTGGAATTTGCAGAGTGTTTCCAAACGTGTACTTCCAGCAGGTTTTTTTGACCATATTTCAGCAAATTTCCTATTTCATATTCAAACTGATAGAAACCTCCCTGATGTTTTGGCCCGGCCAATTTTCCGTTGATTTTTACCTCAGTATCCGTCATTGCGCCACCAAAAACTATTTTTATAGCCTTAGCTTTACTATCATTGGGTACTTCAAATTCATATTTGTAAAAACCTTCCTCTTTGCTGGGTTCATCCTGATTTAATTCCTTGTACCATCTTCCATAAGTATAGGTTCCGAATCCTTCAAGCTCCCATTGAGAAGGTACGTTGATGGTTGACCATTTATCGCTGTTCATACCATCAGTAACTTTAAAATTCCATTCCACCTGATTTTCAAAATCTTTTCCCGAGAGATAAATTTTCTCTGTTTGTTGGGCAAAAATGGATGGTGTAATAAAAAGGTTACAAAAAAATAACAGGATGTAAACTCTCATATTCTTTTTTGATATCATAGGTTTATAGTAGTTGGTTAACTTCTTTATGTGTTGTTATAATCAGTTGCTCGCATTAAGTACAAAAAAACATCAACGTTTTAAATGGAATCCGCGACGAGAATTGTTAAGTAACGAAGCAAAATTGGTACTCTATTGTCAATGGAATTTTCAAAATGGTTTGAGTACCGATGCAATTGGTAATTAAAATTTATTATAAGTCTCACCAGGCCAATCGTCTGTTCGAAATGGTGAAGCCGGGAGTCCTTCTTTATTGAAAAGATTTGGTTCCGGACTGGTTTTCCATGCAAAACGAACTGCGATGGGATTTTTTACTTTTTGAGAGGAAACTACTATCGTTTTCCCTTTAATTTTTGCTTTTGCAGGATAAAATTTTTGATCACTTCCAGCAATTTCGAACTCTGCTAATTCTTCTTTTTTATTTTGAAGCCCTGAGCCTAAATGGTCAAAATAAACCTGAACGCTTCGCTTTTTAATTTCCATATGGCTATAAATTGGCCCGGAAAAAACTAAGTTCTCCTCGCCATAGGTTTTGGCTCGCGCCCAAAGACTGAGGCGTTTTCCCACGGTTTGCTTGTCTATTGGGTGAATGTTTTTGGGATTTCCCACATCTGTGGTCACGACCAATCCGGTATTTTTTACAGAATTAAAGGCCATTAGCTGTGCTTCCCTGATTTCAGGATTTTGGCTGTGGTGTGGCGCTATCTGAACAAAATAGAATGGAAAGTTGCCTTCTTGCCAGTCACTTCTCCAATTCTTGATCATTGCAGGGAATAGGCTCCTGTATTGATAGGCACGTTCTGCATTGCTCTCTCCCTGGTACCAAATGGCACCTTTAATGGTATAATTTATCAACGGATGCAACATCGCATTATAAAGTACATAAGGATCCTTATTCATTTCACTTTTAGAAGGTTTTTTCAATTCGCTTTTTTCAGAAGAAACGATTGAGTTATTTTCCTGATTTTGTAATTCTGAATAATAATCAGCTAAACCCTGATAATATTTTTTTTCTTTTTCTGCATATCGATTTAAAATCGGAACAAAATCAGGATTTTCTTCCAATACTTCTTGTGAAGTCCAGGCTTCCGCACGGGTTCCGCCCCACGAAGAAGAAATTAACCCAATTGGCACATTCAAATCATTCTGAAGGTTTCTTCCAAAGAAATAAGCTACTGCCGAAAAATTATTAATTGTTTCGGGAGAGCAAACCTTCCAATATCCTTCAACATCCATAAGTGGAGTTTGAGAAACATTAAGTCCAACGGTGAACAATCGGATATTTGGATAATCTGCATTTTCAACTTCTTCTTTAAAATTTTTTACACCGGTTTTCCAGGTTCCTTCTTGCTTTCCCACAGGGAAAAACATATTCGATTGCCCGGAACAAAGCCAGACTTCTCCCAATAATACATCTTGAATGTTGATCGTGTTTTTACCTTTAAGAATAATATTGTAAGGTGTTTGATCGGTTTTTGGTGTTTGGATTACCACTTTCCAATTCCCTTCTTCATCAGCAGTCGTTTCTATATCCTTTTGTTGCCAACCTAAATTAATGGTGATTTGCTCCCCTGGTGATGCCCAGCCCCAAAGTTGGACATTCGTATTTTGCTGAAGAATCATATGATCGCCTACCAAAGAAGGCAACGTAATATTTGCATGGACAAAGAGTTGAAAGCAAATTACAAGTAGAAAAAGAATGATGCTTTTCTTAATTACCATATTTACAAGATTGTAAAGTTTATACTTTTTGGCCTAAGATAGTGCTGAATAGGCGGAGTACTATCCTGTACTGTGATGGTAAATGGATAATAAAAGCAAAGACAATAAAACCTGAAGATTTATGAAGGATTTACATTTGGTTAGCCATCACTTAAAATATGTGATAGCTTATTTTTTGTTTTCAGGTAAGTGCAGGATGCTTTTTTCATTTAATTAAAAGAAATTGCTAAGATTAATCAATTAGACAGTAAATGAAATATTATATTATTCTTTTAGTGATTTGCTTTGTTTCTTGTATGAACAAAAAAGAAAAACAAGTAGAGAGTGAAAATGCAGAAGTCAACCATGTTAAACCGGATTGGATCAAGGAAGTCGGAGCTAAACCTAATCATTTTACAGATGATGTTTATTTTGTAAATGATTATGATGACATAGATAATGGTTCAGGATTAACAACTGATGCAATTCAAAAAGCAATTGACATTTGTGCTGAGAATGGTGGGGGAACTGTAACATTTAAACCAGGTGTTTATTTATCAGGTTCAATTTTTATAAAAAAAGGGGTTCATTTTAATGTTCCTAAAGGTGTAGAGATTCAAGGTAGTGAAGATATAAAGGATTATCCCGAGATTGATACCCGTGTGGCCGGAATAGAAATGAAATGGCCTGCTGCACTAATTAATGTGCTGGATCAAAAAAATGTAACAATAGATGGAGAAGGTATAATTAACGGTCAGGGAAAAGTCTTCTGGGATTATTATTGGGATTTGCGCCACGAATATGAGCCAAAAGGCTTGCGATGGGTTGTAGATTATGATGCTAAACGGCCCAGAACTATTTTAATTTCAAATTCCCAAAATGTTTTTTTAAAAGATCTAAATATCCAGCAAGCCGGTTTTTGGACTGTTCAGGTATTGTATTCAGAATATATAACCGTAGATGGAGTTACGATTCGCAATAATATTGGTGGGCACGGTCCCAGCACAGATGGAATAGACATTGATTCTTCTAAATGGATATTGGTTCAGAATTGTGATATTGATTGTAACGACGATAATTTTTGCTTGAAAGCAGGTCGGGATTGGGATGGTCTTCGGGTAAACAGACCAACCGAATATGTAGTGATTCGCGATTGTATTGCAAGACAAGGATCTGGTTTGTTAACAATAGGGAGCGAGACTTCTGGCGATATTCGTCATGTCTATGCTTCCAATATACATGGAAATGGCACAAAAAATGGTTTAAATATCAAATCTGCAACTACCCGTGGAGGAATAGTAGAAGATATATACCTCGAGAATATTAAAATGGATAGTGTACGCACATTTATAGAAGTCTCTATGA
>Ga0314774_1001948_pt1 | contig 12309 bp, 13 predicted proteins | sample MetaGCBIA2018_FD_204515 | JGI IMG/M metagenome (GOLD analysis project Ga0314774, IMG submission 204515) | Cryopeg brine microbial communities from Beaufort Sea near Barrow, Alaska, United States - CBIA 2018 | ecosystem: Environmental > Aquatic > Marine > Coastal | place: USA: Alaska | collected... | reverse complement strand
CGTGACACAGGCAGCCGCGGCCCGCACGAGGCCCTCGTCGCTGAAGGTGAGCAGGTTCTGAAAGTCGCCGCCGCCACGAGCGACGATGATCACATCGACTTCCGGGTCGGCGTCGAGCCGTTGGATGGCGCTCATGACCTCGTTGACGGCGCGGTCACCCTGCACGGCGGCGTGGACGACATGAAAGTTCACGGCCGGCCACCGCAGTTGCGCGTTGCGAATGACGTCTTTTTCGGCGTCGGAGTCTTTGCCGGTCACGAGCCCGATGCAGTGCGGCAGAAACGGCAGGCGCTTCTTTCGGGAGGCGTCGAACAGGCCCTCGCTCGCGAGCTGTTTGCGCAGCCGTTCGAGCCGTTCGAGCAGATCGCCGAGCCCCACGTGGCGCATTTCGAAGGCCTGCATGGTGAGCGTGCCGCCCTTGACCCAGAAGTTGGGTTTGACCAGGGCGACGACGCGGTCTCCCGCCTTGAAATCGGCGGTGAGTTTGGCGCGCACCGATGACCAGATCGTGAAACTCACGGTGGCGTCTTGAGAGAGGTCCTTGAGCTTGCCGTAGACGTTGCCGCCGCTCGCACCCCATTGCGTGATCTCGCCCTCGACCCAGACAGTGCCGAGGCGTTCGATGTAGCCGCGGATCTTGTTGGAGAGCAGGGCGACCGGCCACGGTGTTTCGAGTGTGGCGGGAGCATCCGTCATGCGGCGTTCCTTGGCGTTGGGCTGGCTTGGGGCACAGTCGGGTCCTCCCAGAATTCTTCGGTCGTGCGTGCGTAGACTGAGGCGGTGAACACCAGCATGCATACGAACACTGCACACACTCAGCCCGTCGTCGGCTTGGGTATGCCGCGCATTCCCAGCGCTCGCAACAGACTCAAGGATACCCCCGTGGTCGGACATAAGCGGGTGCTGCTCGCCGCCCCGCGCGGTTACTGCGCCGGCGTCGACCGAGCGGTCATCGCTGTCGAGAAGGCGCTCGAACACTACGGCGCCCCCGTGTATGTGCGCAAGCAGATCGTGCACAACATTCACGTGGTTTCCGAGCTCGAAAATTTGGGCGCCATCTTTGTTGACGAGGTCGATGAGGTTCCGCACGGCGCCCACATCGTGTTCAGCGCCCACGGCGTCTCGCCGGCCGTCGTCAATGCCGCCGCCGAGCGCGGCCTGCAGGCCATTGATGCGACCTGCCCGCTCGTGACCAAGGTGCACCGTGAAGCGGTGCGCTTTGCCCGCGACGATTTTCAGATCTTGCTGATCGGCCACGAAGGCCACGAAGAGGTCGAGGGCACCGCCGGTGAGGCGCCCGAGCACACCACCCTCGTCGGCAGCCCCGACGAAGCCGACACCGTTGTGGTGCCGGACCCCGACCGGGTGGTCTGGCTCTCGCAGACCACACTGAGCGTCGACGAGACCATGGAGACCGTGCGCCGGCTCCGGGCGCGGTTTCCCAATCTGCAGGATCCGCCCAGCGACGACATTTGCTACGCCACCCAGAACCGTCAGGTCGCCATCAAAAAGGTCGCTCGCGACTCCGACGTGGTGATCGTCGTCGGCTCCGCGAACTCGTCCAACTCGGTGCGTCTGGTCGAAGTGGCTCTCGAGTACGGCGCGAAGGCGGCGTATCGCGTCGACTTCGCGAGCGAGGTCAAACAGGAGTGGCTCGACAACGCGGCGACAGTCGGGGTGACGAGTGGGGCATCCGTTCCCGAAGAGCTCGTCGATGAACTTCTCGAAGCTCTCGCCGACGCTGGATATTCCGACGTCGAGCCGGTCAAAACCGCGGAGGAAGACCTCATCTTCTCCCTGCCCAAGGAGTTGCGCAAAGATCTCTCGGGCGAAACGGATGCCCGTGCGTTCGGCGGCCGCGCCGCCGCAGCCGAGTCGGCCCCCGAGTAACCGACTGAGCCGAATCAGCTACCGCGTGACGCTACTGGCGGCTGAGGAACTCGATGAGGGTCGGGTCGCTCAGCATCGCGACGAGCATGAAGGCGAACATCGTCACCGTCGAGAGTGCTCCGCCGATAACGGGTATGTAGAACGCTCGGCGCCGCCGCAACAGCAGGCGTACTGACACCGTTGTGGCGACCAGCCAAATGAAAACCAGCGCAATGGCCCCGATCGATGTGATCGGGCCGATTGCCGCCGTCGGCGTGTAGGTGCCGATGCCTTGCTGGGTGTAGATCATCTGCATGGCGTCGGGGAGTGCGCCGAGCGAAAACGCACCGTACAGGGTGGCCAACAGCCCGAAGGTCAACAGGCCGATGGTCAGCGGCCGGTCCCAGCCGGGTACGGGGCGTTTGCTCTGTCCTGGTGGCGCTGCCGGCGCGATCGTCGGGTCGGCAGGTGGGGGCGCGCCCGCTCCCGACCCGACACCGTCAGCGACAGCGGGTGCGGGATCGGGAGTGGGATCGGCATCAACCCGGTCCTTGTCCTCCGGAGGCTGCCAAGCCCAGCCTTCAGGGGCGAGTTCGCCGTACTGGGGGCGGGGGCGTGGGTCCTTGGCGGGCGGTGGAACGGAGTCCGGGTTCTCTGACATTGCTCTAACTGTTTGAGTGCCCGGCGGAGCCGAGCTGGCGGGTGGCGTCGACGACGCGAGCGGCCATGGCCGACTCGGCCACCTTGCCCCACGCGCGCGGGTCGTAGACCTTCTTGTTGCCGACCTCGCCGTCGACCTTGATGACGCTGTCGTAGTTTTTCAGCATGTAGTCGGCGATTGAGCGCGTGAAGGCGTATTGGGTGTCGGTGTCGATGTTCATCTTGACGACGCCGTTGGCGACCGCCTCAGCGATTTCAGCATCGGTCGAGCCCGAGCCGCCATGGAAGACCAGATCGAGCGGCAGGGCAGCGAGCCCGAACTTCGTGGAGAGGCCGGTCTGGATCTCCTTGAGCAATTCCGGGCGCAGCTTCACATTGCCGGGCTTGTACACGCCGTGCACGTTGCCGAAGGTGAGGGCCGCCATGTAGCGGCCCTGCTCGCCGAGGCCGAGCGCTTCGACCATTTTGATGGCGTCGTCGAGAGTCGTGTAAAGGTTTTCGTTCGCGTCGGCCTTCACACCGTCTTCTTCGCCTCCGACAGCGCCGATCTCCACTTCGAGAATGGCGTTGATGGCTTGGGTGCGCTTGAGGACATCGGTGGCGATCTCGAGGTTTCTGTCGAGTTCGATGGCCGATCCGTCCCACATGTGCGACTGGAAGATGGGGTTTCCGCCATCGGCGACCGCCGACTCTGAAGCTTCGAGGAGCGGGATGACGAAGTCGCCGAGTGCGCCTTCCGGGCAGTGGTCGGTGTGCAGCGCAACGGTGACCGGGTAGTTGTCGGCGACCGAGTGTGCGAAACGGGCGAAGGCGAGCGCGCCGGAGGCGCGGTTCTTGACGGTGTGGCCGGCGAAGTAGTCGGCGCCACCGGTGGTGACCTGAATGATTCCGTCGGATCCGGCCTCGGTGAGGCCCTGGAGAACGGCGTTGATGCTCTGCGACGACGACACGTTGAACGCCGGGTAGGCGAATCCGCCCGTCTTGGCTTTGTCGAGCATGGCGGCGTACTGGTCGGGGGTTGCGATGGGCATTGCTTCTCCTCGAAAGTGTGCGGGTTTGAACCGAGTCTAGCCACGCCCGCCGGTGCGTGTTCCGTCGCGATAAGGTGACACGGGCGGACAATCCGCGCGATCCGCCGCGCATCCGTCGTTATCGAAGTCGAACTAACGTCCGGGAGGACCTTTCGTGAACAGCACTGAGACCGCCACCCTCTTTCAACACCCCGACCGTAACCTCGCCATGGAGCTCGTGCGCGCCACCGAGGCCGCCGCTATCCGCGCCGTTCCCTTCATCGGCCGCGGCGACAAGAATGCCGCCGACAAGGCCGCCGTCGACGCTATGCGCGCCTTTCTCGGCACCGTCAACTTTGACGGACTCATCGTCATCGGTGAGGGTGAAAAAGATGAAGCCCCGATGCTTTTCAACGGTGAGCATGTCGGCAACGGCCGCGGCCCGGCCTGCGACATCGCCGTGGACCCCATCGACGGTACGAGCCTCACGGCCGCCGGTCGCCAAAACGCGGTGTCCGTCATCGCTGTCTCGGATCGCGGCACTATGCTCGACGCTTCGTCGATCTTCTACATGGACAAGATCGTCACCGGTGCGGCCGGGCGCGGCGTCGTCAGCCTCGACCAGTCGATTGCCGAGAACATCCGTGATCTGGCCCAGGCCTTGAAGAAACCGGTCGGTGAAATGACCATCGCGGTTCTCGACCGCCCCCGCCACGCCGGCCTGATCGATGCGATTCGGGGCGCGGGTGCCGGTACCCGGCTCATGCTTGACGGTGATGTTGCCGGCGGTATCAACGCGGCCCGTTATGAGACCCGCATTGACATGTGCGTCGGTATCGGCGGGAGCCCCGAGGGGATCACGACGGCCTGCGCTCTCAAGGCGCTCGGCGGCTACATGCAGGGGCGTCTCGCGCCCCAGGACGACGTCGAACGCGCCCGCGGCGTCGCTGCCGGGCTCGACATCGACAAGTTGCTGGAGATCGACGACATGGTCAGCGGCGACAACACGTTCTTCGTGGCGACGGGTGTCACCGATGGCGGACTTGTCGACGGTGTGCGGCGCAAGGGCCCGATGATCCGCACCGAGAGCATCGTGCTGCGTTCACGTTCCGGCACGGCCCGTCGTGTCATCGCGGAGCACCTCGCCGAGAAGTGGCTGTAGCGGCACGGTTCGAGCGTTAGTTCACTGCAAAAGAGCTGCACGGCTCGGGTCTGTTCGTTCAGACTCGAGCCGGGCAGCTCTTTTTTGGCCCTTGTTCGGCCCCTGTTTGTCCCGTGTCGTCGCTACACGCGCACGTCGGCGTCGGATTGTGCAAAATCGGTCAGGTCCAGTTCGACGTCGCTGATCTCATCGGGGTCCGGTTCTGTGGGGTCCGGTTCTGTGATGTCTGGTTCTGTCGTGCCTGATGCTGGCGAGTGCACATCGGATGCCGGCGCCTCCAACTCGGGCGCGGTCAGTTTGCGTGGCGAATCGTGAATGATGGCGGGTTCCGTGAGCAGCCCGATCTTGGTCTGGTCGATCCCCGGAAATTGTCGCGCGGTCACGAGCACCCGGGACTCCAGCGAATTCGCGAATTTGTTGTAGCTGTCCACTGTGCGTTCCAGCGCCTTGCGCAGGGACTCGGCGTGGCCAGACAGCGCACCGAGCCGCTGGTACAGGGCATTGCCGAGGTCGAAGAGTTTCTGCGCCTCGTCGGTCACCGCCTGCTGTTGCCACGTGAAGGCGACCGTCTTGAGCACCGCCCACAGGTTCACCGGCGAAGCCAAAGCGACCCGCTTGCTGAAGGAGTAGTCCAGAATCGACGGGTCGGCTTCGAGCGCCGAGGAGAGCAGCGACTCACTGGGAATGAACGCAATCACGAACTCCGGGCTGGCATCGAATCCTTCCCAGTAGGTTTTCTTGGCGAGGGCGTCGATGTGGGCGCGCACAGCCTTCACGTGCTTGTCGATGAGGGCCTTGCGTCGGGCGCCCTCTTCGCCGGTGGCCGTGTAGGGGATGGTGCTCGCTTCGATGTAGTGCTCAAGCGGAACCTTGGCGTCGATGGCGATCGACTTATTGCCGGGCAGGCGCACGACCATATCCGGTCGGCCGAGACCGGCGTCTGTGGTGATGTTGGTCTGCGTGTTGAAATCCACATATTGGGCCAGACCTGCCGCTTCGACCACGCGACGCAGCTGGGTCTCACCCCAGACGCCGCGGGTGCTGTTGGAACGCAGTGCGCTCGCGAGCGATTCGGTGGTCATCCGCAGCTGTTGATCAGAGATTTGCGCCTGCTTGAGCTGCTCGGACAGCGAACCGTATTGTTCGCTGCGTTGGGTTTCCAGCTCGGTGACTTTCTCCTGCATGGTGCGCAAGGTCTCACGCACCGGGCTGAGCGCCTCCAGCACGAGGTGCTCGCGCTTCTCCCGCTCAGACTGCAGCTGTTGGTCGGTGCGTTGTCGTTCGACGGTCTCACGCGCCGCAGCCCGGTCATGGTCGATCTGCATGGTCAGTCCGTCGACGGTGGCGAGGGCGGCCGACAGCTCACTCTGCAGGGCAGCGCGAACGGTCGCCTCTCCGGCACGTGCTTCGGCCAAGGCCACCTGGTGTCGGGCTTCCAGAACGGCAGGGTCGACAACGATCGGGTCGCCGGCCGGTGCCCGGCGGCGACGTTGCAGCAGCACGAGGGTCAGCAGGGCGCCCAACGCGGCACCGATTACAAGACCGACAAACAAACTCAGCAGTGGTTCCATGGAACAAGTCTGTCAGCGCCCACCGACATCCCCGGAATGACACTCGGATCAGGCGAATTGTTCGCGTGAATCGGGCTAGTTGAGTGCCATGGGCCCGTGCGTCGACGCGTGCTCCCTCGTGGCGACCGGCCCGATCACGCCGACCTTGACCCGGGTCACGTGGGCGAGCTGCTCGAGAGTGTCGACTGAGTGACGTTCGGCCGCATGAACGATGATCGCCGCGCACGCCTCCGCATCGGCAAGGGCATTGTGGTGGGAGAAGTCTTCGAAACCGGCGGCCAAGGCGGCGACCGGCAGTCGGTAGGAATCCAGATGATAGGTGCGGCGGGCCACCTGCAGGCTGCAGACATAGCTGAAGTCGGGCACCGGCACTCCGGTCACGGTCGACGCCGTTTTGATCACGCCGAGGTCGAAACCGGCGTTGTGGGCGACGAGGTGGTCGCCGTCGACAAAGGCGACCAATTTCGGAAGCTGCTCGGTCCAGGTGGCGGCACCGACGACATCCGTTGCGGTGATGCCGTGAATGCGGGTGTTCCACTCGGAGAACCCGTCGTGGCCGGGGGGCGGCTGAATGAGCCAGTAGTCGGAATCCACGACCACCCCGTCGCGCACTTTGACCATCCCGACCGAGCACGCCGAGGCGCCGGAGGAGTTGGCGGTTTCGAAATCGATCGCGGTGAAATTCAGCACGCTTTATGCTCTCACGCCCCCCCTGACATCGCCCACGTCAACGCGGCCGGTAGAATAGGCTCTCGTGGCTCTTACTATTGCAATCGTCGGACTGCCCAATGTTGGCAAGTCAACCCTCTTCAACGCGCTCACCAAGAACAACGTGCTCGCGGCGAACTACCCGTTCGCCACGATCGAGCCGAACGTGGGAATCGTGAACCTCCCCGATTCCCGGCTCGCAGCGCTCGCAACGATCTACGGCAGCAAGGCTCTGTTGCCGGCGCCGGTATCGTTCGTCGACATCGCGGGCATCGTGCGCGGAGCCAGTGAGGGGGAGGGGCTCGGCAACAAGTTCCTCGCCAACATTCGTGAAGCGGATGCCATCGCCCAGGTCATTCGCGGCTTCGCCGACCCCGACGTCGTGCACGTCGATGGTGAGGTGAACCCGGCCGGCGACATGGAGACCATCAACACCGAGCTGATCCTCGCCGACCTGCAGACCCTCGAAAAGGCCGTGCTGCGCTACGAGAAAGAGGTCAAGGGTCGCAAACTCGCCCCCCTCGTGCTCGAAACGGCGCTCAAGGCACAGGCCATTCTCGATGCCGGCCAGCCGCTCTCGTCCGCGACGCTCGACGTCGAGCCCATCCGCGAGCTCGGTCTGCTCACGACCAAGCCGTTCATCTACGTGTTCAACGTTGACGAGGCCGTGCTCCAGGACGAAGCCAAGCTGGCGACCCTAGCTGCCCTCGTGGCCCCGGCCAATGCCGTCTTCCTCGACGCCAAACTCGAGTCCGAGCTCAGCGAGCTTGACGCCGAAGATGCCGCCGAGATGCTCGCCTCCACCGGTCAGGCCGAGAGCGGGCTCGACCAGCTCGCGCGCATCGGCTTCGACACCCTCGGCCTCCAGACCTACCTCACGGCCGGCCCGAAAGAGTGCCGCGCCTGGACCATCCACAAGGGGTGGACCGCCCCGCAGGCCGCCGGTGTCATCCACACTGACTTCCAGAAAGGGTTCATCAAGGCGGAGATCTTCTCTTTCGGAGACCTCATGGAAGCCGGATCGATCGCCGAGGCCCGCTCCAAGGGCAAGGCCCGCATCGAGGGCAAGGAATACGTCATGCAAGACGGCGACGTGGTGGAGTTTAGGTTTAACGTCTAGCGTTATTGACGTTGACCGTTATATAGTGGTCACGTGATCAGGCCGTTCGGCAGCAAGGACACTGAAAAGATCTGGCACGAGCAGTACGTCAAGGGTGTCGACCGGACCGTGCAGCGAGCGTCGCTGCGGAAACTGGAACTGGTCAACGCGGCCACGGATGTCGAGGATCTTCGGATACCTCCGGGGAATCGTTTGGAGCGGCTGGTCGGTGACCGTCGAGGTCAACACAGCATCCGGGTGAACGCCCAGTGGCGCATCTGCTTCGTCTGGAAAGAAGGAGGAGCGGACAATGTCGAACTCGTCGACTACCACTGAGAATGACATGATCGAGCCGATCCACCCGGGAGAGATCCTGATGAAAGACTTCATCGATGGATTCGGGATCACGCAGAACAAGCTCGCGGTCAGCATTGGGGTGCCGCCGCGCCGGATCAATGAGATCGTGCACGGCAAGCGGGGCATCACGGCTGACACAGCGATACGCCTGGCGCGGTATTTCGGAACATCGGAAGAGTTCTGGATGAACCTGCAGTCACACTATGAGCTGCGTCGCGAGCGCCGGGCGCTGCGGGACAAGGTTGCATTGATCACACCGCTGAAGGTCGCGTGACTACCTGACAGTTTGTCGACCTGGACTGCCTTATCATGGTGTACCTCGAGTGGCGGATTGAGGCAAGCAGGTGCACGGTTTTCAGTCTCCGGAGCTCACCGGCAGGAGGTCCGACTGTTTCCTGATCGTCACTGTGTCCAGCCGCGGGTCATTGATGAGCGCACGGTAGATCGGCTCAGCGCTCGCGATGATGAGCGAGTCGGGGTAGAGGTTGGTGCCCCAGGCAAAGTTCCCCAGGTCGTCGTGGGCGAATTCCGGAATTCGGTCGGATGTCGCCTTCTGCATCAATTGTCGAATCGTGAGGTCGCTGCTGACAAAGTCATGGCCGAATTGATGAACAGTCGGGCCGCCTGAATCAGGGGACACGGAGCCATATCCTTCCCAGCACAAACAGTGCAGCACTGTATCGGGGGAGGCCTGCAGCATGAGTGCGTCGGTGAACGCGCGTGCGGTCAGCGGGTCAAGACGGCCGCGCGCCGGTATAGGGGCTGGCTCGACTGACCTTTCGGATTCCGCATGTCGATCCCAGAGTTCGAACCAATCCGTTGAGCCGGCCAGCTCCATTCCGTCGGCCAGATAGGAGGACCACCGTCGTGCCCGATCGTTCGTATCGATGAGCGGGAAGAACAATCGCAGCATAGGAAGAGTGGCGTATCGGTCCGGAACCAGATCGCGTGCCAGAGTAATGTCGCTCATTCTCGTCCCGCCTCCCGATTGGCCCTTATTGCGAATAGACGTTTCGCCAGCCGTGGCTGAAGGCTACCGTGCCGCTGAGGCCATGGCTGTGCCCTGGCACAGCGATTCAGTCGTCACGTTGCCCGGTGACGCAATCCGGTGGAGTTCCGCTTCAACTTCTAGTTCTATTGCGCTTGGCTGACGGATTGGTGTCGGTCGCGCGGTAGTTTGCTGCACACGCTGGCCAAGACGGCTCGGGCGGGCGGCGTGCCGCGCGCGCGAGCCACATTCGCCAGCGTGACGACGATCGCGATGTACGGTGCGTCCGGCGGTGAATGGGTGTTCTCGTCACTGGCCGTGGCTGAAAGCCACCGTGCCGCTGCGGACGGGGCTGTGCCCTGGCCGACTGACTTTTTGTCGTAACGTTGCCCAGTGGCGTAATCCGGTGAAGTTCCGGTTTCGTGTAGCTCAAGCTCTTCGCGATAGTCACCACAGCATCATCAATCGAAGGAGATCATCGTGCCTGTCATCGCCATTATCGGAGCCGGACCGGGACTCGGCGCAGCAGTTGCGCGAAGGTTCGGCCGCGAAGGCTTCTCAATCGCCCTGATCGCCAGGAACCAGTCGAAACTGGACGCTATGGCCGCCGAGCTCGCCGCTGCCGGCTTCACCGCGAGTGGATACGCCGCGGATGTTCTGGCACCGGCGTCCCTCGAAGACGCCCTTGCGCGTGCCGCGGCCGAGCTGGGCCCGATCACGGCGTTGCAGTACAGCCCGCTCCCGTCGCGTGACTACCTGAAGCCGGTGCTCGACCTGTCCCCGGAGCTGGCGTTGGAGGCGTTGCAGTTCTCCGCTCTCGGGCTCATGCACGCGGTGCGTGCGGTGCTGCCCGCGATGCGGCAGGCGCGTAGCGGCAGCATCATCATGATCAACGGCGGAACCTCGGTGAAGGCCCGTGCGGGATTCGCCGGCACCTCTGTGGCCTTCCCTGCCGAGAGCGCCTACGGCGAGATGCTCCACGATGCCCTCGCGAGTGAGGGAATTCGGGTCAACCAACTGGTGATCCCGGGCGGCATCCCTCAGCTTCAGCTGGCCAACGGCATCGACGGTGTCGCCGATCGTATCTGGGACCTTCACACCGTGGCCGGTCCGTTCCGCACCATGCTCATCCCGCTTGAGGACGGCAGAGAGTAGGCGAGTCGCTGCCCTGTCGTACCGCACGCATCCCTTCGAGCCAAGGTGACAACCCTCGCGTGGCTGAAGGCTACCGTGCCGCTCTGGCGAGTACCGTGCGAGCGTGGATATGCTGAGAGTTGAACCGGTCTGCCTGTCACACACACCAACGGCAGGCCCTGTTGATAGTCACCGCCAGTAGCCCGACCCGAACAACGATGTTCAAACGAGCGCAAAGGAAGTCACTATGACGAAATTCATGTACATCTACTCAGGCGGCACGGAAGCACAGTCTTCGATGCGGCCAGAGGACATGGAATCGATGATGAAGGAGTGGATGGCCTGGGGAGAAAAAATGGGCACGAAGCTTCTCGACTTCGGCTCCCCGGTGGGTCAGGGCACCACGGTGTCAGCGTCGGGTGAAGAAAAGCCCAGCGCCGGCGACGTCACCGGGTACTCGATCATCGAAGCTGAGAGCTTGGCGGCCGCTGTCGCTGAATCCAAGACGCACCCGCACCTCAGGACGTCGAGCGGATGCAGCATTTCGGTCCACGAGATCTATCCAGCTCCGGGAATGTGAGCCAACAGCACTGAGCTTTGACGCGCCGACCCTGTCGCGGGTCGCCGCTAGTGCCCGCGGGCGATCCAGTCGGCCAGATCCGGGGCCTCGGCGCCGATTGTCGTCGACTCGCCGTGGCCGGTGTTCACGACGGTCTCGGCCGGCAGGGTGAGCAGCCTCGTGGTGATCGACTCGATGATCGTCGGGAAATCGCTGTATGAGCGGCCGGTAGCGCCGGGACCGCCGTGAAACAGAGTGTCGCCGCTGAACAGGGTGCCGAGGGCCGGAGCATAGAAGCACACCGAGCCCGGCGAGTGACCGGGCGTATGGATGACCTGAAGCTCGACGCCGGCCACGGTGATGCGGCCTCCGTCGGCAAGGTCGTAACCGGGCGCGTCGTCTGGGTTGACGACGTCCCACAGCATCCGGTCGTCGGGGTGCAGATAGGTGGGGGCATCCGACGCTGCGGCGACCGCGGCCGCGGCACCGATGTGGTCGTTGTGCCCGTGCGTGCTGAGGATTCCAAGCAGCCGGCGATCGCCGACCGCCGCGAGGATGGCATCCGCGTTGTGGGCGGCGTCGATGACGAGACACTCGGTGTCGTCGCCGACGATCCACACGTTGTTCTCCAGCGCCCAGGTGCCGCCGTCGAGGCTGAACGTGCCCTCGGTAGCCAGGTGGTCGATGCGCGCGGTCATTACAGCACCACCACGGAGCGCAGCACGTCGCCGGAGGCCATCTTGGCGAAGGCCGCCTCGATGTCTTCGATTCCGATGCGTTCGCTCACGAAATCGGCCAGCGGCAGTTTGCCCTGCAGGTAGAGCTCGGTGAGCATCGGGAAGTCGCGCTCGGGCAGGCAATCGCCGTACCAGGAGGATTTGAGCGAGCCGCCGCGGCCGAACACGTCGAGCAGCGGTATCTCAAGCATCATGTCGGGCGTCGGCACGCCGACGAGAACGACGGTGCCGGCCAGGTCGCGGGCGTAGAACGCTTGCCGCCAGGTTTCGGGACGGCCGACCGCGTCGATGACGACGTCGGCGCCGAAGCCGCCGGTGAGCGCCTGTACGGCCTCGACGACGCCGGCCTCGTCGAGCCCTGAGGAGTCGATGACGTGCGTGGCGCCGAACTCGGTGGCCTTGGTGAGCTTCTTGGCGTCGCGGTCGATCGCGATGATGGTGGATGCTCCGGCGAG
>Ga0314774_1001947_pt1 | contig 12312 bp, 15 predicted proteins | sample MetaGCBIA2018_FD_204515 | JGI IMG/M metagenome (GOLD analysis project Ga0314774, IMG submission 204515) | Cryopeg brine microbial communities from Beaufort Sea near Barrow, Alaska, United States - CBIA 2018 | ecosystem: Environmental > Aquatic > Marine > Coastal | place: USA: Alaska | collected... | reverse complement strand
AGCAATTCCCAGCCTGCGTGCGCCTTTCCCCTGTTTTTCCCGCACCCCGGACTGGCCCCTGAGCGCCCTTCTCGCCCGTTTTTACGGTGTAGTTGGGTGCCAGTGGGGCCGTCGCTTCTCCGAGGCGTCTGTCGTGAGTGCGTTTCTCACCTTTGGGCAACTTCCGCATGTTTACGCGGTTTATCCCGTACAGGTGCTAGACTGAGTGCATGACCCCGACACGCTGCCTCTATTGCGCCGGACCCCTTGTGCTCGTGCGCGCCGATGCGAAGTTCTGCACGTCGAAGTGCGGCACCTACTACCGGCGCGAGGCGAAAAGGGGCGGCGGGTTGCCCTCTGAGATGGCCAACCGGCCTCGTTTCGTGCGCTACACGAGCACGAAGCGTCCGATCATGGCAACAACTGGCGCTTCGGCGTCATCCACCAACGCGGCAACGTGGTCCGACTTCGCTACTGCTTCGGCGTCGAAGATGGGCGAGGGTGTCGGGTTCGTTCTGGGCGCCGGCATTGGCTGCATCGACTTGGATCATTGCTTCACGGATGGCGTTTTGGCTCCGTGGGCTGCTGATGTCGTAGCCGCTAACCCGCGCACGTTCATTGAGGTCAGCCGCTCGGGTGAGGGGCTGCACCTGTTCGGGCTTCTGCCTGAGGGTCCGGGTCGGAAGATCCGTGACGGCCGCAGCATCGAGGTGTACTCGACCGGTCGCTATATCGCGCTGACTTCTAATCGTTTCGGCAATGCGCCGCTGACTTTGGCCCCGCTGGAGGTTCCCAGCATGTAACAGTGCCCCTCGGTGGGCGCGCAAGCGTCCCAGGAGGGCATCATGAGCGTTCCCGCTCCCAAAGGCCTGAAGGCTACCGGCCGCAAGCTGTGGCGAGAGACGACAGACAGCTTTGACCTGCGCCAGGATGAGTTGGAAGCGTTGCGCGCGGCGTGTGGCGAGGCTGACCTGATTACCCGCATGGAAGCGGCTATGGAGGATGAGGATCTGACGACGTTGGGCTCTCAGGGGCAGATTGTCATTCACCCGCTGGTGCAGGAGATTCGGCAGCACCGGGCGACAATGACGGCGCTGTTCCGCGGCTTGAAGCTGCCCGATGATGCCGGCGACGGTGCTGTTTCGCAGCAGCGTGCGGCTGCTCAGTCCCGTTGGGCTGCAGCTCGTGGCAAAAGCGCGTAACGCTACATCCCTTATCACTTCTGAGTCTTCTGAGCTCGCCGAGATCGCGGCCTGGTACCGCGAGATGTTGGACACGACGCCGCCACCTGCGGATCTCGCTTGGGACCCGGTGAAGGTCGGTCCAACGTGGCAATGGGGCAAGGATGGCTGGGTTCTTCCTGAGGTAAGTCTTGGGTGGGATTTCATGGCGTGGTGCGGGTTGTGGCTGCGCGGCAAGAAGGGTCCGTGGGTTTTCACTCCCGAGCAGGCCCGTTTTATTCTTTGGTTTTTCTCGCTCGAGCCTGATGCGCAGTTCACGTATCACTCGGCAGTGCTGCAGCGGCTCAAGGGTTGGGGTAAGGACCCGATGTTGTCGACGCTCGCTGTCGGCCACATGTTCGGCCCTACGTTGTTCGACCATTGGGAGGGCGATCGGCCGGTTGGTCGCGATAACCCGAATGCTTGGGTTCAGATTGTGGCCGTGTCGCAGATGCAGACGCAGAACACGATGAAGCTGTTCCCGTCGCTGATTAGCCCGGAGGCGCGCAAGCGTTTTGGGATTCAGATTGGCCGGCTGAACGTGTGGGGCCTTGGTGATACTCGCCAGATTGAGGCCGTCACGGCGTCCGTTATGGCAATTGAGGGCGGGCGACCGACTCTGATCGGGCGCAACGAGACACAGAACTGGAACTCGTCTAACGGTGGTCACGATATGGCTGGCGCGATTGAGGGCAACGCGGCTAAGTCTGAGATTGATTCTCCGGCCCGCATGCTCGACATCTGCAACGCTTACCGGCCGGGCGAGGATTCGGTTGGTCAGCGTGAGCGTGAGGCTTACGAGTCCACGCTTGGCGATGACGCGAACTTCAGCAGCTATGGCGTCATGTACGACTCGCTCGAGGCTCCCCCGAACGCTCCGTTGACTTTGGACGCGGCGCCGGGTGTTGTCAAGGCGGTTCGTGGTGACGCTGTGTGGCTCGACGCTGAGGGGCGCATCAAACAGTCGATCGCTAACCCGGTCAACTCGCCTTCTGAGTCTCGGCGCAAGTGGTACAACCAGATTACGGCTGCGGAGGATGCTTGGACTGATCCTGCTGAGTTTGACCCGCTCGCCGACACGACGATCACGGTTGAGGACGGCGAAGAGATCGCCATCTTCCTCGACTGCTCGAAGTCGGACGATGCTACGGGCCTTATGGGCGTGCGCATGTCCGATGGGCATGTGTTCACCATTGGCATGTGGCAGCGTCCCCCTGGCAAGCGTGGCGATGGCTGGGTTACGCCTCGTGAGGCTGTCGATCAGACAGTAGACGACACGTTCGAGAAGTATTCGGTGGTGGGTTTCTTTGGCGACCCGTCGCATGTGCTGGATGACGAGACGATGGACCGCTTCTGGGACCCGCTGTTCGATAAGTGGCATCTCAAGTATCGGCACAAGTTGCGTGTCTGGGCGTCGGGCACGAAGGGCGGCAAGGGCCACTCGGTGATGTTCGATATGTCTGCTCGCGACAATGCGCGCACGTTCGCTTCTGCGGTGGGTTTCACCCTCGAAGAGATGAAGTCGGGCGATTTCACGCACGATGCCGACCCGCGTTTACGCCGGCATGTTCTCAACGCTCGCCGTTACCCCGTGCAGGGGTTCGTGTCGATCGCGAAGGACGGCCGCGAGTCGAAGAAGAAGATCGACCTCGCTATCTGCATGGTTGGCGCTCGTTTGGTCCGTCGACAGGTTCTCAATAACGGAAAAAAGAAAGGTGGCCGAGTATGGTGATGCGCCAAAGTGCTGTGCTTGCGCTAGCTAACGACGTTCTGATTCCTGGCTGGCAGTCCGAGAAACAGAAGTTGGATCTCATTGATCAGTGGTATCGGTGGGACCCTGAAAAGGTCCAGATCCCGAACTACGCTGACCCGGAACAGAAGTATCTGCGCGACCTTTCGGAGACTCCGTGGGGCGGGCTGATTGTCACGACGATTGCGCAGCAGCTTTCTGCTGAGCTCGTTCGGTCGACTGAGACTGACGACGTGAAGCAGTTGTGGACCCCGTGGCTACGCAACCGCATGCCGTCACGGCAGCGGGCGATTCACCGTTCGGCCCTCGCTTACGGGTACGCCTACACGACGTGCCTGCCTGGCGATACCGGCGCTGTGATTCGCGGATTTTCGCCGCGGAACATGTACGCGGTGTATCAGGACCCGGTAATTGACGAGTACCCGATGTACTACCTGACCGTTTCGGGCAATTCGTATGTCGTGGTGGATGAAGAGGCCACGTACACGCTTGTGATGCAGGACGGCAAGCTGCAGTTCGTCACTCACGACCTGCACGACGTCGGCGTTGCCCCTGCAGTGCGTTACTCAAACCAGATCGACCTTGAGGGACGCACCCCGGGCGAGATTGAACCGTTCGTGCCGGTCCTGAAGCGCATCAACAAGACCAGCTATGACCGGATGCTGACTCAGCACTTCAACTCATGGAAGATCCGCACGGCTACTGGGCTGGATATGCCGACTGACCCGTCTGAGCGTGAGAGGGTGAAGCTGTTGCTTCGGCAGCAGGACATTCTCACGGGCGAAGAGGGCGTGGAGTTCGGCACTCTCGATCACACGCCGCTCGAGGGATTCATCAAGGCGTGGGAGTCAGACGTGGAGGCCTTGGCCGCTGTGTCTCAGACCCCCGCGCACGCCCTCACAGGCAAGATGATCAACCTGTCTGCTGATGCCATCGGCGAGGCGCGCTCAATGCTCGCTCTCAAGTCCGGCGAACGCAAGATCGGTTTCGGCGACTCGCATGTGCAGACGTTGCGGCTTGCCTCTCACATTGAGGGTCGCTCCCGTGACGCGGAGGACTTCACCCTGTCTATGGGGTGGAACGACCTGGACAACCGTTCACTGTCGATCGCTGCCGACGCTCTCGGCAAGCTCGCAACATCCCTTGGCATCCCGCAAGAGAAGCTGTGGGACCGCGTTCCCGGCGTGACGAAGGATGAGGCTGACGCATGGCTGCGATTCAAGAAGGACAACCCCTCGCCAGAATCACAGTTGGCCCTTGCGCTGAATACACAGTCCAATGGCACTAACGGCTGAAGGTAAGGCACTGACCGAGAGCCACCGCCTCGCACAGCTGGCAATTGCTGCCCGTGCGGATGTGGTGGCTCGGTCGCTGTGGGGCTCTCTTGACGTGGCAGACCTTGACCGGTCGACACCTCAGTGGCTCGGCGCCAACGTTGCAACCGCGCGGCGCTTCCACGGCGAATCTGAGGCGCTTGCTGCGGCATATGTGGGCAAGTACCGGGCTGCTGAGTTGGGCTCGTCTGCTGGTGCCGTGGCGCGTCCGGGTTTCGATGCTGCAGCACAGGCGCAGACGCTCTTGCTCGCTGGCCCGGTACGGGTGAAGCTGCTCGTCGGCAAGGGGGCAAGCTCAGACGCGGCCAAGTCCGGGGCGCTCACTAAATACTCAGGCATGATGCGCCGGCAGGTTCTGTCTGGCGGTCGCATGCTCGTGCATGAGACGACGGGCGCGGATACCAGGGCGCAAGGATGGCGCCGCGTTACCGATGGCGACCCGTGCGCGTTCTGCGCGATGCTCGCCACTCGCGGCCCCGTCTACAGCTCCAAGGCAAAGGCTGACGCGATCGGCGGCACGGGACTGCGCTATCACGGACACTGCGGTTGCACTGCCGAAATCGTGTACGGCGAATGGCAGCCGAACGAAGCCGAGCAGGGGTACATCGACGTGTACGACAAGGCTGCGCAGGAAGCGAACGACGCGGGGTTCTCGCGCACTCAAGATTCGGTCTTGCACCGCATGCGCAGCAATGGCGTCTTTCGGGACTCGCCGCTGAGCCGCAACAAATAGACTTCCCGACCCTTCTTGGGGTCTGGATCACTCGCTGCCCTGGTGGCAGCACGAACCGCCCCAGGAGGGCTAAATGGACGACGACAACACCACCGAGAACACCGACGCTGACGTTGACACGGAACAGGTAGACGCCCCGGAGGCTGAAACTGACACCGAAGAAGCCGAAGAGACGGAAGCTTTCGACTCCGACAAGGCCCGGGAGAAGATTCGGAAGATCAATTCCGAGAACCGGAACTTGCGCAAGCGCGCGACCGAGGCGGAAGCAAAGGCAACCAGCGCCAACGATAGCGGGGAACGGGTGACGACCCTGGAGGCCGAGAACCTGCGTCTGCGCATCGGCGTCAAGCATGGGCTGCCCGAAAAACTGGTGAAGCGCCTGTCCGGCACGACTGAGGCGGAAATCCTGCAGGACGCGGAAGAACTGATGGAGCTGTTTGGTGGCCGCAAGCCGCCGAGCCAGCAGCCCCAGCAGAAGCTTCGCGGCGGCGGTGATCCAACGCAGCAAGAAGATCAGATCAGCGACTTGGACAAGTTCGCGGAGGACATCTTCAAGAACTAAGGCACTGCCGACCGGTGGTGCTTTTTTCATCTCAACCCAAGGAGGCCCATCGTGGCACACACCCTTTACACTCCCGAACAGGCCGCGAAGGCAACCCTGGCGTCGCTGCGTTGGCTGAGCAACCTGCCGCGCACCGTGCGTCAGGACTTCTCTTCCGAGTTCGTTGCTGGCATCGGCCAGACCGTCAACGTCCTCGGCCCGATCAGCGCCGGCACCGCGAACGTCTACACCCCGGCGAACCGGACCGCCCGCGCCGCGATCGGATTCAACGACCTGGCTCAGGCGTGGTTCCCGGTGACTCTCGAGAACCAGATCTACAACGCGGTTCGTCTCCCGGACGACTTCGCGACGTTCTCGCTGAAGGACCTGACCCGTCAGGTGCTGCGCCCGCAGGCCGAGTCGGTCGTGGATGGTCTCGCCGCCCCGCTGATCGCGGAAATGGTCGCCATCGGCGCTGGCGCAGGCCTCCCCAACGTGCTCGCCGACGGATCGAACATCATCGAGGTGCTGATCAAGCTGCGCCAGGTGCTCAACGACCGGAAGATCCCGACCGCTGGCCGCACCTTCGCCGTTGGTTCGGACATCGAGGCCGTGCTCCTGGGGCTGCAGCAGCTTCAGAAGGTCAACGAGGCTGGTTCGAGCGAGGTTCTGCGCAACGCGACCATTGGTCGCCTGTTCGGCTTCGACATCATCGCCGACCAGGCCCTGCCGGCTGACTTCGGCATCGCGTACCACCGCGACGCCTTCGCGCACGTCACGCGTCCGTCGCGCAGCCCCGATGGTGCCGCGAAGTCGGCCACCGTCGCGCAGGATGGCTTCGCGCTGCGTTGGATTCAGCACTACAACCCACTGCAGCTTGAGGACCAGTCCATCGTGGACACGTTCTTCGGCGCCAGCACGCTGGACGCTAACCGCGCCGTTTCCGTCGCGATCGGCCTCTAACCGTGGCCACCCTGGCAACTCTTGCCGGGGTGACTGAGCTTGCGGATTGGATCGGCGAAACCATTGATGATGGTTCCACCGAGAGCAAGCGCGCCGCATTGTGTCTCCGTCTTGCGTCTGCTCTGGTTCGTACTGAATCGGGGCAGACGTGGGCGGATGACGCCGGGGCGCTGGTTGCCACGGTGCCCGAAGAGGCCGTCATGGTCACTCTCTACTGCGCATCCCGGGTGTTCGACAACCGGAATGCGCAGACGCGCACAGCCATTGATGATTCTTCGGAGTCGTGGAAGGTCGATGAGTCTGGCGCGTATCTGACTGTTTCTGAGAAGCGGATGCTGGCCCCTTTGCGAGTCAATGGGTTCGGCGGTCTTAGCGCAGTTTCTACCACTCGGGTGAGTGCTCCCGCGGCTGCTGTCGGCTGGGTTCCTGCTGGCCCGGATGTCTTTTTCCCCTGGTACTAGGAGGCGTAAATGCGGCCCATGCAACGTTTAAGCAGGGGCCGCATTCGCGCTGAGTCCCGCATGACAGAGACAGTGACGGTGGGCGTCACGTCGAGCGTCTTCAATGAAGACACCGGCAAATACGCCGACGAGCTCACGGTCCACTACAGTGGCCCGGCGCGCATCAAGTACCCGTCGATGGTTGTGTCCGAGAAAACCCCCGTAGGCCAGGTTCTAGCCTCGCAGGACGTGATCCTATCGCTCCCCGTTGAGGGATCGTCGGCGGTGCAGGTAAATGACACCGTGTGGGTCGACGCTTCCGAGGTTGACGCCGATCTCGCTGACACGACGTTTCGCATCAAGGGCAACCCGCAGCGCGGCGCCGTTACTGCGCATCGGTACCCGGTGGAGACGAAATGAGCGCCGATTTCGACTTTTCCGAGCTAACGACACTCAGTGCCGACCTGGGCACCGTCGCCGATAACACCGGATCGTACATCAACTCTGCCGTCCAACGCACTTCTGTACTGGTCAAGGATGCTGCGCGCAGTTCCGTCCAGTCTGGCGGCAAGGGGTGGCGCCACATCGCTAGGGCGATCGACTACGAGGTTACGACCTTTCAGGGCTTTGGCGCGTCGGTCATCAAATCTGAGATTGGGTACAACCGCGACAAGCCGGCTGGCCACGTTGGCAACTTGCGCGAGTACGGCACACCAAAGCTTGCCCCCCACAGCGACCTGCGCACTGCCCTTGAAGCGAATCAGGCCGACTTCGAAAAGGGCATCGAAAAGGCCATCGGCGACGCACTAAAGGAGGCGGGCCTGTGAAGAAACACACTGACTGGCTTGCATCCCGCATTGAGACGGTCCCTGCGCTTGCCTCGGCCACGTATGTAACCCTCGCGGTAAACACTGACGGGTCGTCTATCTCGTTGCCTTACATCGTCATTCACCCGGCAGATGGCACGGACGATTCGGACCGCCTATCTGGCCCGAGTGTCACGCAGCATCCGCGGTTCACGATTCATTCGGTGGGCTCGACGTATGAGCAAGCCGTGTGGGCTGCCGAGAAGGTCAAGGCCGTCCTGGTCGTTGGCGGTATTGGTGTTACGCCTGCCATCGCGGGCGAGTACACGGGCGCTGTCTGGTATTCGTCGCCGACCTCAGTGCAGACCGATAACGAAGCTGTCCCTCCGTATTGCGACCATATCGCGGAAGTGGGCTTCGAGTCCACGCCTAACGCCTAACTTTCCCCCTCCAACTTCACCGGCTACCTGTCGGTGATTCCGGCACGCCCGGAAATACACCCTCACTCATGAGGGACAACCGAAAGGAATCACCATGGCAGATCAGGCCGAACTCTTCGGAGGACCCCCCGCCGCTGACCAGACAGGGAATCTCACCGTCTGGTGGGTCCCCACGATCGCTGACCGTCTCGTCCCGAAAGCCTCGACCGAGATTGGCGCCGCCACCTCGTACCGGCTTACCTACAGCTTCACCACGGGCGGATGGGCTCTCACCGGTTCCCAGACGAAGAACCCGGACGAACGCCTCACGTCGACCCAGGATCTCGAATCTCTGGGCAAGTCGACCGCTGCGCTCACTCTCGGCTACGTCGACTCGACCACCGCCGGCTCTGCTGCTGTCGTGCTCGTGAATGGCCTGTCGGGCTATTTCGTGGAGCGTCGTGGCACCGCTCAGACCGCCCTCGCCGCTGCTGCTCAGAAGGTCCGGGTCATTCCGGTCACTCTCGGTAAGCAGATCCCCGGCCCTGTCGATGGCAGCGGCAAGTTCACCTACACGCAGGAGGTGGCCATCACGGGCATCATCGGCGAGCCGGTTGCACTCGCCGTCTAACTGAACCCCCTGCACAGGCGTGCCCACAGTCGCGCCTGTGCAGGTTTCACCTCACCAACTGTGGACTCAACTGTGGAGGTTTCATCATGTCCAGCATCACCGAAAAACTGGCAGCTTCTAAGGCTGCCCCCCGCCCGACTCTCGACGTGACTGTTTCGCTGAATCGTGACCTTTCCGAGCAGCGTGAAGAACTCGCCGCTGAACTTGAGCAGGCGAAGAAGTCGAACGATGACCGATTGGGCGCACCTACTGCTGCCTCGGTCGTGCAGGAGAAGCTCGATGCAATCCTTGACGCTGAGGCTGACTCGCTCATTGACTTGCGGTTCACGCGGCTTCCTGGTGATGCGTGGGCGAAGATCACGCAGCTCTGCCCGCCGAACCCCAACAGCATCCTTGACATGCACTATCACTACTCACTTGTGGAGGCGTGCAAGCTCGCGGCGAAGTTCGTTGACGCTGACGGCAACGCTTACGGGCACGTCATCGAGGGTGACGAGCTGACGACGTTGACCGTGCAGCAGAAGACGCGCTCGAACCCTGCGCCCACTGATGAGTGGCAGGAGATTTTCGACACGATCAGCGGCCCCGAGTTCACGACGATCGTTGACACGCTTTACAGCCTAAATGTCTACGGGCCGACTGAGCGGTTGGCTGAGCTAAAAAAACGATCGGCGAGTCTGACCGCCTAAGGCAGGCACTCAAACTTGCCACGAAGCTCGGCATATCTCATCGCCGGCTGAATGGTTGGGAGCCTGCCGAGACGACCGAATACGAGTACGCCGATGGTGTGCTGGTCCGTTCGGTCACTCGTCGTGAGCCTGAGTTCGATGATGAGCAGCGCGCGTTACTGCTGGCGTCGGCTGAGTTCGAGGCGGGCATCGGCTCGCACGGGCAACTGCTATCCGAGGCAATGAGCCCGGAAGCGTCACCGACTGAGTACGGCTCGACGTTGCGGTTTGCGGCGCAGGGTCCGTTTTGGGATTACGCGGAGAAGGCGCGCCTAGACGACATTGATAGGTACAAGGCGGAGTTCCCGAAGGATGCCCCGCCGAATCTGAACGGCGCGTTCTGGACCGTCGAGAAGCACGGGGAGTTAGCGGCGTCCGAACCACAGCCAAACACCGAGTAGTACGACACCAGCGCCACCGGCAACGATCCCGAAGCCGAAGCGCATGAAGGCATCCGCACCGATTAGCGCACCGAGCGCGACTAGGAACATCCCCACGGCGGCGATCAGGCTCCCCCACGAAATGTCGCTTGTTCCGATTCGGCGCGTGTCTGTCGTCTCCTGTGTATCCATGCGCTGATTCTAGCGCGCCACATAACTAAACACGGAGGTTCCCTAAATGGCCGACAGAACAGTCAAGGTGTCGCTGACGGCCCAAGTATCGGGGTATCTCGCGGGCATGGATAAGGCCGCGAAGGCTACGGCTGCCGCGGGTACGGAAGCAGAGAAGACGGCGCGCAAGGTCGAGGCGCAGGGCAAGGTTATGGAGGGCGCCGGCAGGGGCCTAATGGCTGTTGGCGTTGTTGCTCTTGCGGCGACTGCGCTATCTGTGAAGGCCGCGATTGGCTGGGAGTCGGCATGGGCTGGCGTCACGAAGACGGTTGAGGGCACGCCTGCCGAGCTCGCCAAGGTCGAAGATGGCTTGCGCTCGCTGGCCAAGACCTTGCCGTCGTCGCACGATGAGATTGCGGCGGTTGCTGAGGCTGCCGGGCAGCTTGGTATCAAGACGGCCTCGGTGACCGCGTTCACGAAGACGATGATCGACCTCGGCGAGACGACGAACTTGTCGGCTGATGAGGCTGCCACGTCGCTCGCCCGGTTTATGAACGTGATGGGCACGTCGCAGGATGACGTGGGCCGTCTGGGTTCCGCAATCGTGGAGCTCGGCAACAACTACGCCACGACTGAGGCTGAGATCGTGGCCATGTCGTTGCGCCTCTCTGGTGCGGGCCGTCAGGTTGGCTTGAGCGAGGGCGAAGTGCTGGGCCTCGCTACGGCCCTGTCCTCGGTGGGCATCGAGGCCGAGGCTGGCGGTTCGGCGATTAGCAAGGTCATGATCGACATTGCCTCATCGGTTGATTCTGGCGGCGAGCGTGTGGAGAAGTTCGCGAAGGTCGCGGGCATTTCCGCTCAGGACTTCACTAAGCAGTGGAAGACCGACCCCGGCGCGGCGCTGGCCGGGTTCGTCCAGGGGCTCGGAGACGCTGAGGCTCAGGGTGAATCCACTCTTGGCATTCTTGAGGATCTGGGCATCACTGAGGTTCGCATGCGTGACGCGCTGCTGCGTTCGGCTGCCGCGTCGGACCAGTTCACGGCCGCGATGGACACTGGAAACGGTGCCATCGAGGACAACAACGCGCTCGCGGAAGAGGCCGCAAAGCGGTATGCGACGATCGAGTCTCAGCTTGAGATAACGAAGAACAAGGTCATCGACGCCTCGATCTCATTCGGTCAGGTGTTCTTGCCGGCTGTGTCTGGTGCGTCTGATGCTGTTGGCGATCTCGCTGATGGGCTCGGGGCGATGCCGGGTGGCATGCAGGCAACACTCGGGGTGCTGGGCGCGCTGGCTGGTGTCGTTGCTCTCGGTGGCGGCGCATTCCTTGTCGCGGTCCCGAAGGTTGCCGCCTATAACGCGATCATTGAAACTGCGGGCATAAAGACGCAGAAGGCAAGCCGGCTAATCACTGGCGCCATGAAGGGCCTCGGCATTGTCGCGGCCCTTGGGTTGGCGATAGCCGCCGTGAATGCGCTAGACAGTGCCATTCAGGGCGCGGGCGAGAGCTCGGATGAGATTGCCAACAAGCTCAAGAACGGCAAGATTGCTGATGCCGTCATGGGCGCTTTCGAGGGCGCCGGTTCTGTAACTGAGGCTGGCAGTCTGAAGGTGCAGGAACTCGGGAAGAACCTCGATGATGTCGCGGATTCTTGGGACACTCGCTGGGCTAAGGGCTTCGGTCCTGGCTTTGTCGGGTGGATGGATGGTAACGACGCGTCGACTGACACGATGCGTGACGGGCTGGACAAGCTCGGCGTAACTCTCGCGGGCATGCCCATGGAAGACGCGCAGACTGCCATGCGTGCGCTCCGTAAAGAGTATGACCTGACCGATGAGCAAGTGCTTGCACTCATTGACAAGTCGGGTCCGTTCCGTGACGCACTGATCCGGGAAGCTGACAGCACTGGTCAGCTCGCCGACGATCAGACGCTTCTAAAGATTGCGCTTGAGAAGACGCAGCCTGCCGTGGAGTCTGCGGCTGATGCGTATCTGAAGACGGCTGATGAGGCGTCGGCGTTGGACGACAAGATCATGACGCTCATGGAGTCCATGAACGAGCTAAACGGTGTCGGTCAGGATGCATCCAGCGCGAATATCAAATATCAGCAGTCTCTGCTCGATGTCAGTGATCGCATTGACCAGATCAACAAGGGCACTGAAGGGTACGCAAAAACGCTGGACATCACCACGCAGGCGGGTATCGACAACCGCAC
>Ga0314774_1001946_pt1 | contig 12314 bp, 13 predicted proteins | sample MetaGCBIA2018_FD_204515 | JGI IMG/M metagenome (GOLD analysis project Ga0314774, IMG submission 204515) | Cryopeg brine microbial communities from Beaufort Sea near Barrow, Alaska, United States - CBIA 2018 | ecosystem: Environmental > Aquatic > Marine > Coastal | place: USA: Alaska | collected... | reverse complement strand
TCAATTGTTTTTCAAAAAGAGCGACAATTGGGATACTTCCACCGCTGCGTTGGGGAATTGGCGTTTTGCCAAAGGATTCCACATAAGCATCGTTTGCAGCTTTATATTCTAAAGTGTCTATTGGCGTAACATAAGCCTGTCCGCCGTGATGAGGATTCACCTCTACTTTCACCCCTCTTGGCGCGATACTTTCAAAATGCTTTTTAAAGAGTTCGGTAATTTCTTTCCAGTCCTGATCTGGCACCAAACGCATACTTATTTTAGCGTGTGCTTTCGCCGCGATCACGGTTTTTGCGCCTTCCCCGGTATATCCACCCCAAATTCCATTGACATCCAAAGTTGGTCTGATGGAATTACGTTCATTGGTAGAATAGCCTTTTTCGCCATATACATCGTCAAGATCCAGGGCTTTTTTATATTTCTCCAGATCAAAAGGAGCTTCCGCCATTTTTGCACGTTCCTCTTTACTCAATTCCTCTACTTTATCATAAAAACCGGGAATGGTGATATGATTATTTTCATCAGTTAGGGAAGCGATCATTTTCGCCAAAACATTGATAGGGTTTGCCACGGCTCCCCCGTATAATCCGCTATGCAAATCCCGGTTTGGGCCGGTTACCGTTACCTCAACATAGCTCAATCCGCGCAGGCCGGTGGTAATTGAAGGTGCATCCGGCGCGATCATTCCTGTATCGGAGATCAGGATCACATCATTTGCGAGTTTTTCCTTGTTGCGTTCAATAAACCAACCCAGACTTTCGCTCCCAACTTCTTCTTCGCCTTCAATCATAAATTTCACGTTGCAGGGCAATTGGCCGGTTTTGGTCATATATTCCAGCGCTTTCACGTGCATGTACATCTGTCCTTTATCGTCACAGGCACCACGTGCAAAAATAGCACCTTCGGGATGGGCCTCGGTTTTTTTAATAACCGGCTCAAAAGGCGGATTATCCCATAGATCAATTGGATCCGGTGGTTGCACATCGTAATGCCCATAAACCAGGACAGTAGGCAATTTTTTATCGATTATTTTCTCCCCGTATACAATGGGATTTCCGGGGGTTTCGCAAATTTCAACCAGGTCACAGCCCGCTTCCTCCATTCTTTTTTTAACCGCGTCGGCAGTTTTTAAGATATCCTTTTTATAGGCCGGATCAGCGCTAATGGAAGGGATTTTAAGCAATTCAACCAATTCGGAAACAAACCGGTCTTTATTTTTTTCTACATATTCTTTTACATCTTTCATTTGAATATTTTTGTTGTTTTATATTGATTTAAACGGAATTTTTCCTTGTAATCATTTGATGCTTTGATGACAGTTACAGGAAGCGGAAGTCCTTAAAATTCCCAAAACTGAGCTTTCATTCTGAAACTTTTAATTTTCATAAGAAATCAAAGATACAAAATTGATATTTTCTCTATGTGCTATTTGAAAATTGAAACATTTATGTATATTTGCAGCCGCTTACAGTTTTAAGCAGATTTTACAACGAGTCCTAAGTGTTGTAAAATTTTAATGCGGGCGTGGTGGAATTGGTAGACACGCTAGACTTAGGATCTAGTGCCGCAAGGTGTGGGAGTTCGAGTCTCCCCGCCCGCACAAGTAGAAACCGTAACACAATTGTAAATCAATTGGTTACGGTTTTTTTCTATAATAGAAAGACAACATCTAGACAACCATTTAAAAATAAGCACATATTTTGCTTTTATTTCTGATATTTTCCTCAATCTTGATTTTTAGAAAATAATTTGGGTGTTTTTTTTGGTGCAATGTGATAAATATGGCACAAAATAAGGTTTTTGTTGCAGCATCTCGAATTGATTTTTTTGCAACAAATATATAAAAAGGTATAATGGTGATATACAGGGTTTTAAGTGTTTTTCGTGCAACAAGATTATGTTGCACGTGTTGCAAATGATGTTGCAACATTTAAAAAAATGTTAAGCGTTTAAAGAACGAAGTGCGCAACGTATTGCATTCACGGCATAGAACTTCTACAGTACCTTTTTTAAACCAAAGGGGTTTTCTAACCAGTTCATTCTTATCTATCATTAGAATTGTACTGATGTCATTGATAAGGTTATCCGGTGCATATCTTATCCCGTTCTTGTTACAGCGATGGAGCCTGTTAGTAACGGTCTTGGTATTATATCTTTCCGGGAATTTAATTTCTAGTTCCCGTGCTAAACCTCTAATGCTCTCTATTGGAGGTAAGCCTTGATTAAACCTTATAACCTTACTGGTTTCTATTGAGTTGGTTAAATCAAGCTGTAGTTTCTTTACTAACATTTTTGAAGTATTTAAGTGGTTGAATTATTTAATTTTGCTATAGTTCTAATGAGTTTCCTAGCCCTGTAGCTGGTTAAAGTAATATTGTAGGGTTGTTTGATATAGATACTCTTAATCGCTTTTACTTCTACTCCTGATAGGCTCACAGCATCCTGTAAGTAGTGTTTTGAATAGGTTAGGTTCTTTTGTTTGTAAGTGATTGTTAACCTCAGCTTGCTAACTGATATAGTTTTTATTAGGCTCTGAAGATTGTTATTCTCAATGGTTGTGTTTTGCCTTCTGGCCTTCCTTCTTTTTCTGGCCTGTGAAGCATTATTACAAGACTTTCCACAATAGATAGAACCGTTCTTTTTATGGGAAATATCTGTGCTACAGTTTTTGCATTTTGGGTGTTTTATTTTAACACTTTTTTTGTTGTTTTTCGGGGTAGGTTTTTCAAGTTCATTTTGTCCACGTTTTACGCCTTTATCTAAATGCGTAAAGCGTTCCCTTTTTTCGGCTTCATATCCTTCAAATAAGTTGCGTAAAGCGTTCCCTTTTTTGGCTTCCAACACTTCAATTTTAAGAATGATTTTTTTTAGGATTTCACTTTGACTTGTTGAAGCGCAAAACTCATTTATAAGTTCGGTAAATAACGCCTTGGCTCTAAATCTTTGTTTACGGTTAAATTTTAACCAATTTGTAGCATCCAAATAATAAAGCATTTTTTCCTTTTGCTTTTTGTTCATTAACCTCCATTTCATACCGGAATCATAGAAAATCATTTCATTCCAGATTTTTATAAGGTCTGGCTTAACATTATTCAGTTTATCAACCTCAACTAAATCAGCTAGTACCCTAATTCCGTACGTCTTAGACTTCTTAGTGCTTTTTATGGCTAATTCTACCCTTAATAAATTCTGTTGCTTTTTAGGTAGTTGAATTCCCTTATCATAAATTTTATATTGATATTCTTGCCTTTGTAACTGTTTACCCGTAAATACTTCATCTAGTCTAAGCAAAGTGAAACAATCGTTTTGATATGCCCGTAAGCCTCTCACAATGGTTTTTGGTGGTTGATTAATGGAAACATTAACGCCATACTCAAAATTTTGTACAATGGCTTTAAATGGGTCTATATGAAAGCGTGTTTTTAAATCCTGAATAGTTGAAATAAGCATTTCAAGTGAATAGTCATATCCGTTATCCTTTCCGTTATTATAATATTTGGGTAAAGAACCTCTTAAAATACAATGGGTAATGGTGCTTATGGTAGAAGGTATCAAGTAGAAGTGTAATCCCTTGAAAAATGCAACTTTTGTATTGCTGATTATTTCCCCTGTCTGTTCATCAACTTTAGTGGCGAAGATTAGTAATGGGTTGGCTTCCCAATATTTGGGATTTGTTCCAATACATAAAATTTTGATGCCATCAATCACTTTAGGAGGGATAACTATTTTTTGTATCTTGCACTTATGTAATTCACGGCAGCGATACATTTTGTTTTTAGAATTTTGAGGTCTTTTCTTAAAAAGGCCTCTTTTTTTTTGAAATAAAATAAATCAGGGAGTATGCGGCATCCATACTCCCTAAAAACCCCAAATCACCACCAATTAAAAATAGCGTTCAAAGTTGGTTCTAATGGAACCTTATTTTAATCTGATAATCTCTTGTGGATTTGGTTGAAGTCCAAGCTTACCAATACTTAAACTTTTATATTGAAGTATCAAATTAAATGGCCTTACTAAATGCTGATTTGGAAAAGAATTGGAAGGTGTGTTTTCTGCATTGATAAAGCCGTTTTCAATCCCTTTATTTATTAAATCTGATAATTCAATAGAATATTTAGCAGCATCATTCTGCTTTTGTGATCTGGTATAGTAGCTACAAATCTTATTGATGCTCTCAATGGTTTCAAGCTTGATGGTTACCTTATTGTCCTTTATTTCAAACTCTTCAATACGATTCCTTTTTACAGCTTGTAAAGCACTAAAAGCCTTATCCGCATTCCTCCCCTGTAGTTTTAACAACGTTTGAATATCAGCTTTGGGAAAGTTAGAATCTTTTCGAATTAAACCTTCAAAATAATTTCTGCCAGTTACCAAACAAGAAATTATTTCCTTTTCAGAAAGGGAATTGTCAAATTCTTTAATCGCTTCAATAGCGGTTTTGATTTTTGTTAAATCTAAATTCCTTTCCGCTAATTTATCCTTTACTTGCCGTTCATCTTTCCATAATAACAAAGGTTTGAAGGCAGTGGGATTGTTTTTTAATAAATTCATTTTGTTTGTTTTTATTTTAATTAATATTTACTCAGATTTTATTTTTGTTGAAAATATTTGTTTTGGTTGCGACCCTGTAAAGGCTTCAGGGATAACAAGGCTTAAAAGTTCTTTTTATTTCAACAATCGTTTAAATTGTCTTTCTGCCTGTATTTTATATAATTGAGGAATTTTTTTAGTAACTATTTTTGCAGATGGTTCGATAAATGGAGTTTTGGTAATATTTGATTTTCTTGTGTTCCTGAAGTAGTATATTGGCTTAATTTTTAATTTTATTTTTCGAGTTTTAAGCCTCTTTACACTATCAATCCTGTACATAATTCCTTTTCCTCCCTCACTGATAGTTACATGATTAGCACCCTCCATTGCTGCGGACATAACATGCCTAACAAAACGGCTTTTTTTAGTTCCGGGGCCTGAATTTATTTTTCTCCTTGGGGTTTTTTTCTGAAAATTATTGAAACGGTTCATTTTGGATATTTTACTACTCCTATTTTCTCCCGTTCTTGAAGAATCCAGGGGAACTAATTTTCTACCTTTTATAGTGCCTCCCGTTTCCTGTGCTACTAGACCATCAGTTAATTTATCAGTTCTGGTAGTGGTGTTTTTTATTCCTACTTTAGATTTCATTTTTCGTAAATCAAAAGTATTTGGTGATTTTTCAACGGTCGTGAAACTATTGAAAAGGTTCTTTTGTCTGGTGGTGAATTTTGAGTTTGCAGCTTTTGGAATTAATTTTTTAGTTTTAAAAGCGGCATCGTTTAAAGTTCCTCTCACAGCAACGGGAAAGGCAGATTTATGCAGTTTTCCCAATTTAGCAGTGAGTTGTATTGAAGCTTCTGTATTTACATCAAATACCTTCATAATTTATTTGTTAAAGTTTTTAATTTTGCTATCGTTGCCCTTGTGTGTTACCCATAAAGGGAACGTTTACATTTCCTTTTGACTGTACATCCTTCACCATTCCGCCCGGGTCGTTTAAATTCACATATACGCTTCCTTTGGTGGTGTTTTCTAGGGACATCTTGTTAAAAATGTTTTGCTCTGTGGGTATTATTGGGTTATTTTTTGGCTCATTGGAATCATTGGAATCATTGGTTAAATCTAGATTTCCCCTGATTCCTTCAATGAATTTCATTGCGGGTGCAACCATTTTTCCCACTCCAGGTATCTTAGAAAGAAAACCTATAAATTGCTGAATAGGTGCAAGCATAGAATCAAATATTACCACACCAATCTTTTTGATACCATCCAAAATCCCATCTTCTTTGAAAACCTGTACTATTGAATCCCAATGTTTTTGAATCCCCATTACAACAGCTATAATCGTTCCCAAAGGTCCTAACAACATTGATGCAGCCGCCCCCCATTGGTCATAGTATTTGATGATGGTATAAACAACACCTATTAGGGCTATAATGCCCACAACTATCAACCCTACAGGATTTGCGGACATAGCTGCATTTAACTTCCATTGGCCTACAGTTGCCAATTTAGCGGCAAATTTATACGCCCCCATCGCTACTGAATTTCCTGATATAGCAGCTGTCATAACCCCTGACCTAGCGGCTGAAATCCCCATGGTTACATTATGTGCGAAGGTTGCCGCCTGTACTCCCCATGTTATTACTTTCAATGCTCCATAGGCTGCAATTAAACCTATAGTAACCCCCACGACCGTTTCCATATTGGATGCGACAAATTTCAAAGTGTTCTTAGCAATATCTAGTGCCTTGTTATTACTTTGGGTTGCCGTAACCGAGTTCATAAAAGAGTTTTTAATAGATTCTATCCAGTAAGCGAGGGTACTAGAATTTTTAGCTGCCTGTTCGTAGGCCGTCCCCGTTTCTCCTAACTTCCCGACCAAAGCATCATACATGGGTAAATTTTGAAGGAGTATTTGAGCCGCATCTTTATTCTCTTTTCCGAAAATCTTGACCATAGCAATAGGGTCTTCAGCTATTTTGGAAAGTTCCCTTAAGCGGTCAATAAGTGGTAAGGTTTTGTCTGCTACCAACGCTGTATTTACTCCAAATTTATCCAGTTGCCTTAAAGCCTCTGGAGGTAGTGCCTCAATAATTGACATATTAGTTAAGACGTTCCTTAATTTTGTTCCTGATTCAGCACCTTTTAATCCTTTTGCTGCAAAGAGTTCTACCAAAGCCACAGATTCAGTTAGATTCACATTTGCGGCTTTTGCAGTCGCTCCAAAACCTAGAAGAGAATCCCTAATTAATGGGATTGCAGCGGCCCCGTGTTTTGCGCCCGCAGCTAATACATCTACAACGTTAGCAGATTCCGAAGCCCCTAAATTAAATTGGTTCATTACATCGGTCAATGCCAATGCGGATGGTTCCAACTCCATTCTAGATGCTTTACTAAGTAAAATAGCGGATTTTGTAACTGCATCCAACGCATCTACATTTTGAAGCAATTCAGGTTTGGCAGACCCTATGAGTTCATAGGCTTTTAAAACAGCCGTGCCAGATGAAAAAGTTTCTTTTGCCGTTGACTTGGATATTTTTTCTAATAATTCTAAATCTTTGCCGGTAGCCCCCGTAATTGCGGAAACACTTGCAAGGCTATCTTCATACTTTAGATTCGCTTGCCCGGCCATACTAAATATGCCCGCTAAGCCTATTTGGGCAAACCTACCTATCTTACTAAATGAAGATGTTATTTTCTGGTCTAAACGGGTAATAGCCGCCCCGGTATTTCTGCTAAATTTCGTTACCCCCTTGGTCATTCTCATAACCACAGCTGAAAATTTGTCTTCAGCTGTAAAAACCGTTGGAATTTTTATACTCGCTGCCATTACCAATCCTTTTTTAATAGTTGGTCTAACTTTACGTTAAACTCTTCCATTTCTTTCAAAGGGTCAGGAGCCACATTTTCGCTTAATATCCCTGCTTTTATAAATTGGGTATTAATTGGTGTAATCTGTAGCATCCAAGCACCGATTCTTTCCCTTTCCTTCATTTTCCCCGCTTTAAAGGCTTCATCAAATACAGCTTTGTGTATTTCAGGATGTTGATTTTTAAAATTTGTATAATCCATAATTATCATTTTTAAGGCATAAATATCCTGTCTATAAAATTTTTTTAATTTTTAGATAGGATATAGGTTTATGATTTTCAGGTAATTATAGCGGGTGGATTTTGTGGAAATCCTGTAGGTATTATAAACGGGTAATTGCTTTTTCTACTTCTGACCTTAGGTAATAAATTCTAGAACCCATGGCGACTTTTTTAAGTTTCCCGCCCGGCTGGCTCCAATTATGAACAGTCGAGACGTCCACAGAAAACATTTTTGCCACCTCGTGCCTGGTCAAATATTCAGGTGGTGTCTTGGTTTCAAAATTTTGCTTAAATTGGTCTAGTTGTTTTGCCACACCTTCAATAATATCTTTTTTTAACTGGTCAGGTGTAATCTGAATAAATTGGATTGTTCCCATTTGATTGTGGTTTTAATTTTATTAGTTAAATTAATTAGAGGTGTTTTAATTATATTCTTTTCGGGGTAACTAATTTCCCTCTTATCATCTTGGTAAAGATTCATCTATATTTCTAATTTTTTTTTATGACAATCTATTGAATACCAATGTGATACTTAAAAATTAATAAGTTATTAACTTCCAATCCTATCTATTTAAAGTTTTATCGATGCAACAATCATAATATATTTATTAAACAACAAAAAATCCCGCACGGTTAGGAGCGGGATTTTTTGTTGTGAGTTAAGCAAAAAAAGGAATACTGTTTTCACATATATTGTTTGATTTTGGATTGAGTTTTTTTAATGCCTGTTTTTAAATCTGTAGCATGGTCTAAATACAATTCGTATGCTTCAGTATAGTCATCAATTAAATTACAATCTCTTTTTGATTTTAACTCACTTTGACTTTTTAAGCTAATTCCTAACAATATTAGGTCGATTGATGGGTACCAGGTCTTTTCGAAAATATCAGAATAATTTTTCATTAACTTGGTGAAATGGTCAATCTCATTTTGAATAGTGAAATATTCGTGTAATTGATTGTCATTGAAGGGTTCATCTTTTATAACGCATTCAATCGCTTGTATAAGGATATTAAAATCAATCCGTTTTCCTGGATTAATTTTAGCAAAAAGTTCATTGCCAAAATTTATTGAATTGCAAATATTTAGTGATTCAAGCGCCAATACAAACTTATCGTTATTGTAAGAATACTTAATATGTTCAGAATCCAAAACAATGAATTTTTGCGGGTTTTTAAATATCTCGTTCGTGCGTTCACGCAATTCTTCTGTAGCTATTACCATTTTTTTAATTATTATTGATTAAACTTAGTTTGGGTGCCTTAAATTCTTGAAAATTGGATTTTTCTTTTAACTCTAAAATCCATCTTTGGTATAATTGCTTTGCCACAACATCAGCGGCATCCGTATTTTCACAAAATTTCCAACCTATTTCTGTTAAGTCTTCTCTAATACGGCCAAACTTTTCCAAATCTTCGAGATTCATTAAATCAAATATTGTTTCAAAACCGTTAAAATTTAATGAAGGAGTAAACCGGTCATATTGTTCCATTGGTTCAAAGGCTCTCATTGCAGAACTAAAGCTATCCGCTATCCTGTAAAAAATAATGGAATCGTTTAAAAGGCTTAAAATTGTGTTTTTGTTTACTTGATGGGTATTTACTATTGTCATATATGAGGGGGTTTTAGTTACTATTTTTTAATAATTGAGGTTTACTATTCACTAAGCATTTTAAAGCCGCATTTTTAGCTTTTCCCCTTTCGGGGGGCTTTAAGTTACCAAACTCAAAGCCCTGCCTTACCACTGCAGTTTTTTTAATATTTTATTCACCTGTATTTTTTAAAGGTTCATTTTTAATGACTTCCATAGGTGAATTATTATTTTCTTTCAAGGCTTGTTTTGTATAGAAATCGGCAATTTGTTGAGCGTAATCATAGGAGTTTTTCCCCAGGTAAATACTAAAAGTTCGCTCATTACTATGAGCCGTTACCTGCATTATCAGGGGTGTAGGCAAAATACCATATAAATTTGTTGCAAAGGACCTTCTACAGATATGGGATGTAATTAACTCCCATTTTTTATAAAACCCGGTTACATGCCTTTTTGTTTTTAAATCTAATTTTTTACCTTGAATTATATTATCTATTTCCGCAATTCGGCAAACATCTTTAATATAATCATTGAACTTTTGAAGGGAAATTTTATGAGGCAGTCCGGTTTTTAATATTTTATCGGTTTCCGGTAAAACAGGAATTGTAACACTTTTGCCAGTTTTTTGCTGTACCAATTCAATTACCCTTAAACCATTTCTAACTATAAAATTATCTTCGTTCAAGTCTAATAGATCGTTTCCGCGTTGGCCTATATTAGCACCTAACAACAGCCATTTCCGGGCATTTTCCAAATAAGGAAAAGGCAATTCTGTTAAAGCAATTTTTTCTAATTCTGGTTTGGACAGATAAACAACAAATTCATTTTTTACTTTAAATCCGGAAAATTTTTTTAATTGTTTATGAGTAGTAATGTCATTTAATTCGGCATCCAGACATACCGTTTTGAGGTTCCCTAACATCCTACCAGTATAACCTTTAGAATAATTATTTTTTTTATTTGTCATCCATTTTTCAAACTCACTTTTAAATTTCAGGTTGACATTTTTTATAAGTAAGGGTGTTTTTCCCTGATACTCTTTAATTATTTTGAGCAAAGTTTTATAATCATTTACCCTGGATCTAGATAATCCTATCCCGCCTTTAGAATTTGGCTTAAATTCCAACGTGCTTAAAAAATGGGTAATGTATTCCGTAATTATATTTAAATCCTTTTGCTCTTTTCCCTGTGAAAAAAATATATCTATTTTATCACTCAACCAATCTGAATTTATTGTAACCCCCCCAGCGTAATCTTTATTATATTCTTTTAATAATGTAGATTCTAAATCTTTTAGTTCTTCATTAATTTTATCGTTACCGGGTTTGGGTTTTTTGCCTTTTTTGGCAGTTTTGGCAAATCCGCTTTCACTCCACTCATCAGGATTAATGTATATTCCTGTTTTACGCTTTGGAGTATTCCCACGCCCTATAGAAAGCCGGACATATATTGAGGTTGGATTTGATTTTCCTTGAAGTAGATATTTGATTTTCGCCATTTTGAAAGTTTTAACATTCAAATATAGTGTTTAGTCAACATCTAGACAACCAAAATTCAATTTACTTCAATTTACTTCAATTTATTTAGAATATATCACAGTACAAAAAGTAATAAAACCCTTTGAATATAAGGGCTAAAAGAGCAATTTAACAGGGTTTGGAGAAAGGTACAGTTTTAGAGGGTTCACGTCTCCCCGCCCGCACAAGGAAAAAGCTTCTCAGAAATGGGAAGCTTTTTTTAGTTTTGGGTGTCTCGAACTTTCCAAAGTTTGAAACTTTGGAACAGTTAATAGTTTATGAAATAGAAGTTGTGGCACAGCAGCATAAAACCCCCATAGTTTACGCGCATTGATTGAGTGACCCCGGCAAAACCCTCAAAAGCCCCTTGGATGTTCTTTTTGAATCAGGTACATTTGAGAGAAAATAAAACGACACGTGATTTATAATTATGTTGTAAATAATTTAGAAAGACTAAATGATATGGAAGAACCTAAAATCTCGCTTTAAAATATGATTACAAAACTCATATTATTTTCTGGAATTGCAGGGGTCACTGTTTTTATAGGTGGAATTTTAGCCCATTATTTTAACCATCATATCAAAGAAAGTCCTGTAAAATATGAAATAACTCATACCCTAATGTCCTTTGGTTCAGGAATTATTTTATCTGCAGTGGCTTTGGTTCTAATTCCTAAAGGAATGGAAGAGTTGGAATTGTTACCAATGGCTTCTTCTTTTTTAGTTGGTGCAATTCTATTTATGCTACTTGATCGATATTTGTCTAAAAAAGGTGGACGAACCGCTACCCTTTTGGCAATGATGATGGATTTTGTTCCTGAATCTATTGCGTTGGGAGCAGTTTTTTCCATTGACATAAGATTGGCTACATTTTTGGCTGTATTAATTGGGCTTCAAAATTTACCTGAAGCCTTTAACTCTTATAGAGATTTAATATTGAGTGGTTTTACAACAAAGAAAACGCTGATCATATTTTTCCTTTTAAGTTTTTTCGGAATTTTCGGAGCTTTGGCAGGTCATTTTCTTTTGAGCAACCATCAAGAATTAACTGCACATTTAATGACATTTGCAAGTGGTGGAATTTTATATTTACTGATTCAAGATATTATTCCTGAAGGTACATTGGAGAAAAACCATTTGACATCTTTAGGAGCAACTCTTGGATTTTTAGTTGGAATTATAGGGGACCAATTAGTGTAAAAACTGCTTACAATAATGTATAAAAATAATAACCGGCATAGTTTTAATTTCAAGGAGTTTAGCCCGCGTCAACTTTCCTGTAGTTTGACAGGTATGAAATCCTCAATGGGCTGCTATTTTTAAACAAACAAGTTGAGGTGCATTCAGATAAAAATCGAGATTTAAAAAGAACAAAAAAAATGGACAACTACAAAAAAGACAGTTTGACTCTTAAAGGTGCAATAGCTCTTGGCACAGGAGTTATGATTGGTGCGGGAATTTTTGCATTGTTAGGCCAGGTTGCCGAATTATCAGGAAAATTGTTTCCATACATTTTTATTGTTGGAGCCATTATTTCTGGTTTCAGTGCTTATTCTTACATCAAAGTTTCTAATGCAT
>Ga0314774_1001945_pt1 | contig 12320 bp, 10 predicted proteins | sample MetaGCBIA2018_FD_204515 | JGI IMG/M metagenome (GOLD analysis project Ga0314774, IMG submission 204515) | Cryopeg brine microbial communities from Beaufort Sea near Barrow, Alaska, United States - CBIA 2018 | ecosystem: Environmental > Aquatic > Marine > Coastal | place: USA: Alaska | collected... | reverse complement strand
GAACAGCGGGAAAACGACCAATAAAGAAAACAAATAGAGCTAAAAACCACATTTTTTGACAAAGACCAAATAGAAATCCCTCTAAATAATGGATGCAAGTGAATTATTTAATTTTGCAACGGTCTTGGTATCTTACTTGTCGGGTTAAATCGTTATCAATGTCTTCTATCCTATATCCACATATTACTCCTTTAATCAAATGGGCATTGGGATGCAGTGTTACTTTCTGAAAAAAGGTTTCGAATGTAGTTTTTTCCTCTATGAGGTTTTGGAGTTTCAGTTCATTAAATCCTGTCAACCACTCTATCACTTGGAGTAATTCTTCTTTTGTCCGGCCCTTCTTCACCACTTTTGTAATATAGTGGGGATAAACCGATGCAAATGTTAATTTCGCTATGCGCTCATTGTGTTCTTGCGTTACTTTCATAGTTAATGCTGTTAATTTGGTCAAGGAAAACTTTTTTAAGCAAAATCGTGTTGCTATCACCACCTTTTACAAAATCTCTAATTGCCTCAATTATCTTTTCCCCTGTGTTCCTTTTTTTCTTATCTCTTTCCATTGTATTTAGGATCAAAATCCACCATCCATTCAATACCGTATTTGTCCCTAAACATCCCGAAATAGGAACCCCAGGGACTATCGCCAATAGGCATTTCAACAGTTCCGCCAGCCGAAAGTCCGGCAAATATGGTGTTGGCTTCCTCTCGACTTTCGGCGCTAATCGATATTTTAGACCGGTTTTCATTTTCATTTACGGTCCCCATACTTTCCGGAACATCGTTGGCCATTAAAACATTATTGCCAATAGGCAGCGCGATGTGCATAATTTTATTGGCCTCCTTTTCTGATACGGGATAGTCAGGGTTTGATAAATCCTTGAAACGCTTGAGCATTGCGAACTCCCCGCCAAATACTGATTTGTAAAAATTGAATGCCTCTTCGGCATTTCCATTGAAGTTGATGTAAGGATTGATAAGTGCCATAATTTTATTTTTTTAGTTGTTTTTATTTCCTTGTTGGTTGAATTCTCATGGTAATTCGGTCTTCATTTTCAAAGCAATAATTCTGTCCGTTCCATTTGATATTTTTGGTCAAATCGCCGTTGGCATCCAAGATGCATTTTCGCAATGTTCACAGTCTTTATTTTTGATGCAGGCAAATTTGATTTCCATCTGCATCTTTCAACCATACAAATGTTCCCCAAGGCGTTTTGTCAACCCGTCCCATTTCAATTTCTTTTGACTTCAAGTCCCTCATACTTTTCTCAAGATCATCCGTTTCGCAAATAATGCCATAAAATGTAGCCAATGAAATTGAGGTTGCTTGATTTGGTAATCCCATTTGAAGCCATGTCTGTCTTGTGCTGCCGGTGCTTCAATAATAACTTCAAAACCAAGTTTTAAATAAAAATCCTTTGACTTTTGTTGGTCCGTTACTGGAATCATTATGATTTCTATAGCTTTCATGGGACCTTTTGATTTCGGAGGTTTATTTCATGGAGTGTATTCCAATCATGTTGCCTTCTGTATCTATGGCGAGCATCATGTTCCCATATTCTCCCAGCGACATTTTAGATTTAAAAACTTTGCCGCCAGCATTTTCAACACGTGCTTCTTCAATACTGCAATCCTCACTCATGAAGTATACTATTGTGCTATTGTTTCCCGCTTTAAAACCTTCCATTTTGACCAAGGTACCCGAAGCACGATTTTTTGACTCTATGTTGCTAGGAAAGGCTAACATTTGCAACGCATCTTCCGTTGGATTGGGCAGCTCTGTCAGTGCAATCTGCAAGACTTTTTCGTAAAAAGTTCTGGCTCTTTTTAGGTCATCAACATAAATTTCAAACCACACCACTGGATTTTCATTTTTCATGGTAAAAGAAGGTTTCGTTTAAAATACTAAAATAGCATGTTAGAAATTGAAAAATCTTGTCATAGGACAAGATTTACATATTTATTATTTTGCTGGGCGAAGTATGGGTAACACCTAGAAAGGTAGCGATATGTTGGAGAGGGACATGTTTGAGAAGTTGCAGTTGTTCGCTGATCAGGTTTAAATATCGCTCTGTAGCAATTTGTGTAAGTATATTGATAAAGTGCTGTTTAGAAATAAATAGTTGATTGGATGTTTTCCTCCGAGGGGATCCGAAGAAATAGAGAAGCTACTTCTATTAATATTTGATTTGTTCCAAAGAAATTGGTGGTAATCTCATTGCCTTTGTAGTCAATGATATAAGATCTAAAGAGTCCTTTTTCGATTAAATAATACGCGTCACTTACTTGACCAGCTTCTACTATAAAATCATTTTAGAGAACTTCACTTTTATGAGAGCCTCCATAATCAGCTTATAATTCTCAATTTTTATGCAAGAATGATTGTATATGTTTTCAAAGAGATTTTGACCTATATCTATTCATAATCAGGCAGTATTTAATTACAACAACCTATTTTTTTGAAAGAAATATACTTAATTATTGCCTTTGAGTGTGGATTTAATTCAGAATTTTATTTTCCAAAAATATTTAAACAAAAAATGGATTTGAACCCATCAGATATTAGGAAAGGCAGTTCATTTCAATAAAGGTCTTAGATTACATCTTAGCGTGGACAATCATCCTTGATGGGCAAACCTCAGCGATTTAGAATTGTGTTCCCACCTTCGTTATTTTATTCATTCGGGTATTTTTTCTCTAATATTTTTACGTGTTTTTTGTTTAATCGCTGGAACACTAAAAACGATTGTTTTGACTTCAATTTTGCGATTTGACAGAAATACATGCCTGTTTTCGGGGCTTCTTAGACCATTTGACGCAAATTCTAAAAATTTAAATTTTCAGTTATTTTGCAATTCAATGATTATCAATAATTTAATTAACGTAAAGGGATCTGTAACGTGGCCGTACCCGTTACCCTCTTGCTATCTCTTTTCTCCCTCCACAGCGGACAAAAATTAATACCTTTTTTACTTTTAATTCTTTAGAAAAAATCTGAACATAACACATTTGGAAAAAATAATTTTTCCATTTTAAAAGTAAGACTACCTGAACTTATTTTCCCATTTTGATTACTTTCCATAACCTTAGCTGAACCCATCAAAGTAAACGTTATGGAAAAACCTTAAGAGGGTCTACCTTAGCACCCAATAAGTTCGGAGTGATATTTTAGATTTCATATATATAATACCTTTGAAATATGAAATACAAGAGATGGAGCCTATCTGAGAAGCTGGAGATCCTGGCATCCTCGGAAGAGATTGGAGTTGTTGAAACCTGTAGGAAGTACAGTTTCAGTACAGGGACCTTTTACAATTGGAAAAAGAAGTTCGACCATAAGGGGGAAGACGGCCTGAAGGTGAAATATGACCTCAAAAGCAAAGAGTTCAGGCAGGTGGAAGAAGAGAACAGGGTCCTTCGCAAACTGCTGGGCAATAAGGAAATCGAGCTGGAGGTCCAACGGGAACTTTTAAAAAAAAGTTTGGGACATCCGATCCAAGAAAGATCTAGTAGACCTTATCTCTAAAAAGCACAGGTGCAGTAAGGCCAGGATCATCAAGATGGTCGGGATGGCCCCCAGTAGTTATTATAGAAGGCCCAGCCCTTGGGAGAAAGTGCAACAGGCCTCTAAATTGACCTGTAATGAGTCCAGAGGGTGGGGTGGGTAGGGCAGACCACCGTACTTGACTCGGTAAAGAAGATCCTGAGCCACGAATTCATTGATTGTGGGTTTAGGCTCATAACCTCCTATTTAAAGAGGGACGGCTACCTGATGAACCATAAGAAACTCTGCAGGATCATGAAAACCGCTGGATTGCTGAAACTTGAAAACCTCCAGGGCCTTTGATTGTTTGGAAATGGATATAAAGATGGTCTGGATCCCAAGTGCCGGCAAAAACGCCTATCTGCTGTCTGTCATTGATGTGCACACCCGTAGGATACTGAGGGACTATTTTTCTTTTTCCATAAAACAGGCGCAGGTAATAGCGCTCTTTTCCGATTTGTTCAAGAGCTATCAATATCCGGAAAGTGTGGTCATCAGAAGTGATAATGGGAGCCAGTTCATAGCCAGCAATGTGCGTGAATACTGGGGGCTCATTGGGGTCGATCAGGAATTTACACATATAGCAACACCTGAGGGAAATGCGCATATCGAAGCCTACCATGGAATACTGAAAAAAGAGGTATTCGCAAGATTTGATTATAGGACCTTTGGTGAGATTGAGCAGATCTTGAAAAGATACGTTGTGTTCTACAACAATCATAAGCTTCATGGTCTGTTGGGAAGGGTTACACCTATGGAAAAATGGGACCGGGGTCAACACCTAATCCCAATGAAAAAATGTAACGCTTAATTAATCTTTGAAATCTAGAATAATACTCTTGGCTTATAGGGGGTCAAAATAGGGTCAAACCTTAACTTTTGTAATGTGCCCGTGGTAAGCGATTCGTCATAATGGCACATACACACTGCTGAAAAGAGACCCTGCTGCAATGACAATAAAACGTGACCGCACCTCCTATATTTCAAACTTGTTACTAAACTCCATTGGCTAAAGGGCAATGCGGTTAGTAATTAACTGGTTCCAAATAAATGTCTGCATAGAAACTATTATATATTACAGGACAGCACAGGATAGTATTATGTTAACTAATTAATAATATTGTGTTAAATAAAATAGGATAGGTTAAAAAATTAATAATAAACAGTGTTTGGTGTCAATAATTCAAATTAAATTAAAACAAATCCCAACTAATTCATTTCATATGAAATATTTTTTATTTAGGAATTCATTAAGTGTAGTTAATGTGAGCTACAATAAAATATTATTTCAAGTTTTAACCATATGCTTTATTTTTTTTGGTTCTAATAGTTTTGCACAGGGACAACTTGTAACAGGCAGGGTTACATCAGAATCGGACAATACTCCTTTAGGCGGTGTAAACGTACTAGTGCCAGGAACATCTATTGGTACAATGACCGACTTTGACGGGAAATATACACTGAAAGTTCCTTCAGCAAATAGCGTATTAGAATATTCTTTTGTGGGGTTTGTTACTAAATCGATTGAGTTAAACGGCAGGTCAGAAATTAATGTTGCGTTGGTGACAAATGAAGAAAGTTTAGATGAAATTATAGTTGTTGGTTTTGGAACTCAAAAAAAGACAGATATGGTTGGATCTGTAACATCTATATCACCTTCTAAATTAAGAGTTCCTTCCAGTAACCTTACAAGTTCTTTGGCAGGACGTGTTTCAGGCGTAATAGGTTTCCAGCGCAGTGGGGAGCCTGGGGCAGATAATGCTAATTTTTTCATACGGGGTGTAACCTCATTCGGATATAACAATAATCCCCTCATCTTAATTGATGGGGTAGAATTGACCACTACCGATCTAGCTCGTCTAAACGTTGATGATATTGAAAGTTTCTCGATATTAAAAGATGCCACATCCACAGCCGTTTATGGTGCTCGAGGTGCTAACGGCGTGATATTGGTAAAAACCAAAATGGGTTCGGTAGGGAAGGCCAAAATTTCCGTACGCTTGGAGAATTCAATATCCACTGCCACAAAAAATATTGAGTTGGCAGATCCGGTAACGTACATGAAGATGGCAAACGAGGCTGTAAGAACCAGAGATCCATTAGGTGAAATATTATATTCTGATAGCAAGATAGCAAATACAGGTCTTCCTGGATCTGACCCTCTTTTATATCCGGCCAATGACTGGAGGGAGATTATGTTTAAAGATTATACGATGAATCAACGAGCAAATCTAAATGTTAGTGGTGGTGGTGGTGTCGCTAGATATTTTGTGTCTGGATCCTTTACAAATGATACTGGGATCATGAAGAAAAACGGAACAAATAATCTCAATAATAATATTAGCTTAAAGAGTTATACGCTGCGGGCAAATGTGGATGTAGATGTCACTAAATCAACGAATCTCGTAATCCGTCTCAGTGGTAATTTTGATGATTATACAGGGCCCATAACAGGAGGTTCAGACATGTATAATTTAATTATGCATTCTAATCCTGTACTTTTTCCTGCATTCTTCCCTAAAACCGAAAAATATAAATATATCAATCACATCATGTACGGAAATTATGATCGCGGAAATGGTGCGGCCTATATTAATCCATATGCCGAAATGACAAAAGGATATAAAGATTATTCAAGATCATTAATGTTAGCCCAGTTCGAACTTACACAAGATTTATCGTTCTTAGCAAAGGGCTTGTCATTTAGAACGATGGTCAATACTAAGCGTAATGCTTACTTTGATATAAGCAGGTTTTACAATCCATATTATTATCAACTCAAAGGGTATGACCCTGTTTCAGAAACCTATATAAGAGAACTCATAAATGAGGAGAGTGCTACAAATTATTTAGGGTACAATGAAGGAGAAAAAGATATCAATTCTTCATTTTATCTTGAATCTATGCTAAACTACAATCATACTTTTAATGAAAAACATAAAATTAGCGGTCTCCTCGTTTATATTATGCAACAAAGATTAGCAGGAAATGCAGGCGACCTACAGCTATCCCTACCCTTTAGAAACTTAGGAATTTCCGGCAGAGCGACCTATTCTTATGATGATAGATATTTTGCCGAATTTGCATTTGGTTATAATGGTTCAGAGCGATTTGCAAAAAATGAACGTTTTGGGTTTTTCCCATCTTTAGGTCTTGCCTGGAGTGTATCGAACGAAAAGTTTTTTGAACCGATAAAATCTGTTGTGACTAATTTGCGCTTAAGAGCCACTTATGGACTTATAGGTAATGACGCTATTGGTGCGCCTGAAGATCGGTTTTTCTACTTGTCTAATGTGAATTTGAATGATGGCGGTAGAGGTGCAGGCTTTGGCAGAGGTGATGGAGCATCTTATTCTTTGAATGGGGTTTCTATTTCCAGATATTCAAATCCTAAGATAACTTGGGAGAAGGCAACCAAAAAGAATTTAGGAATAGAACTGGGCTTATATAAAGATTTAAATATAACTGTAGATTTTTATACTGAAGATCGGACAAACATTTTGATGGATCGATCCGCAATTCCCTTAACAATGGGACTTGCCGCCACTACAAGGGCAAACGTAGGAGAGGCTTCTGGGAAAGGGGTTGACCTTTCCATAGATTATAAACGTTCTTTTTCCAATGGTAAATGGTTGACTGCTGTGGGAAATTTCACCTATGCTACTAATGAGTTTAAGGTGTTTGAAGAACCTACATATGATGAAGCTTACCGCTCCAGAATAGGGAACCCTATTAACCAAGTTTATGGATATATAGCAGAACGTTTATTTGTTGATGATGAAGAAGCCGAAAATTCGCCCAGACAAAACTTTGGTGAATATGGAGGGGGCGATATAAAATATACTGATATAAACCGAGATGGACAGATTACACCTGCAGATCAGGTTCCCTTGGGCCATCCAACCGTACCCGAAATAACCTATGGTTTTGGTTTTTCAGCGGGAAATAAAAGTTTTGATTTTTCACTTTTCTTTCAAGGATTAGCTAATGAATCTTTTTGGATTGATGTAAATGGGGTTGATGCAAATGGAAATCCCATAAATACCTCTCCCTTTCAAGGAGAAACACAAGTATTAAAAGCATATGCCGATAGTTATTGGTCTGAAGATAACCAAGATATAAATGCACTTTGGCCAAGATTGAGTCCCACTATAAACCAGAACAATGCACAAACAAGTACTCGATTCATGCGTAATGGGGCGTTTTTGAGATTGAAACAGGTAGAAATTGGATATACTGCTTCAGAGAATTTTCTTAAGAAAATTCATGCATCTACTCTACGGGTATATTTGAACGCCAGTAATCTATTGACGTTTAGCAAGTTTAAGTTGTGGGATGTGGAGCAGGGAGGCCAAGGTCTTGGATATCCTGTCCAAAGAGTTTTTAATCTAGGACTAAATTTAACTTTCAATTGATATTATAAATGGGCATTCTATTTAAATGCCGTAAGTATATTAAAACTCATTTTTATGAAAAAAAATATATTAAAAGTTGTATTCGCTTTGCCTTTATTCTTCTTTATGAATTCTTGCACCGATTATCTAGATGTAGTTCCAGATAATGTAGCTACAATAGATAATGCTTTTGCTATGCGTGCTCAGGCTGAGAAATTTTTATTCACCTGTTATTCTTATATGCCGCATGATGCAGACATAAATTTAAATCCTGCTATTCTTGGAGGGGATGAATTATGGTCCCCTGATGATACATGGGCAGTGGGTGATCAGCGCGCACGGAGATTCCTAAATATCGCAGAGGGATTTCAAAATATTGTGAATCCTTATGGAGGCTTTTACTGGAATGATTTATACAGGGGAATAAGGGATTGCAATATTTTTTTAGAGAATATTGAAAAAGTTCCAGATGTGGAGGAAACCGAAAAAAGACAATGGATTTCGGAGGTGAAATTTCTAAAAGCATATTATCATTTTTACTTAGTAAGAATGTATGGCCCTATTCCGCTGATAAAGGAAAATCTTCCCATTGATGCAGATGTAAACGAAGTACAGGTATTTCGTGAACCTGTAGACTCCTGCTTTAGTTATATTACGGAACTCATTGACGAAGCACTTGAGGGTCTTCCGGTAGAAAATAATGATGCTGCCATGTTGGGTAAGATTACGCAGCCTATAGCCTTATCTTTAAAAGCAAAAGTTCTTGTTACGGCAGCAAGCCCTTTGTTCAATGGAAATAGTGACCAATCTGCACTTGTAAACCCAGATGGGACACCGCTTTTTAATACAGAGTTCTCGGTAGAAAAATGGAAAGTAGCTGCAGATGCTTGTAGGGCTGCTATAGATGCCTGTCATGGGGTTGGCATGAAATTATACACTTATACGCCAGTATTTCAAGATCTTACAGACACCATTACAAATGAATTAAGTATTAGAAATAGCGTGACCGAGAAATGGAATAGTGAAATAATTTGGGCCAACACCCAAAGTAATGTTGATAGGATACAGGCTCTTGCGCAGATTTCATTGGATCCTGAGAACCTTGATAATACAGCAGTAAGAGGTAATTTATCGCCACCCTTGCGAATTGCGGAAATGTTCTATACAGAACATGGCGTACCTATTAAGGAAGATAATACCTGGGATTATAACAACAGATATTCTTTAGAAACGGCAGATGAGAATATAAGTCTTTACTTAAAGGAAGGCTATACTTCTGCTTATCTGAATTTTGATAGAGAACCTAGGTTTTATGCAAGTTTAGGATTTGACGGAGGCGTCTGGTATGGTCAAGGAAAATTTGACGATAATGAGCAGTTATATCATGTAGAGGCAAAAAATGGACAATGGCAGGGTAAAACGGGGCAATTATATGGTTCTGTTACAGGATACTGGGCCAAAAAATTAGTTAACTTTGAAAATGTACTAAGCCCAAATTCCCTTTATTCAGTGGACTATTATCCCTGGCCTCTTATGCGCCTTTCTGGTTTGTACTTGCTTTATGCAGAAGCATTAAATGAGGCCGAAGGCCCTGGGCCAGAAGTGTATGAATATGTTAATCTTGTACGAGAAAGAGCAGGTTTACAATCAGTACAATCCTCTTGGAGCACTTATTCCAATAACCCAACCAAATACACCATCCAAGATGGTATGCGGGAAATCATCCATCAAGAACGGTCAATTGAACTTGTTTTTGAAGGTCAGCGATTTTGGGATATCAGAAGATGGAAGGAAGCAACAGAAAAACTAAATGGTTCTATAAAAGGGTGGGATTTGACTCAGAAAAATGCAACTAATTATTACATCCCTTCTATAATTGAATCTCAAACCTTTGGCGTGAAGGATTATTTCTGGCCTATCCAGGAAGATGAAATAACAAGAAATAGAAATCTAGTTCAGAATCTAGGTTGGTAAAATTTACACAAATAAAATAGATATGAAAAAAGTATATTATTCATGTTTTTTAGTTCTCGTAATATTCGTATGGTATGGATGTTCTGAAGAAGCAGTAACTAATTATTATGAGGAGGGTGGGGAAGCCCCATCTCAAATAACAGATTTTTCAGTAACTTCAACACCGGGCGGAGGTATTGTCACCTATAAGATTCCGGACGACCCTAATTTACTATATGTCAAAGCAGTATATGAAATACAGCCTAATGTTTTTAGGGAAGCTAAGACATCTATTTATAATGACACCTTAAATTTAGTTGGTTTTGGGGATACCAATAGTTATGAGGTGAAAATTTATTCAATAGGAAATAATCAAAAAGTTTCAGAACCTGTTTCGGTAACCGTAACCCCTTTGACGCCTCCTGTAAAATCTATATTTGAAACACTTCAGCTCTCATCAACCTTTGGAGGGGTTAAGGTTGATTTTAAAAATCAATCTCAGGCAGATGTTGCAATTGAAGTCCTCGTGGATACTACGAGTAGTGGTTCTTTGTCTCCTGCTGGAACTTTTTATACTGGTGCTTTGGAGGGAAACTATTCTGCACGAGGTTTTGAGCCTGTAGAATCTAATTTCGCGGTATTTGTAAGAGACCGTTGGAATAACAAATCTGACACGTTAATTAAGTCATTAACTCCTTTATATGAGGAATTAATACCGAAAACTAATTTCAGGAGTGTAATATTACCTAATGATGCTCCTGCTCAAGGAGCATACCCACTTGAAGGATTATGGGACGGAAATCTAGGATATTCAGGATATGCTTCCAATAGATCACAACCTATGCCCCAATGGATAACTATAGATTTAGAGGGTAAATACATTATCAGTCGACTTAAATTATTTTCATTTGGAAATGAACATACCTATTTAGATGGTGGCGTAAAATCATTTGAAATATGGGGGTCGCTTCAGCCAAATCCTGATGGAAGCTGGGAATCCTGGGAATTATTGGGCTCTTTCGAAGCTTTTAAACCCTCTGGATTACCACCTGGGCAATATACTGCTGAAGATTTTAATTATGCTTCTATACTTGGAGATGACTTCACCTTTGATAAGGTAGAGACTCCTGTACGCTTCATACGTTTTAAAACCTTAGAAGATTTTGGTGGCGGAGGTTTAGTTACTATATCAGAACTTACCTTTTGGGGACAACCAGTAGATTAAATTAATTTTAAGTATTTAACATGAAATCTATAAATCATTATATACTCGCATTCTGTTTTTTGACAATTTTGAGCTGTGAAAAAATGGATAGTTCTTATGAAGAATTTATCGTAGCAGGGGGCATTAACTACCCTGGTAAAGTGATTTCTGCAGAAGCCCATCCTGGAAAGAATAGGGTAGAACTTACTTGGATTCCAAGTTCAGATCCTAATGTGGAAAAAACAAAAGTATTCTGGAATAATTATCAGGATTCCTTATTGGTTGAATTACCAAAGAGTGACACACGGGATACGTTGAGTTTGTTCATTGATAATTTACCTGAAAATAGCTCCTATTCTTTTGTATTAAAGACATATAATGCTGAAGGGAATGAATCTGTACCGGTTGAATTAATAACACCTGTTTATGGTGCTAGCTATGAAGGCAATATAAAGAACAGATCCATCCTTAATAGTTTCATACAGGGGTCACCTGAAGTAGTTTCAATTCTGTGGGACGAAGCTAACATAACAGATGGAGCATACGCCGTAGAAGTAAAGTATACAGATACGTTAGAAGTGTCTAAAACTGAAACTTTACTTGTAACCAAAGATACTACTACCATAAAAGATATGAAAGGAGGAACTACCTTTGAATATAGGACTGTGTATATTCCCGAATCAAGTATTGATTCTTTCTATACTTCTTATACACAAAATGACACCTATTATTTAAGTAAGTCTAATTGGAGTGTGATTGATTTTTCTACGCAACATCCAGGGGATGAAAACAGGGTGGAAAACATAATTGATGGAAATTCTGGAACGCGCTGGCATACTTATGCAGGTGGTAGTTCATATCCACATTATGTTACAATTGATATGGGAGCAGAACATACACTTTCTAATTTCGAAATATATAGAATGACCGATGACGATCGTGCCGCTGATACCTTCAGGTTGTGGTCTAGCACTGATAATTTGAACTGGACAGATCTAGGAGAATTTAATTTTGATCGCTTTACGAATGAGGGGCAAGTTTTTAATATTCCTTCAGCACCCAAAGCCCGGTATTTTAAATATGAGGGTCTTACGGGACCTGAGGATTATATGGTTACAGGAGAAATAAGTATAAAATATCTAAATACTATTCCTGAATAATAAAAAGGAATAAAAATCAATCAATCCAAAATCTTAACGCTGTTAGATTTTCGATTGGGTTTACTTTT
>Ga0314774_1001944_pt1 | contig 12331 bp, 9 predicted proteins | sample MetaGCBIA2018_FD_204515 | JGI IMG/M metagenome (GOLD analysis project Ga0314774, IMG submission 204515) | Cryopeg brine microbial communities from Beaufort Sea near Barrow, Alaska, United States - CBIA 2018 | ecosystem: Environmental > Aquatic > Marine > Coastal | place: USA: Alaska | collected... | reverse complement strand
ACTTAAATGAATATTCCTTTCGGACCAACAGGTCACAGAACAAACAGACGATCTTCCACATCCTGGTCAAAAGGATGGTAAATGCAGACAAAATATCTGTCGAAAATCTAATATGAAATTAAACGAATACCTCTAAAATATTAATTTATTTTAGGATTCTAATTACAAAGCTTTCTATTGAGTTAGGCAATTAATAAACATGATAAAACTTCGCAAATTACAGCTCTTATCCCACTTCGGCCAGCCGATTTCCCCTCCTTTCCCGAGACTGTCGTCTGCCGAAATAAAGTAAAAGTGAGTACTGGCAATAACCGATAACTATAAAAAATAGATAAACTAATAATCAGGTATTCGCACTTGCATCTGCCTCTCTTAAAAGACCTCCCCTGACTCCCCTAACTTCCTGCATACCAGATAAGCAAAGAAAAGAGCCTACTGTGCAATTGCAGATATACGCATACAACTTTTTTGGGTATATGGAATTCATTCACTAGTCAAAATTAATTTCAAGATTAAGTCGACGATTTTATCACATCTTATAAAATCGGTCATTGTCCGAAATAAATATGATCCTTATATAAAAGGTGGGACTGAGGGGAGTCTTCACCTAATCCTTTTCTACCCCAGAAAAGAATATGGTAGCGGCGCTTGATAAGTAGGAAGAGAAGTGGTAGACCTATTGCCACCCACGTAACTAACTTAATGTGTAAATCCACTTTTATGCCAGTAAGGAGTCAAAATCATCAAAAATTCGGCAAACGTAGCGATTGAGGCCACTTTGGTCTTCCCTCACTAGTGCTGAGCTTGCCCAAGCATTGGTCTTCCAGCCAGTTATTCGAAGAACCTACGGCTACTGGGGTAATTGCGGATACTCATTCAACTTAATATTTAAAGCAAGGGATGGTTCTGGCGCGTTGATTTCTATTTTTGGCATCACCCCATAAAAAAGTGTAAGTCATGGATATCTCGTGTGCACCACCGCTATTTCTCAACCCCAATTTTGAAACAGTCATATCATAAGAGTAACCAATATCCAACCCACTTTCCAGAGAAACGCCAACTAAGCCGATGATAGCTTCATTGTTAGGAAGAGAATTTTTGCTCGGTAGTCCACGATACCAAAGACCAATCACCAATGGCTCTAGATATAGCTGGGTACCTATGTCGAGTTGACTGAAGGGTTCTTGTTGCTTGTAATTGAAGGCAAAAGAAATGGACCTTTCCTGATAAGCATGAGTGAAATAATCACGTTTACCACCTACCAGATCAAAACGTATCCCCCCCTGAGCGGACAGTTTCATTGGCAACTTGGAGTTTGAGCCCTCCACAAAAGAGACGTTAGGTTCGGTCACATGATGAGCAGAGGCGCCCAACCATATTTTGTCAGAATAAAACATTCCCCCAAAACTATAGTCCATAAAATCGTAATGGCTATCTATGGGAATACCATTTAGCTCGTCGGACATTCCTGCTACTGTACCATTGATGATGTCAATCTGGGAGCCAAACACCAAATCTCCAAAAAATGCATCCCGCTGCATGTAGCTTGCCATTGCCCCTAGTCTAAAGTAGGTGCTTTCTCCCAATTTCAATCGATAAGCATAGGAGAGTCCAATTTCATTGGTAGATAAGTTGGCCAAATTTTCTTTGTTTCCATTGAAAATAAGTCCTATTCCACTGTTGTAGTCAAAAATGTAATGATCTATATAAGCCGAGTATGAATTGAAACTGTGATCTAGACCAGGCCATTGATTTCTATAATTGACACCAATTCTAGTGAGCTCGCTGGCACCGGTCAAAGCGGGGTTGAGATAAAGTGGAGCGGCATAAAATTGGGAATATTGGACATCCTGAGCATTGGCAACTCCAATGACAAAAAGCAATAATAACCATGCGAAACGCAAATACTTCATTTATCTTATTAGGATGAACACACCTACTTTTTCTCCAGATCTAGTCTTGAAAATTGCCGTATAAACGTAATTACCATTTGGTGTTTCTTTTCCATTCAACATGCCATCCCATCCAAGAATATCTAACCTGTCCGATTCGAAAATCAACTCTCCCCAAGAATTGAAGACGTAAAATTCCATAGAAGCGATACCTCTGTACTGTGGTTTGAAATACTGGTTTTTTACTCCATTAGGTGTAAAGGCATTTGGAATTATAATCGTATAATCGTCCCTCACTTCAATCACCCTCTGATAAGTAGAGATACAACCTATCTTATCAATCGTTGTTAATGTTACTGTGAATACTTCTTTCCCGGTGAATATGTGTTGAGGGTTTTGATCAGTAGAGGCAGCTCCATCACCAAAATCCCAATTCCAAATGATCGCCTCTCCCTGTGAAAGATCAATAAAGTCCACAGGTTCTATAATTTGAACAATACCATTCACAAGAATATTGCCACCTCCAAGATCCGCCTCATAATTGAATTCTGGAATCAGTTCTGTTATGTCAATTTTAACCTGAATACGCTGAACCGGGTAGTAACAATTGGCCCCCTTAAAGGTTGTTTTATTCCAAGCTGAAGTGCCGATGGGATAATCTCTGAAAATCTCTGAAAGATCTCTTACTTCGAATATTTCACAAGATTGATTAGGATCAACTGATCTAAGAAAAAGAAGATAATTTAAATCAATACTAGGGATACTTGATGTAATTGAAAAGTGCTGATCTACGTAATTAGATTTATTTTGAGGTTTTCTGATAGTACTATATTTCAACATTCCATTTCCTGTTGGATAAATTGAAAGTCTCGAGATATTTAAAGCAAAAACGACAGTATCCCTTTCAGAGCTTACTATTGTATTTATTTCTTTAAAAGGCTCGATAAATGGAGACTCCTCTCTGGGAATATTTACTTCTTGGGCATGGCCGAAATAATTCATCATTGTCATTACCATGAGGATGCAAAACACAAAAACCTACTTGTTATTTTTCTAACCATGGATTTCACCACAAATCCTTCCGGATAAAGTTACTCAATTTCATTGGGCTGAAGATTAAAGGAATTGAAATGAACGGGTGAAACTACTAGCGCTTGTTTCTGGTAATCAATCAAACATCGCTTCACTCTTAAAGGAAATCAAAGAAAATTTAATCTTCTCTTAAAGATCCTAGAATTCAATCCCTAAAACAAAGCTAAAACTATTCAAATTCAACCACTTACAAATCTAAAATAACCTGATTTCTGGTCAAATCCTCCATTTCTTCACGCTTTCTGATCAGGTTTGCTTTTCCCTCCCAAACTAATACTTCGGGAGGCAAATACCTTGAATTATAATTTGATGCCATACTAAACCCATAGGCACCGGCATTTTTTAACACTAACAGGTCACCTGTTCTTACTTCGGAAATCTTGCGATCTGAGGCAAGCGTATCTGTTTCGCAGATATATCCTACCACACTGTACGTTTCCTCGGCTCCCTCAGGATTACTTAAATTATATACGCCATGGTAGGCATCATACATCATCGGTCTGAGTAAATGATTTAAACCCGAATTGACTCCGATGAAGGTGATCTGCGGAGTTTTCTTCACGACTGTAGACTTTACTATTAGATAGCCACATTCGCTGACCATGTATTTCCCCGGCTCAAACCAAAGTTCTAATTCTCTTCCGTATTTTTTGCAAAAGGACTGAAAAGCCTCCGAAATCACTTTGCCCACATGGGCAATATCTGTAGTCACATCTCCTTCCTTGTAACCCACCTTAAAGCCTCCTCCGAAATCAAGAAACTGTAGGTCGGGAAAATTTGCTGCAGCGTCAAAGAGTACATTTCCAGCCTTCAAAAACACCTCTGGCTCCAAAATATCCGACCCTGTATGTTGATGTAAGCCGTTTACCCTTATACTATTTGCCTCTACTACTTGTATTATCTCATCTAATTGGTCGATGGAAATCCCGAATTTACTCGCAATATGTCCGACCGAAATCTTCGCATTTCCCCCTGCCATAATATGCGGATTGATACGAATACAAACAGGCACACTGTTGCCATACTTCTTGCCAAACTGCTCCAAGGTTGGCAGGTTGTCCAAATTGATATTTACGCCCAATTCTACCGCTTCCTCCACCTCGGAAAATTCCACACAGTTGGGAGTGTACATAATCTCTGCCGCTGGATAACCAGCCTGAATGCAAAGATAAACTTCCTGAATTGAGACTGCGTCCACTCCTGCTCCGGCTTTTCTCATTAATTTCAGAATCGAAATATTTGAAAGTGCTTTGGTAGCATATTTTATCTTCACGTTGACCCCAGCAAAGGCCTCGCTAAAGGTTTTGATTTGATTTACAATTTTTTCACCATTATAAACATATACTGGGGTACCAAATTGGGTAGCTATTGATTCCAAGGAAATTCCTTGAATTTGAACTGGATTTTGAGATGCGGACATGTAATAAAATTTGCGTGCAAATATAGCCAAATACGCTAGAAAGGCGGTAATCATTGTATATTTTACCTTTCATAAATGTTGATAATCAGGTGCTGGACATCTAGTATAAGTCTGGGTTCAAATTGATATTATTATGCGCAATTCTACCAGTAACCTAATTACCTTTGGTTACTTGGCGGGAAGATAAATGTCGGATGACCGACGTACCGGCTATGCTCGTGTTTACCGTTAATTCAGCCGCTTTTGTCTTTTATTGATGCAATTGTGGAAATAAATAAGTGATATTATGATTATCCGAGACCTTGCACGTATCAATAATACGTTTGGTTCTCAGATATAAAAATCCTCCAAGCCCCTTTGGAAAGGGGAGTAGTCGAAATTGATCCTCAAGCATTGATTCCTATAATTTACCTGCAACATAGAGTACAATCAGAATTGATATTATCCATTACGTTTAAACTATTCATTTGCCGTTAAAGATTGTTAAGCACATTAGTAGGTTTTATTATAGAAGTAAATTTGTTCAATGTCCAAAAATAATATCATCCTTATCATTGTTTTGATGTCACTAGCAAGTTTCGGCTTGATGGGATTTCAATTCTATTGGGTGAAAAATGCGATTCGGATAAATCAGGAGAGATTTGATCAAAATGTCTATCAGGCATTATCAGGAACTATCAATCAACTGGAGATGGGAGAAACTTCAGATGCTTTTTTTAGCTATTTGATTCAGGATTCCACCTTGCAGAAATCTATTTTTGAAAAAATTGATCCAATAGAGCTTTATTATCGACCTCGACAGATCCAACGCAGACCTTCCCTGATTGATACACTTTTTCAAGAACAAGCACCCAAGGTGAGTCCGACATTCAAAAGAATCCTTGAATCAAGCGGGGTCGATCTTACTGAATTTAGTGATCTTGAAGCTTTTTTCACCTACATGACTGCCGAAACTGCCTCAAACCTTTTTACTGCTGACGAAATGGAGATTTTGCTTCAGGAAAAAGAGCGCCAATTTCAATATTTAACCAGGATCGAAAAAAATGCCCCAAGGCGATACAGATCGACTTTCGATGAATCGCCAGAAATTAATATCAGCCAGGACTTTTTGGAAAAAATCGGAAAAACCAATTTCAAAATAAATTTTATAAATAAAACTCTGGAAGAAATGGCCGTAGGACAAAAGGCTATTTTGGAAAGGTTGGATACTACACAGGTTAGGAGATTAGTGAAAAGTTATCTTCTGGAGAGAAATATATCTGAAGACTTTGAGCTTGGACTAATGAAAGATGATGGGCTTTTTTTACCCATTGGTGCGGTAAAAGAGCAGTTTGCTTTGGTGCAGAAAGGGATTCAGGCGAAGCTATTTCCCAATGACATTTTAGGCAAAAAAAATTATCTTGTTATCTATTTTCCTGAAAAAAGCTTTCATGTGATCAAGGAGGTTTGGCTGCCGATCTCCAGCTCCATACTCTTTTTTGGCGTTATTATCTTTTGCTTTATCTACGCGATCAAAGTTATCATTCGCCAAAAGGCACTTTCAGACACCAAAAACGATTTCATCAACAACATGACTCATGAGTTTAAGACACCTCTGGCGACAGTGAGTCTGGCGGTGGAAGCACTTCAGGATCCGGAACTTTCCAACCAGGATAAATTTCGTGCTCGATATCTGGGAATTATCAAAGATGAAAACAAGCGATTGGTAGCTCAAGTAGAGAATGTGCTGCAAGCTGCCGCGTTAGATAAAAAAGACTTTAGATTAAAAATGGAAACACTCAATCTAGCAGAAATCCTAGAAATGACAGTGGGGCATTTTGGACTACAAGTGGAGAAAAAAGGAGGTCAGATTCTCTTCATCAACTCAGTGTCGGATCCTATGGTCGAAGGTGACAATTTTCATTTGACACATATTTTCAACAATATGCTTGACAATGCAAATAAATATTCTCCCAACAGTCCAATGATTACCTTGGAGTTGAAAGATGCTGGAGAACAGGTATGCGTGACGGTCAAAGATGAAGGAATCGGTATGAACAAGGAATCTCAAAGGAAGATTTTCGATAAATTTTATCGTGTTCCAACTGGAAACGTACACGATGTCAAAGGCTTTGGATTAGGATTATCCTATGTGAAAGCAATGATAGAAGCACATCACGGAGAAATCCATGTCCACAGTGAATTAGGAAAAGGAAGTACATTTACTATCAACTTACCCAAAAAACAACATGAGTAAAGCGAAACTATTAGTCGTGGAAGACGACCCGAATCTTGGAGACATTTTACAGGAATATTTGGAGATGAAAGGCTACGAGCCTACGCTTTGTCGTGATGGCGAAGAAGGTTGGAATAAGTACAAAAAAGGTAAATTTGACCTATGTCTCTTGGACATCATGATGCCAAAAAAAGATGGGTTTACCCTCGCCAAGGAGATTAAAAAAGTGGAAGAAGACCTGCCGATTCTTTTTCTCACCGCCAAAAATCAAAAAGATGACGTCATAGAAGGCTTGAAAATTGGTGCAGACGATTACCTCACCAAGCCATTTAGCATGGAGGAGTTGCTGCTAAGAGTTACCGCTATTCTTCGTAGAACGCATAAGAGCGGTGAAGTCAATCCACTGAAGGTGTATACGTTTGGTGATTTCACGCTACATTATGACGAACAGTTATTAGACGGTCCAAAAGGAAGACACAAATTGACTTCCAAAGAAAACGAACTCATCAGACTGCTTGCCTCTGAAATCAACAATCTGGTCAATCGCAGTCATGCCTTAAAGCAAATTTGGGGTGATGATTCATACTTCAACGCACGTAGCATGGATGTATATCTGAGCAAGATCAGAAAAATCCTCAAGGATGATCCAAAAGTGCAGATCATCACCATACATGGCGAGGGATTCAAGATGATTGTGAGCGAGGAGTAAAGTACATTTAGAAATATCTTCGATATAACCTGCTTATAAACCTATATTAATTGGTTCAAGACATAAATCTTGAACCAATTAAATTCAACGCATTGCAAATGCTAGCCATTGCAGCATTTCAAAAAATCCCAAACTAATTTCTCCTTACCATACAAGTCAGCTGTATCATTATCAAATGATTTTCGCACAAAAATGAGAATTACCGAAGTCTTGATTCTTGACTCTAAAGTCTTGAGTCTTGATACTAAAATCTTCCTCCTCTCTCCTTATTTTTCAATCATTTCCGCTCCTATTCCATTTCCCTCAGGGAAAGTGACTTTTTCCGGGGTGATTATCACGCCTTTTGCTGGATCCGCAGATAGCAACATTGCTCCATCCATATCCACATAATCCAAAAGTGGAGCAATATGAGCTATAGCGGTAATTCCTACCGACGATTCTGTCATACAACCAACCATAGTCTTCATTCCTAATTTCTTTGCCTCGTGGATCATTCTCAAGCCTGGAGTAATGCCACCTGCTTTCACTAATTTCACGTTGACACCGTGGAACAAACCGTGGCATTTCTTGACCTCAGACTCCACGATGCAACTTTCATCTGCAATCACTGGAAGTTCAGAATGTTCGAAAACCGTCTTCATCCCCTCCAGATCATCTTTTCCAAGTGGCTGCTCCATAAATTCCACTCCCAATTTCTTTAACTCTTTAGAGTATTCTATTGCTTGATCTGCAGTCCAAGCACAATTTGCATCAATGCGAAAAATTGCGTTGGTATGCTTTCGCAACTCACGCACGATAGAAAGATCATCAGAAGTGCCCAATTTAATTTTATAGATTGGCCAGTCCACTTCCTTCATTTTTGCGACCATCTTGTCAAGGATATCGATTCCGATTGTAAAATTGGTGGTAGGAATAGTCGCTGGATTCAAGTTCAAGAGATCATATAATTTCTTTCCTTGTTTCTTCGCATAAATATCCCAAGCGGCCATATCAAGAGCACATTGGGCAAAAGGATTGTCTTTGAAAATTTCCTTGCCCAAATTCCAAAGTTCTGAAGGGGTATCCCACTTTTGGTTTTCAACAATTGGTCTAATATTTTCCAAACATTCAGACATATTTGAAATTGTCATCCCGTAAAAAGGATTGGTGGTGGATTCACCTAAACCGTAAAAACTTGCATCGGATAGTTTTACGATAATGGTATCTTGCACATCTCTGCTTTGATGAGCAATTGTAAACGTATGTTTTAAAGGTAGATCTACTACGTGATAGGTTAACTTCATATCTGAAAATATTCAATTTGAAGTAAAAATAAGGCCTTTTTTGCTTCTAAGTTGCTAAGTTTTACTATAATGTGCCTGAAATTATAATTTATTATGAAAGATCAAATCAAAACCAATGTAAGCTTGTTTTTGCTGTTTTCTATTTTTCTATTCAATTGCAAAACAGCAGCGCTTAATTCAGGAGAAACACTTCCTATCCCTAACTTAGAATCAGCATTTTCAACGTTTAAAGATGATGGGATTTCCAATCGGAGATTTAACCATGCGGATATCCAACCCTTAATTGCCAAGCATTCAGAAGCATTTCAGATTAGCAAATTAGGAGAATCTGTTGAGGGCAGAAGCATTTCAAGTTTGGACTGGGGCAATGGTAAAACAAAAGTGATGCTTTGGTCACAGATGCATGGCAACGAAAGCACCGCTACCATGTCACTTTTTGACCTATTCAATTTTCTGGAAGAAAGCGGAGACCAATATGACGAGCTTAGATATTCGCTCAAGTCTCAACTGAACATCAAATTTATCCCGATGATCAACCCCGATGGAGCGGAAGCATTCAAGCGTAGGAATGCACTTGACATTGACCTAAACAGAGATGCAATCTCGCAGATTTCCCCTGAGGCAGTGATCTTAAAGAAAGCCAGAGACGATTTTAAACCTGAATTCGGCTTTAATCTACACGACCAACATATCTACTACAATCCTGTCAAAACACCCAAACAGGCGACAATTTCTGTATTGGCCCCAGCCTATAATTATGCGACGGATGTAAATGACGTTCGTGCCAAAGCAATGCAGGTTATCGTGGGAATGAATGCCATTCTGCAACAGGTAGTGCCTGGCCACGTGGGCAAATATGATGACGCATTTGAACCAAGAGCTTTTGGAGACAACATCACCAAATGGGGAACAAGCACAATTTTGATTGAGTCAGGCGGCTATCCCAATGATCCGGAGAAACAATATATCCGACAACTCAACTTTATGATCATCCTGAATGCCTTAGAGCAGATCGCTACCAAATCATACAATCAATATACTACAGCCCAATATTTCTCAATTCCAGACAACGATTCCAAATTGATGGATTTGATTCTCAAAGAGGTGCAAGTGCCAATGAAAGACCAATGGTATCCGATTGATCTCGCAATTAAAAGACGTGACATCAGCGTGGGAAGGGAATATTATATGTCAGGAATTGTGGATGATTTAGGTGATGCTCAGGTATATTTTGGACTGGAAGAACTGGATGCCACTGGCTTAAGATATAAGGAAGGAAAAGTCTATGACCCACCCTTCGATTCAATTTCAGCTATTGATGAAGCAAAAGCAATGGAGCTGTTGAAGCAGGGATATTTGGCTGTAAAAGTAAAAAGCGGTACTAAAGGAGATCTTCATAATCTCCCAATATTGGTTCTGAACAGCATAGATTCTTACGAATCAGGATGGATGACAGGAGCTAATCCAACCTTTTATCTAGAACAGGATGGCGTCATGAAATACGCTGTGGTGAATGGCTACTTGATCAACTTAGAAAATCCTAAGGCTCAGGAATTTAAGCAGCGGGTTTATTGACATATAATTTTCTGCAAATTATTGAACTCTATGAGCGTTTTTAGGAATATATAGGGTAGAATTAAGTTTAGGTTCATCATATAACACACGGTTTCAATTCTTTTAAATTATAGTGTTAAGGTATTGATAAGATTATGATGGAATCAAAGCATATATTACTGCGGATGTCCTTCATAGCTATTGGAATCCATTGGAATTTGCGGACGTATATAAGATCACCCAAACCTGGATGCGTTGAAAACCAATCAGTATTTACGAGCAATTGGCGAGTTATTTGCTAACTAATTCCGACTAATCATCTGCATTTTAACACCCCTTTTACCATGAAAAAAAATATTCCCTCCATTCTTTTTGCCATCGCGATTGTCATCGCATCAATCGTACTAGGCAATGCAATAGTTAATCGCAATAGACCGCAAGGAACCATAAATGTGACCGGTCTAGGCGAAAGCAATTTCACATCGAACCTAGTGGTGTGGGAAGGAAATTTCAGCCGTGAAAGTTTCGACCTCAAATCTGCTTATTCAGATCTGGAAAAAGATAAAAAGCTGGTATCAGATTATTTGATTTCCAAAGGTATACCACAAGAAAAATTAATCTTCAATGCGGTAAGCACCAATCCAAAATACCAGCAAAATTATGCGAATGACGGAAGATTTATCGGTCAAACATTTGACGGCTATACCCTTAGTCAATCACTCAAGATTGAATCAACTGATGTTGAGAAAGTAGAAAAAATCTCCCGGGAAATCACTGAGTTGCTTAATCAGGGAATCGCCTTTTATTCTCAGGATCCCCGCTACTACTATTCTGAGTTAGAATCACTGAAACTTGATATGGTAGCAAAAGCCACTGAGGATGCGCGGGTGCGAGCCGAAAGAATCGCCGAAAACTCCAATGGAAAACTTGGAGATCTTATCTCAGCAAACATGGGAATCTTCCAGATTACCGGACAAAACTCAGGGGAAGATTATTCTTGGGGTGGTACCTTTAACACAGCGGACAAAAACAAAACAGCTTCGATCACTATGAAATTGGTATTTGAGGTCAATTAAAACCCTTAAATTCAAACAATTCCATATCCTGGAACTTTAACAGTCAGTGAAAGCTCTACTCCTTATATATATGATGACCTCCTGGATAATGCTGTATCAGTTTGATAAAAACTCACCTAGTTCGGACTGGCAAATCGTCGATGATGTGGTCATGGGTGGTAGGTCAAATGGCGAGTTTCACTTCAATGACAAAGGAAATGGGGTTTTTGAAGGAAGGGTTTCCCTGGAAAACAACGGAGGTTTTTCCTCCATCAGACATAGAGAAAATTTTGAAGTTCAGTCTCGAAAAAATATTAGAATCCATCTAAAAGGAGACGGTAGCAATTATCAATTCCGGGTAAAAGCAAACTCTTCAGATCGTCACTCTTACATTTCCAAATTTCCGACGAGTGGTGAATGGGAATTCATTGAAATCAATCTCTCAGATATGTATCCGGCATTCAGAGGTCAAAAATTAAATATCACAAATTTTGACAAAAATCAAATCGTGGAATTAGCTTTTTTGATTGGCAATAAAAAAGCTCAGGAATTCAAGTTGGAGATAAAATCCGTTGAATTATCCTGAGCTGAATGCTCTTTGAGCTTGCACCTATTTCGTAAATATTTAAAATTACATCGTGTAGCCCATGTGAAGATTATTCTTGGGGAGAAACAATAAAACCGCCGACAAAAACAAAACTGCTTCGACTACGATGAAGCTGTTTTAGAGATGGATTGGACTTAAAGACCTGAAATATCGAATTGGTAGATTTTGGCTGATTTATTCTGATTAACTATAAACAAAGGAGTGCTAGTACTTTCTTCAATAAGGTACTTGTCATTTAAAGAAAAATCCTTATCCGTCTTAGTGTTAATTAATTCATATTCTTTCACTTGATCAGTTTCCTCTTTGCTATGAAGCAGCACAAAGTTTTCGCCTTTGTTTTGAATAAGAGTAAGACGTTTCGGACCAGTGATTATTTAGGTTCTACCCCTAAGTTAGTGAGGATATAGGTCTAAGCCCCCATGGAAAAACAGTATTGCGCTTCTAAAGTTGGTAAATGTTGATAGCCTTTTCCTACTGTTTTGAGTTCTTGAATTTTACCATTTA
>Ga0314774_1001942_pt1 | contig 12340 bp, 9 predicted proteins | sample MetaGCBIA2018_FD_204515 | JGI IMG/M metagenome (GOLD analysis project Ga0314774, IMG submission 204515) | Cryopeg brine microbial communities from Beaufort Sea near Barrow, Alaska, United States - CBIA 2018 | ecosystem: Environmental > Aquatic > Marine > Coastal | place: USA: Alaska | collected... | reverse complement strand
ACTTTCTTCTTGTGTTTCACAGAAGAAATATGCTGAGCTGGAAACTTTACAAAAAGAAACCAGTGACCAGCTAAATACTGCTACTGTTAAATTGAATTCTTGTTTAGACGAGAAAGAGAGGTTAGGTTCACAAATTCACACTCTTAACAATCAAAATGCTGCCTTGCTCAACAATGTTGGAGGTTTGGTAACACTTTCAAAAAAGGAATCTGAAAACCTAGAGAGATCTTTAGAAAGCATCAAAGAAAAAGACTTGAAAATTCAACGTATGCAGGATGCCATTACAAAAAAGGATTCTGTAACTCTTGCCTTGGTTACCAGTCTTAAAGGTGTTCTTGGAAATATGAGCGATGACGACATCCAGATCAATGTTGAAAAAGGTGTTGTTTATGTATCTATCTCAGATAAAATGTTATTTGAAAGTGGAAAATGGAAAGTAACTGCCCGTGCTAAAGAAGTCTTGGGAAAAGTTGCAACTGTTGTAAAAAACAAGCCAGAAATAGAATTTATGGTTGAAGGTCACACAGATAATCAAGCCATGAAAACCGCTATTATTGAGGACAACTGGGATTTAAGTGTTAAACGCGCTACCTCTGTTGTGAGAACACTTCAAAATGAATTTGGTGTTCCACCGGAAAGAATGACTGCAGCAGGTAGAAGTTACTATATCCCTCTTGCTACAAATGAAACCGCTGAAGGCCGTTCAAAAAACAGAAGGACCAGAATTGTAATTTTGCCTAAATTAGATCAGTTTTACTCTTTGATTGAAGAAGGTATGGATGAAGCTAAACAATAGTTCAGCTCTAAAATAATTTTTAAAGCCCCGCAATTGCGGGGCTTTTTATTTTTAAAGTATTTATTTCTTATATGCTTGACCGTAAAGACACCTAATGACCAGATATTTAAAATATCCCTTAAATTTTCGATTGCCCCAACTAAAGGTAGAAGAAGGAATTTATCTATATACTTCTTTTTTTAACCACAAACTATAGACAACTTCTAACTTCCGTTTTCCGCCCTCCAAGTCTCCTTTTCCCTCCCGAAGCATCGGGACCATTTTCCCCGCAGATTTACGCAGATTAAAACCGCTCCCGACCTATCGGGACCGCTGATAGGTTCAGCAACTTTTAACAACAAACCATAAACTACAAATAACATCTAACCTCCGTTTTCGGCATGAATTGCGTAATTTCTCGTTTTGGGTGTATAGGCAGACAAGCATGATTTCTTATTTATTTCTACATAATATCAATACTACCTTTTCCTATCCTTATAACTTCAGGAGTACTATCGGTTAAATCTATTACCGTAGAAGGAATATTGTCGCCATAACCACCATCTATCACCAAATCTACCAATTTATCCCATTTTTCCAGGATCAGTTCAGGATCTGTGGTGTACTCGATCACCTCATCTTCATCACGAATTGAAGTGGATACAATTGGATTTCCCAATTCCCTTACAATTGCCAGACAAATATTGTTGTTGGGAACCCTAATCCCCACGGTCTTTTTCTTCTTAAAAACATTGGGCAAATTGCTGTTTCCCGGAAGTATAAAAGTATAAGGCCCCGGGAGACTTCTTTTTAAAATCTTAAAAGTTTGAGTGTCAATCTGTTTTACATAATCTGAGAGATTGCTCAGGTCTTCACATATAAAAGAAAAATTGGCCTTACTCAATTTAACACCCTTAATTTGGGCTATTTTTTCTAAGGCAGAAGTATTCGTTATATCACATCCCAAACCATAAACAGTATCTGTAGGATAAATTACCAAACCCCCATTTCGCAATGTATCCACTACCTTTTTAATATCCTTGGGATTGGGATTTTCTTCATAAATCCTAATTAAATTCGCCATATTATTCTAATTTTAAAACACGCAGAATTTACAAATTTCTCAGGATTTAATAATAATTTTTTCTTTTTTTCTCATTATAAATAAGAAAAAAAAGAAAGCCTTAATGGAATTAACTTAAATTCCATTAAGGCTTTCTTTTTTAATTAAAGATATTTTTAGGAAGATAAATAATTTGGAATTACATTTTGAATGTAAAGAATAAATTGAAAGTTCAGCTTAAATAAAAATCAGGACAACTGCAATTGCTCTTTCTGCAATAAATCTGCTAAAATTTACAGCGAAAAGGTATAAAAATAATTGGCCGAAAAATTCCACACTACAACAATCCCAATTGCAAAAACCTTGGCTAGATAAAAATTCAACCTTTTTTCATGGTTGAAAAGATAAATAATCTGGTTATTAATGATTAAGCCTATTACGGCAATGAGAACAAATTTCCCGGCCTGAGTAAAAATTTCCGGGTTGAGATCCTGAAAAGTCCAGTATTTATTGAGAAAATAGTTACTGATCACCGCGAGTGAAAATCCTATACTATTGGCAAAATATTTATTAAATGAGAGTTTTTCTTTAAAGAGAAATGTAATGCCAAAATCTATAAATAGCCCTGAAGTGCCAACAAGAGCGAATTTAATAAATTGCCAGGCAAATATCTCCATCAATGATTATTCTATAATTAGATTCTTGTTTTTATAGTTTATTCCGGGCTCCAGATAGTTGCTTTTTAAAGAAACAAAAATATAGTACTTGTCTTTTTCATGTGGGGCTTTATAATTTATAAGTTGAACAAAACTTTCACCAGGATTCAATTTTTCCTTATCCAATTTTATGGAAAAACTCTGTTCTTCAATAAGCTGCTTATCCTTAACTAAAGAAACAACAATTTCCACTGAAAAATCTTTATTCTCCTTAAAATCAACCTGAAAAGGGAAATTGTTTGTTAGCAACACTTCCAAGGGATATGTCTTGTCAGTTTCAAAAGTCAAATATTCATTTAAGACTTCTATATCGACTTTATTATAACTTCTGAAATTTTTTAATTCGGAAATATAATAATTGCCAAGAGCAGTTTCAAATGGATAAAAACCCGGCAAACCCCTACCCGATACTATCAGGACATCTTTTCCCTGAATTTTAGCTTCTGTATTCCAAAGGTCAAATTGATTTTTTCTATAATTCACTCCGTTGTAACTGTGGGCTAAATTATTAGTATAAAAGATATACTTTGAGGCGTTTTGATATGAATTTAAAAAAACCACGGGCCTGTTTTGTGCCTTCCCTGCGATTTCCATGGCCCAGGTATCCCAGTTATGAAATTCGTTCCTAACTTTTAAATGTGTAGAAACCTCATTGAATATGACATCATTCGCAAGATAAACCCGCAAAAACAATCCAATCACAAATGTTATTCCTCCTAAAACGATAATCCATTTTCGCAAAATAAATTTTTCCTTTAAATATTTATACGAAAGAATTAACAGGGGAATTACCAAAGGGATATTCCAGTTAGGTTCAATTTTACTGTGAAAACTTGAGAAAAAGAAAAATACCACAACCCACAGCACATTATATTTTAATATCCTCTCCCATTTTGAAGTGATGCGAATTTTAAAAAAAGTGTACCATAAAATAAAGCCTATCAGGGGCCCGGAGATAAGCAATATCCCTAAAAAATAATTTAGGGTAAAGGAAATATCATAAGCCCGGTTCCCCCTTCCCAAAAGATGATATTGCAAGGGTGGAAAGCTGTTTTTTACTTGCCAAATAATATGAGGGAGAAATAAAATTATGGACCACATGGTTACGAGCCAAAAACTCCTTTTTGTAAGAAGTTTGGGAGCGGCGATTATTGTAAAAAACAGGATTAAGAAACCGTGATATTTACTGTAGAGCATTAAAGCAATAGACAGGGCTAAAATCAAAATATATTTTATTTTGTCTGAATTCAGATATTTGTCTAAAGCCCAAAAATAAAATATGGATGAAGCCAGTAGTGGCCCATCAGGAACAACAATAAATCCATATGCGTGAAAAACGATGATCCCGGAAATCAGGGAGACAAAGAGCAAAAAATCCTCCCCGTACTTACTGCAAATTTTCCATAATAGTAACAGGGATATACACCCTGTTAAAACGTTTACAAGGCGCAATCCAAAAGCATTCTCAAAAAGTAAATAACCCGCTTTGATCATTAACGCAACGGCGGGTGGATGATCATAAAATCCCCAATCTAAATTTTTGGAATACATCCAATAATAAGCCTCATCATGAGCTAGCCCGGTAAAAGCTGCACTAAGAAGATTGAGTACTGCCCATATCAACAAAAACCCCAAAACAAAATAAGTCTGCTTACTTATTTTGTTTTGGGGTTTCAAATTATCGAGTATTTATTGCGCATTTTAGAGTTTTCAAATTAGCTGGTTTTAAATAGTCCTTACTAAAGTTAGTAAAAACTTTCAAGCTAAAATGGTCTTGACAATAAAATGTAATTCAAAATGCGTCGGACAGATCTCTTATTCTTAACAACAAAAAAGTTTAAAAATTATGAAAGCAATTTTAGCTTTGCAAACCGGAGCAACAACTTTTTGATGCCCCCATTTTTAAAATTAATTTCCGCTTTTTTATCCTGGCCAATTCCTTCCATGCTAAGCACTATACCTTTTCCAAACCTCATGTGTTCAACAGCATTTCCAACTTCCAGTTTAACACTATCTTTAATTGATGCCGTAGCTGAGGCTCCACTTGCAGGCTTCAGTTTTCTCAATTTTCGCAGTTGTTCCTCGCTGGGTTTATGGGCTAGTGGCGGAGATCCCGCTTTGGGTTTTGTTTGGCGTAATTTGCTTTTATCTACTTCCCCAAAAATATCCAGGTCAATTAAGGGCTTGTATTTGTAATCGTCCTGAGGGATCATATAAGATTTATACTTGTCCTCAATTTCCTCTATAAACCTACTGGGTTCAGCCTCCACCAGTTTACCCCATCTGTAACGCGATTGAGCGTAGCAAAGATATGCCTGGGTTTCGGCACGGGTTAGGGCCACGTAAAACAATCGGCGTTCTTCTTCCAATTCACTCCTTGTTCCCATACTCATTCCTGATGGGAACAAATCTTCTTCCAATCCTACTATATATACAAAAGGGAATTCCAAACCTTTTGCCAAATGAATAGTCATAAGGGCCACCCGGTCATCATCCCCCGTATCATTATCCAAATCGGTGGCAAGTGCGACATCCTCAAGGAATTCGGCTAAGGAACCTGTGGCATCTGCCAACTCCTTTTGTCCTTCCACAAAATCCTTCATCCCGTTCAACAACTCCTCAATATTCTCAATTTTCGCAACCCCTTCAGGAGTTCCGTCCTTTTTGAGTTCCTGCACCAGGCCTGTCTTTTTTGAAACAGTATCCGCCACAGTAAAAGCATCGGCATTTTCATTTAAGATCGCGAAACTCTTGATCATATTCACGAAATTGGTAAGCCTGGTTCTCGTGCCGGAATTTATTTTAAGATCCATATGATCTAAATTATCGATCACCTCAAAAATTGACTTTCCGTATTGATTGGCTGCAATAGTCAATTTATCCATGGTGGTTTGCCCGATTCCCCTGGAAGGAAAATTGATGATCCTTTTTAGAGCCTCCTCATCGTTGGGATTTACAAGCAAACGCAAATAGGAAAGCACATCTTTGATCTCCTTGCGCTGATAAAACGAAAGTCCGCCATAAATTCTATAAGGAATTTCCCTTTTTCTCAGGGCATCCTCCATCGCTCTACTTTGAGCGTTTGTCCTGTATAAAATGGCAAAATCGCTGTTTTTGAGCTGGTGTTGCATCTGATTTTCAAAAATTGAACTCGCAACAAAACGTCCTTCTTCCCCATCGGTCAACAACCGGTTCACTATAATTTTGGGGCCTTCTTCGTTATCTGTCCAAACTATTTTTTCAAGTTTGGTCTTGTTTTTTTCGATAATAGAGTTTGCCGCATTTACAATGTTTTGTGTAGACCTATAATTTTGTTCAAGCCTGTACAACTGGACATTGTCATAATCCTTCTGGAAGTTGAGAATATTGTTAATATTCGCGCCCCGGAAGGCATAAATACTTTGTGCATCATCACCAACCACACATATATTCTGAAATTTATCTGAAAGCGCTTTTATAATTAAATACTGCGAATGGTTTGTATCCTGATATTCATCCACCAGAATATAACGAAAGCGATTTTGATATTTCTGAAGCACTTCCGGAAAACGGTTTAACAACTCGTTGGTTTTGAGCAACAAATCATCAAAATCCATCGCTCCTGCCTTAAAGCAGCGATCCACATAATTTTTGTAAATATCTCCCAACCTGGGTTTTTTAGACATGGCATCAGCTTCCTTCAATTCGGGATTTTGAAAATAGGCCTTTACCGTTATCAGGCTGTTTTTATAGGAAGAGATCCTGGAGTACACCTGTTTGTATTTATAAACATCTTTATCCAGACCCATTTCCTTGATTATCGCAGAAATTAACCGTTGCGAATCCTGGGTGTCATAAATGGTGAAATTAGATGGGTATCCAAGTTTATCGGCTTCAAAACGCAGCATTTTCGCAAAAATGGAATGGAAAGTTCCCATCCATAAATTCTTGGATTCCGTGCTCCCAACAATTTGGGAGATCCGTTTTTTCATTTCCCGCGCGGCTTTGTTCGTAAAAGTCAATGCCAGGATATTAAAAGGGTCCACATTTTTGCTCATCAAGTAAGCAATCCTATAGGTAAGCACCCTTGTTTTTCCCGAGCCGGCCCCGGCAATCACTATCATTGCTCCGTCTATTTGAAGTACAGGGGCTTTCTGGGCATCGTTTAATTCAGCTAAATATGATTCCAATTTTTTGCTTTATTTTAGGCGGTGAATTTAACCAAATTTCGGCGTTAATTAAAATTCTATCCAACCTTACTTTTGAACAATTGTTTTTCAGATTATGCCAGCATTGATATTTTAAATACATTTAGCCTTTATTTTTTAAATTATTAGACCAATGAAAAATTTTCTGTAAATACTGTTTGTTCTGGGTTTTATTCTGATATGTCCCAAAACTGCTGCAGCAGTTCAAATATAAAATGAAAGCTTCAGTCTAATTTTTTAATTTAAAATATATCATTCTATGAAATATTGTCTTTTATGCATGTTAACACTGATTGGAATTGGAATCCGGGCACAATCAATACAAAGTGTTGATCCGCAAATTAACGCCGCGTCAGAAAACATAGAAGAACAAGTGATAACCTGGCGACGGGATTTTCACCAAAATCCGGAATTGTCCAACAGGGAATTTGAAACCGCAAAAAAAATAACAGCGAACATTTAAAAAAGAACAATAAATTTCAGAAGGAATTTTTACAATAATAATAAACAAAAAACCGCGAACTTCACAACAATTCAGCAACTGTGAAGACTTCGGTCCAGCCTAAAATATTATGAACGAAATCAATTTATTACAATCCTTAACTTCTCTTTTACCTGCAGCAATCGTAGGTTTGGTGGCCTTTTATTTCTTTAGAATGCACGTCACCAATGAGGAAAAACGCAGGCGTTTTTTACTTAGACGCGAAAATCAAAGCGCAGCCTTACCTTTACGGTTGCAGGCATACGAGCGTATGACCTTATTTTTGGAACGCATTTCTATGGGCAAGATACTCTTGAGAATTAAACCTTCAGATTTAGATAAAGATGAATACGAAAGATTGCTTGCGTATACCATCGATCAGGAATTTGAACATAACCTCGCGCAACAAATTTATATGTCGGTAGAATGTTGGAATGTAATTAAAACCGCAAAAAATGCTACCATAGGAATTATCAGGAAAACCGGGCAGAGAGAAAATATAGATTCGGCAGAAAAATTACGGGAAGTGATCCTGACCAATTTGATGGAGCAGGCTGCTCCCACAGATGCCGCGCTGGAATTTGTAAAAAAAGAAGTGAGAAATATTATCTGATCAAAAAAAAGGTCTCCAGAATTTTTTGGAGGCTTTCTTATTTTGTAATTCTCTTTCCCTTGCATATTCGTAACCCTGTTCCCACCAGGATTTCATCGCTTTTTTATTGAATACAAGCGAGTTTTCCGTGAGTTGAACCGGGGTATAATAAGTTGTTAATTTCACCTTGCGGTTCAGGGCTGCAAGCTTCCCTTCTACAACGTCGTGATATTCTACCTGATCCAATAAAAACCCAAAGAGATTGATCATTAAGGAGAAAGGATTTTTTCCCAGTACCTTGTTATATTCCATATTTTCGGCTTCAAGGATAATGGCGTCTACTTCGGTAGCTCCTCGCTTTATGGCCTCCCTTATTGGAACTACACATCCTAATCCCCCATCTGCATACTCATATCCGTTTTTTGTGGCAAGGCTCATAAATGGAATATAATTACAACTTATCCAGATCCAATCACAAAAATCTTCATAGGAAAAATCCTTTATAGATTTATATTCCACCCTGTTTTTGGATAAATTGGAAACCGTTACCACCACATCATTGTCCTTCTGTTTTAAGGAGTTGAAATTATCCTCGGTAAAATGGAGTTTTATATGCTTTCGCAAATTTTTACTTTCCCCAAAGGTTCGCCGCTGTTTGATAAACTGCCAAAACATATTGAGATAATTGATGGTCACATATTCCCGGCCATCCTTTCTCTTGACAATAAACGGATTGATACTGAATATTTTGCGTTGGGAAACATTAATATAAATATCATGTATTTTTTCAATATTCCCATCGGCAAGATGTGGGATCAATAAGCTACCTGTAGATGTGCCTATAAAAAGATCGTATTTTTTCCCGCCTTCTTCCATTAAATACTGAGCCACGCCGCCTGCAAAAGCACCTTTGCTACCACCCCCTGAAATTACCAATGCCCGCATTAAATTTCTATTTGGTTGAGTTTTTCATTTTTAAATTTCGCATAACTAAACCCGCTTTCCCACCAGCTTTCCATCTTAATTTTATCAAAAATAAGTGAATTGGTGGTCAATACAGTTGGAGTATGATAAAAATTGATGATAGCATCGTTATTGGCCGCGACAAATTTTCCAATCCGGACGTGTTGATTTTCTATCCTATCCAGCATAAAGCTGAATAAATTTGTTATGAGAGAGAATACATTTTTTGAAGGTAACCGGTTAAAATAAGTCACTTCTGTTTGTAGTATAATAGCATCTATCTCTGTAGCTCCCCGCTTGATTGCCTCTTCAATAGGCACCATAGAGCCAAAGCCCCCATCGGCATATTCACAACCATTTTTTTTGACCAAACTCATAAAAGGTATATAATTACAGGAGATCCAGATCCATTCACAAAAATCTTCATAATTGTATTCATTAATAGATTTGTATTCCACCTCGTTCAGGGATAAATTTGAAACCGTAACTACTATATCCTTATTTCCGGCTTTTAATTCCTCAAACTCCTCTGGGGAAAAGGAATCTAAAATCAATTTTTTTAAATTTTGGCTTTCGCCGAATGTTTTCCTACCCTTGAAAAGGTTGCGCAAAACATTAAAATGGTTGATGCTGATTTGATCATACCCATGAACTCGTTTTACGAAAAAGGGGCAATTACTAAAAATACTGTTTTGGTCCACTGAGGTATAAACATCCTTTATTTTCGAGGTTTTGTTCAAAGCCAGATGAGAAATCAACAAGCTACCCGTAGAGGTTCCTATAAACATGTCATATTTATTGCCCTGAACTTCCATCAAATATTGTGCAACGCCACCCGCGAATGCGCCTTTACTGCCTCCTCCAGAAATTATCAATGCCCGCATCTAGTTGTTGAGCCGTTTGTTTAAAAATTCCCGGTCATCCCCGGATAATTGTTTCATTAAAACTACAAATTTTTCGCGATATTCTTCATTTTCCAACAACCTATCTAAAAGTTTACGGCTAAAATCCCTAAAGCGATAAGTATGATGCCGGGCAGCTTGCAATAAATCAATTAAATTTTGTTGGCTGAAGGCATTGAGCTGATATAAATAACCAAATGCATTTTGCCTGATCTCAAAGGGATAATATTCCCGGGTATAATTTGAAAGTTCCTTGTAATATTCCGCAGTTTTTTCGGGATCGATCTCCGGACTTACCAAATTTATAGTGAGCCATAACATGCGAACGTTCTTATTGGAAAAACCCTCGATATTTGCAGTTTTTTCAAGCCATTTTCCTGTTTCTGCAGGAAATTGTGTCCAGAGTTTCAGAAGTGATTTTTCAACTGTCAAATAAGATTTGTCCTCAAGCAGTCCAATAAACTCCCCCTTTAACTCCAAAGGTATATTTCTCATACTTGTGGCGATGGCTTGTCTCACATAAATGTTTCCGCTTTCAAAAGCTTTCTTATAAAGTTTTTGGGCAGAAGGCCCCTTTTCTCCCTCCAATTGAAAGACCGCTTCCTGCCCTATATAATCGTTTACCGGGAATTCCAATGCCCGGTTTAACAGCACTATTTTATCCTGAAATGGGGTTTGCCTGAGTGCAGCTATTTTTAAATATTTGGTGATAAAACTTGATTTTTTTAATGAATTTAAAGCTTTAGTTCCCTGAAAAGCAGATTGTGTCAGCCAGTCGTCCACAAACCCGGATAGATCCTGACCGGAAGTACTTTCAACTTCATCTATAAAATTTTTGGTGGTCACATTTTTAAATGCATATTTTTGGAGATAATTTTTAATGGCACGTTTAAAAGCATCCTCCCCCACCTTCTCCCGAAGGATATGTAAAGCCCAGGCTCCTTTTTGATAATAAGTAAGGGAGCTGGAATTTTTTGCCAACAGGGACTCCCCTTTGCCTTTGTCGCTCAACTCTTTTAGTTGCTCGGCAGATTCGTAAAGTTTCCAGTAATAATAATCTTCCCCAAATAATTCTTTTTCCGCCAGCATTGCATAATAGGTTGAAAAGCCTTCTTGCAACCAATGATGTTGCCCATCGGTTTCTGTAATTAAGTTCCCAAACCACTGGTGTGCCAATTCATGCGCATTGACATTTACATAGTTCATGTCATTAAAAGCAATGGAATCAACCATTTGCGAATTGGCAAAAATAGTTGTGCCCGTGTTTTCCATTCCGGAATACAAAAAATCCTGTACCGGGATTTGCTTGTAATTTTGCCAGGGATAAGGAAAACCTATCTCAGATTCAAAAAAATCGAATATTTCTTTTGAATACCGGTAAGTGGGTTCAACTTTCACTTCATCTTCCGGCTGATAATACAATGAAATATCAATACCGGAAACCGATTCCAGATCCTTCTGATGGAATTTTCCCGCTGCCATTGCTACCAAATAACTGCTCATAGGTTTCAGCATCCCGAATTCCCATTGGGTTATGGAATCGTTTACGGCAACTTTCCCCTTTAGTTCCCCGTTTGCAATTACCTCATAACCGGAATTAAAATTGATCTTCAAATCAAAAACAGCCTTCTCCCTCATATCGTCAAAACTTGGCAACCAGTGAGACGTATATTTCCCCTGACCCTGTGTCCAGACTTGTTTTGTTACATTTAATTCATCAGCAAACGCCCAATTGATAAAATACATGGTTTGTTTTGGTTTTACTGAATAGGTCAAATTCAATAAGTTCTCTTCGGAAGGTTTAAAATCGGCTATTAACCATAAACGGGTGCTGTCATTATAGAATTCAACCTGAGTATTGTTTAACATCACTTTCTCAAAGCGCATGTTTTTGGCATCAATGTATATGGAATCCGTAGCGGTGAGAATTTGAAACAGGAATTGCACCTCCCCCTTTACCTCCTTTTCTTTCGGAAAAATTGAAATTTCAGCATCGACATTTTTAAAATCTACCTTTAAGGATTGATCAAATAATGGATGAAATTGTGCAAAACACCCAAAATAAAATAAAGAGAAAACAAGCAGGAAGCAGCTTTTCATAAAGTGAGGATCATAATCAACGGCAAAGTACAAAATCCCGATATTCTAAACACCATAAACCTAGCAGGTTTCAAACACCTTGTATGTTTGGATTCACGATAAACCTAACAGGTTTTAAAAACCTGTTAGGTTTAGATTCAAAAACTGGTTTTGGTCTGGTTAATTTCGATTTTATTTATTACAATAAGGAAGATTAAAACAGGATTTAATATCTTCGTTCTATGAATGCCAATTTGATGCAAACCCCCATAGACTATTTAAAAGGTGTTGGCCCCAACCGGGCCGATTTACTGCGCAAGGAACTGGGTATTCACACCTATCAGGACTTCATAAATTTTTTTCCGAACCGGTACCTGGACAAAACCCGTTTTTATAAAATTAAAGAACTGCAACAAAATTCTTCTGAAGTGCAGGTTACAGGAAAAATTATCAACCTGAAAACCGTAGAGCAAAAAAACGGAAAACGCCTGGTCGCAGAATTTATAGATGAAACCGGAAAAATGGAATTGGTTTGGTTCAGGGGCCATAAATGGATCAGGGAGAATTTAAAACTCAATACAC
>Ga0314774_1001941_pt1 | contig 12350 bp, 12 predicted proteins | sample MetaGCBIA2018_FD_204515 | JGI IMG/M metagenome (GOLD analysis project Ga0314774, IMG submission 204515) | Cryopeg brine microbial communities from Beaufort Sea near Barrow, Alaska, United States - CBIA 2018 | ecosystem: Environmental > Aquatic > Marine > Coastal | place: USA: Alaska | collected... | reverse complement strand
GATCTCGATATCGAGGTCGGCGCGAAGCTGACCGCCTGCAATGCCGGCTCGCAGCGCAGCGGCGCCCCCGCGGCGCCGTTCGGCGACGAACCGGGTGCGGAATTCTTCGGCGAGCACGGGGTCGCCCTGCGCTTCGGCGACGAGTTCACGGATCATTGAGCCGGTTGGCGACGAGAAGGTGGCCGCGACGGCCCGCATCTGAGTGCGGATGTCTTCCTTGGCTGAACCGGAGGTCGGAAAGGGGCTCTCGGACGCGAACTGCTGCTCGAGAGCGTCGATAACAACCGAGGCTTTGCTGGGCCACCAGCGATAGATCGTTTGCTTGCCCACCCCGGCATGAGACGCGATCTGGTTGATGGAGACGGCTCGGGGGCCCTCCGCGAAGATCAGATCTCGTGTTGACGTGAGAATTCTTGCCTGCAGATTTAGGTCTCGGTGCGGTCCGGTGCGTCCCATGCCGACACCCTACCAGAATAACGAGACCGCCGGTCTTGACATGTCGGCCCCACTCGCCTAGCGTTAAGTGTCGAGACCGGTGGTCTCGACAAGGTGAAAGGTGCAAACATGAGTCTCGCAAACGACCTTAAAGCGCAGGCGGAGCGTTCTGCCGCCGCGGCGACCCCCGAAGTCACCGCACAGCGCAGCGCCGCAATAGACGCGGTCACAACCCTTAAGCACGCCGGAACCGTCATCACCGTGGGGGACACTGCCCCGACATTCGATCTTCCCGATGCCACCGGCACCCGGGTTCACCTCTCCGAGCTCGTGGCCGCAGGCCCCGTCGTCATCTCCTTCTACCGAGGCGGATGGTGCCCTTACTGCAACATCGAACTGCGCGCACTACAGGCAGCGCTTCCCGCGCTGACCGCGGCAGGTGCCACGCTGGTCGCCATTTCGCCGGATGCGCCAGACACGTCGCTCTCGACTGCGGAGAAGGCAAGCCTTGAATTCGCAGTGCTCTCGGACGCGACCGCGGCGGCGATCACCGCATACGGCCTGAACTACACCATCGACTCCGTGACGCGGGCGGTACTCGATGAGCCGGAAGCGCAGCTCGCCCGGGCTCGCGGCGTCGAAACCCAGGTGCTCCCGATCCCGGGCACCTATGTCATCGACACGGACGGAAAAATAGCCTATGCGTTCGTTGACCCCAACCACACGCACCGGGCAGAGCCCGCCGACATCCTTGCGGCCGTAGTCGCGCTCGCGGGTACCGCTCCGTAATCCACCGGTTCGCAGAGCCATCCCTGAAAGGCGGCCCGCCAGGGCCCGAAAGTGGGCACAAAAAAGCCACTCCCGAGTTGCTCACGAGTGAGTTTCCTAGGGAGTGGCGGTGGTGGCCCCGACCGGCGTCGATCCGGTGACCTTTCGATTTTCAGTCGAACGCTCTACCAACTGAGCTACAGGGCCCCAAAGCTGCGTCAAAAACGCATCTTCTAAGAAAAAAAGCCCTTCCTTTCGAAAGGGCTATTTCCTTTGCGACCCTGACCGGACTTGAACCGGCGACCTCCGCCGTGACAGGGCGGCGCGCTAACCAACTGCGCTACAGGGCCTCGATGTGAAACTTGTGAATCTGTGTGCGAGGCACTTGATAAGACTATTCTATTTTTTTGCTACTTTGTGCACGTGCGGTTTTGCGTAGCCCCAACGGGATTCGAACCCGTGTTAACGCCGTGAAAGGGCGCCGTCCTAGGCCGCTAAACGATGGGGCCGTGAGCCACAAGTTTCATGGCTGCCGAAGAGTAAGCATACGGACTTGTGGGCCCAAGGCCAAATCGGCACGCGCGGCATCCGCAGAAACGATGATTTTTTCTCGGGGGTGGCGGGCCCTGAGCCCGTAAATGACCGGGCCAGCATGCATTTCCCGGGCTCAATTCGCCCTAAAAGCTGGGTGAATCGAGCCCACTTTGTTACTCTGAGGAGTCTGCTGCGGCGCACGTTGCGACTTATCAAGCCTGTTGGGAAACAATGATTCGTACTAAAGCCGTGTCCGGCCGTGGGGCTGAAAAGCCCGCCCGTCGTGTGCGCGTGACCAATCGCTGGCCACAACGAACCCTGGCGCTGACCAGCATTATGGCCGCCATGACCCTTCTGGTCACTCTCGTGAGCCCGGTTGCCCCGGCTCGCGCCGACGATTTCCCCTCGTGGCAAGACCTGCAGAACGCCAAGGCGAATACCGCCTCGGCCGCCGCGCAGGTGACCGCTATCGAGAATCTCATTGCCGGACTGCAGCTTCAGGTGCAGGAAACTCAGGCAGCCGCCGAGAAAAGCGCCAGCGAACTCGAGGTTGCCCAACAACAGTTCGACGACGCCACCCGCCGTGCGGACGACATTCAAGCCCAGGCCGAGGCCAGCAAGGCCACAGCGGATGCCGCCACCAAGCAGGCCGGGCAGCTCGCCGCCCAGCTCTACCGCACCGGCGGCACGGACCTCAGCGTGAACTTGTTCCTCGAAGGGGACGGTGACGGCGCCGACGCCGACCTGCTCCTGGCCAAACTGGGCAATATGAGCAAGCTGGTCGAGCGCAGCTCTGACGTCTATGAATCGGCTCAGTCCGCCATGAACAATGCTGAGTCACTGGGCGACCAGGCGAAGGTGGCCCAGACCGAACGCGAAAGCCTGCGCGTCGCCGCCGAGGCCGCTCTGGCTGCCGCCCAGTCTGCCGCCCAAGCGGCAGCGAGTGCCCTCGCACAATCCGAAGCGAAGAGCGTCGAACTCGAGCAGCAGCTGCAGTATATGCGGGACGCCGAGGCGACGACCACGGACGGTTATCAAGCCGGTGTGGCCGAACGCGCCCGCCTCGAAGCCATCCGCGTTGCGGCTGAAGCTGCTGCCGCCAGGGCGGCGGCAGCGGCCGCTGCTGCGAGCAGCGGCGGATCTGGCGGGTCGGTCAGCATGTCGGGTTGGGCTGTTCCGGCCAGCGGCCGCATCACCGGCGGATATGGCCCGCGATCGGTCATCTGCAACGGCGGCCAGTGCAGCGGCAGCTACCACTACGCCACCGATATCGGCACCGGCTGTGGAGCGCCCATCTACGCCGCAAACGCGGGGGTTGTCAGCTGGGCGGGGCGCCTCGGCACCTACGGCAACTTCGTCAAAATCAGCCACGGCGACAACGTCTCAACGGGTTACGCTCACATTCGCAACGGCGGCTACGCCGTGAGCTCCGGCCAGTCAGTCTCCGCCGGACAAATCATCGCCTATTCCGGAGATACGGGAGCCGCCAACGGCTGCCACCTGCACTTTGAAGTGTGGATTGGCGGAAACCGTATCAATCCAGTTCCATTCATGGCCGACCGGGGAGCAGCTCTTGGCTAAAATCACCACTGTGGCAGACAGCACGCCCAGCGCTTCGGGCGCTGCCGCCACCGACGTCCTGCACGCGCGGGGTCGTATCAAGTCGAAGCGGCTATTCTCTGCCATTGCGATCGGCGCGGCCTCAGCGGTTTCAGCATCCGTCGCCGCTGCCGGCGGCGCAGCATTCGCTGCACCGGACTACCCGAGCTGGACCGAAGTCGAGAACGCCAAACAGAGCGAGTCGACCAAACAAGCCGAGATCGCGACTCTCGGCGCATTGCTCGACGGTCTGGCGGCCGAGGCCGCGAATGCTGTGACGACCGCCCAGATTGCGGCCGAGGCCTACCGCGTGACGCAGGACGCCCTGGATGCCGCCGCCTCGCGAGAAGCGAGCCTCAAAGTTCAGGCTGAGTCGGCCGAAGCCACGGCCGCGACTTCGAAGATGCGTGCCGGCCTGATCGCCGCGCACCTCGCCAAATCCGGCGCGAACGGACTTTCGCTCAACCTGTTTCTCAACGGCAACACCGCCGACGATTTGCTCGGCCAGCTGGGCACGGCCAGCAAGCTCAGCGAACAGTCGGAGCAGATCTACGCCGAGGCGTTGCAAGACAAGAACACGGCCGAATCCCTCGGTGACCAAGCAGCCTCGGCGACCAAAGAACGCGAACGTCTTACCGAAGAGTCCAAGACCACCTTTGATGCCGCCACGAGCAGTTCCACCGCAGCCCAGGCGGCGTACGACACCCAGCAGCGCAAGTCCGGGGAACTGTACGAACAGCTCGCCCTGCTCAAGGACACCACGGCCGACGTTGAACGCAGCTTTCACGCCGGAGAAGATGCGGCCGCTGCGGCCAAGGCGTTTGCGCAGGCGCAGGCGTCCGCTGCCGCGATAGCGGATGCCGCGGCAGCGAAGTCGGCGAAGGCAGCGCAGGCGGCGAAGGCAGCTCAGGCAGCTGCCGCTGGCTCCAACACCGGCTCTGGCGCCGTCACCCCGGCCGCGCCCGCTCCCGCTGCGCCTGCTCCCGCTGCGCCTGCTCCCGCTGCGCCTGCTCCCGCTGCGCCGACACCCGCTGCGCCGGTTCCCGCGGCCAACGCGAGCGTCGTTGACACCGCGCTGGCGTTCGCCCGCGCCCAACTCGGCGACCGGTACGTCTTCGGCGGCTCCGGTCCCGATGCGTGGGACTGCTCCGGTCTGACGAAAGCCGCCTTCGCCTCGGCCGGCGTGTACATCGGCACCCACTCGGCCACGAACCAGTACAACACCATGGCCCAGCAGGGCAAGCTGGTCTCCCTCGCCCAGGTGCAGGTAGGCGACCTGCTGTTCTGGGGCAGCCCGGGCAACTACTACCACGTAGCGATTTACGTCGGCAACGGCCAGATCCTCGAGGCCCCGAACCCCTCGTCGCGTGTGCGAATCCACAGCATCTGGTCGTCGTGGGCGGTCGCTCCGTATGTCGGGCGCCCGGCCGCCTAACCCAAAAAACGGGCTCTTCCACCGGTTGTGCCGGTGGAAGAGCCCGTTTCGCTTGCGGGCTAGTGGCCTTCTTCGGCCAGCTTCGCGATGCCGTCCACGACGATTTGGTTGGCTTCGGCGGCGTCGCCCCAGCCCTCCGTTTTGACCCATTTGCCGGGTTCGAGGTCTTTGTAGTGCTCAAAGAAGTGCTCGATTTCCTTGCGGGTGTACTCCGGAATGTCGAGGACATCCTGGATGTGGTCCCAGCGCGGGTCGCCGGCCGGCACGGCGATGACCTTGGCGTCGGAGCCGCCGTCATCGGTCATGTTGAACACGCCGACGGGGCGCACGGAGACTCCTACGCCCGGAAACAGCGGGTAGTCGAGCAGCACGAGAACGTCGACGGGGTCGCCGTCGAGGCCAAGCGTGTTCTCGAAGTAGCCATAGTCGGTGGGATACATGAAGCTCGTGTAGAGCACCCGGTCGAGATACACCCGACCGGTCTCGTGGTCTACCTCGTACTTGTTGCGGCTCCCGCGGGGGATTTCGATGACTGCGTCGTATTCGGCCATGGCCTGGTTTCTCCCTTGATCTAAGTCTGCGGATAACGTTACTGGATGGAACACACCCGCCGCCCGCGTTTGACCCCGGCGATTGCCGATATTCGGCGGGCGGTGCGCGCGCTGCTTCCGGCTGAGGGGCTCGTTCTGGTCGGGCTGAGCGGCGGCGCCGATTCGCTCGCGTTGGCAGCGGCGACCGCCTTCGAAGCGGGGCGGATGGGTGTCGGCGCCGGCGCCGTCATCGTAGACCACAACCTGCAAACCGGCTCAGCGGATGTCGCGGCGACGGCGGCCGAGACGGCCCAGAGCCTCGGCCTCGACCCGGTCATCGTGCTGAGGGTGCACGTGCGAGAGGACGGGACCGGACCTGAGGCAGCGGCGCGCGCCGAACGGTATGCGGCCTTCGACGACGCCCTGAAACAGTCCGGGGCGAGCAGCGTGTTGCTCGGGCATACCCTCGACGATCAGGCCGAAACCGTGCTGCTCGGGCTCGCCCGCGGCTCCGGACCGACGAGTTTGCGTGGCATGGCGGCACGAACCGGGCCGATCCTGCGCCCCATGCTGGGCATCCGTCGCTCCGCCACACGGCAGTTCTGCGTCGATTCCGGCCTCGAGCCGTGGGTCGATCCGCAGAATTTCGACCAGCGCTATGCCCGGGTGCGGGTTCGGGAAACTGTACTGCCGATGCTCGAAAGCGAGCTCGGGCCCGGGGTCGGGATGGCGCTTGCCCGCACCGCTGATGCTCTGCGTGAGGATTCCGACGCCCTCGATGAGCTCGCGCGCACGGTGCTGCACGCACACTGGGCGAACGGTGAGATCGGGGCGGCCGTGCTCGCGGCTCAGCCGGCGGCGGTGCGGCAGCGTGTGATTCGGTTCGGGGTTGAAAACCAATGTGCAGTGTCGCTGAATCGGGGACAGACCCTCGCTGTTGCTGCTCTCGTGACGGATTGGCACGGACAGGGGGCGCTCAGCCTGCCGGGTATTAGAGTTATACGGCAGGGTGGAATATTGTTTTTCTCCGCTCTTGGACCCACCTAACACAAAGGACTGACCTCTCCACATGGAATCTCGCGACATTGACGGCGACCTCACCGAGATCCTGATCAGCGAGGAGCAGATTCGAGCTCGTCTGGCCGAAATGTCCCGCCAGATCGAAATCGACTACGCGGGCACCGACCTGCTGCTGGTGGGCGTGCTCAAGGGCGCGGTCATGGTCATGGCCGATCTGGCCCGTGAGCTGCATCACCCGATCACCATGGACTGGATGGCCGTGAGTTCCTACGGTTCCGGCACGCAGTCGAGCGGCGTCGTGCGCATCCTGAAAGACCTCGACACCGACCTTTCCGGCCGCAACGTCCTCATCGTCGAAGACATCATCGACTCCGGCCTGACCCTGTCGTGGCTGTTGGCGAACCTGAAAACCCGCGGTCCGAAATCCATCGAAATCTGCGCACTCCTGCGCAAGCCGGATGCCGCGCGTGTCGACATCGACGTGAAATATGTCGGGTTCAATATTCCGAACAAGTTCGTTGTCGGCTACGGCCTCGACTACGACGAGAAGTATCGCAATCTGCGCTCCGTCGGCATTCTGGCCCCGCACGTTTACTCCGCGGTTCCGGCGGCCACTCTTTAGGCGCAGCCTGCGCACCACCGCCGAGTTTCCCTTTGGGCGAACACACGGCATTCCCTTGTAATCGAGCGCTAGCCTGAGGTCACCATGAACGTCAAAAAGCTACTCCGCGGCCCGATTCTCTACATTCTGCTCGCCGTCATCGCCGTCTGGGTGGGGTCGAGCCTCATTACCATGTCCGGATTTCGCGAGGTCAGCACGCAAGAGGGCTTGACCTACCTGAAATCGGGCAATGTGGCCGAGGTCACCATCGTCGACGGTGAACAACGCGTCGACCTCACGCTGTCCAAAGCCAGCGGCGATCTCGGCACCCAGGTGCAGTTCTACTATGTCGCCCCACGTGGCGAAGAGATCATCGCGGCGGTGACCGCAGCGAACCCGAAGGACGGATTCACCGACGAGGTGCCACAGCCCAACTGGGTGCTCTCCGTGCTGAGCTTTCTGCTGCCGGTGCTGCTCATCGGCGCCTTCTTCTGGCTCATGATCTCGATGCAGGGCGGTGGCAGCAAGGTCATGAAGTTTGGCAAGTCCAAGGCCAAGCTCGTCTCCAAGGAAAGCCCGCAGGTCACCTTCGCTGATGTTGCCGGTGCCGACGAAGCCATCGAAGAGCTTGACGAAATCAAGGACTTTCTCAAGGAACCGGCCAAGTTCCAGGCGGTCGGTGCGCGAATCCCGAAGGGTGTGCTGCTGTACGGCCCTCCCGGAACCGGTAAAACTCTGCTCGCCCGCGCCGTGGCCGGCGAGGCCAATGTGCCCTTCTACGCCATCAGCGGCTCGGACTTCGTGGAGATGTTTGTCGGCGTCGGGGCGAGCCGCGTACGTGACCTGTTCAGTCAGGCCAAAGAAAACGCCCCGGCCATCATCTTCATCGACGAGATCGACGCCGTCGGTCGTCACCGTGGCGCCGGCATGGGCGGCGGTCACGACGAACGTGAGCAGACTCTGAACCAGCTGCTGGTCGAGATGGACGGCTTCGACGTGAAGGCCAACGTCATTCTCATCGCCGCCACCAACCGCCCCGACATTCTCGACCCGGCGCTGTTGCGCCCGGGCCGGTTCGACCGTCAGATCGGCGTCGACGCGCCCGATATGCTCGGCCGCAAGCGCATCCTCGAGGTGCATTCCGCAGGTAAGCCGATGGCTGAGGGCGTTGACCTTGAAGTTCTCGCCCGCAAGACGCCCGGCTTCACCGGCGCCGACCTGGCCAACGTGCTCAACGAAGCGGCGTTGCTGACCGCCCGGTCCAACGCCCAGCTCATTGACAACCGTGCGCTCGACGAGGCCGTGGACCGGGTGATGGCCGGACCGCAGCGGCGAACTCGTGTCATGCGGGACAAGGAAAAACTCATCACCGCGTATCACGAGGGCGGCCACGCTCTCGTCGCCACCGCGATGAACTTCACCGACCCGGTGACCAAAATCACGATCCTTCCGCGTGGCCGAGCCCTCGGCTACACCATGGTCATGCCGCTCGAAGACCGCTACTCCGTCACGCGCAACGAACTGCTTGATCAGCTGGCCTATGCCATGGGTGGCCGTGTCGCCGAGGAAATCATCTTCCACGACCCGACCAGCGGTGCCTCCAACGACATCGAGAAGGCCACAGCGACCGCCCGCAAGATGGTCACCGAATTCGGCATGAGCGCGGTCGTCGGACCGCTCAAGCTCGGCCAGGGTTCCGGTGAGGTTTTTCTCGGTCGCGACATGGGTCACCAGCGCGACTACTCGGAGCGGGTCGCCGAGAGCGTCGACCGCGAAGTGCGCCAGCTGCTCGAAGACGCCCACGACGAGGCGTACGAGGTTCTGATCAAGAATCGCGTGATCCTCGACAACCTGGCTGCAGCCCTGCTGGAACATGAAACTCTCGATCAGACGGCCCTCGCCGAAATCTTCGCCGACGTCGAGATGCTGCCGCCGCGTCCGCAGTGGCTGTCGAGCGACAAGCGCCCCGTTTCCGACGTTCCGCCGATCGCTATGCCGGCGCTGAAAGCTCCCATCGACGGCGCCGCCGTTGACGGCGGCATCTCGAGCGGCGACTCCACCGCCAAGCCACCGCGCGCGCCGGCCCGCGCACCCCGCCCCGCAACCGCGTAGGCGCCGGTGGCAGTGGACAAGGCGCGCATCCAGGCCGCCGTCTCGGAGATTCTCGCTGCAATCGGCGAGGACCCCGAGCGGCTCGGTCTGGAAGGCACCCCACGACGGGTGGCCGATGCGTACGCCGAGTTCTTCGCCGGCCTCGACCAGAACCCGCAAGACCTGCTGCAAGACTTCGTTCCGGTCGGGGACAATACGGGCGAGCTTGTGCTCCTGCGCGATATCGCCTTTCGCTCGATCTGTGAACACCACCTGCTGCCGTTTCTGGGTACAGCCCATGTCGCGTATCTGCCGCGGGATCGAGTGGTCGGTCTGGGGCGGCTGCCGGCCGTGGTGGAGACCATCGCTGCCCGGCCCCAGCTTCAGGAACGTCTCACCGAGGAAATCGCCGATGCGTTGTTCGTGGGTCTCGACCCGCTCGGCGTGCTCGTCGTGCTCGACGCCGTGCACGGCTGCGTCGGCGCCCGCGGTGGGCGCCAGACCGCGAGTTCCACCGTGACCATGGCCTCGCGCGGCGCCCTGACCGAACCGACGGCCCGCGCCGAAATCATCGCGCTGATCGCGGCCGGCGGATGACGCTGATCATGGGCGTGCTCAATGTCACGCCCGACTCTTTCAGCGACGGCGGCCAATGGTCGTCAACGGATGCCGCCATCGAGCACGGCCTGCTGCTGCACGCCCAGGGCGCCGACCTCATCGACGTGGGCGGCGAGTCGACCCGGCCCGGGGCCACCCGTGTCACCTCGGAAGAAGAACAGCGCCGCATTATTCCCGTGGTCACCGAACTCGCCCGGCAGGGCCTGCGCCTGAGCATCGACACGCTCAATGCTGCGACAGCCCTCGCCGCGGCGAAAGCAGGCGCGAGCGTGATCAATGATGTGTCCGGCGGCCTCGCCGACCCTGGCATGGCCGCCGTTGTCGCCGATACCGAGCTCACCTACGTGGCCATGCATTGGCGTGCTCACGCCCAACGGATGGACGCCCTCGCCGAGTACGTCGACGTCGTCACCGACGTGATCGCCGAACTGAGCGCCCGGGTCGAAGCGTTGACCATCGCGGGAGTGGCTCGGGAGCGCATCGTGCTCGATCCGGGGCTCGGGTTCTCCAAAAAGTCGGAACACAACTGGCAGTTGCTCGGCCGGCTCGACGCCCTCGCTGAACTCGGCTTGCCGGTCATGGTCGGGGCCTCGCGCAAACGCTTTCTCGCCGACGTGCTGCCGGATGGCGCGCCGCTGGGTGACCGCGACCTGCCCACAGCTGTGCTCAGCGTGCTGGCCGCCCAGGCGGGCGCGTGGGCGGTGCGGGTGCACGACGTTGCGGCATCCCGCACGGCCCTCAACGTGCTGAACAGGGTCGCCCCGTCGACGGCCGGAGCCCGACGAGAATTGCCTGGCGGTACGTCGCATCCGTCACAATGGACCCATGACTGATTCGATCACCCTCACCGGGCTGCGGGTGAACGCCCACCACGGCGTCTACGATTTCGAGAAAGAAAACGGCCAGGACTTCGTCATTGATGTGACAGTTTGGCTGGACCTTGTGGCAGCGGCGGCCAGCGATGACGTCACCCAGACCATCCACTATGGCGAACTCGCCGAGGAGGTCACCGACGCGGCCAGGCACAACCCGGTCGACCTCATTGAAACCGTCGCGGAACGCATCGCGGCCGTTGTTCTGGCTCACCCGCCGGCGCTGCGTGTGCAGGTCACGGTGCACAAGCCGCAAGCTCCGATATCGGTGCCGTTCACCGACGTGGCCGTGCAAATTACTCGGTGCCGGTCATGACCGGGCCCGCTGAACGTGTCGTGCTCGCCCTCGGCAGCAACCTCGGCGACCGAACGGCCACCCTGATCGGTGCCGTGCACGACATTGCCGCCCTGCCCGGGGCCGCGCTCGTCGCCGTCTCGCCCGTGTACGAATCCGCCGCCGTGAAACTCGACGGCGTCGACGAGAACGCCCCGCGCTATCTCAACGCGGTGCTGACCATCGACTTCATGGGGGAACCGCACGACCTGCTCACCGCCGTCAACGCCATCGAGGCGGAGCACGGCCGGGTGCGGTCCGAGCGCTGGGGCGACCGCACGCTCGACATCGACCTCATCGTGTTCGGCCAGCTGCGCGTCAATGACGACCGCCTGACCCTGCCGCACCCGCGGGCCGCGGACCGGGACTTCGTGCTCGCCCCCTGGCTCGACGTCGACGCAGGGGCCGCCATCCCGGGCCGCGGCCCGGTGCGCGATCTGCTCGCAGCGACCGGCAGCACGGTGCGCCGGACAGCGGATGCCGCGCTCCTCGACCCGGCAACGAACCCCGGTGCGCGACCATGAAGCGCTCACACGCCACGGGGATGCTCGCCGCCGTGCTCATCGGACTCGTGATCGGCTTTCTCCTCGAGCTCGGCTTCGCGGCATCCGGCGACCCGATTGTCGTACCCCCGGTAACGCTGCCGATGACACTGATCCTGCTGGGCGCTGTCGTCGTCAGCCTGGCCTGGCAGGTGCGTCAGGGCAGCCGTCGCAAGGCCCTGCGCCGCATCGACCCGTTCTGGGCGATGCGGGTGGCTGTGCTGTCCAAAGCGACGAGCCTGTCGGCCGCGCTCCTGCTCGGAGCCGCCCTCGGCATCGTGCTGTACATTCTCACCCGATCGGTGGTTCCCGCAGCCACGTCACTGTGGCTGGGCATCGGCATGGCCATCGGCGGCGCCGTCATGCTCGCCGGCGGCCTCGTGGCCGAATACTTCTGCACCCTGCCACCCGACGACGACACCGATGAGTCCGGAGGTACGCGTGCCTGATCGCGAAGTGCCCGAAGTGAACCTGCCCGAACCGGTCCTGCCCGAACCGGTCCTGCCCGAACCCGTGCGGCCCGAACCGGTGCTGCCCGAACCCGTGCGGCCCAAACCGGTGCGGCCCGAACCGGCTGCGCGGCTTGACTTGCCCGAGGTGGGGCCGTGGAAGCGGGTCTCGCCCAAATACGTGGTCGTGGAGATCGTGGGCACCATTGTGTCGGGCGTCGTCGTCGTCGGCGGCGCGAGCCTGCTCTGGCTGCTGCTCGATCAAACGTGGGCGATGTGGGTCGGCATCGTGGTGCTCATCACGTCCATCATCAACCTGGTCTTTGAACCGCGTCGCGTTCGTGCCATCGGGTACCAGCTGCGGGCGGATGACTTGCTCTTTCGCCGCGGCATCCTCTTTCAACGCTTTGTCGCGGTGCCCTACGGGCGCATGCAGCTGATCGATATCACCCGTGGACCGGTCGCCCGCTGGCTCGGCCTGGCCGATCTCAAATTTGTGACCGCTGCGGCGACCGCCGGGGT
>Ga0314774_1001939_pt1 | contig 12358 bp, 10 predicted proteins | sample MetaGCBIA2018_FD_204515 | JGI IMG/M metagenome (GOLD analysis project Ga0314774, IMG submission 204515) | Cryopeg brine microbial communities from Beaufort Sea near Barrow, Alaska, United States - CBIA 2018 | ecosystem: Environmental > Aquatic > Marine > Coastal | place: USA: Alaska | collected... | reverse complement strand
CGAAGTACTCGTTGAGCTGTTCGGCAGCTCGCAGCAATACGGGGGACGGCATTTCGGGGGTGGCGTCGAGCGGCAGGTGTCCGTCGGTTTCGATGAACAGGGAGAGGATGCCCTCGTCGTCGGCAGTCAGTTCAAGCCGGCCGATGGGGCTGGGAAGGCGAAGGAGCGCGCGGTTCTGCTGAGGCGTCGGGATGCTGTCCATGATTCGACTGTAGCCGTCGGGGCCCCGGCGAACTCGCGAGTTTCGGACATGGGTGCACAGCGTGCACGACCCGTGCGTGTGGAGGAGATGCAAGATCGTTTTCGCCCGAAACGCATGCTCCGCTCTATTCTGGAGGCATGGCACAGATTGAATATCGCAGGCTTGGTTCCTCCGGACTGACCGTGTCCACGATCGGGCTCGGCTGCAACAACTTTGGACGCACCGGAACCGCTTCGGAAGGCCAGGACGGCACGACGGCGGTCATCGACGCGGCGATCGAGGCGGGTGTGACGTTGTTCGACACCGCCGATATCTACGGTGCCGAACGAGGACTGAGCGAAACGCTAATGGGGCATTCGCTCCGCGGCAAGCGTGATCAGATCGTGCTCGCTTCCAAGTTCGGAATGGACATGGGCGGGTTGAATGGTCCGGACTGGGGCGCACGCGGCTCGCGCCGGTATATTCGTCTGGCCGTTGAGGCGTCTCTGCGCCGGTTGCAGACCGATTGGATCGACCTGTACCAGCTGCACGTTCCCGACCCGTCGACGCCGATTGAAGAGACCCTCGCCACGCTTGACGACCTCATCACGGAGGGCAAGATCCGCTATATCGGTCACTCCAACCTGGCCGGGTGGCAGATCGCCGAGGCCGAGTTCACGGCGCGCATCCACGGGCATCCGGCGTTCATCTCCAGCCAAAACGAATACAGCCTGCTTGTGCGCGACGTCGAAGACGAAGTCCTGCCGGCTGTCAACGCCTACGGCCTGGGCTTCCTGCCGTTCTTCCCGCTGTACAACGGCCTGTTCACCGGCAAATTCTCCAGGGCGGGCGGGCCGCCCGACAGCCGCATCATGATGATCCGGCGCCACCTCGCCGACAACGCCCCGTGGGAGCTCATCGAGCAGTATCAAGACTGGTGCGACGCGCGCGGAGTGAGCATGTTGGAGGCAACACTGGCTTGGCTCCTGGCACAGCCGGGGCTGACCAGCGTCATCGCCGGCGCCACCAAACCAGAGCAGATCAGACAAAACGCGACGGCGGCGACGGCCTGGCAGCCGTCCAGCGACGAGGTCGCTTACATCTCGAACCTCTTTGCCTGAACGCTAGATGTGAAATTGCCGGAATGGATCGTATTTCAGGCACTGCACGCACGGTTCGGTCGACGACGTCCCGCGAGGAGTGCACTATTGCATAGGTGGCAGTTGTGTCGACCCGTCCAGCGGGCAAATTGCCGCTTCCTACTAGGAGAATTTCGTGTTGTGGTCCCTGCTCGTGCGTTACCTGCGTCCCTACTGGAAGCTGATTCTGGGGGTGATTGTCTTTCAACTGGCCCAGTCGATCGCCTCTCTCTTCCTGCCCACCCTCAACGCTGACATCATCGATAAGGGCGTGGCCACGGGCGACACCGGTTATATCTTGCGGGTCGGCGGACTTATGCTTCTCATCACGTTCGCCCAGATCATCTGCGCGATCGTCGCCGTGTACTTCGGGGCCAAGGTCGCCATGAAGGTCGGTCGTGATTTGCGCGGTGCTGTCTTCAGTCGGGTAGGCGAATTCTCCGAACAGGAGGTCACCCGGTTCGGAGCCGCCTCACTCATCACCCGCTCCACGAACGACGTGCAGCAAGTGCAGATGCTTGTGCTGACCACCTCGACGCTGATGGTCGCGGCACCCATCCTCAGCATCGGCGGTGTGATCATGGCCATTCGCCAGGATGTGCAGCTGTCCTGGCTCATCGCCGTCAGCGTGCCGATCCTGCTCATTGCCGTTGGTTCCATCGTCGTGAAGATGGTGCCGCTGTTCCGCAAGATGCAGACCCGCATCGACACCGTCAACCGGGTATTGCGGGAACAACTCACCGGCATCCGGGTTGTTCGCGCCTTCGTGCGCGAAGACGTAGAAGTGGCGCGGTTCGCCAAGGCCAACACTGACGTCACCGATGTGGCCCTGAGCGCGGGGCGTCTCATGGCGCTCATGTTCCCCATCGTCATGCTGGTGCTCAACGTCTCAAGCGTCGCTGTTATCTGGTTCGGCGCATTCCGCATCCAGGACGGCTCAATGCAGGTGGGAACGCTCATCGCCTTCCTCAGCTATCTCATGCAGATTCTCATGGCCGTCATGATGGCCACGTTCATGGCCGTCATGATTCCGCGAGCCGCCGTCTCGGCCGACCGCATCGGCGAGGTGCTCGCAACCGAGTCGAGCGTCGTGCCGCCGGCCAACCCGGTGAACGCTACCGTCGGACACGGCGAACTTGAACTCCTCGATGTGGGATTCGCCTACCCCGGCGCCGAGCAGCCGGTGCTGCGTAACGTGAGCTTCATCGCCCGCCGCGGGGAGACCACCGCGATCATCGGCAGCACCGGCAGCGGAAAATCGACCCTCGTCAACTTGCTGCCACGCCTGTTCGACGCCACGAGCGGGTCCGTGCTCGTCGACGGTGTCGATGTGCGCGAGCTCAACCCCGACCTGCTCTGGGGCCATATCGGGCTCGTTCCGCAGAAGCCCTACCTGTTCTCCGGCACGGTGCGCAGCAACCTGCTCTACGGCAAACCGGATGCCACGGAAGACGAGCTCTGGCAGGCTCTCACTATCGCCCAGGCCCGAACCTTCGTCGCGGAGATGGACGGCGGTCTCGACGCTCCGATCGCGCAGGGCGGCACCAACGTGTCTGGCGGACAGCGCCAGCGCCTCGCGATCGCCCGTGCCCTGGTGAAACGCCCCGAACTGTATATTTTCGACGACTCTTTCTCCGCGCTCGACCTGGCCACGGACGCGCGATTGCGGCTCGCCCTCAAACAGAGCACCGGCGGGGCCACCATGATCATCGTGGCCCAGCGGGTATCGAGCATCATCGACGCCGACCAGATTCTCGTGCTGGAAGACGGCCGCATCGTCGGTCGGGGAACCCACGAGCAGCTGCTTGAATCGAACATCACTTACCAGGAGATCGTGTCGTCCCAGCTCACCGCGGAGGAAGCAGCATGAGCCAGTCCCACGCCGACGAGAAGCCGGCGCCGCGCCCGCAGCGCGGCGGAGGGCCGTTCGGCGGTATGAATCTGCCGGCCGAGAAGTCGATGAATTTTACGGCGTCAGGCAAACGTCTGCTCACCAAACTGCGCCCGGAGCGACTGTGGCTGGCTCTGGTGTTCGCTCTCGCCGTGATCAGCGTCACATTCTCGGTGCTCGGCCCGCGACTGCTCGGCGAGGGGACCAACCTGATCTTCTCGGGAGTGGTATCGAAATCCTTACCGAGCGGCAGTAGCCAGGCCGAGGTGATCGCGGGGCTGCGGGCAGCCGGCAACACCACCCAGGCCGACATGCTCAGCGGGATGACACTCACCCCCGGCGTCGGCATTGACTTCGCCCTGCTCTCCACCGTGCTGTTCTGGGCGCTCGCGCTCTACGTGCTCTCGAGCGTGTTCAGCTGGATGCAGGCCTACATTCTCAACGGTATTGTGCAGCGCACGGTGTACCGCCTGCGCGAGGAGATCGAGGCGAAGATCAACCGCCTGCCGCTGAGCTACTTCGACAAGAAACCACGCGGCGAACTGCTCAGTCGGGTCACCAACGACGTCGACAACATCTCGCAAAGCCTGCAACAGTCGCTGAGCCAGGTGGTGACCAGTCTGCTCACCGTGATCGGCGTGATCGTGATGATGCTCATCCTCTCGCCGCTCCTGGCTGTGATCGCGCTCGTCACGGTGCCGCTCACCCTGATGATCACCGCACTGATCGCCAAGCGTTCCCAGAAGCTGTTCGTGGCGCAATGGGCCAACACCGGCGAGCTGAACGGGCAGATCGAGGAAACCTTCACCGGTCATGCCCTGGTCAAGGTGTTCGGCCGGCAGAAGGAGGTCGACGCGCGGTTCAAGGCCAAGAATGATGAGCTGTATGAGGCGAGCTTCGGCGCCCAGTTCATCAGTGGAATGATCATGCCCGCCATGACCTTCATCGGCAACCTCGTCTACGTCGCCATCGCGGTCGTCGGCGGTCTGCAGGTTGCCTCCGGCGCCATGCAACTCGGTGACGTCCAGGCGTTCATTCAGTACTCCCGCCAGTTCACTCAGCCGCTCGCGCAGCTGGGATCGATGGCGAATCTGCTGCAGTCGGGAGTCGCATCCGCGGAACGCGTGTTCGACCTGCTCGATGCCGATGAACAAAGCGAGGACCCGGACCCCGCCCAGACCTCGACCGACATGCACGGTCGGTTGGTCTTTGAGAACGTGTCGTTCCGATACACCGAAGACAAGCCGTTGATCGAAGAGCTCAGCCTCGTCGCCGAGCCAGGGCAGACCATCGCCATCGTCGGGCCGACGGGGGCCGGTAAGACCACCCTCGTCAACCTCATGATGCGGTTCTACGAGATCGACTCCGGGCGTATCCTGCTCGATGGTGTTGACGTTGCCACCATGACCCGGCATGACCTGCGCCGACGCATGGGCATGGTCTTACAAGACACTTGGCTGTTCGGCGGAACAATTCGCGACAACATCGCCTACGGCCGGCCGGATGCGACCGAACAAGACATTCTCGCCGCGGCGACCGCGACCTTTGTCGACCGGTTCGTGCACTCGTTGCCGGACGGCTATGACACCGTGCTCGACGACGAGGGCAGCAACGTGAGCGCCGGTGAAATGCAGCTATTGACCATTGCCCGTGCGTTCCTGGCGAAGCCGAGCGTGCTCATTCTGGATGAGGCGACGAGCTCGGTCGACACCCGCACGGAGGTGCTCGTGCAGAAGGCGATGAGCGCCCTGCGGGCGGAACGCACGAGCTTTGTCATCGCTCACCGGCTGTCGACGATTCGCGACGCCGATCTGATTCTCGTCATGGAGTCGGGTCGCATCGTGGAGCAGGGCAACCACGTGCAGCTGCTCGCCGCAAACGGTGCCTATCAGGCGCTCTACGCGGCCCAGTTTGCTGCGCCCGTCGCTGATGAGGTCTAGACGGTTCCTCCACAGTCGACTCGTCGTCCCAAACATCCTCAGTTCCTCGCCGGGCAGCGCGGGACCGCGGGGTGCCGGGCAGAGTGGCGGCATGAATCCGACCATTATCAAAGCCCAGAACGCGCAGGATTTTCTGGCACTCGTTCCCCAGCTGCTCGGGTTTCTGCCTGAGAACAGCGCCGTTCTCGTCGCTTTTCGCGGCAATCGAACGTGCGGCGCCATGCGTTTCAATCTGCCGAAGCAGGGCTCGCCCCACGAGGTATCCAAGCGCATTGCGACGACCCTCGCCGGGATGCTGTGCAAGATCCCGGGAGTCGATGCCGTCGTTCCCGTCATCTACACCGACGATTCCTTCGAGCAGACCCTCGGCATCCCGAGCGAAGGATTTGCGGAGATTTTGAATCGACGGCTTGAGCTGAGCGGCTTTAAGGTGCGCGATTTTCTCTGCGTGGCAGCCGACGGCTGGGGCAGCTATCGTGACCCGCAGTGCCCGGCGGGCGGGCATCCGCTCAGCGTTATTTCCTCCTCCCCGGTTCAAGGCACGGCAGTCGCCGAGCATCCGCTTGGCACGTTGCAAAACGGGGCGGGGCCGGTCAGCGTCGATGCGGCCACCAAGGAACACGTGGCACGCGTCTATCGGCGCTACCATCGGCTGATCGTGCGGGCCGAGAACACGCCGGCCCTGTTTCCCACCCTCGGGCACATCCTGGACCCGGTGGTGATCGCGGAAGCCGCGCTGACCTGGAGCAATCCGCCCACCGAGGAGGACGCGGCGGCCCTGCTCGTGCTCGTGCAATCCCCACCCCATCGCGACCAGATCATGGTGCAATTCGCCTTCGGGCGCGAGGAAGGGAAGCGCGCCCATGAGGTCAACCTGCGCTATGCCGGACTGCAGCAGGCGACCGGGCGCAGCCTCGACGACATCGTGACGGAGCAGATGACCGCCGGCGATCCCGGCGCACAGCACACCGGCGACATCATGCTCGGTCTGCTGAGCGAACGACCGGACGCCGACCGTGTTCGCGTCGCGATCACATTGCTGCGCACCGTCGTCGCCATGGCGCCGCGTTCGGCCAGACCGGCGCCGCTGTGCATGCTGGCCTGGTTGTCGTGGGCGCTCGGCAGCGGTTCCGTGGCCGGAATCTTCGTCGATCAGGCACTCGCCATTGACTCGCGGTACAGCATGGCGACGTTGCTGGACCTGCTGCTTCAGTCGGGGCACCTGCCGGAGTGGTCCTTCGCGGTACCGCACAGCGACAGCGACAGCGGCGGCTGCGAGCTCGGTCAAGACTTCTGACGAGCGCGCAGCCGCCGCGGCTGAACGTGGAGTGGACCAGTTAGATGTACTTCGGAGCTTCCGAGAGCACCCCGTGCAGAATTTCGCCGATCTCGGCGAACTCCTTCGGGCCCACGGTGAGCGGGGGAGCGAGCTGGATCACCGGGTCGCCCCGGTCATCGGCGCGGCAGTACAGGCCGGCCTCGTAGAGCGCCTTTGACAGGTAGCCCCGCAGTAGTCGCTCCGACTCCTCGTCGTTGAAGGTCTCCTTGGTTCCCTTGTCCTTGACCAGCTCGATGCCGAAGAAGTACCCGTCGCCGCGCACGTCGCCGACGATGGGCAGGTTCTGCAGCTTCTCCAGCTCCTTGCGGAACAGCGGCGAATTCTCGCGAACGTTCTCGTTGAGCTTTTCCTCCTCGAAGATGTCGAGGTTGGCCAGGGCGACGGCCGAGGAGACCGGGTGCCCGCCGAAGGTGTAGCCGTGGTAAAACGTCGTGTCGCCGTGCTTGAACGGTTCGTAGATGCGGTCGCTGACGATGGTCGCGCCGATCGGCGAGTATCCGCTCGTCATGCCCTTGGCGCACGTGATCATGTCGGGCTGGATGTCGTAAGTCGTGGAGGCGAACATGTTGCCGATGCGACCGAACGCCGTGATGACCTCGTCAGCGACCAGAAGCACGTCATACTTGTCGCAGATTTCGCGCACGCGCTTGAAGTAGCCGGGGGGCGGCGGGAAGCAGCCGCCGGAATTCTGAACCGGTTCCAGGAATACGGCCGCGACGGTTTCGGGACCCTCGAACTGGATCATCTCTTCGATGCGGTTGGCGGCCCACTGGCCGAATACTTCGACGTTATCGCCGAGCCCTAGACCCGGGCTCATCTCGTCGGCGCGGTAGAAGTTCGTGTTGGGCACGCGGAACCCTCCGGGGGTGACCGGCTCGAACATTTCCTTCATTGCCGGGATGCCGGTGATGGCCAGCGCGCCCTGCGGGGTGCCATGGTACGCGACGTTGCGCGAGATGACCTTGTGCTTGGTGGGGCGTCCCATGAGCTTCCAGTAGTACTTGGCGAGCTTGAACGCGGTCTCGACGGCTTCACCGCCGCCGGTGGAGTAGAACACCCGGTTCAGGTCGCCGGGAGCGTAGGAGGCGAGTCGGTCGGCGAGTTCAATCGCATTCGGGTGGGCGTACGACCAGATCGGGAAGAACGCGAGTTCTTCGGCCTGCTTCGCGGCAGTCTCGGCGAGACGCTTGCGCCCGTGCCCGGCGTTGACCGTGAACAGTCCGCTCAGCCCGTCGATGTACTTCTTGCCCTGGGAATCCCAGATGTTGTGGCCTTGCCCCTTGACGATGATGGGTACTCCGGCGCCGGATTCCATCACTGACTGACGGGAGAAGTGCATCCAGAGGTGATCCTTGGCCTTCTGCTGCAGCTCCGCGTTGTGCGCGTCGCTGTAGGCGGTCGGTGAATCGGTGGGTGTAGTGAGTGTCATTTTTTACCGTGTTCCCCAGTTATAGAACTGTTTGTGGAGTTTGAGATAAACGAACATCTCGGTGGAGAGGACCCCATCGAGATTGCGGATCTTGGAATTGAGCAGTTCGAGAAGCTCGTCGTCGTCTTCGCAGACGACCTCGGCGAGAATGTCAAAGGTGCCGGCCGTGAGCACGAGATAGTCCACGGCTTCGATCTCGGCCAGCTGGTCGGCGACCAAACGGGCGTCGGACGAGCAACGAATGCCGATCATGGCCTGTCGAAAAAAACCGAGCTGCATCGGGTCCGTCACCGCGACGACCTGCATCACTCCGGAATCGGTGAGCTTTTGCACTCGTTGACGCACGGCCGCCTCGCTGAGCCCGACGGCTTTGCCGATCTCCGCGTACGATCGTCGTCCGTCGACTTGCAACTGTTCGACGATCTTTTTCGATACGTCGTCTAGCTGTGCCGGCTTGGGCGGGTGTCCACGCCTTTGTCCATTCATGCATCGATTCTGTCAGTCCACATGCGCTTCGGCAAGTGAATCCGTCGAACATTATGCAATTCACTGCTCATTTCATTTGTGAATCTGGGTGCGCAACAATCCGAGATAGGTACACTGGGCCGCATGAGCGCACCCGAACTACGCAACTTCATCAATGGCCGCTACGTCGATTCAACCTCCGACGGCCGGTTTGACCTTCTCAACCCTGCGACCGAAGAGGTCTACGGCACCAGCCCGGTGTCGAATGCGACGGACGTGGACTCGGCCTACCGGGCTGCGGCATCCGCTTTCGAAACCTGGGGTGAAGCAACGCCGGCGGTACGGCAGCTCGCGCTGTTCCGGATCGCCGATGCGATAGAGGCGCGTGCAGACGACTTCGCCGACGCCGAGTCGCTCGACACCGGCAAGCCGCGCTCCACCCTCGTCGATGACGAAATCATGCTCTCGGTCGACCAGATTCGTTTTTTTGCCGGCGCCGCCCGCAACCTGGAAGGTCGTGCTGCCGGGGAGTACATGACCGACCACACATCGTTCGTCCGGCGAGAGCCCATCGGTGTCGTCGGCCAGGTCACCCCCTGGAACTACCCACTGAACATGGCGGTCTGGAAATTCGCACCCGCGCTGGCCGCCGGAAACACCACGGTGCTCAAGCCGTCCGATACCACCCCGACCGCGACCCTGCTGCTCGCCGAAATCGCTGCGGAGTTTCTCCCCGATGGCGTGCTCAACGTGATCACCGGTGACCGCACGACCGGTGCAGCCATGATTGATCACAAGACTCCGCAACTCGTGTCGATCACCGGCTCGGTTCGGGCCGGAATGGCCGTCGCCGAGGCGGCTTCACACGATCTCAAGCGTGTGCACCTGGAACTGGGCGGCAAAGCGCCGGTGATCGTGTTCGACGACGCCGATATTGATCTCGCCGTTGCCGGGATCGTCGCTGCCGGCTTTTTCAACGCCGGCCAGGACTGTACCGCAGCGACCCGGCTGCTCGTGCAGTCCGGCATTCATGATGAATTCGTCGCTGCGCTCGCCGCCTACGCGCGAGCGAACGCCCGCACGGGAGCTCCGAGCGAGGAAGGAATCCTGTTCGGACCGGTCAACAACGCCAACCAGCTCGCCCAGGTGTCGGGCTTTGTCGACCGGCTGCCCGATCACGCTGTGCTCGAGCTCGGCGGACACCGCGTGGGCACAACGGGTTACTTTCACGAAGCGACCATCGTCAGCGGTCTGCGGCAGACCGACGAGGCCGTGCAGCAGGAGATCTTCGGCCCGATGCTGACCGTGCAGCGTTTCACCGACGAGGCCGAGGCCCTCCGCAGTGCGAACGACGTGCAATACGGTCTGGCATCGTCGGTGTGGACGCGCGATCACGGTCGGGCGATGCGCTTCGCGAAACATCTCGACTTCGGGTGCGTCTGGATCAACACGCATATTCCGATCGTTGCCGAGATGCCGCACGGTGGTTTCAAGCATTCCGGCTACGGCAAAGACCTCTCGATGTACGGGTTCGAGGACTACACCCGCATCAAGCACGTGATGTCGTATATCGGAAGCTAGTCGGTACGGTGGCTGTGAGCGGTGACGTTATCATGGTGCAAGTCCTTCGGTGATCGTTGGAACGGCGGGGACGCTCGTGCCCCACACTCGGAAGGCTCCACCGTGACCCAGATTGGTCAAGGTTCGACCGAATTTCGTGTCGAACTGCCCAGCGTTGCCACCACGCTGACGCTCGCATGGGCCGCCGCGACCGACGTCGGCCATCGCCGCGAAATCAACGAAGACAGTCTGCTTGCCGCGCCACCGCTGTTCGCCGTTGCCGACGGTATGGGCGGCCATTCGGCCGGCGACGTGGCCAGCGCTGCCGTCGTGACCAGGCTCGCTGAGCTCTCGGGAACGCTCGTGGCCGAGGCGGGTTCGATTGATCGGGCGCTCGCTCTTGCGGTCGAAGACATGGCTCATGGGGTCGGAGTCACCGACCAGGGCACCGGTACCACGGTGACCGGCGTCGCATTGGCGCTGGTCTCCGAGGCGGTCAGCTGGATTGTGTACAACATCGGCGACTCCCGGGTGTACCAGCTGACCGGCGGTGTTCTCGAGCAGGTCACGAGCGATCACTCAGTCGTGCAGGAACTCGTCGACGCCGGGCGCATCACCCGCGAAGAGGCCGATGTGCACCCGCAAGGCAACATCATCACCCGCGCCGTCGGCTTCCACGAACCGCCGATCCCTGACTACCGCATCCTGCCGATTCAGGCCGGAATGCGTATTCTGGTCTGTTCCGACGGTCTCACCAAGGAACTCACTTTCTTCGGAATCCGGCATTTTCTGCTCGAGAAGAAAACGGCAGCGGATGCCGTCGCGGCGATGGTCGAAGCGGCCCTGGAAAATGGTGGTCGCGACAACGTCACCGCGATTGTGGTCGACGTGCTCGCGGTCGAACCGTACGAGGCGCCCGTAGCGTGACCTCGCCACTGGCGCAAGGGGCGGCGTAATATGGAGCAAGTGAATGAGACCCTGCCTCCGTGCCCTGAATGCTCCAGCGACCTGACCTACGAGATGGGCGCATTGCTGGTGTGTCCGCTGTGTGCACACGAATGGTCCGATGAGCCCGTCGAAGAAGAGCAGGAAGCCAAAGTCACGGATGCCTTCGGGACCGTCCTGACCGACGGGGACACCGTCTCGATCCTCAAGGACCTCAAGGTCAAGGGGCAGGCGTTGTCCATCAAGGTCGGCACCAAGGTTCGCAACATTCGCCTCGTCGATCCGACCGACGGCCACGACATCGACTGCAAGGTCGACGGTTTCGGTTTCATGCAGCTCAAGTCCAGCGTGGTCAAGAAAGTCTAGGTTGAGCCGATCGTGACCTGTCAGATTTGCGGAGCCTCGTTACCGGTTCGGGCCATGTTCTGCGGCGAATGCGGGAGTTCGCGTACCGCGACCGTGGAGTCGCGCAAACGCGCCGATCCGCGACCGAACGACACGACGATCATTGAACGCCTGCCGCGCCCGACCGCGGTCGTTTCCGTACCGATCCCCCCGGTCGTGACTGCGGCCCCGATCACGAACCCGACCGCGGCCCCGAGCGTCGCGCCGCCTGCCGCGCCGCCGGGGCGCACGACTTTCGTTCTGAGGTTCAGTACCGGTCAGCGCGTGTCAGTTCACGGCTCCGGCCTGATCGGACGCAAGCCCCTGCCCCAGCCCGACGAGATCGTCGATGACCTCATTCGGGTAGCGGATGCCGATCGGTCCGTCTCCAAAACGCACCTCGAATTCGGCCAGCACGACGGCGAATTCTGGGTCAGCGATCGGGTCTCGGGCAACGGCACCGTCATCCGCCGGCCCGGCGAGACAGCTGAGCCTCTTGAACCGGGGCGACGGTACGTTTTGCCGCGCGGCACCCGGGTTGAGATTGCCGACCACTCCTTTAGCGTGGCCTGACCGCCTCCTCCACCGGCGACGCAAACGCCGATCGCGCACTGAAAAGCCGATCCGGGCCCGTCTTTGATCACAATTCTGGTCTGCTTAACGGGTGTCCACTGTCGATGAAACGCTCTCCCTGCCGCCTGCGCCGTCCGTCGTGCCGCCCGCCGGGTTTCCGCTGCTCGCTTCGGTTGCGCCCCTCGTGGCCGCCGGTGCGATCTGGATGATCACCGGCTCGGCATTCGCGCTGATCTTCGCCGTTCTCAGTCCGATCATTGCAGTGGCTGGCATGTTCGATTCGAAACGTTCGAGCCGCAAGCGCCGCCGGGCCGAAGCGGCTTCGCACACCGAGGCTGTCGCGCTGCTGCGCGTGGCCATCGCCGAACGGCACGCGCGACGGCGCGACGAAGCCTGGCAGCACACGCCATCGGCTCGAGCCATTGTGCTCGGAGCGGCTGCGGCCGCACGCTGGAGGCAGACCGATGCCACGCTTGTCGCGCTGGGCACCGGAACTGTCCGAAGCGGTATCC
>Ga0314774_1001937_pt1 | contig 12362 bp, 11 predicted proteins | sample MetaGCBIA2018_FD_204515 | JGI IMG/M metagenome (GOLD analysis project Ga0314774, IMG submission 204515) | Cryopeg brine microbial communities from Beaufort Sea near Barrow, Alaska, United States - CBIA 2018 | ecosystem: Environmental > Aquatic > Marine > Coastal | place: USA: Alaska | collected... | reverse complement strand
CGTAGCTTGATTAAAGGTTTTACTGCGAGTTATAATCGTAAAATCATTGTATTTGATTTTAATTTGTAATGTTCTGCCTTTAAACATCTTCCTTCTTAACCTATGACCTACCGTATCCGCTAATAATAGTAATTCATTCTTAATCTCGTCAAGTTCTATAATATCTTTACTGTAGGTAAGCTCATTACCTACACTTTTCATTTTTACAGTTCCTGATTCAACCAGTTCGGAATTACCACGGCCATTTGATGCATTATTCATGTATAGCGCACTTTTCTCACCAAAATATTCTATAAGTTGCTTATAATCTACTTGAGCTAAATCTTTAATCGTATGAATTCCTAATTCATTTAATTTAGGAACAGTTTTCTTGCCGATTCCGTATAATGCTCCCACTTTTAAGGGCCATAACTTTTTCTCAATTTCATGTTGGAACAATGTCGTTATACCCATTGGCTTTTTCATATCAGAAGCCATTTTTGACAACAACTTATTTGTAGAAATTCCAACAGAACAACCTAACTCTAATTCGTTAAAAATCTGAGTTTGAATCTTTCCTGCCGCTTCTATGGGAGGTCCAAATAAATGTTCTGTTCCCGTCATGTCTAAAAAGGCTTCATCTATTGACACCTGTTCTTTCAAAGGTGTATACAGATCAAATATTTTCATGACTTTCTTACTCATTTCGATATATAGATTATAAGTTGAAGATACTAATATAACATCAGGCAAACATTTTTGAGCTTGATAAATCGGCATCGTTGTTTTGATTCCATAAGCTTTTGCTTCATAGCTAGCAGCAAGCACTATACCGCTTCGCCGAGATGCATCACCCACTACCGCAATTGGTTTCCCTTTTAATTCAGGATGAATGACCTGTTCACAAGACGCAAAAAACGAATTCATATCAATATGAAATATTAATCTTTCAGACATAAGACCCCTCCCGTTTAAACGTTAATCTTAAAATTATTATACCACAATACTTTCCTAGGATAAAACGATCTTCTCGCCTTTTTTTGGGTTTATCCTTTTTTGAGTTTCTCCCTTTTCAATTGACACTGATTACACCATGTGATATAATTTATTTTATTATTAATTAATAACAATTATTAGTTAATAACTAAACTATTAAGGTTTTGAAGGAGGTAACGAAAATGAAATTATGGAAATGTTCAGTATGCGGTTATGTAAGTGAAGGTGATGAGGCTCCTGATTTTTGTCCAAAGTGTGGTGCTCCTAAAGAAAAGTTTGTTGAATTAGATGAAGATGCAACTAATAAAATACTTGATTCAGATAGAACAAATGATATTCATATGGAAATCATAAATCTTGCAGCAGCAATCGTTGATTTATCCGAAGAAGGTGTCGAATTAGATTTAGATCCTGGTTGTGTCAAAGCATTCCAAAACGCTATAGATGAAGCTTGGGTTATTAAACAAAGATCTAAAGCAGAACTTGCAGGTCATGTAGCTAAAGGCAAGTGGTAATCAATAATTAACCCCTTTGGGGTTGTGTAAGCAAATCGAAAAAGGTGATTCATTATGCTGTGGGAGTATCAATTACGACAAACTCCTTTGCAATATGCTTCACCTTTTTTATTGAGAAATTCACTATAAGTATTCAGTTAAGGCTAGTAACTTCTCAAATATTGCTATTAATAAATAAATCTTGTAATTGAGACCGTTCCCAATTACAATGTGAATATACATTGGATGTAAATCATCCGATAAATTGATTAGAAAAAGGAGTTATTCGAATGAGTGAAAAATACCTGGATACCAGCCTCTCAACAGAGGAACGTGTTGAAGATTTAATTAGCAAAATGACACTAGATGAAAAAACAACCCAAATGTTGCACTACGCTCCTGCAATCGAACGCTTAAACATACCTTCATATAATTGGTGGAACGAATGTTTGCATGGCGTTGCCAGGGCTGGCGTTGCAACTGTATTCCCACAATCAATCGGTATGGCTGCTACCTTTAACGAAAACTTGCTTTACCGTGTTGCAACTGCCGTTTCAGATGAAGCAAGAGCTAAATATCATGAATTCCAAAGGCAAAACGACCATGGCATATATAAAGGTTTAACTTTTTGGACTCCGAATATTAATATTTTTAGGGATCCAAGGTGGGGACGCGGGCATGAAACTTATGGAGAAGATCCATATTTAACAAGCCGTTTAGGTGTTGCTTTTATTGAAGGTCTACAAGGTGACGATGAAAATTACATGAAAGTTGCCGCATGTGCCAAACATTTTGCGGTTCACAGCGGACCCGAAAAAGATCGTCATAGTTTTGATGCTGTTGTATCACCTATGGATTTAGAAGAAACTTATCTGCCTGCTTTTGAAGCCGCTGTAATTGAAGCAAAAGTCGAATCTGTTATGGGCGCTTATAATCGTACAAACGGAGAACCTTGTTGTGGATCCTATTTTTTATTAGATGAAATTCTACGTAAACGCTGGAACTTTAAAGGACATGTCGTGTCGGACTGTGGTGCAATTGCTGACTTTCATAACCATCATTATGTAACCAACTCCCCTGCTGAGTCTGCCGCACTTGCTGTTAAAGCCGGCAGTGATTTAAATTGCGGTCAAACTTACGCCTATTTAGATTCAGCACTCGCACAAGGTCTTTTGACCGAAGAAGACATTGATGTTTCTGTAAAAAGATTATTTATGACTCGTTTCAAGCTAGGCCAATTTGATTCAGACGAGTTGGTTCCTTATGCTTCTATTCCATATGAAGTGAATGATTGCAAAGAACATCATCAATTATCTCTTGAAACAGGATTACAAAGTATGGTATTACTGAAAAATAATAGTATATTACCTTTGGATCGTTCAAAAATAAAGACAATAGCTGTTGTAGGACCTAATGCTGATGATAAGATTGCACTACTTGGTAATTACAACGGAACGCCAAGCGTTGCATTCACTCCGCTGGATGGAATAAAAGCTTGTGTCAATGATGAAACCAGAGTATTCTATGCAAAAGGTTGTGAAGTTGTTGGTGACAAAACGGAAAACTTGGCTTTACCTAAAGACAGAATGAAAGAAGCCATTGCCGCTGCAAGCTATAGCGACGTTACAATTATTTGTGTTGGCCTAAATGCCGATCTAGAAGGTGAAGAAGGTGATGCTTTCAATTCAGATGCCGGTGGTGATAAAACCACACTCAGATTGCCAGGTTTGCAGGAAGAACTTATCGAAAAAATCTCCGCTACCAATACCAAAGTTATTCTTGCAGTCATGACTGGCAGCCCAATTGAAGTTTCTTATATTCACGAATATGCTGATGCCATTATTCAAGTTTGGTATCCTGGTGCATTTGGCGGTCTTGCCCTTGCGCGATTAATTTTTGGTGATAGGGACTTCAGCGGTCGTTTACCAATGACTGCAGTTGAAAGAACAGAAGATCTTCCTGATTTTAGCGACTATAAAATGGATAACAGAACATATAAATTCATCCAGAAGAAGCCAATGTATCCATTCGGTTATGGCTTAACTTACAACAACTACACGATAAAGTCTGTTGATTGTTTTGATGATATTGATAAAGACCAAGTGGAAGAATTAATGATCACAATTAAAAACAAAGGTAATTATGATAGCCACTTGCCTGTTCAAGTATACGTCAAACCTTTACATAATAAATATCGTGTTCCGCATTTCAAACTGGTGAATATTGATAATATCTTCATTGAAGCTGGTGAAACTGTTACTTTACCACTTGATTTTGATTCTTCTTGTGTCAAAACAGTTAATGAGGCTGGTGACTACGCATATGATTGCGAGTCCTTCATTTTATATGTTGGTTATTCCCAACCTGATGAACGTAGCTTTGAACTATTAGGTAGCAAACCATTTAATAAAGAGATATTTTTTAACAATTAACTTGACTCCGCTAGTAAACATGTCTAAACTAAGGGTAATAGCAAAATCCTATATGGCAGGTGAAAGATGAAAACTTTAATTATATATACTAGCAAACATGGATCTACAGAGAAAATTGCATCTTATATGAAAGATAAATTGCAATGTGATACTGTTAATTTACTTAACCATCAGTGTCCGGAACTTGAAGACTATGAACAAGTTATTATCGGTGGTTCGATCTATTACAATTCAATTAATCCAGCTATCACTGAATTAATCGAGGAAAAACTCGACCTTTTATTGACGAAGCGAGTTGCGCTTTTCCTTGTTTGTTTAATGAGTGAAGAATCTGCAGCTGAACAATTCAATAATAATTATAGCGAACAACTTCTTAATCATTCAACAGCTGATGGATTTTTTGGAGGCATTCTACAACAACAAGAACTGAATCCAATCGAAAAAGTTGTAACAAGTTTTGTATTCAAAAATGTAAATGTAAATGATGATATCTACTACGACGAAGTTGATAGATTTATTGAAGCTTTAATAATTGAAGATAAAGTCAATTCTTAATAACCTAATTGGAAATGGTTGTGTAATATGCATCGTTCTTATCATGCATATTACACAACCATTTCCTTTGTCGTTGATTCATCTGGTATGTTGCGTTAAGACTACGTCTGCTTAAATACAGCAATCATTTTCTTAATCAATGAACAATTTCAGCCGCTTTTGATACAAGCTCAGCAAATTCGATTTTATAAGCATCTGTGTTTTCAATTATATACCCCATTGCTTCATCATAAAGATCTTCATAATCTGATCCTTCAAATTCAAAGTCGCCACGAAGTGCTAAACCAAACTCAGCAACTACACATGCAAATCCAAAATCATCAGACACTTTTCTTCTTACTTTATTATATATAATCTCAGAAATCAATTTACTCTCGTCTCCGTTTGGTTCTTTATATCGTAATTTCACATACATAAGTTCATCTTCCATACCGATTAGCGAGGTTTCTTGATATCTAAGATTACCTTCACCTACATCATATTCATCTTGTAATTTCACTAGATATAATGCTGTAACTTGATGTCCTGCACCAATATCTCCTGCATCAACACTATCATCGTTAAACTCATGGTTTTCCAACCTTCTATTATCATATCCAATGAGTGCGTATTCTTTCACTACTATTGGATTGAACTCAACTTGTACTTTTACATCTTTTGCAATTGTATATAACGTTCCACCCAATTCTTCTATAAGCACTTTTCTAGCTTCTCTTTCAGAATCAATATAAGCAAACTGTCCATTCCCATTATCAGCGAGTAATTCCATAGTATCAAAGTTACGGCTATTTTCTCCAAATCCTAATGCACTCAAGAAAACGCCTTCTTCTCTTTTGTCTTCAATGAACTCAAGTAATTCATTTTCGCTTGTAAGACCCACATTAAAATCTCCATCTGTGGCAAGAATAACACGGTTGTTCCCATTAGGTATGAAGTACTTGTCAGCTAACTTATATGCCATCTGTATGCCCTCAGACCCCGCTGTTGATCCGCCCGCTTCGAGGCGATCAATAGCTCTCATTATCTCATCTTTGTCATTCCCGCGAGCGCCTTCAAGGACTGCTCCAGATGCTCCTGCATAAACAACAATGGATACTCGATCATTTTCACCCAGTTCATCAACTAATAACTTAAATGATTCTTTTAATAAGGGTAGCTTGTCCTCATCATTCATTGATCCGGATACATCCATTAAAAACACAAGGTTTGTTGATGCTCTTTCATCAAGTTCTATTTCTTTTCCGTTTAATCCGATACTTGCAATAAGGTAATCATCATCCCATGGACAAACACCAAGCTCAGTGTTAATGCTGAATGGTTCAGTTTTAGGAGTTTCATAATCATATTTAAAATAATTAATCATTTCTTCGATTCTAACGTCTTCTTGGTATGGCATCCTATCACCTTCAAGATGATTTCTCACCATAGAATAACTTGCCGTGTCAACATCAACTGAAAATGTTGATACAGAATTAAGTGTTGCAGTCTCAAAATCATGCAAATCAAATGTTTCCGTTTTTGCTTCATCTTCATTACCATCAAGTGTATATAGAACTTCATTGTTACCAATCTTGACTTCCTGATTAGCACCACCATAATTATCACTTGCAGATTCCTTGACACTAAGCCATTCTGATTCTTTTTGTGGTTCTTCTTTATTATCATTTTTAGGTTGTGTTGAAGTTGCATATTCTGTTGATGAGTTCTCTTCTTTAGTCTGAGCAAAACTTTTATCTTCTGATTTTTCTTTTGATCCACAACCAACAATACCTAATACGAGTACAAAAGCAATCAACAAACTAACTATTTTTCTTTTTAAAACTATCCCTTTTTTCATACTATACCTTCTTTCTCTTTTTATAGGCTTACAACCCACTTAACTATTTGACGAAAGAAAATATATAAGGTTCCAAATATATTATAATTATTACATTTTTATAAGTTTAGTTGCATAAAAATATAATAAAAAAGCCGCCATTGGCAGCATTTTTATTATATTTGCTTTTCATATTCATATTGTGTTCATCAGAAACCTGGGTTTATCTGTATACTTCCATAATCCAGCTTAGGCTTAATAAATCAACCATTAAACTTAAACCATTCCAAATATTACAAAACCAGATTTTTGGGTACGATGATACAAACACAGTGTGAACTAATACCCTCACCGCATCCTGTGAAACCCAACTTTTCCTCAGTGGTAGCTTTCACATTAACTTGATCAATTGAGCAATGTAATATTGATGATATCGTTTCTCGCATTTTTAGGATATGTGGTGCCATTTTAGGTTGCTGAACAATTATTGTTGTATCTAAGTTCCCAATTGAATAGCCTTTATCGTCCATCATATCATATACTCTCTGCAATAATACTTTACTGTCAATATCTTTAAACTCATTACTTTGATCTGAAAAGTGTGTACCTATATCCCCAAGTGCAAGTGCACCAATGATTGCATCCATTATAGCGTGTAAGCAAACATCTGCATCTGAATGACCCAATAATCCTTTTTCGAAAGGAATATCAACACCGCCAACAATTAGCGGTCTGCCTTCAACCAAACGATGGACATCATATCCATGACCAATGCGCATATCATCACCTTCTTATAACGCAAGTTTATTTATCATCTGCATAATTATAATAGTAATTGGCACTTCGTCTTCCCTTTTTCGTTTTTGTAAGCACAGTTCCAATTATATTAGCATCCACCTTATCCAGTGCTCTCTTTGCGGTGGCTATTGCCTCTATATGTGTATCGTTTGATGCTACTACCAGTATAACTCCATCAACGATCCTAGATAAAATCGTCGCATCTGACACTGATAATATCGGAGGTGTATCCATAATAATATAATCATATTCTAGCCTTAACTCTAAAATCAGTTTTTGCATTTTTTTGGAATCAAGCAATTCTGATGGCATGGGTGGTATCTGACCTGAAGTGATTATATCAAGAGTTAATATATCTGTACAATGATTGATCATATGATCAACTTCATAATCCTTTGTCAATATGTTTGTAAGTCCTGATAAATTATCTATATCAAAAAGCTTGTGTAGTTTGGGTCTTCGAAGATCACAGTCAATGATCAACACTTTGTTTTCATTTTGAGCAAATGCTATTGCCAAATTGGAAGCGGTTGTTGATTTACCTTCTTGCTGTTTTGAACTTGTTACTAGAATGACCTTATGTTTTTTATCTACACCTGTAAAACCTAAGTTTGTTCGAAGCATTCTATAAGCTTCAGATTCTGGAGACTTAGGATTATGAAAGGTAATTAATGATTGATCCATTTACTTCACCTCCTTATGCTTTGGTATAACACCAAGTACAGGTAGTCCAAGTTTCTTTTCAAGTTGTTCTTCTTTTTTAATTGTATTGTCAACTAAATGCAGTATAAAGATGACAAACAATGCTAACATGCCACCAAGCACAATTGCTATAGCAACATTCATTCTTAAGTTTGGGCCAATTGGTTTAATGGGTACAATTGCTGCATCTACAATCTGCACATTTTGGATACCTATTACGTCAACAACTGTATCAACTAAAACCTCTGAAAGTTTATTGGTAATCGAAGCCGCTATTTCAGGATTTGTATCAATAAATGCGATATGGATAAATCTCGAATCGCTGACTGTCATAACCGAAAGATTATCAACTAATCTAGTTGTTGAAACATTTAATCCTAATTCTTGTATGACTGCTTCTGTTACTAACCGAGTCTTTAATAATTCACGGTAATCAACAACTAACTTATTGTCCAAATTCAAATCTGTAAGACTAAACTCTCCTAATAAATCTGCTTCTTTACCGATGAATAATGTTGCTTTTGCTTCATAAGTTGGAGTGATATAGTTAATTGTAAAATAATAAGAAATCCCCCCAGCAATTATTACAAAAATAAGAATCAGCCACCATTTTCTCAATACAATCCCTATTAATTCCAATAGGTCTATTTCCTGATATTCCTCACCCATTATTTAACTCCCTTCGATGATTTAAATAATTTCATTATAGTAAAATTATTATGTAGTTTATGCTCTCTCAAACCTTTTATCTCTTTGTCATATGTCATATCAAAAGGATTGCTGACAAACAATAATTCCGCAGCTTCATTACCTAGTATATTAGCAATATACTCATAGGCATCCTTAAGCAATGGCTGTCTTCTATTTTCTCGATGGCCATCAGATGCAATCATATGTACATATCCATGTTTAATCAGTTTATGTGCACTTTTGTAGTTTTCTTTATAATCTTTTCTTAGGATGCTTGTTGCATTGATTTGAAACAGATACCCCCTACTGTACCATTCCTCAATCATTTTAAAATCATCCAACACCCATTTAAGTCTTTCAATATGTGCTATTATGATTTTATAGCCCATATGTTCAACTATTTCAAGCATTTCTTCGATTTTTGAAATTTTAAACAAGTTTGATACTTCTACCAATAAATAATTCGAGTTATTTATTGTCAAACATTTTTTATCCTTTAAACCTTTTAAATCCTCAAAATTCAAATAAAACTCATTTCCCGAATAAATAGTCATCTCGATATCTTCGTTTTTACACCATATATTCAACTCTTCTAATCTACTATGGTACTCCACACTTGTATAATGAAATACATCTCTAGCATAATGTGAGGTCGCAACCATATGTGTACTCCCATCGGCTACTGCTAAGCGTATCATTTCTTGTGCTTCCTTTAAAGTTCTAGCTCCATCATCAATACCGTAAATAATATGTGTATGTATATCTATCATTAGTCTACCAATCCTATATATTTACTAAATAAAACTTTAGCCAACTCCAATTGCTCAGGTGAAAGATTTGATTCTAAATATTCCGTAAGTAAAATTTCTTCTTCAGCTGTTATTCCACCTTCAACTAAACTAATGATAGTTTTAGTATCAAGTTGATTATAAATAGCTGCACCCTTTTCTAAATCAGCATCTGAAATAGAATCTTTATTATCTTGAATCATGTCATCTACCCATTCATCTTTAACATATTGTACTTTTTTTTCATTTATGGAATTGTTAATCTCCACGTTTTCTTCTGGAGTGGTTTCATCCACCTTTTCCTCTGAAGTAGTCTTATCCACTGCTAGCTCAGTGTTAATACTTTGAGTATCTTCTGGTATTTCTTTATTTCTGTCTTCAACAGTAATTTGTGAATACTCCTGATTTTGAACAATTACATCCAACTCCATCGATTGATCATCGGTAACTCCATCGGAAGTTTGTTCTTCTATCTCATCAACCTCACTATTACCATTTTTAGAATCGATATTTATCGGATTGTCTTCTGCTACACCATTTTTATAATCGATATTTATCGGACTGTCTTCTGATACACTATTTTTAGAATCAATATTCCTTTGACTGTCTTCAGATACTTCTTCGTCAATTAATCCTACAATCTCTTCATTTCTCTTTAAGCTAGATATAATATCTTTACCTGGTGCATATTCCTTCGTCATTTCAATTGAAGACTCATTTTCATTCAAGCTTTTAGGAATATAAATACCTAATAAAACTGCTAGTATGACTGCGCTTGTTACAGTAGCTATTTTTACAAATAGGATGGTCTTCTTTTTGTTAAATCTATGTTTTCTCCTCCTGTGCTTATTTCCCATTCCTTCACCAATCTTTCCCTGAACAATAAACCAAAACTACAATAGTTATATTGTAGTATATAAGCCTATCTATACATATGCACATTATACTAGATACAACTTCTATATACAAGTTTATTTAGGTATATAATTATATATATACCTAACGGTTTCTGCAATAATGATATGAATAATTATTATTACTGAATAATCAAAATTAGGTATGTAGCCCCATTGAAAGTCTAAGCATAAATGTCTATACTTTTCTTATAGGTAGGTCATAACAAATCAGTAGTCTTATCCAGAAGGGAGGTATTGTGGGAGGTAAATTTGAAGTTTATTCAGATAATAGTGGGAAGTTTCGTTTCAGATTAAAGGCTAGCAACGGAGAAGTCATTGCTAGTGGACAAGGGTATAACTCAAAAGAGTCATGCCTTAAAGGAATAGAATCAGTCAAGAAAAATGCTGCTGAATCATCAATTGTAGAAGTAGAAGACTAGTCGGAGGTTACAATGAAAGAACTTATTTCAAATTTAGTTAAACAAGCAGATATTGATGAAGCTACTGCACTAAAAGTCATCAATGTAGTTAAAGATTTTTTGGACGATAAATTACCTAGCCCAATTGACAAACAAGTTGTGAAAGTGCTTGAAGGTATTGATGGTAATCAAGCAGAAGATGCACTTGATTCTGTTAAAGGACTATTTGGAAAGTAATCTTTGTTCTTTGTTATTTCCACTTTGATTGTGCCAAGTTATCGTCCCATTATCTTAAGAAAAGTTCTATACCCATTAACTCTACAATTCAATATAGTTAATCGATATAGATAACTTATCAAAAAGTTGTTTCTCTCTTTCGTGACAGGACAACATAATCACTTGTCGGTCAAGATCAGCTACTTGCAATAACATTTTCTCTAAGCGTTGTCCATCATAATGTACAAAACAATCATCTAGAATCAAAGGAATATTCATTTCCTGATTCACCGAATTAATGAGTCCAATTCTTAAAGCAAAGTATATTTGATCAATAGTTCCCAAACTAAGATTTTCGATATCCACTATTTTTCCAGAATCTTTATCTTTTACTTTTAATCTCATTTCATCATCAATAATCACTTCATATTCACTCCCCGTTACTTCTGATACGACAGAATGAATGGTTTTTCGTAGCTCATCCTTGAATTTCAAAGAAATACTATACGAGGCCTTTTTAATCATTTCAAGCGCATCAGAATACAAGCTTATTTCCTCAAGATAAACCCTTATTTTCCCATTGAGTTCATCTACTTTTTCACGTATTTTGGAATGGGCAATTTGACTATTCGAAATGTTTTCAGCTTCGTCTTTAGCATTCATACAATCCGTTTTTAGTTTGACTAAAGTTTCTTCTTTAGCTCTAACTAATTCTTTAAGCTTCTCAATACTATATCCATTTTCACCTTCAGTTTCTTTATTCATTGCGATTAAAGCCTTACCTCTTATAAGAATTTCATTCTCTTTTTCTCCGTCTAACAATTCTTCTTTTTGTATTATCAGATTACTTAATGACTCGTTTATTCGAATCCATTCTTCCCTTTTAGATTGATATTCTTTAATTGATTCAATCTTAAGAGAATGAATCAACGGATTCTCCAATATTTCTTCATCTTTGAGCACTTTCATTCTATTCTCTTTAAGTTCTTGTTGATAAATAGCTGTCGAATCATCAATGCTTACATATTCTTTGCTTTCTTCGATAAAAAAAAGAATTTTTTCATAGTTTTCAAGATTCACATGCATAATTTGATCTTGTAACAAATGTAGCGAATCAATATAATCACGAATTGAATGTTCTTCATTCATGATTTCTCCAATAATCATTTCTTTCTTTTCTTTTTTGATAGCTAGTTCTTTTCCATAATTAATTATGTTCTCGTATGCCAATTTTTTTTCTTTGACGTAAATCTTGAATTCTTCTTCCGTTTCACATTTATAAATCTTAAGCATTTCAACGATATGTTCAGTCACACTCTTTATCCTAGTTCTATTCTTCGTTTTTTCTTCATTAATAGTAATGAGCTGATATTTTTGATTGATCACATCTTGTCTGATTTTTGCTTGATAAAACTTAAAAACCATTGATGCTATAAAGCCCAAAACAAATAAGAATAAAAGCGCAAGCGTTAAAGATGGTTTAGCAAACATCACTAAAACGCATAGAGCACTTAAAATTTGCGAAGTTAACATAAATATTCTATATGTTATTTCTTTGTCCTCTAATTTTTTAATATTATT
>Ga0314774_1001936_pt1 | contig 12372 bp, 11 predicted proteins | sample MetaGCBIA2018_FD_204515 | JGI IMG/M metagenome (GOLD analysis project Ga0314774, IMG submission 204515) | Cryopeg brine microbial communities from Beaufort Sea near Barrow, Alaska, United States - CBIA 2018 | ecosystem: Environmental > Aquatic > Marine > Coastal | place: USA: Alaska | collected... | reverse complement strand
CCCATCACTGGCGCGATTCCTGTTCTCGAACTCGACGAAAATGGCATGGCGATCCTTCCGGATGACCTGCCACCGCTGAACCCGCGCGAGACCGGCAAATCGTTGCAGGGCGATGGCCGCATGATCAACTCTGGCCCGCTCGATGGTTTCAGCAAGAGCAACGCGATCAAGAAGATCGTGGAACAGCTGGAGGCAGCCGGAACGGGTCGCGCCGCCAAGACGTACCGTTTGCGCGACTGGCTGATTAGCCGTCAGCGTTTTTGGGGAACCCCCATCCCGATCATCCACGGCTCGGATGGTGAACTGATCCCGGTTCCCTTCGATCAGTTGCCTGTTGAACTGCCTTCTACTGAGGGTCTCGACTTGAAGCCAAAGGGCAAGTCGCCGCTTGCCGCCGCCGAAGACTGGATCAACGTCGCTGACCCGCGCGATGGCAGCCCGGCACTGCGCGACGCTGACACGATGGACACCTTCGTTGATAGCTCGTGGTACTTCCTGCGCTTCCTCTCGCCGAACGACTCCGAGAAGGCATTTGACCCCGCAGAGGCCGAGAAGTGGGCTCCCGTCGACCAGTATGTCGGTGGTGTTGAGCACGCGATTCTTCACCTGCTGTACTCGCGCTTCATCACCAAGGTTCTCTTCGATCTGGGCTACGTCAGCTTCACCGAACCCTTCAGTGCACTGCTCAACCAAGGCATGGTGCTTTCTGAGGGCAAGAAGATGTCGAAGCGCAGCCGCAAAGCTGTCACCTTCACGGAGGAGGTTGCCGAACATGGCGCAGATGCCCTGCGGCTGACGCTCGCGTTCGCGGGCCCGCCTGAAGACAACATCAACTGGGAAGACGTATCGCCTCCCGCGTCTCACAAGTTCTTGGCTCGTGCCTTCCGTCTCGTTGGCGACGTAACTAGCGCACCAAAGATCGAGTGGAAAACGGGCGACGCTTCTCTCCGTCGTGCCACTCACCGATTCTTGGCTGACGGTCCCGGGCTCGCCGAGTCGTTGAAGTTCAACGTGCTCGTCGCGCGCATCATGGATCTCGTGAACATCACCCGCAAGGTCATCGACACTGGCGCTGGTGGCGGGGATGCTGCGGTGCGTGAAGCCGCCGAGGTGATCACGATCGCCCTCAGCCTGTTTGCGCCGCACACGGCCGAAGAAATGTGGGAAAAGCTTGGCTATGAGCCAACAGTTGCTCTCGCTGGTTGGCGCAAGGCAGACCCGTCCTTGCTTGTTGAGGAGTCTGTGACCGCTGTTGTGCAGGTCGATGGCAAAGTGCGCGATCGTCTTGAGGTATCGCCCAAGATTGATGCTGCTGAGCTCGAAGCGCTCGCCCTCGCGTCCGACGCCGTGACGCGCACGGTCGGTGACCGCGAGATCGTCAAGGTCATCGTTCGCGCACCAAAACTCGTCAACATCGCAACTCGTCAACAGCCAGCAGAAGGCTAAGTAACTCCACACTTCGAAACTGCGCGCGCCTGCCAGGATGAGGCGCACGTAGTTTCTGTGGGTGGAAGAGTTTGAACAGGCCAGGAAGGCTCGGCTTCGGCTGCGGATTGGCGCCGTTGTAGTGCTCGTTCTGGTCGCCTTGGGGTGCGCGGTTCTCGCGACTGCACTCACTGCGCCTCCGGATGCCGTCGAGCTCTCGCGCGCGAAGCCAGGGGAGTCTGGCGGGGAATTTTCGGTCGGCTCACCAGCACTGTTCGTGCACGTTACCGGCGCGGTCGCACGACCGGGCCTCTTTGAATTGGCCGAGGGCGCCCGAGTCATCGACGCGATTGCGGCGGCGGGCGGATTCACCGAAACCGCGAATCGCGACGAGCTGAACTTGGCCCGACTTCTGACGGATGGCGAGCAGTTCGCCGTTCCTGAAGTCGGCGAAGAGTCTGTGGATACGGCGGCATCCGATTCACGAGTGAACCTGAACACGGCAGACGCTGCAGCCCTCGACACTTTGCCGCGAATTGGCCCGGCCATGGCGGCGCGAATCCTCACGTGGCGTGAAAGTAATGGCCCGTTCGTGACTATCGACGATCTGCGAAATGTTGCCGGCATTGGGGACGCAACTTTTGAGGGGCTCCGTGAATTGATCACCGTATGAGCCTCGACTTGCGACTCAGTCTTCCCGTGGCAGTCGCGTGGCTTGTCGCCGTGCTGCTCATCGGGGTTCCGCAGTGGTCGGTGGTGAGCGCAATCGCATTGTGGATTGCGGCCGGAGTCGCGATTGCGGCGGCGGTGATTTCGCGACGAGGGTTGCTGGCAAGCGTTGCGCTCGCGTGCGCCCTCGCGGCACTGTGTGCGACCTCGTTGGCGGCACAGGAGGGAGCGCGTCAGCCAGCGATTCTTGTTGAACTTGCGGCTCGGCACTCTCAAGTGGAAGTTCACGCGACGACCACGTCAACGTCACAGCCGGGAGATGACTACTTTCGCGCACGGGTCACTTCAATTCTCGTCGATGGCGAGACGATGCAACTCGACTCTCCGGCCCTGATCTTCACCGACGCCGACCGCTTCGGCGCCGGTGCGGACGACGAAGCTGCGGACATCCCTCCAGATGGCGACTGGGGGATCGGTGTCGAGTTCGCAGTGATCGGAACACTCACTGCTACCGATCCAGGCGACGGGCGCGCGATGCTGATATTTGCTTCGGAGCCAGCACAGTGGCGCGCTGATCCCGCGTGGTGGGTCGAGTGGGCAAATCAGCTGCGCTTCACGTTCGCCGAAGCTGCAGGCACGCTGCCGGGCGGTGGCGGCGAGCTCATGGGTGGCCTCGCCATTGGCGATACCAGTGCGGTCAGCGATGAGTTGGATGCCGCGATGAAGACAAGTTCGCTCAGCCACCTCACGGCGGTGTCTGGAGCAAACTGCGCGATCGTTGTGGGGCTGATCATGCTGCTCGGGGCGCGAATGGGGGTGCATCGTGTTCTGCGAATCGCACTGTCGATTCTCGTCCTGCTGGCGTTTGTGGTTGTGGTTACCCCAGATCCCAGTGTGTTGCGAGCGGCTCTGATGGCCACGTTCGTTCTGCTTGCACTCGGCAGCGGCAGGCCCATCCGCGGTATGGCGGTTCTCGCAATCGCAACGATTTCCCTTCTCGTCTTCGACCCGTGGCTTTCACGCAACTTTGCGTTTGCTCTCTCCGTATTCGCGACCGCGGGGCTATTGCTCTTTGCTGAACCGTTGTCCCAATTTTTCGGCCGGTGGATTCCGCGTTGGCTCTCCCTCGTCATCGCCGTGCCCTTGGCGGCCCAACTTGCGTGCCAGCCAGTCCTGTTGCTGCTGCAGCCGTCTCTGCCAACGTATGGCGTGCTCGCGAATGTACTCGCCGCACCAGCAGCACCAATCGCGACAGTCGTGGGACTGGCCGCATGTGTGGCGTTGCCGGTGATTCCTGTGCTTGGCACAGCCCTGATCTGGATCGCGTGGCTGCCGTCGGCATGGGTGGCCGCTGTGGCGACATTCTTTGCCAATGCGCCGGGCGCGCGCATCCCGTGGTGGGAGGGATGGCCGGGAGTTGTGGCCCTCAGCGTCGTCACTATCCTGCTGTTGATGGCGCTCATGATGGGGCAACCCTGGCGACGGCGGGCGTTCACCGCACTTGTCGTCGTCACGACGGTGGCGGGAGCCGTCATGGCTGGATCCCACGTGAGCGCTGCCCTCGCGTGGCCGCGCGATTGGCAATACGCTCAGTGCGATGTCGGTCAGGGCGATGCTGTCGTGGTGCGCAGCGCCGATCAAGTGGCACTCATCGATACTGGCGCCGATCCTGACCTTCTCACCGACTGTCTCGCCCGCCTCGGTATCGACCGCATTAATCTGCTCGTCCTCACGCACTTCGACCACGATCATGTCGGCGGTACTGAAGCTGTCTTTGGGCGAGCAGACGCGGTAATCGTTGGTCCGACGGACACTGAGCAGGATGTTCGCTTGCTGCAAGAGCTCGCGGCGGCGGGCGCACAGGTGGTGCAGGCGAGCAGCGGGGATCGCGGTGAACTTGGTGAACTGCGCTGGACTGTGTTGTGGCCTGGCGAACGGCTTGCGGGTATCGATCCGGGCAACGATGCCAGCGTTGTTGTTGAGTTTGTTCCTCGCCCCGATTGTCAGTTGAGCTGTCTCAGCTCGGTGTTTTTGGGCGACATGGGGGAGAGCGCGCAATCGCGACTTCTCGCTGAAGGCACCGTATCGAGAGTGGATGTTGTCAAGGTCAGTCACCACGGTTCCGCCGATCAGCTTCCGGCCCTCTATGACGAGCTGCAAGCCACTGTGGGGCTCGTAGGTGTTGGCGCCGACAACGGCTATGGTCATCCGACCGCTGACGCGCTAGAAATGCTTGAGGCGTCGGGAACGACTGTTGCCCGCAGCGACCTCGACGGTCTCGTTGTGCTGTCTACCAGCGTGCGATCCGGTGGCGTTCTGCTGTGGTCGGAACGGTAGGTCGGCGGGCGGCATTAGGCTGGGATCGCAGTTCAAGTTGAGGAGTCCCGTGGCCGCTAAGCCCCCCGCACGACCGTCGGCTAAGTCGAAGGTCTCCATCCCGCAATTGGCGTGGAACAAGGTGCGCCCTGCGCCGATTGTTCTCGTGAGCGGAACTGAAGGGTTTCTGGCCGATCGAGCAATTCGTTTGTTGCGCGACACCCTCAAAGTTGAGGATCCCAGCCTTGAAGTGAGCGATCTGGAGGCCGACCAGTACGCGCCTGGCGAGCTAATCAGTTTGGCAAGTCCTTCGCTGTTTAGTGAGCCTCGACTGATTCGAGTAACGAACGTCGAGAAGTGTACTGATGCGTTCATCACCGAGACGTTGTCCTACCTAAATACCCCCGCTGATGACACCTACGTGGTGCTGCGTCACGCTGGCGGCGTGCGAGGCAAGAAACTGCTCGATGCAATACGTGCGGGCACGGGTGGCGGCATCGAGATCATGTGTGTCGATCTGAAAAAAGACACCGAGAAGTACGAATTCGCTGCCGCAGAATTTTCTACCAAGGGTCGTCGTGTGACGCCTGGTGCGCTGCGCACGCTGGTGTCAGCGTTTTCCGCAGACCTGGCCGAGCTTGCTGCCGCTTGTCAGCAGCTCATTGCCGACGATGCGGATGAGATTAACGAGGCGACCGTCGCTCGTTACTATTCCGGCCGGGTAGAGACAAGCGCGTTCAAGGTCGCGGATTCCGCAATTGCTGGCCGCCCAGGGGAGGCTCTTGTTCTCTTGCGCCACGCTTTGGCTTCTGGAGCTGATCCGGTGCCGATCGTTGCGGCATTCGCGATGAAGCTGCGAACGATGGCGAAGCTTTCGGGAGGTTCGATGTCGTCGGTGCAGGCGGCAAAGACTTTTGGAATGGCGCCGTGGCAAGCGGACAGGGCCATGAAAGATGTAAAAGGGTGGAGCGACGCTGGTCTTGGCTCAGCAATCGAGACTATTGCCGATACGGATGCTCAGGTGAAGGGTTTGGGTCGTGACCCAGTTTTTGCTTTGGAGCGCATGATCGCTGTCGTGGCCGCACGCGGACTCGTTAACGACTAAACGCCTCCGACCGCGAACGGTGGAGGCGTTTAGTGTGGTCGGCTTCGAGCCGATCAGAGGTCTTTAGAGCGCTGCGACCTGCTTGGCGATTGCCGACTTGCGGTTCGCTGCCTGGTTTTTGTGCAGAATACCCTTGCCCGCAGCCTTGTCGAGAGTCTTGCTTGCTGCGAGCAGGCGTGCGGTTGCGGTCTCTTTGTCACCCGCGGTGATTGCTGCGCGGGTTGAGCGGATCGCGGTCTTGACCTGGCTGCGGACTGCGCGGTTGCGGTCCTGTGCCTTCTTGTTGGTACCAATGCGCTTGATCTGCGACTTAATATTTGCCACGTGTATGTGCTTTCTTGTTTGTGGTTCAGAGATGGTGGGGCGGCCGTGGAAGAGAATCGGTGTTCTGATTCCCGGCCGCGATGCGCATATTGTTCGACGAAGAACCGTATGCATAAGCCAACGGGCAATGTTACCAGCGCGGTGGAGCTATGGCAATTGCCGAGCAAGTGCGAGCGATGGAGCTGAAACAATTGCGGGGCAATTGTGCGACCCCAGCGCCGAGCAAACTACGTTTGCAAGGGTTCTTGCCTGTACGTGCACCTATGCGGGCACCTGTACGGGCACCTGCACCTGTTGTCTTCACCACCCACGCTACAACAACTGTGTTTTGTGCGCCCTGTTGCCACGCCTGTACTTGGGCCTCTGCCTCTATTCGCGGGCGGGCCCTCCCACGTTTCCGGGGGTTACCCCGATTCAATCACGAGCGATTTTTTCTTAGTCTCGATTTATGACTACTTCGACTGCTCCCGATTCGACTGTTCCTGATCCTTCTGCTGCCACCGATGTCCATCCGGAGATTCATCCCACTGTGGATGACAGCACAAACGCGTCGTTGACTTCGACCCCGGCTTCGGCCCCGACGGCCCCCGCAACGCGCCCGTAGCGCACGATGAGCATTCTGGCTCTCGGCTTAGGTATTGCGTCGTTCTTCTTCGCGCAGACCGTTGTTGTGCCGTTGGCCGCCGTCATCTTGGGTGTTTTTGGTTTACGCGATGAGCCATCGGGGCGTAGTTTGTCCATCTGGGGCATCGTTTTGGCGATCGTCGCAACGTTCGGGTGGGTTGTCGTTGTGGTTGCTGGGGCGCTGATTTCGTTGCCATTCTTGCTGCTTGCAGCCTTCTAATCGGGCCTCCGCGAACCTTTAGGGCGGGTGCACGCAGGATCGTCGCGCACGTGGGAGAATTGGGCGGATGTCTCCTCGCGCCTCTTACACACTTGAGCCTGCTTCGACCGATCCCGCGTTCATCCGCAACTTCTGCATCATCGCGCATATCGATCACGGCAAGTCCACCCTCGCTGACCGTATGTTGTCAGTCACGGGGGTTGTTAGCGACCGCGATATGCGAGCGCAGTACCTCGACCGTATGGATATCGAGCGTGAGCGCGGCATCACGATCAAAAGCCAGGCCGTGCGGATGCCGTGGGCTCTTACCGATGAGAACGGTAAGGAGCAGTCGTACGCGCTCAACATGATCGACACCCCAGGTCACGTCGACTTCACCTATGAGGTGTCGCGTTCGTTGGCGGCGTGTGAGGGTGCAATTCTTTTGGTGGATGCGGCTCAGGGCATTGAAGCCCAGACGCTCGCGAACCTCTATTTGGCGATGGAGAATGACCTCACGATCATTCCCGTGTTGAACAAGATCGATTTGCCTGCTGCCGATCCGGACAAGTATGCCGATGAGATCGCTGGCCTGATCGGCTGCGACCCGGCGTCCGTTCTTCGCGTTTCGGGCAAGACGGGCATTGGCGTGCCTGAGCTGCTTGACGAGGCGACGCGTTTGATTCCGGCTCCGGTTGGCGATCCTTCGGCGCCGGCCCGCGCAATGATTTTTGACTCTGTTTACGATGCGTATCGCGGCGTCATTACGTACGTTCGCATGATCGACGGCAAGATGTCGCCGCGCGAAAAGGTCATGATGATGTCGACGAAGTCGGCTCACGAGTTGCTAGAGATTGGCGTGAGCTCGCCCGAGCCGACACCCACAAACGGACTCGGTGTTGGTGAGGTTGGTTACCTCATCACTGGTGTGAAGGATGTGCGCCTGAGCAAGGTTGGCGACACGGTTACGAACCACGCTAAGCCGTCGACGGTGCCGCTGAAGGGCTATTCGGAGCCCAAGCCGATGGTGTTCTCGGGCCTTTACCCGATTGATGGTTCCGACTATCCGGTGCTGCGCGAGGCGCTAGACAAACTGAAGCTTTCGGATGCCGCACTCGTCTACGAACCCGAGACGTCTGTTGCTCTTGGTTTCGGTTTCCGTTGTGGATTCTTGGGGCTGCTCCACTTGGAAATTGTGCGTGAGCGTCTTGAGCGCGAGTTCAATCTCGACATGATTGCGACCGCGCCATCCGTAATTTACGAAGTCATCGGCGATGACAAGAACGTCACTACCGTCACGAACCCGAGCGAGTTCCCTGGTGGCAAGATCACGAGCGTCACCGAGCCGATGGTGAAGTCATCCATTCTGACTCCCAAGGACTTTGTGGGAACAGTAATGGAGCTGTGCCAGTCGCGTCGCGGAACCATGCAGGGCATGGAATATGTCGGTACCGACCGCGTGGAGCTGCACTACACGATGCCTCTCGGCGAAATCGTGTTCGACTTCTTTGATCATCTGAAGAGCCGCACGCAGGGTTACGCGAGTCTCGACTATGAGCCAAGCGGCAATCAGATTGCTGATCTCGTGAAGGTAGACATTCTGCTTCAGGGTGAGGCCGTCGACGCGTTCAGTGCGATTGTGCACCGCGACAAGGCTTACGCCTACGGGGTGCTGATGACAGAGCGATTGAAGAATCTGATTCCACGTCAGCAGTTTGAGGTCCCCATCCAGGCAGCGATTGGTTCAAAGATCATCGCTCGTGAGTCGATTCGGGCGATGCGTAAAGATGTTCTGGCCAAGTGCTATGGCGGTGACATCAGCCGCAAGCGCAAGCTTCTTGAGAAGCAAAAAGAGGGCAAGAAGCGCATGAAGATGGTTGGTCGTGTCGAGGTTCCGCAGGCGGCATTTATCGCGGCGCTGTCTGGTGAAACTGAAGGCAAAGAAAAGAAGTAGATAAGTGGATGATCGCGCCTACCCGAACGCGCCCGTAACGTACGGTGCAGTGGGTGCCACGCGCGGCAGCACGTTCACGGTGCTCCCGCCGGAGGGATTCCGTCGAGTTAGTCGCAGCGCTCGTATCGGGCATGGCGAAGAGCGGTGGGTTTTTGCGCGTGAGCAAATTCTTACCTGGGGTGTCAAGCGTCGCAGCGGATTTGGCGTGACTTTGTTGCCTCGCGATGCTGCCGGCGAACCGCTCGATCTGTCGAACGACAGTGCTACGCATCCCAGGGTTCGTCCTGGGGACACGATTGTCCTTTCTGTTGGCCGCGGATGGTTGACTGCACACGAGCCAGTGCGGGTGGTGTACGTCATCAACGAGCCAACGCTTGTCGGGTTTGCATACGGAACCTTAGAGGGGCATCCGTTGCGTGGTGAGGAGGTATTCATGCTTGAGCGCCGTGACGATAATTCGGTGTGGATCACTGTTCGCTCGTTCTCACGACCGGCGTCCACCAAGTGGATGCTGCTGTCGCCTGCTTTGCGACTTCTGCAGCACATCGTGGTTGGCCGTTACTTGCGCGCTCTTTCCGGAACCATCCCCACGGATTAGCCGCGCTGGTTGAGTTTGCTGATGGCACCGAGTACGTCTTCGAGGCCGCGTTCGAGATCCTCAACAACAACGAGTGCGCGGGTGCTTCGAAGGTCCGAGACTGTGTACACGCCGGTAGCGACGGCGATGAACGGGATGTTGGCGGAGTTGGCGGCAAGGCCGTCATTGGGTGTGTCGCCGATGATCACGTGAGTGCCAGCGCCAAGAAGCGGGGCAACGAGCGCGGTGAGGTGGTGGCGATCCGGTGAGCGGTCGCCAAAGAACGACGTCTCCCAGCTGAAGTCGTCGATTGAGTAGCCAGCCGCGACCAGCTTGGAGCGAGAATGAAGCGGACCGTTGCCGGTCAAAAGCCCATTCGTCCAGCCGCGGTTCGCGACTTCGCGCAGTGCCCGTGCGCCTCCGGCTACGGCTTCACGCGTAAATCCACTGTCATGCAGTGCACCGATACGGTCCTCAAGCTCAGCGAGCACGGCATCCAACATGCTCGACGGATGACCGTTGAGTTCGAGCAGCTGGGCGAGCAGTTGGCCCTCGGTCATGCCGTGGGGATTCTGGATGGTGCGACGGGGCGCAGCACCGGTGACCCGCGTGTACGCCTCGCGATACACCGCGGCGCCATCGGGGGAGTTGCGAATTAGCGTGCCATCGATATCCCAAAGAATGTGCGTTTCCACCGTTACATGCTCGCATGGGGGAGGTGCGATAATTAACCGGTGACCGACGCCACCGCGTGGACACGCTCGTGATCAGCCGCTTAAGGGGACTAGTTCGTGCCAGGTGCTTTGCCCATTGCAGACCCAGCCCCTTTAGACGGAGCTCTTCCCGACAGCGCCGCAGTCGATTCTGATGCCCGTCCGTGGAGCGTGTACATCCATGTTCCGTTTTGCCGGGTCCGCTGTGGTTATTGCGACTTCAACACCTACACGAGTGAAGAACTGCGAGAGGCGAAGCGTTCCGACTACGCAACCGAGGCTATCTCTGAGATAGCGTTGGCATCCGGTGTGCTCGCGGAGGCTGGCGTTGCGCCTCGTCAAGCATCGACGATCTTCTTCGGCGGCGGCACGCCAACACTGTTGCCGGTGGCGGATCTCGTACGGATGCTCGCTGCCGCCCGTGACACGTGGGGCTTCACTCCGGATGTCGAGGTAACAACCGAAGCAAACCCCGACTCTGTCGACCGCGAATATTTGCTCGCGCTGAAGGAGGCTGGCTTTACTCGGGTGTCCTTTGGGATGCAGTCTGCTGTGCCGCATGTGCTCGCGACGCTCGAGCGCACGCACGACCCTGAACGCGTTCCGCACGTGGTGACGTGGGCGCGTGAGGTTGGTCTTGATGTGAGTCTCGACTTGATCTACGGAACGCCGGGCGAGAGCTTGGCTGACTGGGAGCGCTCACTCGACCAGGTGATTGCCCAAGACCCCGATCACGTCTCGGCTTACGCGCTCATTATTGAGAAGGGCACCAAGTTGGAGCGGCAGATTCGCCGCGGCGATGTTGCGCCGGTCGATGACGACCTGCAGGCAGACATGTATGAGCTTGCTGAGCAGAAGCTCAACGCTGCGGGCTACGACTGGTACGAGGTCAGCAACTGGGCCAAGCGCACTGACGATCCGTCGATCAGCAACACCAGCCGTCACAACCTTGGTTATTGGCTCGGCAACGACTGGTGGGGTGTTGGCCCCGGCGCGCACAGCCATGTCGGGGGAGTGCGCTGGTGGAACGTCAAACATCCGGCAGCGTATGCCGACAGGATCGCGGCCGGACATTCGCCAGCCGCGGGCAGAGAAACTCTGGCCGATTCGAGCAAATACCTCGAACACGTCTTGTTGCGAGCGCGAGTTCGAAATGGTTTGCGCATCGACACGTTGGATGCGGATGGTCGCAAGGCTGTCGCTGGCCTTATTGCAGAGGAGCTTGTGGATGCTCGCGCAGCCATCAAGGGAACGATTGAGTTGACGCTCCGAGGGCGGCTGCTTGCGGATGCTGTGGTGCGTCGCTTACTCGCTGACGCCCCCATCTAGCTGGCCGTTCTCGCTGGCCGTTAACGGCGAACAGCGCTGAACGAGCCGATTGTGGCTCCCTCAGCGCTGTTCGGTACGACTATTGGGCTGTTACTTAATGAACTGGAACGTGAGCGGGTAGCTGTATGCCTGCCCGTTGTTCGCTGCGATCGCGGCGATGATGCTGAATACGACCACGATGATGCCGACGGCGAGAAGAATAAGAATTCCAATACCGGCAACGGAGAGAATCATCCCCAAGAAATAGCCGATTGCCATCGTTATCTGAAAGTTCAGAGCGGTGCGGGTGTGTGCGCGCACGAATGGCCCACGGTCTTTGAGTACTAGGTAGCCGATGAGGGCTGGGATGAAGCCTAAGAAGATTCCACCGACGTGAATGAGGGTTGACCAGAGCTTTTCATCGCTCGGATTCATCGGTTGGATCGCTTCGTACGGCGACGTGGTTGGGGGTGTTGAGTCTGACATGCCTCCATTAAAGCTTGCATTCGACAAAAGAAAAGCCCCGGGGCCGAAGCACCAGGGGCTTTTCTCAATTAGTTAGCAAATGTCGTGCTACTTGATGAGGCGAAGTGCGAAGGGGTACCGGTAGTGGATGCCGTCTTTTGCCTTCGTGAATCCGATGATCGAGAAAATGATCGCTGCGACCCAGATCGCGAAGCTCAAGAGACCTTGGACGAAAGCAAAGAGGCCGAATGTAACCGCGGTGAGAATCGAACCGACGATGAGCAAGGCAATCTGCGCAATGGCCATAGTGATCTGGAAGTTGAGTGCTTCCTTGGCCTCGGTGTTTGTGAAAGCGCCGCGGTCCTTGAACACCAACCAGATGATGAGCGATGGCAAGAAGCCAATGACTCCACCCAGGTGAGCGAAGGACGCCCACTGGTTGTCCTCAGCCGTGGTCAGTTGTGCTGCCGGCTGCGGTGCGGCGGGCTGCGGATTTGCGTCAGTCATGAGTACGTGCCTTTCAGGTGAACGGGGGAACTTCCCGGGTTTCATCAAAATGCTCGGTTTCACACCTGAGCATCGCCCCGGTGGGGTTGCGCCCAAGTACAGAGACACGGTAGCGCTAATGACTTGTGCGGTGCAACGGTTGTGTCTCGGAGTGTCGAGTAAGATTGGCAGTCGAACGGATTGAGT